>Ga0247727_10014626_pt1 | contig 13007 bp, 10 predicted proteins | sample WisWelCaveWW1625_FD_202498 | JGI IMG/M metagenome (GOLD analysis project Ga0247727, IMG submission 202498) | Biofilm microbial communities from Wishing Well Cave, Virginia, United States - WW16-25 | ecosystem: Environmental > Aquatic > Deep subsurface > Groundwater > Cave microbial mat | place...
CGTCTTTTACAATGAAGATCGATTGCATCAAGGTATAGGATATCTTACCCCAAAAGAAAAATTACTTAAATTTGTGCAAACAATTTGATTTAGGTCACTTCGTCTCTTTTTCTCGAAGGTTAAGCATGCCTGCTGCATATTCTGCAATAGCGAGGCTTGATGTTAATCCAGGAGAATCTATCCCAACCAGATGCAGGCAATTTTTGTATTTTTTATCAAGTTCAATAATCCAATCTTGCTTGCTTGCAGGGACTGCCATGATTCCTGTATTATAGAGTTTTATTTCTTCAGGCCTTATCAAAGGAAAATATTTTTTTATGCCTTCATAATAATAAGGAGTTTGTTTTTTTTCTGATTCATAATCTTCTTTCTCTAAAAAAAGTGTTTTTGCAGGCCCTATTGTAACAAGATTGCTTATTTCACCGTCATCTCCAAATGTTGGGCTCAAATGTATTCCTGTAGTAAATTTTATTTCTCCTTTTTTTAAAAGAGATCTGAATTCCATTGAATTCCCAAAGAAGCTTTTTCCTGTATCAGCAAAGTAAGGCGCAGGAACCGGATATATGTTCATCTTAACTTCTAATTCTTTCCTTGTTATATTAAATGCTGCAGACTCTCCCCTTGTAGGCTCAATAAGATAGGCATTTTCAGGGCTTATAATTTTGGATATCTCATCGGCATATAATCCTGCTGCATTTATGACGAAATCCGCCTCATATGTTCTTGAATTACATTGAACCTCAAATTTATTTTTCTTATTATCTTTCCCGGCCTCAATCTTTACAACGCTTGACCCTGGTTCAAATAAAACTCCCTGTTTTTTTCCTTCGCTAATAAGCTTTTCAAGAAGCCTAATAGGAGATATCACTCCTGAACTAGGGACAAATAAAGAAGAGACAGCATTTACATTAGGCTGGATTTTTTTTGTCTCTGTTGCTGATAGTTTCTTTACTTCAATTCCATTCTCTTTGGCAATATCAAAGAAGTAATCCAGGAATTCTTTTTCAATATCGTTTGTCACAACAACAATTTTTCCTGTTTTTTTATGCGGCACATTATAATTTTTGCAGAATTCATATAAAAGTGCATTTCCCTTTGGGCAAAGCATCGCCTTTAGGGGCATTATCTCTTTATCATAATATATCCCTGAATGTATGACGCCTGAATTTCTTGTAGACTGGTTTTTGCCTGATAAAAAATCATTGTTTTTTTCAAGGACAGTTATATTGAAATTCTTATTTTTTGAAATAATATAAGCGCAGGCACAGCCTATTGCACCGCCTCCGATAATTACTATTTTTTTTATGATTGTTTTTTTCATCCTTTAACCGTCTAATTCATTGTTTTGAAGATGCTTCCCCAGCTTTTTATAATAGATCATATATTTCTTTTTTATCTTTTCAATCATTTCATTGTCAAATCCTGCTTTTTTTAATTCTTTATCAATATCGACATCAGGATATTTCGTCAGTGTCCCGATAAATTTTCTCCCTGCTTCTTTTGCACCGTTTTCTATCTCATGAGCAGCCTTCTGGCCGAAATTCTTTATTGCGGGAAGCTTTGTTATTGCGTTTGCCCCTGCTCTTAAAAGCATAGGGACTTCTTCTGTCTTATCTGGCCATGAACCTGCAATTATCACAAGCTTTGGAAAATCTATCCTTGTCTGTGCTATCCATTTAAGATAATACTCTGTATCCGGGCCTTGTGTATATTCTGTGTTATGATGGGGGACAAGCCTGTAAAAATTTATCCTGTCGATATTCCATTTTTTTATTAATATAGCAAGTTTTGGATAATCTTCTATAGTCTCTCCTAAACCTATTATAATAGTGATTGATTTTTTTATGCTGTATTTATCAGCAACCATGAACATCTCATCTATCTTGCCAATAGGTTTATCAGGTACGATGTCTTTTCTTAACTCTTCATTTACGCATTCAACTGTTCCTGTAATCCCTTCAATATACGGCAAAAGCTCTTTTATCTGTGATTCACGCAAGACGCCAAGGTTAAGCCATTGTTTTTTCCCTGTTATTTTGTATATTCCTTCCAAGACTTCCTTTAAATCCTGGGTAGACCATGACATTATGCCAGCAGACACAAACCCTATCTCCCAGCCGCATACTTTTGTTATCAATGCTTCTGCAAATATTGATTCAAGCCTCCTTCTTGCAAACCTGGGCTGCTTGATTGTATCTTTTATCGTGTACATGAAACAGAACTTGCATGTGGGCTTTGCACAGAACCAGGATATGAAGATTGCACGCTCGAACCAGGTTACAGGAGGGAAGTTTTTATTATACACTATTGATGCCTGGCCTAGTAAATCATCCATAGAGTATGGAAAAAAAGGTTGTTTTTATTTTTTGGCTTATGTCGCAAAAAGTTGAGAAACATAAGTTGATGCTCTATCTAAGAAAATGGGGTTTGTAGCAGTTGCTAAGGCTAAGTTATATGCTTGAGCCAATGGTTCCACTAATGTAGAGAGAGAATTACTTAAAAGATTTGTAGCGGAAACTAGGTTATACGTTAAAAAAGGTTGAATATTTTCAACATATGGTTGAATTGCCGAATCCAGATTATTAAATAATTGAGACATTTCTGTTCTGTTTGGCAAGTATTCTAAAGCATTATGGAAAAAGCCAGCAACTCTATCAATTGATTGTAAATGTTCAGGAATAGATGCGTTGAAAAACTTTAGTTCAGGAAAATTATTTGGACCATCTTCAGTAGGAGAGTAAGGAAAAAGACGATTTGGCAAATATAGAGAGGTAATGCCTACAAAGTATCCGGTTAAGGTTCCGATAACCCCTCCAATAATGCCACAATTATTCACTAATCTATTATTTGTTCCGCCTGATATTTGCTTTCCTATCAAAGTGCCTAGATATGCTCCCCATAACGCTGAAGTAGCAGCTGATCCAAAAAAACCACTCGCATTGACTATACGGAACCATGTATCATAATCTGGAAAATCAATATGCTGATCTAATAATCTGAAACCAGCAGGTGCAATATAAGTTGCCAAACCAGCAACAGTTATGGCAGTTAACGGTAATTTATTAAATACTGAATGTAAAGATTCAACATGATCAGCTTTTGAAGTTGCCATTTTTGTAAGTTCTATATAAGGAGGCTAAATAGAAATAAGTTATATTTAAATATTGCTACTATTTAGTAGTAAAATAAAATCATACCCTAATTGGTTTAAGCTCCTAAAAGTAACGGCACGAGCACATTATTGCACCATATATATCCAACCATCCACATGGTGGTAAATTTGGATCATTACATGCACTTACTGTTGCAGGTGGTTGATCAACAGGCGGATTTGTAACAGCAACTACACAATTAGCAGTGCATATACCAGATGTACTACAAAGAGGTGTTTCTGCACAACATTGACCATTCACTGGAGCTAGTCCTTCAGTACCGCAACCACCACCTGAGGAGGAAGGACATACTGCGGAACACTGGCTACTTTGGCCAGCTGCAACAGCATTTGGTTTGATGGATCCATCAGGGCATTTACAAGAGCAGGCATTATCATTCCAGTTTTTAGTTATTGCGGGATGAATTGCTGTCGATGCACAGCATTGCCCGTCCCCGATGCAATTAGAGTAGTCACCCTCAGTACAAAATGTTGAAGCTGAATTACATGAACCGCCACCTGTGCTACCACCACAACTTGAAACCCATTCTGCTGGTGCTCCATATTCCCAACACTGATAACCTGGGTTACAACCACCTAATCCAGTATTCCACATTTGTTTGTATTGGCAATAAGAACCTGCACAGTCACCGTTACATTGAGCTGTAGTTGAAGGTAAGCATGCTGCATTATATCCTACCGGAAGATTAGCTACCGTGCATGACCCAGCGCCTGTATCAACTGTCCCTGTGCTAGCCGGGCTGCCCTTTTGACAACATACTTTGCCTCCAGGACAAGGATGATCAAGGTAAGGTCCATTTACTATAGTTCCAGTTCCATCTGCCTTCATTTCATTACCATGCCTGTAAGTATCATCACAACCAGGTGAGGACCTACATTCATAATAACTAGGCTGCTGAAATACTCCAAATCCGCACCATTCTACATTTGCACTGTTACATCCTGGGCAACCATACTGTGTGTTAAGCCCTATTGGTACATAGCCCCAATCATTACACCAACCAATAAGATTAGTTCCAATACACGTACATTTAACTGTAGTCATTGCATGACAATCACTTAGGCCTGGACTAACCTTTTCTTGACAAAGTTGAGTCATTGCATTATTATCTCCTCCAAACGTAACAGCTGTAGTGTCAATATCTTTATCCTCATCACATGCATAATCTGGAGGTATAAAAGAATAATATAACGCTGAAGCAGCAGCATCTAATGACTGAATAGCCTCATTGACACATTTGATAACCATGTCTGGTTCAGTTCCATAAACACATCCGCCTCCACCACATTCTCTTGCCAAACAAGCATCTATTTTTTGCTGAACATATTTTACAATCATGTCTATTCCAGAACCAGGCGGAGGTGGCGGAGGTGGTTCAGCACAAGGGATAATACATTTTACAGGGTCTTCATATCTTGGACCTGTACACTCCCATTGACCTATGTGGATGCCTACTGGATGACATTCTCCATAACACTGGGTTGGATCATTACATTGTGGAGGTTTAGCAAGAGGTGAAAAAACATATTTAGTAGGTACAAAATTAGATGCTGCAGCAGTCATCATTAATAAGATCACCATTGTAAAAAATATTAGTTTTCTCATACTACTCCACCTTGCTCTACATATTGAAAACAATAGTCCAGGCTGGGATCTTCTCTGCAATTGTTACAATTTGTTTGAAGCTCTGTAACGCTAAAACCTGTTGCAGGCCATAGTATTTTTTTGCCATCGTGACATGCTGTCGGTGGTATATCCTCACAAAAAACAGTCCCTTCATTCTGCCTTGTGCATGTGCAATCTCCGCTTGTTTCTCCTTTTGCAACAATTAGATTGCAGGAAAGTGTATTATCATCACATATTGATGTAACCCCTTCTTTATTTTTGACAAGGTCAACTTTTCCGCTCGGAGTAACAGAACATCCTACACCAATAGGAGCAATTTCAGCCGGAGCAAGATTATTGACACATGAGTTTCCATTATCTTTGAATTCTATTGATAAAATTGCGCCATCTCCATTTCCATCAGTCACAATGCCGCCAATACAATCTTTTTCGTTATAGCCAATTATTGGGTCAGATTTAAGAGTATCCCAATCAAAGACAGCTTCATCACAGTTTAGTGCTGCTTCCGTATAATCACTAATTTCATCTTTTTTAAGAGGTTTTCCTCCATCTAAGATGCATGATTCCCAACCTTTTCTTGAAGTTTTTGTTTCATCTTCACTTAGGCAGCAAAAAGGTGTTACAAGTGCAGATTTGGCACAGTCTGCTGAAATTCCGAAATCATAGTTTTCACCTATCAGTTCCTGCACTGTATCTACAATCATATTAGGAGCATTATCCCTTATTAACTCTATCTGGGGATCAGTAGGTATTATTGTCAAATCACCTGGAAGTGTCCAGCTCAATCCGCTTTGCGGCTTCCAATCATCGTTGCAAAACTTATCTGATACACCTACTAAATAAGTTGCATAATTTTCTGGCGATTCGCCTGCGTTTGCAGCCCTTATCTTTGGTGAATACTTCTGCTTAAAAAGTATCGGAATTTGCTCTTGTGGTACAACTACGGTTGTTATCTCTGTACCGCTGTCGCATTCAACAACAATCGCAAACTTGGTAAAATGATCTACCATTGCGCTTGCAACACCATCTTTAATTGTAGTGTCTAATCCTCTCCAAATCTTGAAATCTTCATCCCACCATGCTATACTTAAAGTATTCTCATTTATGTAAAGAGGGAAATCCTTTGTTCTGAAATTAATTGAGAGCTTCACTGGTTTTGAAAAGCTTGTCTTGTCAGGCAGCCCTTCATAAACCAAATTCCCTACAACAATATTGTTTTCAAGGCCATCAAAATGCTTATCCAGAAGAGTTAGTCCTATTTTGTCAATTTTGACACTTCCGCTAACTGCTGTCGTTCCTTCGCCTATGATTATTTTTGCGACTTTATCATTTGAGATTAATAGTATTTCTTTAGTTTCATCAAGATTAACTGTGCTTTGCTTCGGAAAAGTCTCTGTATATGACTCAAATTTAAACTGCTGGCTGTCTTTTCCCATGATTATGGTGTAATCTATCTTCACAATTATTGTGTTTTCCAAAAACTCAACTTCACTTGCCGAAAGTCCCTCAGTGACTAAGTAGTCTTTTGAATTCAATTCTAAAATATACTGCGACATGCACTTTTTCACTCTTTCAGATACATATTTCTTGTAATTATCCCTGTTTTTTTCATTTAATCCATATTCTATGTTGGCCTTAATTATTGCATCATTGCTGCATCCGTCAAAAGTTTTCTGCAGCCCTTTTGTATCCAGGCTAAATGACTGGCCCTGGTTTAATGTCTGTATTGAAGCTGTGTTTTTGTTGCCTGTAAGGTTAATCGCAAAAAAAGAGACTATAATCACAGCCAGAATCCCTGCAATTATGAATAATGTTGATTGCCCTTTCCCCATGTTACTTAAATTTAGAAGATGTCAAATTTAAAAGGCATCATATTTATATTCTTTGTTATTATTTTGTTTTAAATATTATTATTTACTTTCTTATTGTCTTAATCAGATATTAATTCGACAAATTTTATATTTTTAATCCTAAACGCCTAAATATATTTTAGGTGCCATTATTTTCAAGTTGGGAGAAAAAGAGATTTTATCTAGAATTTTAAAATCCGATTTGTGTGATTTATTTTTTATAGCAATACCCAAAGAAGCCAACATGAGTGATAACCCGCTATAGAACATTATGACAGATGGGAACCCCCAGCCGTCATAAATTGAAAAAATTGCCAGCGCAAAACCAAGCTTTGTTGCGCCTTTTCCGATTGCATCTAGCAAATAACTTGAAACGTATTCATGTTTGACCTCACTGACCAAATCACACAAAGTTTCTGTCCTATCAGTTGAAGGAGTTGAAAATATGATGTGAGAACTGTTATTGTCAAACGTTACTGCATAGTCAAGGTCTCTATGTTGGAAAATCCTCCAGTTTCCTCCTTTAGAATTATATATCCGTGAAGGTAAAGCTGCAAATTCTCTTATATTAAAAGGCGTATCATAAGCATGCAAAATATCAATATATGTACTAAATGTCATTATAAGGTGATAAAAATAAGTTATATAAAAAATGCCCTAAAAAGAGTAACTTGTGGCTATTGATTGGAACTCAAATTTATTTTCAATATATGCACAATTAATTGTTGTGGCTGGACCTGCGGCATCCGCAGGATCTGGTCCTGGCGCATCCATAGAAGTGCTAAGATCCTCTGAGATATTTGTATTGCATCCAGTGAATAATACAATATAGATAATCAGGACAATTAAAAAAATAATCTTCTTTAATCTCATTTTTCATCACCCACATAATAGCCTTTGCTCATGAAGAAATAACTCTGCTTGTTTTTGGTTTGCCTCGGTTCAAAACTAAGTTCCAAATAATCATCTTTTTTCAGGATTGATTCAGAATCATCAGCAAACTCTAAGTTTTTTATGTTGGTGGGCTTTTGCCTATCCACCGAAATGATTTCGTCTTCTGAATAATCAACTGCAATATAGTCGAATGCATATACTGACCTTTGAAGGATTCTGATTTTGTTTTCTTTTACAATACTAAGATCTATTGGTATGACTACAATTTTGTATACTTCAGTGTGGATATTATAGTCGTCCTGCAGAGGATATGTTTTCCACACACCCTTGTCAAGGTACTGTATAATGACGTTTCTCTGATATTTATCTTTGTATTCTTCCTTATATCTCTTTGCAAAATAATCGATATTTGACAAAACTTCCTTAAGAATATCTTTTTTTAATTCAGGTTTATCAGGGATCACTTTCTTTGAATTCCTGCTGAAACCAACAATAAGTTTGGCCTGTTTAGCTTCTGTTTCAGGAAGCTCTAATTCCATATAGCCTACTGTATCATCACTTGTTGCCTGTGCCCACGCTTCTTTTCCGAATGACGCCTCAGCTATCTCGTGTGTATTCTCAAGCATCCCGAATTTTGTCGTCCTGGAATCTGATTTTATTTCTGCATCCTGATTTGCTAACATCTTTGTACAGTCAATGCCCTTATCATCTATACAAAAGACAGATTCAGGTGATTTAATTGTGTAAAACCTTCCCAGGACGTCAGACATTACCTCTGTCCCTTCAGGGTGTTCTACTGTAATTAGCTCTGCCTGGTCGATGTAAGAAGTTTCATCCAGATGTTCATAGACTAAAAATTTAAGATTATTGGGGTCGAAGTTTTTTAATTTCGTATAGTACGGGTTAGACATGAACTCCTCTGTCTGGCCGGGAAAAATATCTTCTTCGAGCTTATATCCTTCATTAGTTTTTGAGTATAGGAAAGGGCATGACCCTGCTAATGTTTGATCTGCCCTTAAGCAAAGCCTTTTGCTTGTTTCTACCCACTTACCGCCGATTGCCATGCACCCTGCATCAGCAATTACTGCATTTGGATCTCCAAAACCGCCAAATGCATTGACAAGCTCATCTTTCCTTTGGTATAATGGAGAATTTTCTTTATATACCAAGTTAATAAAATCCTGCTTTGTCCTTACCTGCACAACTGAAATTCCGGCAACTTGAGTAATTGGAGGAGGGTCATTGTTGATGGTGCTCACAACACTGAGCACTTGTCCATTGTCCATAAACGCAGTTATGCCGTTAAAATTAAAATTAAAATCCTTTAGAAAGCATGCATTTATGGCTTGCGGCTCTAAACAATTTGAGTCTGTAATTAACCCGGAATCTGAAGACGCCTGTGGAACTGCATCACACGTTGCGTCAGGCATATCGAATGATGTTTTAGGAGTTTCACCTGCGCAAGCAGGAGTTTCAATCGGATATAAAAACAAATTCCCATACAAATTGAAGTTAAGGTTGGGATCAATTCCGTTATAATAAGTTTGTGTCGCTGCCACATACCATTTATTGTAGTTATCCAAGCTTAAAAGGCTACTGGCATAAAAGTTTTTTGCATAGCTTGAATACCCGCTATTCTTGTTTGGGCCGTTTTGAGTATAATCCTGAATTTTAGATTGGTCCATAATGTCTGTAAACTTTATCTCTTTATAGTTTCCAATTGAATACGTGCAGCATTTTTTGCCGTCGGGAATGATTCCATACCTTAATCTACTTGGAATTTCTTCTTGTTGGTCTTTGTAGCATTCTCCGCAGGATTTTCCTCTAAAATAAAGCTCCCTGTCAGCCGATGTGCACGACTTTCCATTCAGGGTAAAATATTGGTTTGATTGGGAATCTTCAGCAAGTCCAGTTGCAAATATAAGCCCCTGGACATCATATACTGTGGTTGTGCTAACCCTATCATTTGACCCTGCCTCTGTGACTGTTTTTGGGTTCTCTTTCAATTCAAACCCTCCGTTCTCGCACCTGAAGCAAAACTGATCATAATGCAATCCTTTATTGCAATCGCCAATAAAAACTTCCTGCTTGTTTTGTTTGTAAAAAGTAGGATCAAGCTGGCCAGGATATTTGCATTGCATAACAGGAGTTCCTTTAGTTGTTATTGATCCTGGAACAGGCACGCATCTTTTTATGAATGTCGGGTTTTGATAGCATTCTGTCTCGCTGGCGCAAGTTGCCCTGTATTCTCTCACAACAGCACCTGATTGATCTGTCATTCCGAAATCATAGCAGTCATCATAATTGCCTTCTCCGTTTAGACCACCAAGGCATGTATAAGCTCCGCAGATGCTGTTCTCAGGATAATAAGTGAACTTCTTTTCATCTATGGGGGTATCGCGCCAAATACTATCATCGTTATCATATGTCAATGCAGTTTGAATCAAATCTATACACGGCTCAATATCTATCCTTTGACTAGGATCAGGCGAATTGTCCCAAATCTGATAAGCTCTGTAAGATATAGCAGAAACAAAATCCTTTAAAAGCTGGCCAGGTAATATTTGCCCGATTTGGTTGAACAAATCAGTTTGAAATTGCCGTGAGTTTATGTAATCCCATGTAATTTCCCTTGGCATCTTAAAGTTCCTGTATTCAACTATCAGCTGGTTTGCTTCTTCGCTATTTGTTGTGACTGTAGAAGCAATCCCATTTTTTGCGATATTGCAAAGAAGCTTTTCCTGAATCGGATGGCCGATTATGGGGCCAAGCGTATTGCAGTCAACACTGTTAAATACATAATAATAAGAAGGCAGACTGTATGAACCAAAATTAGGGGAATCTATCTGTTCTATAGGCTGACCGGGGATGCCTTGTTGTGCAGATGCAAAGGCAATCAAAAAGAATATTGCAAAAATAACAAACAAGCTTTTGACTGATTTAACCATTCCCTCACCCTGACTTTATTCAATTATTAGTTTATATAATTAATTTTCCCTATTAAAATGTTTCTCTTCTCATCTTTCTTCAATTCCGGCATTATGCATTTTCCATCAGCTTCATAACACAAATTCATCACAACAGGTGACCTTATGAAACTAAGCAGACCTTCTGGAACCATTATAAAAAATTCTGCTTCCGGGATAAACTGCGTGCCTGAAGGCCCAAGCAGGTAGCTGGTTTTTCCAAGGCTTGTGTCATTTTTGATATCAGAATACATAAAAATTGAAATTTCAGGCTCGCTTCCGCCTGATGGAGAAATTATCCTTGTACCTTTATTTATAAAAAGGATAAAAGCTCTGTCAGATGAAACTATTTGCTCGTCTTTTATTGATTTTCCGCTTTCGTCAAGTTCAATAATCTCCTTGCTTAGTTTATTTACCGTATAAAAAAATTCTTTAAAATATGCAGATTCCCCTTCTTTTGTGAGAGTTGCATTCAGGTTTAGTTTAAAACTTATTAGATAATCCGTTATTTCTACTTCAGTGTCAGGCAATCCTATTTTATAGGTATATCCCAATTCTTTAACCCGCCCGATGTTAAGGCAGGCCATTATATTTCTGTTAAAGTAGGTCTTATAATAAAATTCGGAATTTTCAGATACCCCAAGATAAAAACTTGTTCTTGAGAATAGGTCTGACATGCACTTTCCGACATAATTGATTACAATCTCCCTTCCATCCTGCACGTTTATAGATGTTTTGAGAGTCTCATTGTCTTTTTTCCCTGAAATATGCAGAAGCTGATATGAGAATATTATGATTACTAGAATCATAATTATAAATATTGATACCTGACCTCTTTTCATTTATGGAGTTCTATTTCCTTAGTATATTAAACTTTTCTATGAAGCGCCTATTTATTATCATTGGTTAAAATAAAGTTTAGTAGAAAACTAAAAATAACTTAATTTATGAATAAATTTTAGCTGGTTGGCTAAAAAGGCTTGAGGAAGTTACATTATAATTCAAATTTGCAATAGCAATATCCCTTTCATTTGAGGATATGTATCCTAATTCGCCTAGCAAGTTTAGCTTTTTTGAAATCCCATCAATTCCGCATATATTATTTAGGTAGCCCCATACAGTAGATCCTATTCCGAATTTTGCAAGATAAACTGATTGGGCTAAAACAGCAATGTCTTCTTTAAAATTATAATCGCTATAGATTTTTGCAGATTTCTCTCTCTCATTTTCTTCTAATCTAAAATAATAGTCGCTTGGGTTAATTGAATTCCATAATTCTTCATGCGTAGGATAACCTTCATGCATAGGATAATATTCTGTCCAGAAATGGGCCAGTTCATGTACTATATAAGACGAATTAAAACTCATTTCCTTAGAGCCATCCACTGAATTATCTATAAAATTTGGATCAACAATCATTAATCGTCTTTTTGTATCTGCGGCACATACCCCTCCTTCAGGAAGGTATGCACTTGAAAGATCTATTCTCTGAACAAATTCCATATGGCGATAAAAATTATCCCAATTTTGAGAAAGATGATTTAATAATAATGACAAATTAGTGACACTGACTGCTGATGTATCTCCGTAAAGCCTGAGGTTATATTCGGCTTCCAATTCCTCTTCAATGCCGGATGAGCCTATACTTGCGATACCACTAGCTATTTTGAATGGTTTGCTATGAGTAACAACAGCCGTTAGATAAACACCCGCTGCTGCAACCAATCCTGTTAAAAAGTTTCTCCTTGTGAATCTAGGCATGAGACGCCTAATTATTTTTTTCCTATTTATATATTTTACTACTAAATAATAGTTAATTTTTAAATTAATGACTTTAATAGTAACATATAAATAAGATAATAGGTTAAAGATTATGTATCATTAGGATAAAAAGCAGCATTTTCCAGCACCAGCATTGCATGCGCCATCATTTCCTAGGTTAATTGACACTGAATATCCATTTGTTACTGCTAGATCGCATGCCGGCATCCCATCTCTTCCGCAATTAGGGCACTCCGAAACACAGCTTCCCGGTGCGCAGGGTGCACCATTATCGTCGTTGCAACGATGGTTGCCGTCAGAACGAACTTCGCACGTTTGCCCAGGAGGGCAATTGTTGCATCCTCCAGAAGCTTGAGGTTGCTGAACCAGGGGGGTTTGTCCTGCCGGCAGTTCAGTTCCATAACCATACTGGCAACAGATTTGCCCATCTCCACAGGCCCTGTTATTATAGTTCTCTTTCCATTCAAATCCCGGGCTGCAGCTAGACATGCATTCCCAGTATGTTTCTCCATAAGACATGGGTTGCGAGCCGCACCATAATATCTGCTCCTGACCATCGCAGCTATTGCATGCTGCGGAATCAAAATCATCTGTCGGCGAACATAATCCACCACCGAGAGCGGCCTGAAGTTGAGGGTTGTTTGAACTTGTCAGATAATTGCAGCTGCTTAACACAATAATAGCTATAAAAAAAGTCAATTTAAAGCTGTCATTAA
>Ga0247727_10014627_pt1 | contig 13006 bp, 11 predicted proteins | sample WisWelCaveWW1625_FD_202498 | JGI IMG/M metagenome (GOLD analysis project Ga0247727, IMG submission 202498) | Biofilm microbial communities from Wishing Well Cave, Virginia, United States - WW16-25 | ecosystem: Environmental > Aquatic > Deep subsurface > Groundwater > Cave microbial mat | place...
CCTTGCCGACGATCTGCATCCACATGTGCAAGGTCGCGCACGTCTCGCTCCAAGCCTCCAGAGGTAGACTTGGCCATCTTTCCAAACGGCCAGAGGCCGGCGTGGGCATCACTTCTCCTGTTAAATGGCTCCCGCGGTCTAACGGACCGCGGCTACGCTGCGGCGATAGACTGGTTTAGTTTGCATTGACAGAACGTTGAATTGCACTTTGCAAATTAGATTGCACAGATGCTCAATCCGTCAGCTTGTTCCAATTCGACAGACTTACCGTTTCTCAGGTAAGTCGTGGTCGAATTGAGAATCCCGCCGTCTTATGGCGGGGAGCCGCTGGTTAGGCGACAGCGTTATTTTGCCTGTTCTTGTCTCTGAAGTAGCCGCAGGAAAGCATGAATGGTCGCCAAATAGAAATAGAACATCCAACTGTACCAAATAGCCGTGTCGTAGTCTGTCTTTTGTTTTGGATTATGATGTCTGATTGAGAAATTGTTTGCAATATTGAAGAGGTCGTCCTCATCCTTTGAAGTCAGTACTTTCTTCACCTTTGGTCTCAGGAATTCAAGAACGTCAGAAAGGTCCCTGATCGCATCGCGACGATCGTTCAATGACGAGCGATACCTTCTGAACTTAAGGACCGCAGCCTGTACGCGATTCTCAATGTTCTTGGGGTCACTAGTTTTGAGGTCCGCTTGAAATAAGTTAGCGAGTCCTTCTTCTGCTGAGGCAAGAATTTCTCCATCTTTGGATACCTCGAACCCTGTCTTATAGTCGGCTAGCAGTTCATTGACCGCATTTCTAAACTCGTCGCGTCCGGTTTGTTGGTCGAATGTCTCATAGTGATATCCACAGTCGTTGTATCCGTGGTAGTAACCTTGGACTGGCTTGGCAACAAAATCAAGTAGGAATTCAAGCATGTCGAACAAATCTTCTTCAGAGTATGATCGGCATTTATCTTCGATGGGCCAAAGGTTTGACTTGTGAAGCGTTCGCAAGACGTGAAGTTCGATGTTACCGCCGAGGTTGCCTGGAACAAAGCCTGCATCAACACAAATGTATCCGAATGACATTTGAAAGTAACCTTTACCCTCGAATCTGAGAAACATGTCACGAAAGACTTCAAGCAAGAGAGGGAGATCCATTCGTCCGGCGTTTGGATCTTTGCTATGCCGAATTGAGTAGTATTTTCTTGTCTTCATGGCTTGAAGTGCGACACTTTGGGGCCGCAGCCTAACATTGTTATTATCTTGCATCTGTCGCGTCACATGGAGTATATCCCACACCCCTTTTAACCGTGAGTTTTCAAGAGTTGAAAAGTTGGTTGGCGGACGTGGTTGATAATTCAGTTCTCCACACCACCCCCTCACCCTCTACGAGTCTTTCTACGAATCGACGATTCGTAGAATCGTTGATCGACTCGAAGAGTCGTAGACCCTCCTCAATGAGAAGGGGAACTCCGAGGGCAGGCTTACGCCGTTTGCTTCCGTTCGTGGTACGTGTAGGCAGGATCTTTTTTCTTCATGACTACCTCCCGCGTAATTGTGCAGGTGGCAATGTTATTGCGCTCAGGCAGGTTGTACATAATGTCGAGCATGATCTCTTCGATGATCGATCGGAGTGCCCGCGCACCGGTTCCCCGCTCGACTGCAAGCTGAACCACAGTTTTCAGGGCCTCTTCTTCGAACTCTAACTCCACCCCTTCCATCCTGAACAATTTCTTGTACTGCTTGACGATCGCATTCTTTGGTTGAGTCAAAATGTTGAACAGCGCATCCTCTCCCAGACTGTTCAACGGAGCTACCAACGGTAGGCGACCGACAAACTCAGGTATCAACCCAAATTTCATCAGATCTTCCGGCTGCACGTGAGGAAGATAGTAGTCGGCATTCTTCTCCTTTTTCCCGCGGATGTCTGCGCCGAATCCCAATGGGTTCTGGCTCACACGTCGCGCAATGATTTTCTCCAGACCTTCGAACGCGCCGCCGCAGATGAACAGGATGTTTCGTGTGTTGATGTTGATCAGACTCTGCTCAGGATGCTTCCTCCCTCCCTTTGGAGGCACTCCGGCAATGGTTCCTTCCAGAATCTTGAGTAGCGCCTGCTGGACCCCCTCGCCTGAGACATCGCGCGTAATGGATGCACTGTCGCTCTTTCGGGCAATCTTGTCGATCTCATCCACGTAGACGATTCCCCGCTCCGCGCGCTCGATGTTGTAGTCGGCATTCTGCAACAGGTGGACAAGAATGGTCTCCACATCGTCGCCGACATATCCCGCTTCAGTCAGCGTTGTTGCATCAGCAATGGCAAACGGGAGGTCCAGAATTCTTGCCAGCGTCTGGGCAAGCAATGTCTTGCCGGTTCCGGTCGGACCGATCAGGAGAATGTTCGTTTTCTCCAGCTCAACGTCACCGAGCTCGTAGAACCGATCCTTTGCGTCGATCCTTTTGTAGTGGTTGTAGACTGCAACGGCAAGAGTCTTCTTGGCGTATTCCTGACCGATCACATAATCATCGAGCGCCTTCTTGATTTGCACAGGGGTCAGCAGCGGCTTCGCACCCTTGCGTGTTGAAATTGCCGCCAGATTGTTCCGGATAATGTCGACAGAGCTGGAAACACAGAGATCACAGATGTAGACGTCCGGACCGGCGATGATGCTCTGGACATCGTCGGGACTTCTGCCGCAAAACGAACAGCGGATCTTTTCAGTATTTCTCGGTCGTTGTGCCATGCATCATCTTCCGTGACTTATTTTTTGGGTTCCCGTTCTTTCTTAACGAAGACGTTATCGATGAGTCCATACACCTTTGCTTCTTCCGACGACATATAGCGGTCCCTGTCGGTGTCCTTCTCAACCTGTTCAACACCCTTCCCGCAATGAAAGGCGAGGATTTCGTTGATCCGTTTCTTGGTTCGAAGAATCTCCTCGGCCTGAATGCTGATGTCGGATGCGGTCCCCTGAACCCCACCCCAGGGTTGATGGATCATGATCCGCGAGTTGGGGAGACCGGAACGCTTTCCCTTGGCTCCACCGGCAAGCAGAACTGCACCCATGCTGGCCGCCAGTCCCATACAAATCGTGGCGACATCCGGTCTAATGTACTGCATTGTGTCGTAGACCGCAAGACCCGCTGACACGTTGCCTCCCGGTGAGTTAACGTAGAGACTGATGTCCTTGTCCGGGTCTTCGGATTCGAGAAACAGCAGTTGAGCAATCACCAGGCTGGCGACTGTGTCATCGATTGGAGTTCCTATGAACACAATTCGCTCCTTGAGCAGTCGCGAAAAGATATCATATGCTCGCTCTCCACGGCCGGTCTGCTCTACAACCATGGGAACAAGCTGATCATACATCATAGGCTTCATCGTTTGGTATCCTCATCATTTCATGGACGTAAATCGTGTTCTTCAACAATCTTTTCTGAAACCGTCGCGTGTGCAACGAGAAATTTCATGATCTTCTCGGTCAGCAGGTGGTCCCTTGTTCCTGCGGACTCACGGTAGTAGTTCACAAGCCGATTCTTGTCGACTCCGACCCGGGCAGCATCAGCTTCAGCGACCTGTGCAATATCCTCCTCCGTAACAACGATCTTCTCAGCGTCTGCGATCCGCTCTTTGAGGAGCAACCACTTTGCCTGCCAGATGGCTAACGAGCGGCTGTCGTTTCGGAATTTCTCTTCATCAAAATCATCCGGAAGCTTACGGTTCTTCGACCTGCCTTTGATATCCTCGATGTAGGAGTCGAGCAACGTTCTGACGAGGGCGTCTGGAACGGGGAACTCATGAAGCCTGACCAGCTCGGCAATGATTTCGTTGTTCAGTTTTCGCTCAGACCAGTCAGCCCAATGCTTTTCCAGCTCTGACCGGACACTCTGGCGGAACTCATCGACCGACGTGAGCTTTCCGTTCGTGATTCGGGTTACGAATGCTTCGTCAAGAGCGGGAAGTTCTATTTTCTCAACCTTTGTTACCGTGATATCGATATCCAGAGGTCTCTTCTGATCATTCTCGATGGATTCGACCCGTATTCGATATGTTTGTCCGGACTTTGCATTGCCCAACGCCTGCTTGATCTCGGCTGCAAGAGAATCGTCATTGAGGTAGAACCTGACGTTTTTTGTTTTTCGTCCGATGAGTGGCATCCCTGCAGGATCAAGCTCCTGTACATCACCGGTAACGAAATGCTCCGCATCAGTGACTTCCGAAACCTCCAACACGGTGCCGTTGATCCGTCTGAGCCGAAGAATTTCCGCATTAATCTCTTCCTCGGATACACGATGGACCGGCTTGTCGACCGAGAGCCCCTTGTATTGCTTCAGCACAATCTCCGGCTTGACTTCGTACTGGATTCTGAAGCGGAAGACATTCCCTCGCTTGTAGTCCATACCCACCATTGCGGGTTGACCGATGGGGCGGATATTCCGCTCGTCCATCGCCTTTTGGTAGAAGTCGGTTGCCACATCGTCCAGAATATCATGCTCGATGGCTTCTCCGTAAAGCTTCTTGATCATGGAAAGAGGGGCCTTCCCTTTTCGAAATCCTTTGATCTCGATCCTTGAGCGTTCCTTGTCATAGGCCCGCGCAAAAAGTGGCTGGAGTTCCTCGTCGGTCACGAAGATCTCGGCCTCTTGAAGAAGTCCTGAGAGAGTATTGATGTTTACTTCCATCGTGGAAGGAAATGAACCAACTCAATTATGAATTCGCAATTGTTGTGTGGGCATAGAGGGAGTCGAACCCCCACGGATTGCTCCATTGGATTCTAAGTCCAACGCGTCTGCCAATTCCGCCATACGCCCGTGTTATCCTGCATCACACGCGTTATTTCATCGGATTTCGAATCCAACATAACCAATTCTGGCAGGAACTTCAAGGATATCGCTGACTCAGACAGCAATGATCGGTAGGTTGAGGCGAATGGTTGTACCCTTCTGAATTTCCGATTCGATCTCGATGCTTCCCTGGTGATCGTCGATGATTTTCTTGACGATCGCAAGCCCCAGTCCGGTTCCAAGCTTCTTGCCAAACGTGAAGAAAGGCTGAAAAATTTTAGATCTGATCTCTTCAGGAATGCCGTGCCCTGTGTCGATAAACTCGATCCGGAGACTGCCGTCGAGCCGGTCTAAACGGACGGTCAGCGTGCCCCCGTTGGGCATTGCATCCATTGCATTGCCCGCGATGTTGTAGAAGACTCGTACCATTTTGCTGACATCGACGGTCCAATCACCGTGGTACCTGATATCTTTGACGAGGCGAATCTTCTTCTTTTTCAGCTCTCCCTCGACGAGCTCGAGCCCCGCTTCAAGCAGTTCATCCGTCTGGATCGCGGAAGGTTTCATCTCGCTCACACCGCGCGAGAAATCGAGGATCTCCTGGGTCATCTTCACAAAACGGTCGACCTGCTTTATCATCTGGTCGGACATTCTTGAGATTTCATCTTCCTTGGTTTTTCTCTTGATGAGGTCCGCATAGATGCGGAGGGTTGACATGGGGTTTTTGATATCGTGGATGATCTGGGCCGCCATTCTTCCCACGGCAGCAAGGCGCTCGCTCTGGACAATCTCGCGGACCAGCCTGGCGTTTTGCAGTGCTATGGCTGCATGGATCGAAAACGCAGCAATGAATGCCTCGTCTTCCGCTGTGAATATTCCATCAACCTTGTTCAGGAACTGAAAAACCCCGACAATTTTCCCTTCCTTGTCGCGCATCGGGATACAGAGGACTGTGTGGGTCTTATAACCGCTCTTGCGGTCAATCTCCGGGTTGAACCGCGGGTCCTTGTAGGCGTCGCGGATATTGATTGTTTCGCCTGTGGTGGCTACGTACCCTGCAAGTCCCTTGCCAAGCGGCAACCGAATCTCTGCAAGGTTATCTCCCTGGGCAACCTTTGCCCAGAGCTCCCCCTTTTGTTCATCGAGGAGGTACAGGGTTCCCCGGTCTGCCCTAATGCTTCTCCGGGCTGCATCGAGAATGAGATCGAGGAGCCGGTCGAGCTCGATTGTGGAGTTGACCGTCTTGCTCGCCTCGACCAACAGGTTCAGCTTCTCCATTTTCCCCTGCGCGACGATGAGATTCCGATCCAGTTCCAGAACGAATGTCTGGTCAAGGGTTCTGAGTCGAATCGCCAGGTTGTGCAAAACGTTAAAGGCAAACTGTGGATTCTGCCCCAAGATCCGGCGAAAGTCGTGTGCGCCCAGAAGTGCGATGGTGCATGGCTCGACAGCTTCAGCCCGTGCTGAACGCAGCAATCCGTCGATAATGGAAAGCTCGCCAAAGAAGTCCCCCTCATGGAGGATCGCAAGTCGGGGTTGTAAACCGGTCTGAGTGATTTTCTTGATGAGGACCTTCCCCTTGAGAATAAGATAGAGATGTCTCCCTCGGGTTGATTCATCGAAGATCATTTCACCAGCCTTGAAATGACACTCCGTGAGTTTTGGAATGATAGTTCCGACCGTTCGAGGATGGACGTGGGAGAAGATGATGTTGGTGCGGACAAGATCCCGAAAGGCAGCTCGATGGCGTGTTCTGCGCGAGATGAGCCTTCCTGATGATGCATGCAGTATCTTGGGGATTTTCTGCCGGGTCATGAGTGCAAGGGTCGGGGGTCTGTCCGCCTGTGGCGGATGGTTCAAATCGGTGATCATGATAGCTAAATCGAGTTCGAGAAGCAAGGAGAGGGCACGAGTGGTATTGCCCTAATTCTGGGTTGAAGTTCGTCTCAGATTCATTAAACCGCAAAGGCGCCAAGCCTTCGCAAAAAACGCCAAGAAAAGATTTTAAGATAAATCTTCTTTGCGTCCTTAGCGCTCCCGTTGCGCTCTTTGCGGTTTTCTTCTCATATCAGATTAGGACCGTACCGCGGTCGGGAGAATCTCCATGGGGAATTTTGATATAGCAATTGTGAATTCAACTTGCTATATTCACAACCACTTGCCGACAATGAGCCTGATCTGTCGTCTCTTCCCGACAATCAATTACGTAGAACAGGATTCCATCAGTGCATCTAGAGCAAATCCAGCAAACCTTGCGTGAAAAGAAACTGGGGGGATGGCTTCTCTGTGATTTTCACAATAGGGACCACCTTGCCTATCGTATCCTTGGCCTGGATCCGACGAAATTGACCTCTCGTCGGTGGTTTTATTTTATTCCAGCAAAAGGAGAGCCGAAGAAGCTGGTCCACACGGTCGAAAAAGGGAAGCTCGATTCCATTCCCGGCTCGAAGCAGGTGTTTCTTTCATGGGAGAGCCTGCACGCTTCTCTGAAGCGAATTCTTGGATCTCCGAAGAAGATCGCCATGCAGTACTCACCGAAAAACAATATTCCTTACGTCTCCCTCGTGGATGCGGGAATCGTTGAGTTAGTGAGAAGCTTTGGCCACAAAGTTATGTCGTCAGCAGATCTTGTACAGATGTTCGAATCGTTGATCGGTGAGGAAGGATACCGCCTGCACAAGGAGGCTGGTGTGATTGTCGACCGGATTCGCGCCGAGGCATTCGAGGAGATTCGCCGCGCGGTGTCCACCGGGAGCAGGACGACAGAATTCGACATTGCGCAGTTCATTATGCGACGCTTTAAAGAGAGCGGATTGACAACCTCGGATCCTCCAATTGTCGGTACGAATGAACATCCCGTTGATCCTCACTTTGAGCCACGTCCTGAAAATTCACGCCCGTTCAAGGTTGGGGATACCGTGTTAATCGATCTCTGGGCAAAGAAGGATGTTCCCGGAGCAATCTACTATGACATAACCTGGGTTGGCTTCATCGGGGAACAACCGCCTGCGAAGTACGTGGAAATTTTTGAAACTGTGAGGAATGCCCGTGATGCGGCCGTTCAGTTTGTAAAAGAAAAGTTTGCGAAAGGCCAGCCCTGCTATGGGTGGCAAGTGGATGACATCTGCCGTTCGGTTGTCAAGAAAGCGGGATACGGAAAACTCTTTGTTCACCGGACCGGACATTCGATTGGGGAAGAAGTCCATGGGAACGGCGTCAACATTGATAACCTTGAGACAAAGGATGAACGCGAGATTCTGCCGGGATGTTGTTTTTCCATTGAGCCTGGAATTTACCTCGAGGGAGCAATGGCGGTACGAAGCGAAGTCAACGTTTTCATCCGCCATGATGGAGTTCCGGAAGTAACGGGAGAGGCACAGAAAGAGCTCGTGAGAATCTAAGAGATTAATTCATCTGCTCATTTGGTCATTGACGATTGGGAGGTCAAGCGAATGGTTCAAGTGATTCAAATGAGTCCCGCCCGAGCTAAGGCTTCAGCGGTCAGGCATTAACCCACAAATCCAATACTCCAAGAATAGGGGTCATCTTTGGACATCTCTAGCCGCCTTCGCGAGATTCGCTCCGGCTTCACACCTACGTTTTGGATTGCCAACACCCTCGAGCTCTTTGAAAGACTTGCATTCTACGGTGCAAAAGCAGTCCTAGCCGTCTATCTTGCAACAAAGGTTGGGTTGCCGGAAGAAGCCGGCTCACTGGCCGGACTGTTCTCCGGAGTGATCTTCTCGCTTCCGATCGTGGCCGGAGTTTTTGTAGACCGCTATGGGTTCAGGAGAACCCTGATGGCGTGTTTTGCGATGTTCTGTGTCGGGTATTTCCTGATCGGACTTGCGGGACTCGAGGGAGGCCAGGTGATTGTAGACGGAGTCGGACGGAAGGCATATATCATAGTTGTTCTTCTCCTAACTGCAATTGGTGGATCCCTGATCAAACCATGCATTGTTGGGACCGTAGCGAAAACCTCCAAACCAGATGTGAAGTCGATGGGATTCTCCATCTATTATACTTTGGTGAATATCGGCGGAGCACTAGGTCCCGTCCTTGCCCTTCAAGTACGACAGAATCTGGGCATTGAGTATGTTCTCGTAATGTCGTCCCTTACTTCATTTCTGCTCCTGATAGGCGCAGCCCTGTTTTTCAGAGAGCCGGAGAATATCGATGGTGTCGAACGTCAGCCTTCTTCTTTTGGGAAGGTGTTTCATGACATGCTCCTTGTGTTTGGGAATCTGAAGTTCATCAGTTTCCTTGTGATTTTTTCCGGCTTCTGGATTATGTTCTGGCAGATCTTCTATTCATTTCCCTTCTATGTTACGGACATTCTCAAGTTTCCACAGTTTGAAATCCTGGAAACCGTGGATGCCTGGACGATTATCCTTGTTAGCGTTCCCATCACGGCACTTGTCAAGAAATGGGAACCGATCACGGCGATGACGCTCGGATTCGTTATCGCAAGTCTTTCCTGGATTATCATCGGGGCGTCTGCCACTGTTCCGGCGGCCATCATTGGAGTGAGCATGTTTGCAATCGGTGAAGCCACTCAGGCCCCCCGGTTTTATGAGTACGTCAGCAGTCTTGCCCCACGTGAGCAAGTGGGCACTTTCATGGGCTTTGCCTTTTTGCCTGTGGCAATAGGCTCATTCGTTGCCGGTCCGCTTGCCGATTGGTTGCGAGCTTCGTACCTTCAGACGGACCCCGCCATGATGTGGTACACGCTTGCCGCAATCGGAATTGCTTCGACAGTTTTGATGCTCCTGTACAACGTACTGATTGCGAAAAAAGGGTAACATGGGTTATCCCGGCACTGTCAAGCCGGGGCTCGGGTGTGCCGTGGCTCACTGTTTTCAGCAAGTCAGCACTATAGATTGGTATTACCCTCCAGAAGCACTAACTTCAATTACAATAACCCCCAGGAAAGAGGAAGATGAGGCTAAAGCTCATCCCCGGCAAGGAGTATCTCTTTACACATAAGCGACTGAGAACCTTCAGAGCCCGCTATGTGGGGATCGTTCGAGCTCCAGCAACCGATCCCAATGACGAATACTACCTGGAATGCGAGTGTCTGGACGTAGACCATCCGTTTCGTCCTGAAGTGTTCAGACTGTCTAGTTCGACCCTCATCCGGCCCTCGCTTGTGACCCTTATCCAGGACGTCCCTCCAAATTTTTCCCCAAGAATAACGGAATACGCCTCACCCACGGAGTCCGACAATCCTCACTCCGAGGGAAGGCTCAAGAAGACCGTCCGACGGTTATTGAGAAGCATCAGGATCGGATAAGTATCGGAATTCTATCCCCCTTCTTTCTGTTTTCCCTCCCTTCCTTCAAGTGATCTAACGCGAAAACGAACAGCTTACCCGAGTCAGGTCTCTTCTGCACAAGCGCATTTCTTCACGTACAACATTCGAGAGTACAAGCTCCTGTATGCCCACGTCAGTATTGCCATAATCTGAACTACAGTACTTTTGGGGCTGACTGAATAAGTGGCCATCCCACTCACCCTTCTTTTGTTCTCCCCTTAGTAAGGGGAGAATTGATTGTCCCGAAGGGATGCCCTTTGGCATGTGGATGGCGAGCAAGCATTCTTCTTTGTTGTTGACATTGTTGGTTCGTGGTTGTATCTTTAGGCGTACCTAAACATATTATGAGGATATACAAAACAGCACCGTGCCGAGCGAGAACGTTGAAAACTACCTGAAGCGAATCTACGCGATCCAGCTGAACGACGGAAGAGTCTCCACCTCTTCCCTTTCAGATAAGCTCCAGATCTCACCGGCATCGGTATCGGAGATGATCAAGCGATTAGCCGATGATGGGAATGTCGTTTACAAACCATACAAAGGTGTTGAACTCACCGAAAAGGGTCGCAAGAAAGCAATCCGTATCATCCGCCGGCACAGACTGTGGGAGCTTTTCCTGGTCAAGGTTTTGAAATACCAGTGGGACGAAATTCACGAGGAGGCGGAACGGTTGGAACATATTACATCGGAAAAGCTCGAGGAGCGCTTGGATGAATTTCTTGGATATCCCAGCATCGACCCGCATGGGGACGCCATCCCAACGGCTGATGGCGTCGTACACGATCGAGATGTCGTATCGCTTGCTGAAACCGGTGCTTCCATCGTTGTCGTGAGGCGGGTGAGTGATGAGAACCCGGAAGTTCTGAGGTACTCTTCCCGCCTTGGGATCGCACTCAAGAAACAACTAAGAGTGAAAGAGAAATTTCAGTTCGACGGTTCCCTGAGGGTTGACATCGAAGGGAGAGAACATTTCATCAGTTCCAAGATGGCGGAGAATATCTTCGTCGAGCCTGTCCATCTGCGGAAGGGGAAGAATGATGGTTGATCCGACCTCAGCCCTTGTTGTCGCCGGAATTATCTCGGTTGTGCTTGCTGTGACCTTCTGGCCGCGCATCGGGATAGCTGCTCGATGGAGAAGACTGAGCAGAAACTCGCGGAGAACTCGGATTGAGGATGCGCTCAAGCACCTCTACGATTACGAGTACAAGCGACTCGTGTGCACACATCAGAGCATCTCGGGTGCTCTTGCAATTTCTACCGACGAGTCGGTAAGGCTGCTCAGCCGACTTGAGGCCCTTGGCCTCCTCCGGCTGGAGGGCGAGGGATTTGTTCTGACCGATGAAGGGAGATCCTATGCTCTCAGGATCATCCGTGTCCATCGGTTGTGGGAGCGCTATCTTGCCGATGAGACGGGGCTGGCTGAGACCGACTGGCATCAAGAGGCAGAGGTGAAGGAGCATCGACTTACAGTTGCCGAGGCGGATGCCCTGGCCGCACAGATGGGGAATCCTCGCTTCGATCCGCATGGTGACCCAATCCCAACTGCAGCCGGTGAGCTTCCAAAGCCGAAAGGTCAGCCATTGACATCATTGGCGCAAGGTGACGTGGCAGAAATCATTCACATTGAAGATGAGCCTGCCATTGTCTACGCCCAGATCGTAGCGCAAGGGCTGAGTCCGGGGATGCGCATCCGAGTGCTCGCAAGCACGAAAGAGAGAATTCGCTTTGAGGCGGACGGTGTGGAGAATGTGCTTGCACCGATTACTGCGGCCAACATAACGGTCATCCCTCTCGCGTCTGAAACCAGCGTTGAAGGCGCTCATGAGTCGCTGGCAAGATTGCAGCCCGGTGAAGAGGCAACGGTTATCGGGATTTCCAAGGCGTGCCGAGGCCTACAACGGCGCCGATTGATGGACCTGGGTGTCATTCCGGGAACGGTGATACGAACCGAGATGCGAAGCGCAAGCGGAGACCCAACGGCCTATCTCATTCGGGGAGCCACGATCGCTCTCCGGAAGAAACAAGCCAGAATGATACACATCGAACGAAAGAACGGAATGAGACATGAACGCCAAAACTGAAAACGCCTGCACAACATGCCCAGCACACAATGTTGCCAACCTGACAAAACTTGGCGTGGACATGCAGGACGCGGATTTTGTCGTCGCTCTCGCCGGAAATCCCAATACCGGCAAGAGTACCGTCTTCAATGCGCTGACAGGTCTGCGACAACACACCGGGAACTGGCCAGGAAAGACAGTGACACGCGCGGAGGGAGCTTTTTCCTGCGGCGGTAAGAAATATAAGCTCGTGGATTTGCCCGGGACATACTCGCTTCTTTCGGCAAGCACGGATGAGGAGATCGCGAGAAATTTTATTCTCTTCGGGCAGCCGGATGTGACCATTATCGTCGCCGACGCTACCAGACTTGAACGAAATCTCAATCTTGTCCTCCAGGTGCTTGAAATAACCGACCGTGCCGTGGTTTGCCTCAATCTGACTGACGAAGCAAAGCGACATGGACTTCGAGTTGACGATCGTCTTCTCGCAAAAGAGCTTGGTGTCCCGGTTGTCCCGACAGCGGCCCGGCAAGGCGTCGGACTGCAGGATCTGCTCAGATCCCTCCACGAAGTTGCGACGGGGAGTTTTATGTGCAAGCCGCGGCGTGTGAAGGACCATCCGCCGAATCTGGAACGTGCGATAAGTCAACTTGCAAGGATGCTCGAGGAGCAAGTCCCCGGACTGACGAATGCTCGATGGGTCGCTCTCCGATTGCTCGAAGGGGATCAACAGATCATCGATGCGGTTGCATCGGGGGAGATCGGTTCATTAACAAGCAATGAGAGACCCTTCCCTCTGATGGGAGCATCCTTGGTGGCGGAAGGAGCGGTGTAGCGATGAGAACTATGTCTAACCAGATTCTCACTCGCGC
>Ga0247727_10014628_pt1 | contig 13006 bp, 13 predicted proteins | sample WisWelCaveWW1625_FD_202498 | JGI IMG/M metagenome (GOLD analysis project Ga0247727, IMG submission 202498) | Biofilm microbial communities from Wishing Well Cave, Virginia, United States - WW16-25 | ecosystem: Environmental > Aquatic > Deep subsurface > Groundwater > Cave microbial mat | place...
AAAGAAGTCCTGAGTCGGTTGGCTATGGAACTTGATAATGAGGTTGTTTATCTTGAGCCGTTGTATATCAACAAAAAGTCGGTTGAATATGATGTGACGGGCGATAACGGGCAAGTTTCTAAGAGTGTCAGAGAGGTGGATGTTTATGACACCGATACGGTGGAGGTTGAGGTGGCAAAGGAATTTTTTGCCAAAGAGCCTCCGCCTTGGCGGAAAAAGTGGGTGAACTATTTCCACGAAAGTCCGGCGCGGGATCAATGCCATTATCGCCGCCGCGCCATATTTGCTTTTTCGGTTCAGCCATTCTTGATGCTTGCTTGGGTTGTTTCGGTGATTTTGGTGCGCGCGTTCCGCGGCTTTTTCGCGCTTTTGTGTGGCATGCGTGGCATAAACGTGGTCAATGTTTTTCGTCCTTTCGCTTGCGATCTGTATGATGTTTGCAGGTGGGAAGGGAATACTTCTATTTTCTTTCATAAAGAAAATATGAGTCTTCGGCATCCCGCGATTTGGTTTATGATGCCGACGATGATGATCGGGCTTTTCTTGGCTGTTAGTTTTGTTTGGCTTTTGGTGGTGTCAACTCATTATCGTCCCGAGGTCCGTGCCAATATGTCGTGGGAAGTTGTGAGTCCGAACCTCCATTTTGTTTTGGCTGGCGCGCTGGTATTTGGTCCCGCGATTTTTGTGGTTCACATGTTGGGCGCGGGAATTTTCTGGATTCTGTACGGGATTTATTCCATGCTCGCCGCTTTCTTTTCTTTTGCTATTAATTTGCTGTCCGTTCCCGCGGTTTTTGTAGGAAATCTTTTTGCGAAGACGTTCTTTACCGAAAAGAATGAGCAGAAAGAAAAGAAACTGCGTCCGTTTTCGCGGACTCTTGTTTGGTCAACTTCTTCATCCGTTCTCGTTCCGCTGATTTACTTTCTTTATTTGAATTTTGATGCTCACGGTTCAATAAAGCCTTTGAAAGTTGCCGTAGAGAAATTCGCTGCTGCATTTTGGGACTATGTTGTTCCAACTATGTTGGCGGTCGGTTTGTTTCCGATAGTGATTTTTGCTATTTATCTTGCGTGCGTTTCTACTCTCGCTGGTTGGTTGAAAGCTAAGCTCGCGTCTTTCGGCGGCTGGTTAGCGGAGAAGTGGAATAATTGGCAGAAGGCTCGCGCCGAAAAGGCGAGGAAAGCGGAGCAGGACGATTACCAGCGCGCCGCGGATACCTTCGCTTACATTGATAGCATTGGCGTCAGTCAGTCCGTTGGGTTGAAAACCCTACCCAAAGAAAACCGCACGGTTTATCTTCGGTTCCAGAATTTGAAAACCTGGGTCTGCAAGCCATTTAAGAAGGGCTGAGTTTCAAGACCGCTTACTAATGGTAAGCGGCTTTTATTTGCAAAAAATTTATTATCTGTTATAATCTTATTCAACATGATTGCTAAAGAAATAGCGCAAAAAATCAAAGCCGGAGCGACGGTCCGGGTTTGGGAAAAAGTAAAAGAAGGGGACAAAGAACGTTTGAGCCGTTTTGAGGGCATTGTTTTGGCGCGCAAGCACGGCAGTGAGCCGGGCGCCAGTTTTACGGTGCGCGCCACGGTAGTGGCGGTGGGTGTGGAAAAAACTTTTCCGCTTCATTCACCCATGATTAGCAAAGTAGACATTATTTCCAGTCCGAAAAAAGTTCATCGCGCCAAGGCTTATTATGTGCGGAATATGACCAAGAAAGCCACTCGCCAGAAGCTGTCCGTGGGAGCAGGGGATAAATCAATAACTGCGAGCGCGAAAGAAATTGCCAAAGAAGAAAAACCCGCCGCCTAAGGCGGTTTTTTCGTATTTGAAAATAAAACGATTTTTTTGTATAATAACCAAAGAAAGCAAGCAAGGCTTCTGCTTATAGTAAATTTCGTTATGAAACTTCCAGATTTGCGGGCGAGGCGAAGTAAAATTATAAGCAATATGTGCATATTGTGAAAGAATTTTCTGATGCCGGAGCCCAAAGATGGAAGTTGGAATAGAAAGTTTATTATAAGCAGAAGTCTCATAGCCCAGGTGGAGGAATTGGTAAACTTACCGCCTTGAGGTGGCGGCGCCGCAAGGCTTGCGGGTTCGAGTCCCGCCCTGGGCACATTGTATTTTTTTCTTGATTTGATAGAATAGCCGTGTCCTTTGGTAGGAGGAACGGATATGGATATCAGAGTCATGGTTTTGCGTTCTGGTCTTCTTCAGATAGATTATATGCGCCTTTGTGATTGCTATAAGAATGATTTTAATGCTATTGAGATTCGCACAGATCCTAAAGACTTTCAGGAACACTCCGCGAATTGTCGGACTGAAAAACCAGACGTTGTTGTGCTTCCAAAAGAGAAGCCGATTCCCGCGGAGGCCATGGCAAATGGGGTGCCGCACATCACTTTTACGCCAAATGGCCCGATGTTGCTAAAAGAAATTGTAGCAGTATTGGTGCCTTTTGATCCCGCCAAGCCCGGTTGTATCGGCGAGGGCGAGGAAACGCGGATAGTTTTCGCATACAAGTCAAAATCAACGCCCTATACCCCCGAAGATTAAATCTTCCGGGGATTTTTTATGACCAAAGAGTTGTTAAAAATTATTTTAATTGTTAGTCTATAAATATTATGTCTATAGAACGCGTTCCGTCTCAACAAGAAAGCCAAGAAAATTTTCCTTTGGAAATTGATATTTATGTCGTGGAGGAAGTAAGAACTCATAAAGATACCGTTACCGAACAGGGTTTCGGTTACAGTACACCCTTAAAATATCCTGAAAAACTATCCCATTTTGCTTGGAGGGGAAGGCTTCAACCAACGGAATATGAACGTAGAAATCCGCAAAGCTCGAAAAGCTCGCAAGGCTATACAGAAAGCATGATGTCGCAGGACGACATAGAGATGTTGGCTGTGAATTTTGCACATAACTATCGAACACGTCAAAATCCTGATTTACAGGAGAGGGGTGAAAGTTCTTATTTATTGAAATTTGAGCCGTCGGAGAAAATAATTAAAGAATTTGAAGAGCGGCGCGGTCAAGGATCAACGATCAGAGGATTAAATTTGGAAGAACAGAAAATATTTATGGACGCTTTTCGCAAGGCCAACGAAGAAGCTACAAAGAAGAAATAAGCGCATGTCTAATTTTAATAAAGGAATGTTTCTTTTGCGGGCGGGGTTGGCGTTTGCCTTTTTCTACGCGGGAATCGCGGCGTTGGTAGATTGGCAGGCGTGGGTGGGCTGGTTTCCGGGTTGGCTTTTGGATTTGAGCCCGTTTTCTAATAAAACCACCTTAGCGCTCCATTCTTTTTTGGATATTCTGCTTGGCTTCTGGTTACTTTCCGGCCGCCAATTATTTTGGGCGGCCCTAATTAGTTTTGCGGTTTTGGCGGGTATTGTAATTTTTAATTGGAATTTAATGGCAGTGGTTTTCCGAGATGTTGCTTTGGCTATCGTAGCTTTGGCGTTGGCAGTTCTTTCTAAAAAATCCTAGTATTTAGTAACTAATTACTAGTTCATGAATAAAACTCATCCTTCGGAAATTAAAAAACACCTCATCCGAAATTTATTTATTTTAGCATTGAGTTCTGGAGCGGCGGTTTATTTCGCGTGGAGTGGAATTTTCGCGAAAATGATTCTGTATTCCAACGGTTTCAAATATTTAGAAAGTTTGGTTTCCGGTTTTTTCTTCACCTCGGTTTTGACTACCGGCGTGGCGGCGGTGGCGTTGGGGGAATTAGCACGGTATAAAAATATTTTAGAAGTGGCGCTGATCGGCGCGGCGGGTTCGGTAATCGGGGACATAATTCTTTTTCGTTTTGTGAAAGATAGCATCGCGGACGATTTTTTGGCTTTACTTAAGTTGGCCAAGCCGCGCCGGTTAAAGCATCTTTTTAAATTAAGTTTTTTCCATTGGCTCTTGCCGGTGCTGGGGGCTTTGGTGGTGGCTTCGCCTTTACCGGATGAAATTGGTTTGGCGATGATGGGAGTTTCTAAATTAAGTACCGGTAAATTTATCCTGATTTCTTACACCGCTAACTTTTTTGGTATTTTACTGATTGGTTGGGTGGCTAGACAACTTTGAATTTGGAATTATGAATAATGAATTATGGATGTGGATAAGTGGATTTGTTAGTGATTTGAATTCTGGTATAATTATTAAACTAACGAGTTGAGTAGGATTTGTTCCGTTTGCATAATTTTACATTTGCCGGACGCCTGCTGACTTAAAAACAAAAGATCGCCGTTGTGAGGACGGCGATTTTTTGTTTACCTTGAATTGCGCTGAAGGGTAAATAAAAAAACCGCGTCAGAAAATTCTGACGCGGTACTGGGCGCGGCGGGACTTGAACCCGCACGCCGGTTACCCGACAAGGGATTTTAAATCCCTTATGTCTGCCAATTCCATCACGCGCCCAATGGATGGCTTAGGCCGCGAGAATCTTGATGGTTTCCGCCTCAACGCGGCGGATGAATTCTTCGGGCCAGAGCGATTCGGGAATCGGCTGGCCTTTCTCGTCTTTGAGGCCGAGGAGCACAATACGGATGCCGTGCGAGAAATCTTTTTCGCACTGCACGAAGTCGCTTACGCGGCGTCCGTCTTTCAGTTGATGCTCCATCAGATCGGCTTTCTCATGGAACATATCCTGGAACTCCCCGATCTTTTTGGAACGGACGGAGTTTTCTTTCAGAAAATCCGCCGTCCAGAGACTGTACTCCGACATCGGTTCAACTGGCCCGCTCCAATAATCGGCCGGCTTGATCTTCTCCATCTTTTCCTCCTTTTCCCCGATTGGGGATTGGTTGGGGTTTTGGGTTGCTGATGGCATTATATCATTAAAATTACAAAAGTCAATCCCACACCAGAGCAAGCACGGTGTAGGATTAAGCATTTCTTAAAAATCTTTTTTGGGTTAGAATTCTCTTAATGGACGGACTTCTGGGTATTTTGACAATCGTGATTGTGCTCGTGGGTTTCGCGAGCGTTTTTTTCTTGATGCGTACTTTGCGCCGCGAGCCGGAAAAAAAGGATGATCAGGCGCTTTTAATGTTGCAAAATCAAATTAATGAGATGGCGCGGCTGATGGACGCGCGTTTGGGCGAATCCACGCGGGCGATGCAGAACCAGTTTGGTCAGAGCGCCAAAATTATTTCCGAAGTGACGGAAAAATTGACGCGTCTGGATGAAACTAATAAACAGGTGGTGGGTTTTAGCGAACAATTAAAAAGTTTGCAGGATGTTTTGAAAAATCCGAAGCAGAGGGGGATTTTAGGCGAGTATTATTTGGAAACGGTGCTGAAAAATGTTTTGCCGCCCGGCTCCTACCAAATGCAATATCCTTTTAAGGATGGCGTGATTGTGGACGCGGCGGTGTTCGTGGATAAAAGAATTATCCCGATTGATTCCAAGTTCAGCTTGGAAAACTACAACCGAATTTTAGAGGCGCGCGATCCGGCGGAGCGCAAGCGTTATGAGGCGGCGTTGGTGGCGGATTTAAAAATTCGCATTGATGAAACTTCCAAATACGTAAAACCAGAAGAAAATACCATGGATTTCGCTTTTATGTTTATTCCTTCCGAGGCAGTGTATTATGATCTTCTGATCAATAAAGTTGGAGCGATTGAAGACGAATCGCGCAATCTGGTGAATTATGCCGGCGGGAAAAAGGTGATTATTGTTTCTCCGACCTCTTTTTTGGCCTATTTACAGACGGTTTTGCAGGGATTGCGGAATCAGAAAATTTCCGAGCAGGCGAAAGAAATTATCAAGCAGGTGGCGAATTTGGGTCGGCATCTTTCTTCTTACGAGGATTATTTCGGGAAGATCGGAAAAAATTTGGGCGCCTCCGTGAGCGCTTACAACGCGGCTTACAAAGAATTCGCCAAAATTGATAAAGATGTGCTGAAGATTAGCGGCGATAGCATTGGCATTCAGCCGCAATTATTGGAAAAAACAGAAGCAGATATGGAATAATCTCTAATCCTTAATCCTTAATCTTTAATCTCTAAAATTATTATGTCATTTCTATTTGTAATTATCGGTTTGGCTGTTTTGGTGCTGATTCATGAACTCGGCCATTTTTTGATGGCGAAGCGCTTTGGTTTATTGGTGGAGGAGTTCGGGTTCGGTTTTCCTCCGCGCTTGTTCGCGAAAAAAATCGGTGAAACGCTTTACAGCTTTAATCTTTTGCCGATTGGCGGTTTTGTGAAAATTTATGGGGAGAGTGGGGAACTATTGCATAATCCACGAGTTTTCCCGCGCGAAGAAAAAATAGCCGACGGCCGTTCTTTCGAAAGGCAGTCCGCTTGGAAGCGGGTGGCAATTATGCTCGCCGGCGTGTTCATGAATTTCCTGTTGGGTTGGTTGTTATTGTCAGTGGTTTTTATGATTGGCGTTCCGCGGGCGGTGGTGATTACGCAGGTTTTAGAAAATAGTCCCGCGGCCGCGGCGGGTTTTCAACTTGGCGACGTGGTGCTTGGCTACGAAAAGCCGGAAGATTTAATTAGCCACGTTCAGGCGAATCGCGGGCAAGAGCTGACTTTGGAAATTAAGCGTGGCAAGGAAAATCTAAAAATTTCCGCCGTGCCGAAAAATGGAGTTACGGAAGGAGCTCTGGGTGTGGCGCTCGCGGGCGTGGGTTTTGAGGCGCGTTCACCTTGGCAGGCCTTAGTGAGTGGTTTGGTTTCGGCTTTTTGGATAGGCGTTTCTGTGATTGTTGGTTTTTGGAATTTAATTACTAGTTTGTTTATAGAATTAAAGGTGCCACAGGGAATTGTTGGACCGGTAGGAATTTTTGGCGTGGCGTCGCAAGCGGGCTCGTTGGGAGTGGTTTATCTTTTGCAATTAGTGGCGGTGATCTCTTTGAACTTGGCGGCGCTGAACATTTTACCCTTTCCGGCTTTAGATGGCGGGAGGATCTTTTTAGTATTAGTGGAAAAAATCAAAGGCTCGCCTCTGAAGCCGCAAACGGAAATACTGATTAACGGCGTCGGTTTCACATTTCTACTTGTTTTAATGGCAGTAATTACGGTCAAAGACATTGCTTCCCTCCTTTAATATCTAATATAATCAAAGCATTAATTTATGCGCCAATCCCAACTCTTTTCCAAGACGCAAAAAACTTCTCCTAAAGACGAAGAGGCGATTAACGCTAAGCTTTTGATGCGTGGCGGTTTTATCCGCAAACTTTCCGCGGGCGTTTATTCTTTATTGCCGCTGGGCTGGCGCGTACTTTCCAAAGTGAATCAAATTATTCGTGAAGAAATGAGCGCGATTGGCGCGGAGGAACTTTTAATGAATTCTTTGGTGGCGAAAGAGTATTGGGAAAAATCTGGCCGCTGGAATGTGGACGTGGTTTATAAAATAGGCGAGGAGCAAGGAGCTCAATATGGCCTTGGTTGGACGCACGAAGAGGTGGTTTCACATCTTGCGGGGGATTTTCTTCAATCCTATAAAGATTTGCCGAAGGCGGTTTATCAAATCCAAACCAAATTTCGCAATGAGCCACGCGCGAAAAACGGACTTCTGCGCGGCCGCGAATTTATGATGAAAGATTTGTATAGCTTTCACGCCACTAAAGAAGATTTAGACAAGTATTATCAAACTGTGATCGGCGCCTATAAAAAAATAATGAAACGGCTCTCGTTGAAAGCGAAAGTTGTGGAAGCGGCGGGCGGAGCTTTTACTAAAGAATACACGCACGAATTTCAGGTTTTGAGTTCGGCTGGCGAGGATGTTATTTCTCACTGCGAGAAATGCGATTTCGCGCAAAATAAGGAAATTGCCAGAGTGAAGGCGGGAGACAAATGTCCGGAGTGCGGCGCGAACATTCAAGAGGCGAAAGGCATTGAGGTGGCGAATGTCTTTAGGCTTGGCACGAAATATTCGGATGCTTACAATTTGAAATTTAAGGATGAAAAAGGCGCTTCTCAACCGGTGATTATGGGTTCCTATGGAATTGGCCCTACTCGTTTGGTGGGGACTTTAGTAGAAATTTTTAATGACGAGCGGGGAATTCTTTGGCCGGAAGCAGTGGCGCCGTTCAAAGTTCATTTGATTGGAATCATGAATCAGGAATCAGGAATCAGGAAAAAATCGGAAAAAGTTTATGCTAATTTACAAAAAGCGGGCATTGAAGTACTCTATGACGAAAGAGACGCTTCCGCTGGAGAAAAATTTGGCGATTCAGATTTATTAGGTATTCCGTATCGCGCGGTGATTAGCGAAAAGGCGGGTGAAAAAATTGAATTAAAGAAAAGAAGTTCCAAAGAATTAAAATTAGTAACAGAAAAAGAACTTCTTAAATTACTAACAGCAAATGACTAATTACTAATTTATGAAGAACTGGTTTTCTTTTTTATCGAAAAACATCGGAATTGATTTAGGCACCGCGAACACGCTGGTTTATCTTTCCGGGCGCGGCATTGTGATAAATGAACCTTCTATCGTGGCAGTAAATGCTAAAACAAATCAAATTTTAGCAGTCGGCGCTGAGGCGAAAAAAATGCTGGGGCGCACGCCGAGTCACGTGAATGTGGTTCGTCCGCTGGTCAGCGGGGTGATTTCTGATTTTGAAATGACGCAGGAAACCCTTCGCCATTTTTTGAAAAAGATGGGCGGCAATCAATATGTGACTCGTTATAATATGGCGGTGATTGGCGTGCCAAGCAATTTAACTGAAGTGGAGAGAAAGTCAGTGGAGGACGCGGCGTTGGGCGCGGGCGTGGCTAGGGCTTACGTAATAGAAGAGCCGCTTGCGGCGGCCATCGGGGCGCGTTTGCCGATTGATGAGCCAACCGCGAATATGATTGTGGATATTGGCGGCGGCACCACGGAAATCGCGATTATTTCCATGGGAGGCACGGTAACTGCGAAAAGTTTAAAAATCGCCGGTGATAAATTCAATGACGATATTATTCGGTTTGTGCGGGATGAGTTTCGTTTGGCGATTGGCGAGCCGACGGCGGAAGAATTAAAAATAGCCATTGGTTCGGTTTTGCCGCAAGATCAGAAGTTAGAATTGGCAATTCGTGGACGGGATTTAGCTACTGGTTTGCCGAAGGAAATTGTGGTGCGCGACACGCATGTTCGCACGGCTATTTCTAAATCAGTAAAATCTATCGTGGAAGCGATTCGCGAGGTGGTAGAATCAGCGCCGCCAGAATTGGTGGGGGATATTCTTAAGCGTGGAATTTTTCTTTGTGGCGGCGGCAGCGCGCTTCGCGGTATTGATAAGCTAATTTCCACTGATTTGTCAGTGGCGACAACGATTGTGGATGATCCGCTGACTTGCGTGGTTCGTGGCACGGGAATTGTGGTGGAGAATTTTGAAAAATACCGCCAAATTTTGGAGAACCCGATGCGTTCTAGGGATATTAAGACCTAGGTTTAGCCACTAGCGACTGGCCAATAGCCACTAAAACAATAAATGAAAAAAATAATTTTTATCCTCATTTTGATAGGAGCGATTGTTTTATTTGCCGACGCGTTGGGAGCGTTTGGCCGGTCTTTTTCTTTGGGAGTAAGCCGAATTTTCACCTTGCCAGCTAATCTGGTCGGCAGTTTTTTTAATTACACCAAGCTAAGCCAGCAGTTATCGGCGCTTCAATTAGAGAATGCCAAGTTGCAAGCGGAAATTTCAGAATTATTGGAAAGGCCGGCGGAGAAAACCATCGGCCGTTATCGGGTTTTGGCCGCCAAGGCGTATTCAGAATATCCGTTTAATGATAAAAATTTGGTTTTTATAAACGTGGGAGCGGAGCAGGGCGTGTCGGTGGGCATGGCGGTAACGGTGGCTGAAAATTTACTTTTTGGAAAAGTGATAGAAGTGCGCGCGGATAAGAGTGTGGTTCAAACCGTTTTTGATCCTAATTGGAAATTGCCGGTACGGATTGGAGACTCCGCCGCGGCGGGACTTTTTATCGGCGGGTCTAAGCCGAAAATAAGTTTGATTGAAAAAACGAAAGTCGTGAAGGAAGGTGACGTGGTTTTTTCTGTTTCTTCGGAGATTCCTTACGGTTTAACTGTCGCTCGTTTGGAAAATATTTCTGAAACCGCGAATAGCGCTTATCGAGAAGCCGCGGCTAAGCTCCCTTATTCAATTTCCGAAATTAATCAGTTATTCGTAATTTTAAAGTAAAATGGCGATTGGCAATTTTATAATTTTAGCGCTCGTTTTGGTTTTGGGAGTTTTTTTTCAGGGGGCGCCAGCTTTCCATCTTTTTGGAGTTAAGCCGAATCTTATTTTATCCGCCCTTTTAGTGGCGCCGTTTTTTATTGGGTTGGGCGATTTTCTTTTACTCGCGCTTTTTACGGCCACGGCGTTGGCCGTTTTTCCAGGATTGGGCTGGTCCATTCTCTTTTTACCGGTTTTGGGATTGGTTGGGTTTTGGTTGCACTGGTTTTTGCCTTGGCATCGGGTTTTTAATTTAGCAATTTTGATTGCCGGTTCAACTTTTTTGCTTTATTTATTGATAAATCGGCAATTTTTATTTGAGCACTGGCTGACGGTTTTAACGGAAATCATCTATAATCTTTTTATTGGTCTCGCGATATTTTTAATTTTGCGCGCCAGTCGGACTTAAGCCATGAATTTTAAGCGCCGCCATCACGAGGATCTTTTTGTGGAAGAGGCAATTGCCGATAGTTTGGCGTTTGAAAATGAGCGGGTGGAGATGCCGATTGCCGCGAAAGTTTTTTTAATCGTAGCCGGCGCGTTGGTTTTGATTACTGGCGTGACTTTCGGCAGGGTTTTTTACGTAAATATCTGGAACGGCGTTTTCTATGAAGCGCGCGCGGAAGCAAACGTAAACCGGGAGGTCCGTTTACCAGCGCCGCGCGGCCTGATCACCGACCGTTATGGAAAAGTAATTGCCGAAAACGCCGCTTCTTTTAGCGCGGTTTTTCGTTTAAATGATTTTTTAAAAAAAGGCGGTGATTTGGAAGTTTTGCTAACCAAACTTTCGGAGATTCTAGAAGTTCCGCTGGCAGAGCTGCGGGAATTAGCGAATAAAAGTAATTTAGAGAAACGAACCAGCGTGATTATTGGGCGTAGCTTATCTTTGGAAAAAGTAATCGCTCTTAAGTCCTTGAACGATCCGGCAGTGGAAGTGCGCGATGACTATATTCGCGAATATCCGCAGGGGCAAGTTTTTGCTCACGTGGTTGGCTACACTGGCCTTTCCGGGATTGACGATTCGGTGGAGGGAAAAACCGGCCTGGAAGCATTTTATGATGAGCATTTGCGCGGACGAGATGGTTCCAGAATTTTTTATAAAAACGCTACGGGGGATATTTTAGAAGAGAAATTATTAGCCGAACCCATGCCGGGCCGGAAAATAAAAACTACTTTGGATTTCGAATTGCAAACCTTTTTTTACGAGCGCATGCGCAAGGGTTTGGCGGCGGTTGGCAGTTACGCTGGCGTGGGAATGGCGATTAATCCGCAGACCGGCGAGATGCTTTCTCTGCTTAGTTTTCCAAGTTTTGATAATAATGTTTTCGCGCAGGCGAACACCAGTAAAGAGCGACGCCAGCTTTTGGAATCCAATCGCAAGCCGCTTTTTAATCGAGCTATTTCCGGTCTTTATAATCCAGGTTCCACCATTAAGCCGTTGGTTGGCCTAGCGGCTTTAGTGGAGGGCGTGGTAGATGTCGCTTCCAAAGTTTTTTCCGCCGGTTTTATTGAAATTCCTAACCCTTATTTTCCTGATCAACCAAGTCGTTTTTTGGATTGGAAGGCGCATGGTTGGGTAGATATTCATTCGGCGCTGGCGCGTTCCAGTAACGTTTACTTTTACGCGGCCGGCGGCGGTTTTCCCGCTGGAGTCGGGTCCTCCTCCGGAGGAGAAATCAAGGGATTGGGTATTGAGAAGTTGAATTCTTACTGGGAAACTTTTCGCTTGAATCAGAAAACCGGCATTGATTTAATTTCTGAAGTGGCAGGATTTTTGCCGAACGCGGAAGAAAAAGAAGAGCGCACCGGCCAGATTTGGCGGATTGGCGACACTTACAACGTGGCAATCGGGCAGGGTGATTTATTGGTTACCCCCATTGAGCTTTTAAATTTTATCGCCTCTTTAGGGGCAGGTGGCGTGATGCGCAAACCTTATGTAGTGGAGGAAGTTTATGATGATGATGGGGGAATCGTTATTAAAAACGCGCCGGAAATAATTGCGGGTTACACAGAGTGGAAAGATCAAATTGTGGAAATCCAAAAAGGCCTAGAGGACGCGGTCAGTAAGCCATACGGCACTGCTAATTTATTGGTTTACACGCCGATGAAAATCGCGGCGAAAACCGGCAGCGCGCAATACGCGAACAACACTAAAACCCATGCCTTTATTGTTGGTTACGCGCCGGCGGAAAATCCCACAATCGCGTTTTTGGTTTTGGTAGAGGACGCTAAAGAGGGAAGCTTAAACGCGGTTCCAATAGCGAAGGATGTCTTGGACTGGTATTATGAGCATAGAATAGAAAGCAATCCTAAACTACAAATGCATCCGAATGCTACAAATTAGTAGATTAGAATTATACTTTATTTATGAATTCTGAACTTAGGCAAGATTTGGTTTCCGGCGATTGGATTATCATCGCGCCCGGGCGAGCCAAGCGGCCGGAATCATTTCTAGAAAAACAGAAAAAGCGAATCAAGTCGCCCAAGCGCGGTTGTCCTTTTGAGAGTTTGTCCGAGCCAGCGATTCTTTCTTATCCAAATAACCAAGATTGGACGCTAAAAGTGTTGGAAAATAAATATCCGGCATTGGCTCATCAAAAAACTTGCTCCATGAGCACAACCTTCGGTTTGTTTAAGGTGATGGCTGGCGCTGGTCATCATGATTTAATCGTCACCCGCGATCACAATTTAAATTTTCCTAATTTAAAACGGGAAGAGGCGAATTTAGTTTTTCAATCTTTTCGCGATCGTTATTTAATGCTCTATGCCGATAGTTGTATTAGTTATATTTCCTTTTTCCATAATTGGGGGCCAGGCGCCGGCGCCTCTATT
>Ga0247727_10014629_pt1 | contig 13005 bp, 10 predicted proteins | sample WisWelCaveWW1625_FD_202498 | JGI IMG/M metagenome (GOLD analysis project Ga0247727, IMG submission 202498) | Biofilm microbial communities from Wishing Well Cave, Virginia, United States - WW16-25 | ecosystem: Environmental > Aquatic > Deep subsurface > Groundwater > Cave microbial mat | place...
AGTACTTGACGTGGCGATATTGTCTCCACCACCGCGCCCACCACGCGACGAACTGCGCAACCGCACATCCAACAGGTCTCCGATGGTGTTAAACGGACGACCGCCGCTGCCGCCGCCCGACGACGACATGACCGTCAACGTGGTAGACATCCCGAGAGACAAAACCTGGTCCTGCCTAACCGGGCGATCCCCGATAACCAACTCCCGCCCGCCGGAACCGAAAGCCGCCGTGGTTTGGTAACCCGAGATCCGCTGGCGTAACGTTGCCCAAGTGCCTCCGCCACCCAGGGGAGGCAGTGGAGGCAACGGTGCATTGCCACCTTGCCCGCCACCCGGACGGAAGCCACCTTCGCCGCCGCCACCGCGTCCGCCGCCGAAGCCACCGCCCCGGCCACCGCCGAAGTCGCCACCGCCACCGCGTCCGCCGCCAAATCCACCGCCGCCGCCGCGGCCGCCGCTAAATCCACCGCCGCCGCGTCCGCCGCCGAATCCACCGCCGCCGCGGCCACCGCCAAAATCGCCACCACCACCGCCGCCGCGTCCGCCGCCGAAGTCGAACCGGCGCTCCTGATCGCGACCCTGTCCGCCGCGCAACTGAATTCCAAACTCCTGGCCCGCACTACCCTGTTGTTGTGGCTCGCCATCGCGATGGCGAATAATCGCATCAATTTCTGTGGTGGTCAGGATTTCACCGAGCTTCTGTTGCAACTGATCGCGTGTGGCAGTGGTTATGTTAAGCCGGGCCAGGCCTTCCGCATCGGTATTGTCCTCTTGCGAATACAGTGTGAAGAGGTCCTTCGCGGCGCCTTGATCGCTCGGCGCGTTTTGCGCTTGCGCCTGCGCCAGGGTAAAGTCTTCAATCGGTGCGCTGCCGACGGTCATCGGCGCTTGTTGGCCATAGAACACTTGCGCTGAAAACCCTTTGATCAACAGTAGCTCCGGCAGCGTTTCGAGGTTGCCGTTACGCGGCGAGTAGGGCACCATTAAACTGCCGTAATAATCCGCCTCGGCGCCCAGGGCACGCGGGTCGCTGTCGCGATCCAGCCAATCGAGCATCGCATCGGTGGCATCTTCACCCATCAGCGCAATCAGGAGTTCACGGTCCTTGGAGGAGACGGATCCGCTGGAGGAGGTGGCGCGGCGCGTGGTGGTGGCGCTGCTCGCTCCCCCGGTCGTGCGCCCCTGCCCCCCGCCACCCTGGGTCTGCGCCACCAGCGTATTGAGATTGAGCTTGCTGGCTTCGTCCATTCCCTGTACGTCGTAGCGACCTCGGCCCTCCAGAAAGGTGAATTGATCGAGGTCGCTGTCCAGTTTCGTCCAGGGTTGATCAAGGCCGACATAGGCAGCCGGCATCTGTTCGATTTCGATGAGCGCCCGCTGAATGCCGGCGCGCGCCAGGGCCGAAGCCCGCGTGTTGTCGACGAATGTGCCGGCGATTTGCACTTCCGTTTGCGTAGTGTTGGTAAATCCCCAAATCACAACGCTGAGCACCGCGATAATCCAGAGTGTCGCGATTAGCGCCAGCCCTTGTTTGCGTTGATTGTGTTGCCGTTTCATTGTGGTCTCCCACCTCCAAAGCCTCCACCGCCGAAGCCGCCGCCGGGTCCTCCGCCAAATCCGCCACCACTGCCACCACCGAGTCCACCCATCCCGCCACCACCGAACGGCATCCCGCCACCACCCGGGCCCCTAGCACCGCCGCCCGGACCAGGCAGCGCGCCGGGACCGCCCTCTCGACCTCCACGGCCTCCGTCGCGTCTGCCGCCAACACCACCGGGGCCACCACGGCCTCCGCCACCCGGGCCACCGCCCGGGCCGCCCCCGCGTCCGGCCGTGCCACCGCTGGAACCCAGCGGCTGCGGGGCCTTGCTTTGCGGCAATTGCGCGAAACGTGTAACCGAGCGCAGCGACACCATCAACGAAAATTTTTCCGGTTGTTGGTCCGCCGTCGCCTTGCTCCGTCGCACGGCCAGTTGAATGGCGATAACCGGCGGAGTGCGCTGCGCATCGGTCCACGCGGCGACCCACTCCCCCAGCTCCGGATCGAAATACTGAAAGTTGAGCGCCTCGACTTGATCGCTCAGCACGGTTGTTTCGGGCTCCAGATTCAACTCCGGCGCAGTGGTTGCATTCGAATTGGTTGTCGCCGAAGTAACCGGCATAGTGACCCGAGTCATCAGTTTTGCACCGGTATCGTCCTCGTACAGATAATAGCTGACGCGCGTCAATCCGGTGGTCAGACGCTTGCCGTCGGGCGCATCTTCCGTCGTTGTAACGAAGCTGATCGAGTCGCGTTCGGTTACTCCGTCGTTGCCCTGTTGATCTTCGCCTAACAGGCTGAGTGTCGTGGCTTCCATGTTGGCCGCGCCGCCCAGGCCGTCACCGTCCGGTTCGCTCATGGGAATGGCGAGAGGGTAAAACCCGCTGAGCCGCGACTCCAAATCGGCCAGCACGACGCGCGCGGTTTGGGTCACCTCGCTCACGGCGTCCGCGCGCGCGTTGGCGTTCGTTACCGCGCGGAACGAGGCCAGCACTGCCGACAATACGAACGTAAACAGCACCGAGGCGACCAGCACCTCGATGAGCGTGAAAGCCTGACAGTGTCGGCGCGTCATCGTGCGCCTTCGGCTGGCGTTCCCGGCGTGACCGGGGCCGTGCCCGTGGTGGCGGCCGCACCTTCGGTCGAGGTTTCGTCCGGCAGACGGACGACCGATTCCACTCTTAGTTGCTTCTGCTTGCTCCCGCGAAGCCATGAAACGGTGATAGCGAGCTGCTTCAGTTCCGGCCACTGGGTTTCCAGCACTTCGCTGCTCCACGAAAAGCGCGGATGCTGCTCGCCAAAGTTACCCTGACTGTCGCCCTGCAACACGGTGGGGTCGCGTTCGATTTCGACGATCTTGGCCTGCGCCAGTGTCGCCGCCTCGGTGCGGTCGCGCGCATCGCCAACCGCATTCAGGTTTCCCATCACCACACGCAGCAAGCCGATGATGGCGATCGAGATCAAGCTCAACGAGACCATCATTTCGAGGAGGGTGAAGCCCGCTACGCGGCGCATCAGCGTCCCTCCAGCGTAAACATATGTGCGACCTTGCTCTCGTCCGACTGGATCTGAACTCGGCCCGTGGTCGGATGCAGCGTAACAAACAGTTTGCGCCCATTGCGATTGGCAAGCGTCAGGACAGCGGTGTCGGCCGAGCCGTTGGGATGAAACGCCAGCAGATGCTCGTCCTCCTGGCTGACGCCCTTGGTCAACGCCAGGGAGATGCCCACCGGCAGCGTGCGCTCACGACCGAGCGAGGTGCGTTCTGGCGCGAACTGCACGTCCCCGAGTTCGGTGGGCCGTTGCGATTCGGTATGAAAGGACCGGTAGTCCTCTCCGAACATCAGCCGCACTTCCACCCGCCGGTTCACGGCCATGCTTCGCGCGTAACGCAAAGTCGCCATCATCGTCGCCGCCGAGGCACGCAAGCTGGAACTCTCCTGCATCTTGACGAACGATGGCATGGCCACCGCCATCATCACGACCAGCATGAACATCACGACGACGAGTTCGACCAGCGTGAACCCGGCAACCCGGCGCACGAAAGTAGTTCTCCTGCGTCCCCGGATTAGGCGGTCACGGTGTCGCATGATAATCAGTCGTTCCAGTTGGTGATGTCGGCGTTCTCGCCTTCGCCGCCGTCCTGACCGTCCTTGCCGAGCGAGAAGAGGTCAACCGCATCGGTATTGTGGTCGCCAGGAGACTTGTACTCGTACTCCCGCCCCCAGGGATCCATCGGCACCTTGCCGCCCTTGATGTACGCTCCGTCCCAGCCGCTGGCTTCGGAGGGCTTGGTCACCAATCCGTCCAGGTCGATGGGGTACTCGCCCACATCGAGCTTGTAGGCATCGCATGCAGTTTCCAGCGCGTTAATGTCTGCTTTCACCTTCGTGATCTTGGCCTTTCCCACCTGCTTGATGTACATCACGGTGACGGTGCCGGCGAGCAGCACGAGAATCACCATCACGACGATCAGTTCGATCAGCGTGAAGCCTGCGGTGGTCCGTTTTGCTTTGCGAGTGTTCATGACGTTGCGACTCCTTGCGAGTTAACTACCTCCGAACAGATTCATCTGGAAGACCGGCAAGAGCATGGCCATCACAATGAAGGCGATGAGCCCGCCCATTACGATGATGATGAGCGGTTCGAGCATCGACAACAGGCTCTTCATCAGGCTGTCCACTTCGACCTCGAATGTGCGGCTCACGGTGTCGAGCGAACTGCCGAGGTCGCCGGTTTCTTCGCCAATCGATACCATCTGCGTGAGCAGCAGCGGAAACAGTCCGCTCAGCGCCAGCGCATTGCCCAGCCGCTCCCCTTCGCGCACCTGGCGCTGCGCCTCATCGACTCCCCGGCCCAGCACCTCATTGCCCAGCGTGCCGCGCGCCACGGCCAGCGCTTCGAGAATCGGGACGCCGCCCTGCAGCAACGTGCCGAGCACCCGAGCCATGCGCGCTACCCCCATTTTACGCCACATCTTGCCGAAGAGCGGAACCCGCAGCTTGAGCCGATCGAGCGCGTAGCGTCCACCCGGTGTCCGACCGTAGATTCGCACCCCTTGCAACGCCGCCACCATTCCGATTAGCAGCGCCCACCAACTGCTGGTGAGCAGCCCGCTGGCAGTGATGAGGATTTGCGTCGGCAACGGCAGCGCCTGCTCCATCTCCTCGAACAGCGTCACGAAGCGGGGAATCAAGAACGTCAACAAGAACCCAACCGCCCCGCTGCCGACCAGAATGAGCAGGATCGGATACGCCATGGCGCTGCGCACCTGCGACTTGCGCGTTTGCTCCTGCTCGATCAGGTTGGCCAGCCACTCCAGCACGGCGGGCAGTTCACCGCTGGCTTCGCCCGCGCGCACCATGCTGACGAAGAGTTGCGGAAACACACGCGGATGCTTGGCCAGCGCCTCCCACAATGTGGTCCCCTGCTCCACATCGGCCTTCACCGCGATCAGCACGTCGCGCAGCGGGCCGCTCTCGGTGTGCGAGATGAGCGCCGCGAAGCTGGAAATAATCGGCAGGCCGCCGCGCACCAGGTTGGCCATCTGGCGGCTGAAGATGAGCATGTCGGTCCCGGACACCCGATTGAAAAAGCCGCGTTTGACTATGACTGCTTCGCGGGCGGCCGACCCGGCGCCATCCCCGGCCGCCATCCGCACTTGCGACGGGAAGTGGCCCGCCGCGCGGAGCCGCGCGACGACGGCGGCCTCGTCGTTCTCGATGAACTCTCCGGTGATCCGATGTCCGCCGCGATCGACGGCGATGTACTGAAACGCAGGCATGGTTACTCGACGTCCTCCTCACGCGTCACCCGCGTGACTTCTTCAATCGTCGTAATGCCCATGTTGACTTTGCGCATCCCGTCCATCACCAGCGTGCGCATCCCGCGCTTGACGCCGGCGTCCATGATCTCGCCCCCGGTGGCACGATTGACCACCATCGACCGGATGTCGTCGTCGATCGGTAGCAGTTCGAAAATTCCGGCGCGCCCGCGGAAGCCGGTGAACTTGCATTCTTCGCAGCCCACGGGCCGGCGCCGCTGAACGCCCTCGGTGCTGAGGCCGGGCGTGCGAATCAGCGGCCCGCGCGCAGTGTCCGGCACTGCGCAATGCGCGCAGAGCTTGCGCACCAGCCGCTGGGCCAACACCGCTTCGAGCGACGACGACACCAGGAACGGCTCGATGCCCATATCGATGAGGCGGACCACCGCGCCCCCGGAGTCGTTGGTGTGAATCGTGCTGAATACCAGATGGCCGGTGAGCGCAGCGTGGATGGCGATTTCGGCGGTCTCGGAGTCCCGGATTTCGCCGACCATGATGATGTCCGGGTCCTGGCGCAAAATCGACCGCAACCCACTGGCGAAGGTGAGGCCAATCTTGGGCCGCACTTGAATCTGGTTGACACCGTCGAGCTGGTACTCGACCGGATCCTCGACCGTGATTATCTTTTTCTCGACCGAGTAGGTTTTGCGCAGCGAGGCGTAGAGCGTGGTGGTCTTGCCGCTGCCGGTCGGGCCGGTGACAAGAATAATGCCGTGCGGATTGCCGAGTTGTCGGTCGAAGCGGTTGCGATCGTCCTCGAGCATGCCGAGTTCTTCAAGGCCAATCAGGATGCTGGTGCGCTCGAGAATACGCATCACCACGGTCTCGCCGTAAATCGTCGGGACGGTCGAAACCCGCAGGTCCACATCCTTGCCGCTAATGCGCAGTTTGATGCGACCGTCCTGCGGCAGGCGACGCTCGGCGATGTCGAGCTCGGCCATGATCTTCACGCGCGAGACAATAGCGGCCTGCATGCGGCGCGGGGGGGGCGGCACTTCGTGCAGCACGCCGTCGATGCGGTAGCGAACGCGAAGGCCCTTTTCGAACGGCTCGATGTGAATGTCGCTGGCGCGGTCCTGCACGGCCTGCCGCAACATCATGTTCACCCACTGGATGACGACGGCGTCCTTGGCCAATCGCGCCAGATCGCCGATTTCCGACTCGTCGTCGCCGACCACCTCGATCTCGTCCTGGCCGCCAGACTCCTCGCGTAGCATCTGTTGCATGTAGAAACGCTCGACCAGTCGACGCACCTCGGCCGGTGCCGCCAGCACCGGCTCGATATGCAGGCCGGTCACCACGTGGGCATCGTCGATCGCCGCAAACGCAAACGGATCCGTCACCGCCATCTTCATCGATCCGTTGTGCAGCGAAAGGGGCAGCGCTTGATGCCGCATTGCCAGTGAGGCCGGGAGTTGGGCAATGGCCTCCGCGCTGACGGCCGATTCGGTCAGCCGCGTTATCACCGGCAAGTTGAGTTGCTCACCAAGCCCGCCGATTAGATCGTCTTCACTGCAGGCGCCAGTGTCCACCAGGGTCTCGCCCAGGAGACGACCGGATTTCTCCTGCGCACTGAGCGCCTTGATCAGCGTCGCGTCGCTCACCGCGCCGCGCTGGACGAGGATTTGGCCGAGCAGTTGGTGTGGCATGGCTTGGTTTTGTTGGTTCAGTAGGTTGGCTGATTAGCTGGTTAGCTGATGACCTTCGCCATCCAGCCAACCAGCAACCAGGCCCAACTAAGTTTAGTTGCCGCCGCCGCGCGTGCCGCGTCCGCCGGCGCCGGCTTCGGCGCCACCCGGCCCACCGCCGCCGGGACCGCCGCGCGTGCGTCCGCCGGCGCCGCCGCCGAAGAACATGCCGCCGCCGCCGCCGGCGCCGACGCCGTTCTCGACCACGCCGAGGACGGTGAGCTTGGCGCGGGTGCGCACGGAGACCTTCTTCACCAGCGCAAGATCAGCCGACGAAACGGCGCTGTTGTAATCCATTTGCGCCTTAATGAACTCGTTGAGCGCTTTGGCGATATCCGCGTCGGTGGCCTTCTGATCATCGCCGGCTTCCCGCACGGTGTTGAGTTTTTCCTGCAACTTTGTGCGAGCTTCGCTCTTAGCCTTGTAAGCCTCCATCGCCGGGGCCTTCTCCGCTTCGGATAATTTCTGATCGGTCAGCATCCGCTCCATGAACTCAAGGCGTCGCTTGGCCATGTCTTCCGGACTGGGGGGCGTGAAGTTGCCCCCACCCAGGCCACCGCCGCCGGCACCACCGGCGCCGCCGAAGCCTTGGGCGGCAACGATCGTCAGGGCTGCGAGACAGCCCACCACCACGACCCAACCACGAAGCATATTCTTTTGCATGACAACCTCCAGGGGATTGCGCTGTGTGCGCTTCTATTCTACGCCATTGGACGCTTCAAATGCTCTGGCATCTCGTAACGAATGTGTGTCATTTTTCCCCGGTCAAAACCGTGCTCAACCGTAACGCTGCTTCCGCCGTTCGCACGAGGAGTTCGTCACGGCGTACCAAGACCGTTTGCCGCAACTCATCCCGGCGCTCCCACGCGTCAAAGAGTGCGCTTTCCACCGCGTTCAAATCGTCAACCCACGGCTGGCCGACCGAGGCGGCAAATGCGCAGACCTTCGGATCGTAGGCAATTCCCACGCTCGGAGCGCCGCCGGCCGCCGCGAGAATCAACGCGTGCAGCCGCATGCCGAGGACGAGATCGGACTGCGCGAGAACTGCAAGCGCTTCCCCTGGCGATGACGGGACGATGACCTCGGGTTGATGGCCCAGGCGTTGCGATAGCGCTTTATCTTCGAGCGACAATGCCATCCAGAGCACGCGCGCATTTAGCCGTTCGACTTGCTCCGCGAATCGACGCTCTGAGGACGAAGTCCACCAACCGCGCCATGACCTGATGCACACCATTAGCTGAGGTGGCGTTGCTGGTCGAATCAGCGGTTCGTGAATCTGTGCCTTCAAACCCAACGCCGGATCCGCAACCAACGAGATAGGTTTCGTCGCGCCGAGTTCGCGCGCCAGTGTAATCGAGACTTCATCGCGCAACGTGATGAGCTTCGCGCGGCGGAACGCTTGCCGGGTCAGCATTCGACTCAGTGGACGCGTTAGCGGTCCGAGGCCCTGCGCCCAAATCACAGCTGGCTTGCCGAGCCGATGCGCCAGTTCGACCAGCGACCAGTAGTAGACCACCGAGCGCGCGCTGGTCGCGTCCTGAAACAGCGAGCCGCCGCCGGAGACGAACACGTCGCAGGCGCGCATCGTTTCCAGCACCGCGCCCAATGCGTAGCGCGGAACCGCATGCACACCGTGCAGCGCTTCGGTGGCCGCCACATTCGCGGATAGCACCGACACCTCAGCGCTCGGCGGCAACTGCTGGAGGATTCCGGCCAGCACGGCCTCATCGCCGAAATTGCCGAAACCGTAATAGCCGCAAATCAAGCAGCGAGGGCTCACGGCGGCGCCTTGAGCGGAATCGTGAATTGAAACGTCGAGCCTTTTCCCGGCTCGCTCTCCACCCAGAGGCTGCCGCCGTGAGCCTCCACGAGCCGCTTGGTCGAGAACAGCCCGACCCCGGTGCCGGAGATGCTACGCTCCGGTTCGACCACGCGGCTAAACAAGCCGAAGAGCCTGGATTGCTGTTCGAGCGTCATCCCGATTCCCTGGTCGCTCACCGAAACCAGCACGCAGTTCGGCGTGAACTTCCGGTCGGGCTGGACCTGATCGGAGAGCAGAAGCTCCTCGGCGTCGTCCTCGTCGAAGGCGTCGCGGCGTTGGGCGGCCTCCAGGGTGACTGCCACCTCGCCCCCGTCTGGTGAGTATTTGTACGCATTGTTGACCAGGTTGCTGAGCGCGCGGGTCAGCTTGTATTTGTCGCCCGCGACTTTGGGCAGTTCGCCCTCCGTGCGCACAACGAAGCTGTGCCGGGGCGTTTGCGTGCGCTGCATCGCCACCACCTGCTCGGCGATTTCGCGCAAATCAACCACATCCACATTGAGCCGCACCGCGCGATTGGGATCGGCGTCGAGCAGGTCGTCGATCTCCTGGGTGAGGCGGTCGCACTGCTGGGAGATCATCCCCAGGAACTCATCTCGCAGTTCCTCGCCCAGCGCGCCTTCGCGGTCCAGTTGCAGCAGACGAGCGTCGCCCTTGATGATGGTGATGGGGATCTTCAAGTCGTGCACGATCGTGCTAAGCACGCGGCCCTTCTCTTCGGCCAGTTCCTGGAGCCGCGCACGTTCGCGCTCCGCCAGTTGCGCCTCGATTTGACGGCGCACCGTCTCGGCATGCAACCGCCGATACCCCATCGCCAGCAACGTGACGATGACTGCCGCCTGCAGGCCGATCGGGTCCAGCCGCAAACTGCGCTGACTGAAAAGCCACTGGCTGGTCGCGTCGAGCAACACCACCACCAACCCGAGCAGCGGAACGGCAAACCGCAATCGCCACCGACTCATCACCAGGCTGGTCAGCAGCGCCAGGGCCAGCATCAATCCGTGTTTTGCCAGGTCTGAGGTTGGACGCACAAAGCGTTGCCGCAGCAACGAACTGAGCGCGTGCGCCCGCACTTCGACCCCGGCCATTTTGGCCGGCGGCACGTTCGGCGCCCGCTGGAAGAACGGCGTGACAATTTTATCGCCCAACTGCGCCAGGTACGAACCGATCAGGACGACCCGCCCGCGCAACAGGGTTGCCGGCACCCGACCCTCGACCAGGTCGTGCGCCGGAATGCTGTCGAACCCCAGTCGCGGGGGGGCGGTGTAGTCGATGAGCGCATCCAGGTTGGCCTCGCGCGCACTCGGATAACCCACGCTGTATCGCAAAGCCGAGCCGGGCAAACAACGCTCCCGGCGGAGGGAGACGATCACCGCCGCGTCCGTTTGCCCGTGGAGCCGTGCCCAGATGACGGCATCCACGGATAGTTGTAGCTCGCCGTTGAAACTCCGCGCAATGCGTACGCGGCGGTACACGCCGTCCGGATCCATCGGTGCAAGCACATGGCCGACGCCCGACGCGTGTCGGCGGAAAATCTCCAACGGATACTGCGGTTCCCGCAGGCCAGTGAGTTGCTCGACGTAGTGATGCGCGAGTACTACGTTGCGGGCCTCTCCCAGTGCCGCCACCAGCTTCCCGTCCTCCTCCGCGGTGGTCGATTCGTACAACAGCACATCGAGAAAGATGAGCTTGGGCTGTGCCGCCGAGATCGCGCGTACCACCTGCGCCAGGTAGTCCCGCGGAATCGGCGACCGCCGTCGCCAGCGCTGCAACGTCTTGTCGTTCAGTTCAACGATGACGACGCCTGGCGCTGGAGACTGATGCTCGGCCAAGTAGCGGTTCCAGAACCGCCGGTCGAGTGACTGCAATTCCATCCGCTCGAACACGCGGTACTTCACGTCGGCCACCACCAGCAGCAAGCCAACGGCAAGGCCAATCCAGAGGGAAGAGAGGCGAGTGGTCACGGTCAGGTCGTCACGTCGCACAAAAAGATCGGCGGAAAATGAAAGTAAGTGATGCTGGGGTTGGGGCCGACGACGCTCTTCGCTTGTTCGATGGCCTCGGCCAGCGACGGCGCAGTGTCGAAGCCCATGCGCTGCGCCGCCGCCGGGCTTTCGGGTTTGACGAAGATGATCTTCTTCAGCCAGTAAAGCGCAGCGCAGCCCCAGTACCACATGTAGAGCGGGTGGACGCCGTGGTACGCGTACCCGTGGCGGTAGCGGTCGATGTACTGCTGGTTGGTGGCGAAGTCGGCTTCGTACTTGCGTTCGATCTCCTCCGAGTCGTTGGTCTGGCTCAGTACGTTGTCGAAGAAGTCGATATACGACGGATGGAACTCCTCGGTGAACGCCCACTCCAGCGGGTGCAGGTGGATGACGACTCCCCCCTCGCGCACCAACGGCTGCCCCCGGTACATGTTGAACGCGTAGCCGTTGCCCAGGCAATGCACGAGCAGCGGGTTCATGATGGCGTTGACGTTGTACGGCCCAATGTACGGCAGTCCGCAGATGACGATGTCGGCCTGGCCTTTGACCGGCACGAGTTGCTGCGCGTGCACATTCTCGATCGTCTTCTCATGCACCGGCTCGGTCTTGCCGGCGTGGATGCCGGTCAAACCGTACGGCGCGCGGATGCGGTGAAAGACCTTGCGGTTGAACGACAACGGCGAACGGTCGAGAAACATGCGCTGGCATTGAAACATCACGCGGTCGGCGGCGGTCCATTCGTCCTCGCGCTTGTTCAGGAACGGCAGGAACTTCGGAAAGGTGGCACTGTTGAGCGTGGTCTCGATGGTAAAGATGTTGCAGTGTTCGCCGACGATGGCGCCCTGCCGCGTGCAGACCTCGTACAGGTAGCTCTTCGGCGGATCCATGTAGCTGCGCGAGTGCCGCATCGAATGCACCGTGTGGTGGTGCCGCAAGCTGCGATACGTCCCCAGGCCCACCGGCACCGACTTGTGGCCGCCGTCCATCGCCACCAGGTTGAGGTTCACATAGATGAGCAGGTCGCTGTCGACCGCGCGCCGGCTGAGCTCCACCTCCTCGCCACGGTCGGTGGCGCCGAGATAGCTAACTCCGTCCTGGTCCTCCGCATCGAAGCAGTAGAGCGCCTGCCGCATGCCGCTGGTCCGCGCATGTTCCTGCTCGACGTAACGGAACTGGCTCATCACGCGATCGCCCAGCCGCTCCCGAATCTCCGGCTCTTTCATGCGGCGATGCAGCGCCGTGGCGATAATCAGGTGAATGTCGTCGATGCCCTTGGCCGCCAGCCGCGTCAGCAGATTCTCGATGATGAGCTGCCGCAAATCCGGCCGCACCATCGGCGGCAAGGTCAGCGAGATATCGTCGACCGCGATGGTGATCTTCATCCCCGAGGTGAGTTGCGCGTCGAGCGGGTCGCAGCCCAGCGGATGGTCCAGCGCATAGTCGATAGCGGCCGGTACGTCGGCAATCGCCTCCAGCGGCGGCGGCGGATAAAGCACGCGCGTGCCGACCGGCAACGCGTCCCACCGATACCGCTCACCGCACGAGAACATGAACTTGCGCGGCGCGCCTTCGACGTATTGGATGAGCTTGTCGCGTTCCACGAACTGGAATTATGAGCCGTGGCCGGCGGCTAGGGAAACCAGGGCGACGTGGAGACGGGAGCGAGCGGTGTTCTAACTGCGGTGCCTCATTTACTGAGAATCTGCACTGCCTTCGCCACGACGTCGTTCACGCGCTGGTCGGAGAGGTGTCCTGCGCGATACAGAACGATATTCCGGTCGATCGTGATGAGGCGGTTCGGTCTGACATTGGTAAAGGTGGGTAGTTTGCCAGTTGGCGTGGCGGTCAATCCTACGACTAACCGCATCTACGTGACGAATCAGAGCAGCGACAGCGTCAGCGTGCTAAAGGGATGATGCTCCACCTTCACCGTTGCCACTACGGTGTTTTTGCTTCTGTCAATCACGCTAACCTTCGTGCTATTCTTATGCGTCGCATAGATGAGGTTGGTCGCAGGATTGACCGCTAGTGTGATGCCTCGCAATCATCTTTACGGTATTTGATTTTGGAAAGGATGGCTTGGGGGGTGGCGGTCCAGACGAACGGCTTGGGCTGTTGATTGTTGGCAGCGATGTAGGCGTTGATGGTTT
>Ga0247727_10014630_pt1 | contig 13002 bp, 10 predicted proteins | sample WisWelCaveWW1625_FD_202498 | JGI IMG/M metagenome (GOLD analysis project Ga0247727, IMG submission 202498) | Biofilm microbial communities from Wishing Well Cave, Virginia, United States - WW16-25 | ecosystem: Environmental > Aquatic > Deep subsurface > Groundwater > Cave microbial mat | place...
GTTAATACCGCTGGAAACGAGCACTAGTGCTCGCTTCCAAGAGTAGGTTCGTACATCAAAACACAACATTTCTTTTTGGAAGCGGCACTAGGCCTGATTTATTTTTTTTCCTTGTCATCAACGACCTCGTACTGGGCATCCTCGACCTTCTTCTCGTCCGGCCGTGCTTGCTGACCCTCAGGCTTCTGACCAGCGTTCTCGGAATTCGTGGCATGTTGATACATCTGAGCAGAAGCCTCGTTCCACGCATTGTTCAGTGATTCCATGGAACTCTTTATGGCCGAGATGTTACCACCCTTGAGGGCCTCCTTGACCTTCTCCTTTTCACCCTCAATGCGGGTTCGAATATCCGGTCCAATCTTTTCGCCGAACTCCTTCAGTTGTTTCTCCGTTTGGAAGACAATGCTATCTGCCTGGTTCTTCAGCTCGATCTCCTCTTTCTTTTTCTTGTCTTCCGCGGAGTGGCTCGAGGCTTCGGATTTCATCCGCTCAACTTCTTCCTTTGTCAATCCGCTGGAAGAGGTAATCCTGATGGACTGTTCCTTTCCTGTGGCTTTGTCTTTCGCCGAAACATGAAGAATCCCGTTAGCGTCGATATCAAACGTCACTTCGATCTGAGGCACTCCCCGTAGAGCGGGAGGAATCCCGTCAAGATGGAATTTTCCCAGAGTCCGGTTGTCGACGGCCAATGGCCGTTCACCCTGAAGCGCGTGAATCTCAACGGACGTTTGGCTGTCCGACGCGGTTGAAAAAACCTCAGACTTCCGAGTTGGAATTGTCGTGTTGGATTCGATCAATCTGGTCATCACTCCGCCGAGAGTCTCAATTCCCAAGGATAGCGGGGTTACATCGAGGAGTAGAACATCGGTAACGTCACCCGCCAAGACTCCACCCTGGATGGCCGCCCCGACTGCGACAACCTCGTCGGGATTGACGCCCTTGTGGGGCTCCCGTCCGAAAATCTCACGCACGAGTTCCTGGACTTTCGGCACACGCGTCATCCCGCCGACAAGAATCACTTCATCGATCTGGTTTGGGCTCAGTCCTGAATCCTTTAGGGCTGCTTCCACCGGACCAATAGTCCTCTGAACAAGGTCGGAAACAAGCTGCTCAAATTTCGTCCTTGTCAGGCTCATGTTCAGATGTTTCGGTCCGTCTGCCGTTGCAGTGATAAAGGGCAGATTAATCTCGGTTTGCATGAGCTGGGAAAGCTCCATTTTCGCTTTCTCGGCTCCTTCACGCAATCGCTGCAAAGCCATCGGGTCCTTACGCAGGTCAATCCCTTCCTGCTTCTTGAACTCATCGGCAACAAAGTCAACAATCCGGTGATCGAAATTGTCTCCCCCGAGGTGGGTATCCCCATTGGTGGACTTCACTTCAAAAACCCCCTCACCTAATTCAAGAATGGAGATATCAAACGTTCCGCCCCCCAAATCATAAATCGCGACCTTCATATCCTTGTGTTTTTTGTCGAGCCCATAGGCGAGAGCTGCAGCCGTCGGCTCATTGATGATACGGCGAACGTTGAGTCCGGCAATCTCTCCGGCTTCCTTGGTTGCCTGACGCTGCGCATCGTTGAAATATGCGGGGACCGTAATCACGGCATCCGTCACCTTTTGACCGAGGTGATCTTCAGCAGTTTGTTTCATCTTTTGAAGAATCATCGCACTGATCTCAGGCGGTGAGTATACCCTTCCACTTACATCAACACGTGCGGTGTTGTTGTCTCCTTGGATCACGCTGTAAGGGACAATCTTCATTTCCTCCGACACTTCATTGTAGAACCTTCCCATGAATCGTTTGATCGAGTACACGGTATTCTGGGCATTGGTCACCGCCTGTCGTTTTGCGGCCTGACCCACCAGCCGTTCGCCAGACTTCGAAAAGGCGACAACCGAGGGAGTGGTCCTCCCGCCTTCCGCGTTGGGAATCACTACTGGATCACTACCCTCCATCACTGCGACCACTGAATTTGTCGTGCCGAGATCAATGCCGATTATCTTTCCCATTTGAGTATTCTCCTTTGACGAAATATTCTCGAGAATCGCTTTGCACATACTTGCGGTGCTATGAACATTGGCAATCCACATGCCAAAGAGTGGAAGATGTTCTCATGAATGATAGTAAGCCACTGTGGGATATAAAGTTAGTGAGATGTTCGATGATGGCTACCGGAAAACCAAATCCCTAGAAAAGATGACATTTCACTGTCTCTCTGCGCCAAATCGACAGTAAGCTGCCAGAACTGCCTGAACTGGCGATCCAAAACTTAACTTGACAATGCCATATCGAATGGCTATTCTACCACCTGCAAAATTCCAATCGCCTTTCAAAGCTCCACGCCCGTATGATCTGCAGGATTACCGTTTCGTTGCACTGATCCCGTCACGTCATCCACCCCCCCAGAAGCGAGGAGGCTGCACTATGCTGAGAGAGAAGGCTCTCCGTTCGGGTTTGAAGACGAGATTCTTTGGAACAAAAATCTACACGTTCGACACCATTGACTCGACGAACAACTGCGCAAAGGCTGTAGCAGGCTGCGGAGCAGCCGAGGGAACAGTTGTTTTCGCTGAGCAGCAGACATCGGGGAGAGGACGCCTTGGAAGAGTTTGGGTTGCCAATCCGAATGAAAACCTTACTTTTTCCCTGATTCTTCGTCCACGCATCCCCCCGGAACAGATGAATGTTCTTCCATTTTATGTCGCTGTGGCTGTAGCGCAGGCCGTTGAACAGTCAACTGGCCTTGAGGTGGAGTGCAAATGGCCGAACGACCTGATGATCCATGGACGGAAGTTTGCCGGAATCCTCATCGAAGGATCCGTCAAGCAGAATGCCATCGAGCATGTCGTCGTCGGCATCGGAATCAACGTCAACCAGGCACAGTTTCCGCAGGACCTTTCCGCAAGCGCAACATCCCTGCGCCTCGAGACCAGACGGGAAATCGATCGCACTCTCGTCTTCCGCGAAACCCTCTCATCGTTGGAGTATCACTACACAAAGATTTCTTCTGACGGCCTCGATTTCGTGCTCCCACAATGGTTGAGAAGAGCATCGATGCTCAACAAACCGGTTTCCGTCCTTCAACAAGGGGAAACGATCACAGGGATTATGAAGGGTGTTTCTCCTGACGGTGGCCTGGTGGTAGTCTCAAATGGCACCGAGCGCGTTCTGGCGTCGCCAGAGGCAACAATCCTCAGGACGTAGTCGCCCCACCCCGCTTTTCCTCAACACTCTCGCCATCGCACATGCTCCTCGCCATTGACATTGGTAACACTCACATCGTTCTCGGGGTTTTCGCAGGCGAACGGATCGTTGCGGACTGGCGCATGGCCACCGCCGGTCACCGGACTGCGGATGAAAGCTGGCTTACCATAGAGAATTTCTGCAGAAACTCCGGAATACAGGTCGAAGAAATCCATCGGGTCGCAATATCCTCCGTAGTGCCAGACATTACCGGAGTTTTCGCAACGATAGCCAGGAGATACCTCCGGCAGGATCCTCTCATCGTCTCGTCGGAATTGGATCTTGGCATCCAGGTTCTGTACAACGATCCCGGTGCGGTCGGAGCCGATAGACTGTGCAATGCCGTCGCAGGATTCAAGAAGTATGGCGGCCCGTTGGTCGTCATTGATTTTGGGACAGCAACGACATTCGATGTGATATCGGCGGGCGGTGACTACCTCGGTGGAGTCATCTGCCTCGGGGTTGAATCATGTGCGGCCGAACTCCATCGAAGGGCGGCAAAACTCCCAAAGATCGATCTCGCATTCCCTGCGAACGTGATTGGACGGGACACCGTCACAAGCATGCAGGCAGGAGTAATGCTCGGAACAGTGGATGCTGCGGAGGGAATCATTCGGAGAATCCGAAAAGAATTGGGAGTGGACGCCCGCGTCATTGCCACGGGAGGATTTTCCGCCATCATGGCCGGGAGAATTCCTGCCATCGACGCGTGTGAGCCGACACTGGTTCTCGACGGCATCCGACTCATCACGGAAAGAGTTCCAGGCATCCCAAGGTAGCCTGCAGCCGGAGTGATATGAACAGGAAACCCGTCCAAAGGAGACGGGTTTTTCTTTTTGCTTCCGATTATCCTATGGGGTCCCGAAGATCCTTACGGACGACTCGGCAAGTTGGACGAGCGGGGTAAAATAGAGACCGAAGAGAATTGTGGGGACGAGGAGCAGCGCCACCGTGGTTATCTGCATTCTCCCAAACGTGATTCTCCCCTCGGTTTGCTCGGAAGTATGCAGGTACATGTTGCGGAAGATTCTGACATAATAATAGAGGGAGACGACGCTGTTGAGCGCCCCGATGAATGCCAGCAGAATCCACTGGTGATTCAAGAGCGCCGAGAACAGGTACAGTTTACCAATAAACCCGGCAGTTGGAGGAAGGCCAGTGAGCGAAATAAGGAACACCGCAATGGCGAATGCAATGAAGGGGGATCGGGCCGCAAGGCCCTTATAGTCCTCGATATCTTCACTTCCGATCTTGTCTGCAACGAGCATGACCACAAAGAAGGCGCCCAGGTTCATAAAGAGGTACACCACGAAATAGACGAGAATAGCGGTCAGTCCATCGTTTCCGAGAACCACGACTCCCATAAGCATGTATCCCGCATGTGCAATACTGGAATATGCGAGCAACCGTTTGAGGTTGTTTTGCCAAATCGCAACGAGGTTTCCCAGTGTCATTGTCATCACGGAGATTACCGCAACAAGCCCCGGCCATTCGAACCCCTGGAGGGTCGCCCAGAACCCCTCGGGCAATCCACTGACCTTCGAATCGAGAAAAGTCACCTTGAAAAAACGAATGAGGAGAGCAAAGCCGCCAGCCTTTGAGGCGACTGAGAGGAATGCCGTGATGGTAATGGGAGCACCTTCGTACACATCGGGTGCCCAAAAATGAAACGGGACCGCCGAGATCTTGTAGCCAAACCCCGCCATCAATAACACGCCGGCCAGCAGGAGTGTAACATCGTTGAACTCTCCACGAGCCAGTACCTGATTGATGGCATAAAAATCAAAAGAACCCGTCAAGCCGTAGACAATGGAGATTCCGTACAACATCAATCCAGAAGAGAGCGCTCCATAGATCACGTACTTCAACGATGCTTCACTCGAATCCGGCGCTTCGCGCGTATACCCTGAAAGAATGTAGGAGCCGATCGATGAGAGTTCCACCGCGAGGTATGCCATGAGCAGGTTTGTCGCACCAGCCATCAGCATTGTGCCCAGAGTGAGAGCTGCGAGAAGCGAGTAGTATTCTCCGAGCTTTCTGCCAGGGACGTTCAACTCAGCTGAGGAGAGGGAAAACACGACAATAAGAATCGCGGAAAGAATGATGACCAACTTGAAGAATACCGCAAAAGGGTCCACAGCCAGCATGTTGCCAAACACCAGGGCTTCATCGCCTGACTGATTGAGAACCAGAATGCCGGTGACGACGAACCCACCGAGCGTAACGGCAGCGACAGCAAGCGGGGTTCGCCTCAAGGCGAGATCGACCAGGATCGCAACAAGAAAAGTGACAATCAGAGCGATTTCCGGAGCGAAAAGTGTGATATCTCGAAAGAGTTGATCTGTCATTTATCTTTTGCCTGGGTGGAGAATTTTTCCCGCAAGGATATCACTTCTTAGCGAACTCCGACAACGTCGACCATCGAAGCATTGTGGAGGATATCAGCGAGGTAATTCATTGACGAATTCATCAAATCAAGGATGGGGGCAGGGTAGACGCCAAGCACAATCACGATTAGGGCGAGGGGAACAAGCATCACCATCTCCCTCCCATTCATGTCTTGCAGGCTCTTCCACTTTTCGGGCAGCGTGCCAAGGAACACCCGTTGCAGCACCCAGAGCATGTACGCGGCCGTCAGAACAATGGTCGCAGCAGCGACGATCGTCAACACCCTGAACGTATGAAAGGCGCCCAGCAAGGAAAATGATTCGCTGACAAAACCGCTCAGCCCGGGCAGGCCCAGCGCCGCAAAGAATGCCACTGTCACGATCGCTGAATACCTTGGCATTTGATTCATCAGTCCGCCGAACTCGTTCAAACCCCGGGTGTGAGCGCGGTCGTAGATCACTCCAACGATCAAGAAGAGCATCGCCGTAATGGTCCCGTGGTTGAACATCTGAAACGTGGCACCCACCATCCCTTGAGTGTTCATTGATGACATGCCGAGCACGACGACGCCCATATGGCTGATACTGGAGTATGCGATCAGCTTCTTGAAATCTGTTTGCGCCATTGCCACCAGGGCTCCATAAACCATGCTGATCACGCCGATGAGCGCCAGGGCCCATGCATAGTTCACCATTGCATCCGGGAACATCGGAAAGCTCACACGCATCAATCCATAGGCCCCCATCTTCAGGAGAACTCCGGCAAGAATGACGCTGATCGGAGTAGGCGCCTCGACATGGGCATCAGGCAACCATGTGTGGAAGGGGAACGTAGGAACCTTGATCGCAAATCCGATGAACAAGGCAATGTACGCGACATACCTCCAGGTGGTATGCATACCTGCCAGAAGCGATCCAGGCTCATAGCTCGCAGGATCCATCATTGCGAGCATGTTGAATGAATGGATTTTCTGCAAACCCTCCATTCCCTTTGCCGATGCCTCTGCAACAGTGTAGGTTATTCCCTGGGGATCGACATATGCGTTGACACTGAAGTAAAGCGCGATCACCGCAAGCAGCATCAAGACACTGCCGAAAAGTGTATAAAGAAAGAATTTGATGGCGGCATACTCCCGTCTCGGCCCACCCCAGATCCCGATCAGGAAATACATCGGAAGCAGCATGACCTCCCAAAACACATAAAAGAGAAAGAAGTCCAATGCAACGAATACTCCCATCATCCCAGTGTCCAACAAGAGGAGCATCACGAAATATCCCTTGACCGATTTTTCAATCGTCCACGACGAAATCACCGCTACGACGCTGATGAGAGCCGTCAAAAGGATCATTGTAACACTCAGTCCATCGATTCCGAGGAAGTACTCAATATGGATTCCTCCGAACCAGCCACCGCTCTTCAAATCTATCCAGGATGCCTTTTCCACAAACTGCATCCCGGCCTGTGTGTTAACGCCCGGCAGACTCCGGTCAAAACCTGTGACAATGGCAACAGCGGCCACAAGCTGCAACAGCGTCACTGCAAGCGACGTCCAGCGAATCGAAGATACCTGCTCCCGGGGAATCATGAGCAGAAGGATCATTCCGACAACTGGGAGAAAGGTTATCCACGTTAGAATGCCGATTCCGAACAGTTCCATCAGTGTCCAATCCTTGCTAAAATCAAAAGTGACATCGACTTAGAGTACACGGAACACAAAATAGAGGATCATTACACCCGTGACTGCGAGAACAACGTAGTTTTGAACTCTCCCCGTTTGAAACTTCCTCAGAAGAAGCCCGCCGAATCCTGAAAGATAGGCAACCGCGTTGACGGCTCCATCGATCACGTACCGGTCGAATCCACCTGCACCAACCCAGAACATGAATAGCGTTAGACCTCCGGCAAGCAACGTCCCCAGCGTTGCGCCAACAACTGACCAGAAAGATATTTCAAGCGGCCAAAGCCATCCTGCAGACAGAATCGTGATGGTTATGGTCACGCCCACACCGAGGACCAGAAACAGACGGGCACTCCACTTCTGTTCCCGCTCATGTTCGGGAAAGCCAAACACAAGGGCCCTTGTCCAACCCGCTGTCCCGTTGACTGCCCCATCGACGACTGATTTGTCAAACCAGTTCAGAACCGATGTACACGCAAGAGTCCCGGCCACGAATACTCTGTCATACAACTCATCAAAATACCATTTGCCTGCAAGAAACCGGTGGATTCCACCGAAGCGCTCTGCCAAGGCGTCAGCATTGATTCGACGCCAGGAGTATGTTGCAAAAGCCGCCAGCCCACCCATCAGAGCGACCGAAAGGGAAAGAATGATCGCGGTAGAGTGCGCATGGTGCTCGGCCGCCTTGAACAACTCCGTTCCTGGAGGGGCCACAGCCGCGGGAACAGAAGATTCAGGTCTGTGAATCGACATCGCCACCCACCCCTCCCCTCCATCGAGAGGATTGATGCTGTAGAAAAAGAAGAGGGACAGTGCGGCCAGAACGACGAGAGGGACGACCATAACCATCGGCGATTCATGGATGTGTTCGAGACGGTGAGGCTCCTTGTGCTGGCCAAGGAACGCCAGAATGGTAACCCGGAACATGTAGAATGCGGTGAGGCCGGCAACAGCAAATGCGACGATTGGAATCCATATCTTTCCCGTCAGGCTCCCAAATGCGATGGTTCCCGCCAGAATGGAATCCTTGCTGAGAAAACCCGATGTCAGAGGAACTCCGGAAATCGCAAGGGTATAGACCAGAAATGTCCAGAAAGTCACAGGCATTTTCTCCCGCAGCCCACCCATGTTCCGGATGTCCTGCGGATCAGTATGATGATCATGTTGATGATGCAGAGCGTGATGCATCGCATGTATCACTGATCCGGACCCAAGAAAGAGACCGGCTTTGAACATTGCATGAGTGACCAGGTGAAAGAGTCCAGCAACGTACGCACCAACGCCAAGGGCCATTACCATGTAACCAAGCTGGCTGATGGTTGAATACGCAAGGACCTTCTTGATATCGTTCTGTGCAACTGCAATCGTCGCGGAAATAAAGGCCGTGATTGCTCCAATGGACGCCACAACGAGGAGGGCATCGGCGGTCATGATCGGATACACTCGAGCCATCATGTACACACCGGCAGCGACCATCGTTGCGGCATGGATCAGCGCACTGACCGGAGTTGGTCCCTCCATTGCGTCGGGGAGCCAAACATGAAGGGGGAATTGCGCGGATTTCCCGACAGCCCCGCAGAAAATGAGAATCCCCGCGGCAGTCAGCCACCCCTCACTTCCGTACGGTAGAGCACCGGCTTTCAGAGCAGCAAAAATCTCCTCGAGCCCGAAAGTGTGAAATGTCGCAAACAGGATCATTATCCCGGTGAAGAAGCCTACATCCCCAATGCGATTGACGATGAATGCCTTCATCGCAGCGTCGGATGCACTCTTCTTCTCGTACCAGTGACCGATGAGAAGGTAAGAAGAGATACCAACAAGCTCCCATCCCATGTAGAGAAGGAAGAGATTGTCCGCAAGCACGATCAGGAGCATGGAGAACGAAAACAGCCCCAGGTAGGCAAAGTACCGGGAGTACCGAACATCGCCGTGCATATATGCAATTGAAAAAAGGTGAACGAGGGTACTCACCAGCGTTACCACCACCAACATGATCGCGGTCAGATTATCGATCATCACTCCCAGAACGATCTTCAGTGGTCCGAATCCGGGCGTCACACCGAAGTCCACCCAAGTGAACCCCCAGGAAATGGTTTCGTCAGGGTGGTTCCCAAGTTTTTGAAAGAGAATGACCAGAGAAACGATCAACGCGAGACCAACCATGGAGGTTCCCAGCCAATCTCCCTGGCGCGGCAGTCTTCTTCCGAAAAATGCCAAAAGCACGAAACTCGCAAGGGGAACGAGCAGGACAATGATGGAGAGATCAGCGATGGAACCCTGGGACATCCCGGTTATCTGCCTCTGCGGATGAGTGAGAAATCGACGTTCATCATCTATTCTTTAAGGTTACTCACCTCGTCAACATTCACCGTCTGGAATCTGTGGTAGACATTCAGAACGATTGCTAATGCAATGGCGGCCTCAGCTGCGGCGAGAATAATCACGAACACGGCCGCCACTTGCCCGTCAAGGTTCATTCCAGTGTAACGGGCAAACGCGACCAGGTTGATATTCGCGGCGTTCAAGACCAGCTCAACCCCCATGAGCACGAGGATGGCATTTTTCCTCGTCACAATACCGTAGACGCCAAGAGAGAACAGGATGGCGCTCACGATCAAAAAGTGGGCGAGTTGGACATTGGGAAGCCAGTCGAACAGCTCCTTCATAAACCCTTCCATGGCTTTCGTCAGCTCCTGCGTCGTGCAATCATTGCAGCACCGATCAATGCAACCAGGAGAACAACGGAAGCGATCTCAAAAGGAAGAAGATATGCGGTCATCAGCATTTCGCCGAGAGCCGAGGTCGTCGCCTCTATGGCGTGGGGACGCGGATCGACGTCACCCCATGTGGAGTAGAAGACGCCACTCAAGGACCCGGCCAGGACGGCTGCTACAACTGCCGCAGGTATTGTCTGGAGTGTTCCGGTCTTAATGTCAACGCTGACGACTTTGTTTGTCAGCATCACGCCAAAAAGAAGAAGGACCAGAATTCCGCCAACGTATATCAGAATCTGGGTCACAGCAAGAAAGTCTGCATACAGGAGCACATACAATCCCGCCACACCAAAGAATGTAAACAGCAAGGAGAACGCCGAATACATGATATTCCGCGAAAAAACCACGATACATCCCGAAACAAGCGTGATCACGGCAAAGAGATAAAACCCAATATCGAAGAGTTCCATGACGATTGGCTTTGTCCTACGATGCCACCGAAGGTGGGGCTGATGACATTCCGGGCGGGTTTGCAGCAGCCCGCGCTTCCTTCTTTTTCGACTCCTCCTTCTCGTGCAAGGCCAACCGTGCCTTGGCTTGATCAATCTCTCCCGGGGTCATCGTCGAGAAGTTGTAAATCAGATTCTGACGGTCAAACTCCGAAAACTCAAAGACATCGGTCATCTTGATGCATTCGGTCGGGCAAGGGTACACACACAGCGCACAATAACAACACTTGGCGATGTCAATGTCAAAGACCGGAACGTAGAGCCGCTTCTTGGTGCCCACCGAGGTACTGCCAAGATCAATGTCGGGCGTGGATTTGATCGTCTCAATGGTGATGCAATCCACCGGGCAAGCCATCGAACACTGATCACAGCCGATGCAGTCATCCATGTTGACATAAAGCCGGTTCCGGGCCCGCTCCGGGAGTTTGAGCTTTACGTCAGGATATTGAATCGTCACCGCCGGCGTGAACAAATGCCGCCCGGTGATTCTCATCCCGATCAGAATGCTGACGATGCTTTCCCATATATCCTTGAAATACTTTCCCATCGTCATCCCTTCATCCGGCTGTCATCACCCAAAGGCCTACTCCCAGCACCACAAGAAAAGAAAAGGGAATCAGCACTTTCCAGCCGACATACATCAGCTGATCAACGCGCAGCCGGGGCAGAGTCCAGCGGAGCCACATCTGCACGAACACAAACAACAGCCCCTTGCCCAGAAGCCAGAATGCCCCCCACAGCGGCCCGGAAAACGCGTCCCCGAAAGGACTGTTCCAGCCACCGAGAAACATGGTTGCCGCGATCATCGAAACTGCAAACATGTTGGCATATTCTGCAAGGAAGAACAGAGCGAATTTCATTCCCGCATATTCCGTGTGATACCCCGCGACAAGTTCCGATTCCGCTTCGGGAATATCAAAAGGCGTTCTGTTGACTTCAGCGAGCGATGCAACGAAATAAATGACTCCAGCAATCATCAAGAGGGGAAATTTCTGGAACACGAACCAGTTCAGGATCGACCCGGACTGCGCCCGGTTGATCTCCTGCAAGTCGAACGATCCCACCACCATCACCACTGCAAGGAGCGTCAGGGCGACGGGGATCTCGTAGCTCACAATCTGAGCCGCGGACCTCATTGCACCAAGCAAGGACCATTTGTTGTTGGACGCCCAACCGGCCATAAGCAACCCAATGACCACCAATGAGGATACTGCAACAACGTAGAAGAGTCCGATATTGATCTCGGCCCCCACGTACGCAGCGCTGAACGGAATCGCCGCGTATGCGGCATATGTGCCGATGAAGACAACAAAGGGAGCCAGCGTGAATAGGGTCCGGTCGGCCGCGGACGGGACAATGTCTTCCTTCTGGATCAACTTCAGGATGTCTGCAATCGTTTGAGCCCATCCATGCCATCCACCGGTACGCATCGGCCCGAGCCGGTCCTGCATGTGGGCTGCAACCTTTCGTTCCCACCAAACCGCGAAGAGTGCAAACGGCAGAATCCAGAGCAGCGGCACAAACGCTAGCAGCACGTAAACCAGGACCTCGTCCTTGAGCAGTTCTATCAACATCTCTTTCATTCGGATCTCGCCGGAGAAAGCATCATGGCTACCTGTCAACCTCGCCGAGGACAATATCAATGCTACCCAGAATGGCTATGACATCTGCGATCATTGCGCCCCGGCTCATCGCGGGAAGAATTGAAAGATTCACGAAGGTGGGCGGCCGCACTTTGACACGAAACGGACTCGTCGTTCCATCGGCAATGAGATAGAAACCAAGCTCACCCTTGGGGGTTTCGGTGCGGACATACACATCCGAGGGATCCGGACGGATTCGCTTGGGAATCGCGGACTGCACATTTCCTTCCGGGATCGACTTTGCAGCCTGCTCGAGGATGTTCAGGCTTTGTTCCATTTCTCTGACGCGAACCATGTACCGATCCCAGCAGTCCCCAACCGTTCCCACCTCCCCCTTTCCGACCGGAATCTCAAACTCAAACCTGTCATAGATCGAGTAAGGGTCATTTTTGCGTAAGTCCCAGTGAACCCCCGACCCCCGCAAAACCGGCCCGCTGGCTCCATAATTTAGGGCAACGTTCTTTGGGAGAATGCCGACATTTGCGGTTCGCTCGATGAAAATCTTGTTGTAGGTCAGGAGGTTGTTCAGGTCCTTGATCTGGGGTCTGAAATACCGGCAGAAGTCGGTTACCTTGTCCTGAAACCCTTCCGGAACATCGTGCGACAAGCCGCCGATCCAAATATAATTGTAGAGCAGTCTTGCCCCGCACGTTTGCTCAAAAATATCGAGAATTCTCTCACGGTCGCGGAAGCAATAAAGGAACGGCGTGAACGCACCGATGTCCATTCCGTACGTTCCAACAGCAAGCAGATGGCTTGCAATACGCTGGAGCTCTGCCATGATCACGCGAATGTACTCGACCCGCTCCGGAACCTTGATGCCGAGC
>Ga0247727_10014631_pt1 | contig 13001 bp, 13 predicted proteins | sample WisWelCaveWW1625_FD_202498 | JGI IMG/M metagenome (GOLD analysis project Ga0247727, IMG submission 202498) | Biofilm microbial communities from Wishing Well Cave, Virginia, United States - WW16-25 | ecosystem: Environmental > Aquatic > Deep subsurface > Groundwater > Cave microbial mat | place...
GCGTGACTCGCTGCCGCGCCGCAATATCCCCCAACCAGCGCCACCCCCGCGTCACACCGCGACACCACCGCATCGCCACACACCACTCTCACGAGACTTTGACGGGACCGTGGCGAGGGGCAGACCACCGCCACCTTCACCCAGTGAATCGGCGGCAGCAAGGCCGCGCCCATCCAACCCGACATCGTCGCCACCACTGCGACGAGTGCTCATCGCCACGGCCCACCAGGTAGCCATCTGCCCTCGGGACCGCTGCCGCCTCGCAGATCGTCGAGGATAGGCAGCAGGAACGCACTGAGCAGCTCGGCGAGCGCGTGATCGGGGATGTCAGTAACGGCGAGCCCGGCCCTGCGCGTAAAGGCGCGCACCTGGGCCGGGCGCGATGGGTTCTCCCAGTATGTCGGCGTGAGCCCGATCGGCGCGTCGGGGGGAATGGGCGTGCTCCGCTTCGCGAAGGTCCTGCGGACGGCCTCTGCGAGCGTCGCCCGATCGAACTCGAAGCGGCTCGCGAGGTGGTGGAGATCGAAGAAGTCCTTGATCCGGCTGCTGCGATCGCCGAGGACGACCATCGCCTCGAACTTCTCCGCTACGACAGCCTCCCGCGGATACGCCAGGATATTCGGAGCCGGGAAATCGAGCAGCGCCGGGTAAGTGCAGGGGAGCGCCGCAGGCCACACCGAATCGGCGAGCCCCATGTCGACCTGCAGGACGAGGCGCGCCGAGCCGCAGCGCGCAGGAAGGGTCGCGCGGGTGCCGGCGTACTCGTCCTCCGCCCGGATCGACTCGATGCGAATCCCATCGGCGTCGAACAGGACGGCGTCCGGCTCGACGGGCACCGCGCAGATGACCCCCAGGTCGCGGCGGATGGCCCCGGAGGATCCATCCCCCCGGCGCAGCAGATCCAGATCGCGAGTGGCACGGTAGGGATGCTCGGACCAGACGCGAAGCAGCATCGCACCCTTGAGGACGAAGCGGTCGCGAACATCGGACATGCTGAGCCGATAGAGGAAGCGCTCGAAGCAGAAGGTCGTGAGCAGCGTCTGATAGTCGTCGCCCCGCTGCCTCGCCCGGGTGAGGAGGCGCGCCGTGACCGAGGCGGCGAGGTCGCGCTTCTTCTCGCTCACGCGGTCGCGTCCAGATAGGGTTGCATCACGCGGGCGACCCGACAGATACGCGCGAAGCGGGCGAGATCGGTCGCGCCGCCCCGGTGCCGGCGGCCGAAGTCGCGCAGCGCCTCGACGGCCACGTCGATGCCGACCTTGTTGCGGTACTTGAAGCAATCAGCGACGGTCTTGGCGGCGGAGTACACCCGAACCCCGACGTTCTCCAGGCGATGCGTCTGAATGCCCTCGGAGAGCGCCGGACCCGAGAAGCGCGCCACTCTCAGGCGCGGATAGTCGAGCCGCGGCTTCCTCGCCTTCTCGGGCAGGGCGATCCAGACCTCCGCCGGATTCTGTGTTGTCAGCCCGTGGAAGCGCAGCGCGGTCAGCAGGCAGAAAACGCCGCCTGGGACCCGCCTGGCCACCTGCGCCAGGGTGTGGTCCGCGGTGACGGGGTGCCGGTGCGCGACGTAGATCCCACGGCTGCTGCGCTCGACCAGCCCCTTCCGGACGAGGCGGTAGAGGAGCCCGCGGGAAACTCCCTGCGCCGTGAGGTCGGACGGGCGCACGATGCCCAGCCGGCGGATGATCTCGAGTACCTGACTCTCGCGAGTCGCAACCATGGTGGCTGGATGATACAAAACGTAGGGGATTGTATGCAAGCCCCGACGTTTAGGGTTGGGAGCCCCTCACACCACCCCGACCTTCAAGCAGTGAATCGGCGGCAGCGCGGCGAACAGGCAGTCCCACTTCTCGCCGCCGTCGCGGCCGATCCAGAGCTGCCCCGTCGTCGTGCCGAGGTAGAGCGCCGGCGACTTGAGATCGTCGATGTCCATCGCGTCGCGCAGGATGGTGAAGTAGGAGTCCTTCTTCGGGAACCCCTTCGCGAGCCGCTTCCACGTGCCGCCGCCGTCGGCGGTGCGCCAGACCGCGGGCGCGGCGTCCGGGCAGGTGCGGGTCTGCGGGACCAGCGGCGCGACGTAGGCGACCTCGGGGTCGTGCGGGTGGACGACGATCGGGAAGCCGAAGTCCGACGGCAGCCCCTTCGAGATCGACTTCCACGACTTGCCGTGGTCGTCGCTGCGCAGCACGCCGATGTCGGGGCGCGACCCGCCCGGCCCGTCCCAGCCGGCCCAGCCGCCGTGGTTCTGCATGTAGAGCCGGCCCGGCTTGTGCGGCGTGCCGGCGATCTTGTGGACGCACTGGCCGAACTCGGGGTAGGGGTCGGGGCTAAACCCCGCGCCGACGCCCTTGTTCGACGCCGCGAAGGTCTGGCCGCCGTCTTCGCTGAGGTAGTGGCCGCCGGTCGAGATGCCGATGTGCATCCGGTTCCCGTCGCGCAGCACCGTGTGCATGCACATCCCGCCGGCGCCCGGCTGCCACTGGCGCGAGTGCTCGTGGTTGCTGATCCCCTGCACCATCTCCCAGGTGTCGCCGCCGTCGGGGCTGCGGAAGAGCGACGCCGGCTCGACGCCCGCGAACAGGTCCTTCTTGTCGGTGCCCGCCTCGAGCGCCCAGATGTTGGCCAGCGCCCGGCCGTCGTCCTTGGGGAAGGTGGGCGCCGACTTGGTCTCCTTGAACGACTTGCCGAGGTTCGTCGAGACCAGCACCTTCATGCCGAAGAACGGGTTGCACGACGAGGCGTACAGCCGCGGCGTGCCGCGGTTGTCGATGAGCGTCGCGTTGACCCCCACCCCCGGCCCGAACGGCCCGCGCAGCGCGAACCGCCCCCGGGTCTTCGACCCCTCGGCGACGAACACACCCTTCTTGGTTCCGATAGCGAGAACGACGCGCTCAGCCATGGATCAGCCTCCTGAGACCGCGGGAAGAATCCAGATGACGTCGCCCGGCCGGAGCGCGGTATCGAGCCCCTCCCGGTCGCGCACATGGGTCTGGTTGACGAACACGTTGACGTGCCTGCGCACCTTACCCGTCTCGTCGCAGATGCCCAGGTACAGGTCGGGATGGAGCCCCTCGATCTGGAGGAGGGCGGCCTGGACGGTCGGGGCCGTCAGCGGGACCTCCTTCACCCCACCGCAGCGGTCGCGCAGTGGGGAGGGGACGAGGAGTTTGACGGCGCTGTCGGTCATATGCGGCGACTCGGGTACGGGACCATTTGGATGACGGGTAGGATAGCACTGGGGGGCCCGAGTCAACGAAAGGGGATTCGGCGGAACGGGACAGGCCGCACCCGCCGTGCGAGGGACCTGTGATGGGCTTCCCGCACCCATGAGCGAACCGGGCATCTGCTGGAGCGGGTAGCCGAGCGGCTCGCCGCCGAAGCGTCTCGTGCCGACCGGAAGGCCACGCGGGGCGGGCGGCCCCACCTCCTTCATGGCCTCCACCCGCCCCCGGTGATACCCTTCCCCTCCGCATGAGCGACCCGGTCATCTGCTTCGGCCAGCAGCCCAACGGCTTCTTCCCCAAGCGGTTCTTCTACTCCAAGGTGGTCACCGCCCGCCGGCTGCGACAGGAGATCGGCGGCCGCATCGTCTACTTCTGCCACGACAGCGACCACGACTACCGCGAGACGACGACGCCGCTCCGGGACCTCATGACGGGCGAGGTCAAGCGGCTGAACTTCGACCACGTCGGCAAGATCCAGAAGAAGTACTCGCCGCTGTACGCCAAGAAGATCCACCCCGACTGGCAGCAGAAGACGGCGCGCGTCCTGCCGTGCTTCGTCACGATGGCGCTGGTGGACCTGTTCGAGTCGGTGCGGGCCGGGACCGCGGCCGATTTCTGCCTCGAGATGTACCGCCGGCTCGGCCTGCTCGACGGGATCGAGGTGGTCCGGTCGGGCGATCCCGAGGTGCGCAAGCGCGCCATCGACGTCGATGACTATTACGTGGACGTGCCATACGAGGGCGAGACGGTGCGGGCGCGGCGGCAGGGGGGCCGGCTGCTGCTGCACCGGGGCGGGGACGAGTATCTCGAAATCCCCGGCCGCGGGGGCGACAGCGGCCCCGATCCCGGCAGGGAGTCGATCAGCCCCGCGCGCGACACCCGCCTGCGCTGGATGCAGTCGGTCGTCCGCTGCACCCACTACATCGCCGGGGCGGGGGAGATGCAATATCTCAAGGTCGACGAGGCGCCCGAGATCGCTTTCGTCGAGCGCGACGTCATCGACGACGCGCACGGGTCGTGGGTGCCGGAGGGGCCGCCGGGGAGCTGATCCCGCGTGTCGTCAGACGTTCATGGCGCCGCGTTCAGGTCGACGCACTTCTGGCTGACGCACTCCGGTTGCGCGGGTCGGGCGACCGAGCATTCCGAAACGAAGCTCTCCTGCTGGTTGTATCCCGCCTCGTAGAGCCCCAGATCCGCGACCAGGATGGCCAGTTGGTCGGCATCGACCGTGGCGGTGGAATAGACGACGTTGCGCCAGCATCCGCCGCACGGCTTGGAACCGATCCCGACGCTCGCGCAGTCCGAGGTGTTCGTGCACGTGGTGTCCCGAATCAGGTCGTAAACCGCCTGGTACTTCATGTCGAGCGTCGCGCGGTCGTAGGTTGGCTTGGCGTCGATTGACATGACCTCGACCGGCGAGCCTGCGGAGCACGCGCCGAGCAAGAGCGCCGCCGTGACCATCGCGAGGATCGTTCTCATGGTGTGAGTCCCTCCTTGCGCCCAGGAGCGTACTACCACACATCTGCTCCCAGGCGGCCGGCGCGGCTACCCTCGGGCCTCAACCGCCTCTGAGTTCTCACCGCAGGCCGGCGAGCGGCGGCCGGAGGCCTTGAGTAGCAAGCTTTTGTCGCCGTACCATGCAGGAGCCGATCGCCCGATTTCGGAGGCCGAAAGTGGCATCCATCAGCCAGCAACTGCCGCCCGACGCTACGGTCGAGGACGCCATCGAGCGTCTCTGCTTCCTGGCGAAGGTGGAGCGCGGCGTGGCGCAGGCTGACGCCGGAGAGACCCTGACTCATCAGGCTATCCCGAGCCCGCTACATACGTCGGGGATGAAGTGCGTTCGCTCCGGCCTGTTCTTCGTGGATGATGGTGTTTCCTGGGTGACCACGATTCCCCCTCGCGGCTTGGTCACCGCGATCACGCAGGCATCCGCCTCCGTGTACGGAGCTCTTGGGTCCCTCATGCCGTGATAGGCGCCTTCGATGTTCAGCGCTCCGGCCGGGTGCTCAGCCGCAGGTTCGAAGATCGCGTTGCGGGCTTTCACCCAGGACTGCAGCCCGGCCGACCCAACCGCCTTGATTTCCTCGTCCACCGTCTCGGCAATCAGAACTCCCTTCTGTTCGATCAGCCCGTCAGATAGCTTGATGAGCCCTAGCCGCGTCCGCCGGATTCGGGGCGGCTGCGGCCCGGTCCTCAGAACGTGTACGCGATCCCCAGGCGCACGCGATCGTTGTCCCGATACCGCCCGAAGAAGGTCGTGGTCTCGCCGCCGATCACGTCGCCGCCGAGGATGATGATCATCGAGTCGATCGGCTTCCAGGCGATTTCCGGCTGCACGACGAAGTCGTCGTCGACGACGTTCAGGTATCCCTTGAGGTTGAACTGCACATCCTCGGTGAACTTCCAGATGCTGCTGACGATGAAGGCGTGCCGGAAGGGGTGGAGCCACGGATTGACGTTCCGCCGGTTGGGCGGGAGGGTCTGCTCCGGCTCGCTGTCGAAGGCGTACTGGAGGCTGAACCAGAAACTCCGGGCGCTCCCGGCGCTCGAGATGGTGCGGTCCACGCCGCCGCTGAACCGGTAATAGGGTTCGTTGATCCCCCTCATGCGCGGGTCGGGTTCGGTGGTGCGGGTATAGGCCGCCTCGCCACGCACCGTCCAGCGGGAGATCGCCTTCGCGAAATCGGCCCCGACGACGGTGATCCGCTCGTGGATCGGAAACAGCCGGATGGTCGCGGTCCTCGCGACCGGAAGGAACGACTCCACCTCGAAGAGGGTGAAGGTCTGCACGCGGTCGAAGCCGTAGTAGGCCATGCCGGCGAAGTCCCATCCCCCCGACGTGCCGCTGTAGCGGATCCCCACCTGGCCCGAGTGGAGCGTCGCGGGCGGTGTCTGCTGCGGACCCTCCACGAACGTCAGGTCGATCTGGCCGACACACGGCACCCCGATTTCGGTCGGCAGCCCGGTCCAGCGGTTTTCGGGGGCGTAGGAGACGATGTCCGGATTGAGAAGCGGCGCCCACACGCCTTCGAGCGTCCCCGGGCCGAGGTTGAACGTGGCCCGGACGACGTCGGTGGCTTCCTCGCGGTTCTCGATCAGGTCGGTGTAGTCGTGGCGCCGGAACACGTCGGTGGGGCGCAGGCTGTCGGCGCGGCCCCAGGTCATGATCTCGCGGCCGATGGTGAGAGACCACTTCTCCCGCTCCACGCCCAGGAAGAGCTCGTACGCGTAGGTGTCGGTTCGATCCTCCTCGGAGAAGTCCTTCCGCGCGGTCGCGGCGGCGTGCAGGCGCACGCCGTCCTGTGGCGTCCAGTCGAGCCAGGGGCGGGCCGTGATCGCGTTGCGGTCGTCGGCGAACTCGCCACCCAGCGAGGTGAGATAGGAAAAGTACTCGTATTCGAGGTACACGCCGAACCGGAGCTCCGCCGATTCGTCGCCGGCCCGGGCGCCCCGGACGCCCGTCGCAAGCACGAGCCCCAGAAGACACAGGACTCGCCTGCGGTGCGTCACTGCCCGCGCTTCAGGTAGGCTTCCGTGAAGTAGTTCTTCGGCACGCCCGCCCCGATCCTGCGGTCGCGGTACTCGACCGTCGTCTCGTGCTGCCTGTCGAGATCCTGCATGCGAACCGCCCGCCAGCGGTACCTGTCGCCCACCTTCTCGGTCCGGGTCACGGTCAGATGCTTGAAGAGCCTGCCGTCGCGGTTGAAGAAGTCCACCTTCAGGATGACGTCCCGGGCCGTATCGACCCAGATCCGCTTCTTCGAGTAGGCGCTCTCGCGTGCCAGCCGTTCGGCGGCCGGTGTCGCCTCGATGATGAGGCACGGGACGCCGTCGACCGTCTCCGTTCCGGCCGCGCGATACGCGTACTCCTCGACCCGCTCCCGCATGATGTCCTCGTACAGGAAGTCGGTGCCCATGTAGCGATCGCCCCGGTTGGCGGACGCCACCCGCCGGGTCGTGTGGTACGCGGGCAGGTAGATCCACTGATCGTTGTCGCGGTCCGGGTTCTCCACCGTGAGGACGCCGCTGCCCTGGATGTCGGGGGGAGTGTGGAAGCGGATCAGGCGCATCTCGTCGACCGCCCCGGCGCTCACCAGTTTCTCGTAGACGGTGCCGGTCCGCTCGCGCGCCCGCCCGGACGCCTCGATGAGCCGCATCGTGAACTGGACCTGCTCGTCCGCCGCTGTGTCCTGGCGCAGGACGCGGCGTATCACCTCGACCGGATCGGGAGTCTCATCGCCGGCGGCCGTCTGTGCGGCCGCGGGGTCGCGCGCCAGCAGCAGCCCCAGCGCCGCGACGAGACCACCGGCGATGCGCCGGGACGCGCCCCGCCGCAGATTTCCGTTCAGCGCCACGACCTCCCTCCATCGATTCACTATAGATCAGGACGCGCGTTAGCACCGTGCGCGGCGCCGGCGCCCCTCAGCCTATCCTCCTGATCCCGAGAGCATCGACGATGGGCAGCCGGTTCAGGGTGCGGATGGCGGGGTATGCCGCAATCGGGATCAAGGCCATCGCGACGACCAGCACGAGGGCGAAATCGCCCGCCCGGAAGATGTCGATCACATGGTGCCAGGCCTGGCTCATGCGCGCGTTGAGATACAGGGCCAGCATGGTCCCGACGGGGATGCTGACGAGGGCCGCGAGGCCGCCTTCGCCGAGCGTCTGAACCAGCACCATCGCCGCCAGCTTCCCGCGCCCGTACCCGAGGCACTTGAAAGTCGCGTACTCGGCCTGCCGCTCGCTGATCACGAGACTCACGCCCATGGCGATGAACAGCGTCGAGACGAAGACGCTCACACCGAGGCTCACGTAGACGAGTCGCATCATCCCCGACACCAGCTTCCGGAATGCGGCGACCACGTCCTTCTTGCGGATGACCTTCGCGGCGTATTCCAGGCCGCCGAGGGCGGCGACGAGCGGCGCGGTTTCCCCGGACGTCGTGACGAAGACCCCCGTCCCCGTGTCCTCAAATCCGGTGATGACCTGGGCCTCCCGGAACGGCATGATGATCTGCCCGGGGAGGATCTCCCCCGAGATGCCCACGACACGGCGCGCGAACTCGTGGTCGGTGCGCACCCTGATCGTGACCTGGTCGCCGGGGTGCAGACCGAGATTGCGCGCGAGATCGTGGCTGACGAGGATCTCGTCCGGATCGCCGCGCAGGGGTCGTCCGCTGGTGACCATCGTCCGCTTCATGGTGCTGCCGGGGTCGATGCCCAGGATGCTCGCGGCTTCGAACCGGCCGTGCGCGCCGACCTCGGCGAACCGGCGGAAGTACGGCTCGACCCGGACGACGCCTGGCAGGGCCCGGATCGGCGCGATGTCGTCGAGGAAGACCGGGTAGAGGAAGTCGACCGTGAGATCCCACCCCTCGCGCGCGAAGACGATCCCGGGGGTCTCGAGCGAGGAGGTGAGCGACACGGTGAAGGCTATCGGCACCCCGAGCGAGAATCCGAGGGCGAGCACGGACGACAATGTCCGGCTGCGCCTGCGGACCATGTTCCGGAGCCCGAAGCGGACGGGAAGCGGCAGCCATCTCCGCGACCCGCCGGTCGCGCCGAACCAGCCGGGGAAAGCCGTCGCGCCGCTCACGGGGTCCCGAATGATCGCCTGCGGCGTCAGGCGGAGCATCCTCCCGGGGGGCAGCGCGGCCGCCGCGGCCGTCCCGATGACCGCCGCGACGAAGCCGATCGCCAGCAGCGGGGGCTCGACGACCGTCACCACCTCGGGCATCCCGATCGAATAGCCGTACGGCTTGGCGAAGAGGTCCCGCAGCAGGAATGAGAGCCCCACACCCATGACCCCGCCGAGGACTCCCAGGAGCGCACCGGAACGCAGATACGCCAGGAACACCTGCGTCCGCGTGTAGCCGAGCGCCAGAAGCGCGCCGATCTCCTGTCGCTGGTCGAGCACGAGCCGGTTCACCGTGATGAACGTCAGGACCAGCGACAGGATGCCGAGCGTCAGGACGATGCTGGGCGCGTAGAGCTTGAAGCTGTCCATCTGGACCTGGATGAAGCGGGAAATGAAGTGCTCGCGCCTGAGGCTGACCCGTTCCAGGTTGAGCCTGGCCAGCCGGGTCAGCAGGGCGGCGCGGACCGCGTCCGGATCGGCGCCGGGCTCGAAGCGGACGAGGAGATCGTTCACCATGGTGAAGCCGAGCGCATCGCTCACGCGGGCGAGGCTGGTGAAGACGACCCCCACGGAGCCCTTCTCGGGAAGCAGGTAGTCGGGGTTGGCCGTCGTGACCAGGTGCTCGGGGCTGATGGCCACCCCGTCGATCCGGCTGTCGTAGATCTTCTCGCCCACCTGCATCCGGATCCGATCCCCCACCCGGTAACCGTGGAATTCGGCCAGCGAGCGCTCGATCACCGCGGACTCGAAATCGTCGGGGCGCACGGGACGCCCGGCGAGCATCTCGAGCACGTCGAGCGCCGGCTCGGCGGATTCCAGGAAGACCATCACGCCGTTCATCCGGGCGCCGTCGGGCAGGAGCACCGTCCCCGGCATGACCAGGCGGCGCTCGATGGCGCGCACACCCGGGACGCGCCCGGGATCCGGGAGGTTCGCGACGTCCTCCGGCAGGAACTGCACCTCGAGGTCCGCGAACCTCATGCGATCGAGGAGGACGTCGCGGGTGTTGTATCCCGTGTCGATCGCCATCCCGACGCCCGCATAGACCCCGACGCCGGCGGCCACGGTCAGGGCGACCGCGAGCGCGCGCCACCGGATGCGCCAGAGATCGCGGAGCATCTTCCGCCTCAGGAGACGCATGGGACGCTACTCCTCGACGATCCTGCCTTCGGAGATGTGCACAACGCGATCCGCCACCGAGGCGATCTCGGGGTTGTGGGTCACGACGATGAAGGCGGCCCGCGTTCGCCGGTTGAGATCGCGCATGAGCCGGACGATCTGCTCGCCCGTCTGCCGATCGAGATTCCCCGTCGGCTCGTCGGCCAGCACGACCGGCGGCTCCTTGGCCAGCGCGCGGGCGATGGCCACGCGCTGCTGCTGGCCGCCCGAGAGCTGCGCCGGAAAGGACGACGCCCGGTCGAGGAGCCCGACGGCTTCGAGGTAGTCGCGCGTCCGGCGCGCGACCTCGGACCGGGGCAGGCGGAGCACCTCCAGGCCGGCTTCGACGTTCTCGGCCGCCGTCAGGGTGGGGAAGAGATTGTAGAACTGGAAGATGAAGCCGAGCTTGTCGCGCCGGAACGCCGCGCACTCCGCCGGCGTGCTGCGACCGAGGTCGACACCGGCCACCGTGATGCTGCCGCTGCTGGGGGTGTCCATGGTGCCGATCAGGTTCAGGAACGTGGTCTTCCCGCTCCCCGAGGGTCCGAGGACGACCACGAATTCCCCGGGGGCCACCGTCATCGAGGCCGCTTCCAGCACCACGGCGCGGATGGGGCCCTGGTCATACCACTTGCCGAGGTCCGACACTCGGATGACGGGCGCTGGGTCGGCTGTGCTCGACATTGGCCGCAGATTATACGCGGCCGCGCCTTACGGCTTCTTCTTCGCGGCCGCCCGCTCCGGCGCGGCCTTGCCCCCCGCAGGGGAGCGCCGGCCGGAAGGTGCGGGCGCCGGCGCGGTTGACGCGGCCGGGGCCGGTGCCGGAAGCGATGCCCGGGCCGGTTGCGGCGCCGTGACCGGTGTCGGGATCGACGCCCGGGCCGGTTTGGGCGCCGGGGCCGGTGGCCGTCGCGGTGCGGCCGCCTTCGCGGCCAGGCGGCGCTCCACATAGTCGATCACGTCGCCCACCGTGGCGATCTTCACGAGGTCCTCGTTGGGGATCTCGAGGTCGAAGACCTCCTCGATCTTGAACAAGAGCTCGATCATGTCCAGGGAATCCAGGCCCAGATCATTGCGCAGGTCGTCCTTGAGCTGGATCGCGCTGACGTCCCGCTTGAGACGGACCGCCAGCGCCGCCCGGATACCGGTGCTCACATCCGTATCGACCGCCATTACGACCTCCGCGGAAGCGATGGAACCGAAAGCGTTCGTGGCTACCGGCGCGACGCCGGCGCCGGGTGTTTCCTGAAGACGAGCACTGCATTGTTGCTGCCGAAGCCGAAGGCGTTCAGGAGCGCGGCCCGGAGAGGGCGCTCCTGCACCTTGTTCGAGATCCCCCCGAGCTCGCACGCCGGGTCCGGGTCGTCGTAGTTGACGGTCGGATGCACGAGCCCCGTCTGCAACGCCTTGACGCAGGTGAGCGCTCCCATGGCCCCCGCGGCCCCCAGCGTGTGCCCGATGAGCGACTTGGTGGCGTTGACGATGATGCGGTCGGCTCTCGACCGGAACAGCCGGCGGATCGCGGTGACTTCCACCGGGTCGCCGATCGGCGTCGCCGTGGCGTGCGCGTTGATGTGATCGATGCCGGCGGCCCGCATCCCGGCATCGCGCAGCGCCAGCCGCATGGTCATGGCCATCTCCGTGCCGTCCTCCTTGGGAATCACCATGTGATGCGACTCGCTGGTCGCGGCGTAGCCCGCCACCTCGGCGTAGATCCGGGCCTTGCGCCGGCGCGCGTGGGCCAGCGATTCCAGTATGAGCGTGGCCGCACCCTCCCCCATCACGAAGCCGTCGCGGCCGCGGTCGAACGGCCGCGAGGCGCGCGCCGGCGTGGCGTTGTACATGGTCGACAGCGCGCGCAGGGAGCAGAAGCCCGCGAACGTCAGCGGGGCGATGCTGGCGTCGGCGCCGCCGGCGATCACCACGTCCGCCTGTCCGCCCCGGATGCAGTTTAGCGCCTGGCCGATGGCATGGGCGCTCGAGGAGCACGCCGTCGAGATCGTCTGGTTCAGCCCCTTGGCGCCGAAGGCGATGGCGACGATCCCCGAGGCGGAGTTGAGCGTCACGATGGGAATGAGGTTCGGGTGCACGCGACCGGGGCGGAGGCCGCGGTACAGCTTGGTGAGCTCCTCCTCGCCAAGCACCATGCCGCCCATGCCCGCGCCCATGATGACCCCCACCCGATACGGGCTCTGGCGCTCCGGCCGGAGCGCGGCGTCGTCCAGCGCCTCGCGGGTCGCCACCAGCGCGAACTGGGCGTAGCGATCGAGGCGATCGGCGACGATGCCTGCCGGGAGACGCGCGGGGTCGAAGTCCGGCACCTGGGCCGCCACCTGCGAGCGGTAGCCGTCGAGCGGCAGTCCGTCGAACGCCGTGAGGGCGGTCACCCCGGAGCGCCCCGCGAGCGCGTTGTTCCAGAACGTCTCCACTCCGACGCCGATGGGAGACACCACTCCCAGACCGGTCACGACGACCCTGCGATCGTGCGAGGATATGGAGGGCATCGGTGCGGTCTGCCGGCCTTTCGCCTCACGGGCTGTTGGGAACGTGCGCGAAGTATACCGCGGACGACCATGGCCGATCCACACGTCCCGCGTGTGCGCTTTACTCGCGACGAAGATCCGGGGTAGACTCACGGCAAAACACGACCTCCAGATCACTTGCAGAGCAGGGGGTCGAGATCATGCCCGGATAAGGCGGGGATTCGCGGTCGAGCCGTAACCCGGCTCGTCCGGGGTGAAGCGAAGGCGTCGCTGCATCTGTGGTGGAGGTCGACATGCCCCCGGTGCGAGCGCGGCTTCCCGCCGGCAACGGTCGGGGGCCGCGGGAGGTTCGAGTGCAGGCGTCGGACGCGGGTCCGGCGACTGCCCCCGCTGTCCGCCTGGCGCGCACCTCCGCCCCGGTCGCCGCGGCGATCGGCCACATGGAATCGGTCGAGGCATACCGGGGTTTTCTCACTGCGACCCGGGGGCCCGA
>Ga0247727_10014632_pt1 | contig 13000 bp, 11 predicted proteins | sample WisWelCaveWW1625_FD_202498 | JGI IMG/M metagenome (GOLD analysis project Ga0247727, IMG submission 202498) | Biofilm microbial communities from Wishing Well Cave, Virginia, United States - WW16-25 | ecosystem: Environmental > Aquatic > Deep subsurface > Groundwater > Cave microbial mat | place...
GACCACCTGGATCGGAAATTGCATCATCGAGTCCCGCTTGATTCACGTTCCCGACGTTGAGAAGGAGCCCGATCAGGTTTCGCTCGGCAAGGAGTTGGCGCGCACCCTTGGGTACCGTTCGGGACTCTACGTTCCGCTCAAGCGCGAGGGCAGGGCAATCGGCGCCCTCAGCGTGCTGCGCGCTGAGCCCGGTGCTTTCACGGAAAAAGAAGTGGCGCTCCTCGGCACGTTCGCGGACCAGGGGGTGATCGCGATCGAGAACGTGCGGCTGTTCAACGAGATCCAGGAAACGAGCCGGCAGCTGGAAATCGCCAGCCGCCACAAGTCGGAGTTCCTCGCCAACATGTCGCACGAGCTGCGCACGCCGCTCAACGCGATCATCGGTTTTTCCGAAGTGCTCGGTGAGCGCTACTTCGGCGCGCTCAACGAGAAGCAGGAGGAGTACGTCAAGGACATCCATAGCTCGGGCAAGCATCTGCTCTCGCTGATCAACGACATCCTGGACCTCTCGAAGATCGAGGCCGGCCGGATGGAGCTCGAAGTGTCGGAGTTCGACGTGCCGGCGGCGCTGGACAACGCCATGACGCTGGTGAAAGAGCGCGCGCAGCGGCACGGCATCGCGCTCAAGCTCGACGTGCACCAGTCGCTCGGGGTGTTCCGCGCCGACGAGCGCAAGTTCAAGCAGATCATGCTGAACCTGCTTTCCAACGCGGTGAAGTTCACGCCCGAGGGCGGCAAGGTCGACGTCGCGGCCAAGCCCAACGGCACCGGCCTGGAAATCTCGGTCGCCGACACCGGCGTGGGCATCGCGCCCGAGGACCAGCAGGCGGTGTTCGAGGAATTCAAGCAGGTCGGGCGCGACTACACCAAGAAGATCGAGGGCACCGGGTTGGGCCTTGCGCTCACCAAGCGATTCGTCGAGCTGCACGGCGGCGAAATCCGCCTCGAGAGCGAGCCGGGCAGGGGCTCGAGGTTTACGTTTACGATACCGGTGCGTGAATGAGGAGAAGCGGATGAGTCTCGTCCTGATCGTGGAGGACAACGACAAGAACATGAAGCTCGCGAGGGACGTGCTGCAGGCGCGCGGCTACCGCACGCTCGAGGCGGTCACCGGGGAGGACGGCGTGCGCCTGGCGAAGGAAGGAAAGCCCGACCTCGTGCTGATGGACATCCAGCTCCCCGGCATCAACGGCATCGATGCGCTCAAGCAGCTGCGCGCCGATCCGGCGACCGCGCAAATCCCGATTGTCGCGTTCACCGCGTCGGTGACGCCGACCGACCGCACGCAGATCACCCAGGCCGGCTTCGACGCCTTCCTCAGCAAGCCGATCAACCTCAAGGAGTTCCTCGAGACCGTGAGGCGCGTACTGGAAAGCCGTACGGCGTGAGCGTGCAGGCGAAGATCCTGATCGTCGACGACACGCCGGCCAACCTCAGGCTGCTCGGCGACCTGCTCGGCATGAAGGGCTACGCGGTTTCGACCGCGCCGAACGGCGAGGAGGGGCTCGCCAAGGTCATGGCGGATGCGCCGGACCTGGTGCTGCTCGACGTCATGATGCCAGGCATGTCGGGCTACGACGTGTGCCGCAGAATCCGGGAGAACGCGGCCACCGTGCTGCTGCCGGTGGTGCTGTGCACGTCGCTCGATCCCCAGCAGGAGCGGATCAAGGGGATCGAAGCGGGCGCCGACGACTTTCTGTCCAAGCCGGTCAATCAGGCAGAGCTGTTCGCGCGCGTGAAATCGCTGCTGCGCATCAAGTCGTTGCAGGACCAGATCAAGGACTGGAACGCGAAACTGGAGCAGCGGGTGAGCGAACAGATCGCCGAGATGGAACGGCTGGCGCGCATGAAGCGCTTCCTCTCGCCGCAGGTGGCCGACCTGATACTCGCCGGCGGCGGCGACGATCCTCTGAGGAGCCACCGGCGCGAGATCACGGTCGTGTTCCTCGACCTGCGCGGCTTTACCGCGTTCACCGAGACCGCCGACCCCGAGGAAGTGATGGGGGTGCTGCGCGAATACCACGCCGAGATGGGGCGCCTGATCATGGCGCACCAGGGCACGCTGGAGCGCTTCGCCGGTGACGGCATCATGATCTTCTTCAATGACCCCGTCGTGCTCGAGAACCCGGCGGCGAACGCGGTTCGCATGGCGCTCGAGATGCAGGCGCGCATGGCCGAGTTGGCCGGCGGCTGGAAGAAGCGCGGCTACGAGCTCGGCATGGGCATCGGGATCGCGCAAGGCTACGCCACGCTGGGCGCGATCGGTTTCGAAGAGCGCTGGGACTACGGCGCGATCGGCAACGTCACCAACGTCTCGGCGCGCCTGTGCAGCGAGGCGCTCGCCGGGCAGGTGCTGGTGTCGCAGCGGGTCCACGGCAAGGTCGAAAAGCTGGTCGAGGCCGAGCCGGTCGGCGCCCTCAGCCTGAAAGGCCTGCAGCGGCCGATCCAGACCTACAACGTCCGGGCGCTGCGAGCCGTCTGACGGCGGCGGTAGGCTAGAATCGCGGGCCCGACTTCGATGCCTCTGCACGTCGTCATCCTCGCCGCAGGCCAGGGCAAGCGCATGCATTCGGCGCTTCCCAAGGTGCTGCACCCGCTTGCCGGACGGCCGCTCCTTGCGTATGTGATAGATGCGGCGCGCGCGCTCAGGCCCGAACGGATCATCGCCGTGCACGGGCATGGCGGCGCCGCGGTGAAGGCGGCATTCGATGGCGCGCCGGTCGAATGGGTGGAGCAGGCGAGGCAGCTCGGCACCGGTCACGCGCTGCTGCAGGCGCTGCCCAGGATCCCGCGCGCGGCCACCGTGCTGGTGCTGAACGGCGATGTGCCGCTGCTGCGCGTCGAGACGCTGCGCAAGCTGGCCAAATCAGCCGGCAAGGGCCTCGCCATCGCGACCAGCGACCTGTCCGACCCGGAGGGCTACGGCCGCGTGGTGCGGGGCGCCGGCGGCCGCGTCTTGCGCATCGTCGAGCAGAAGGACGCCAGGCCCGCGGAGCGCGCGATCCGGGAGTGGTACGGGGGATTTCTTGCGGCCAACTGCTCCCGTCTCGCCGGCTGGCTGGCCAAAGTCGCGAACCGAAACGCGCAGAAGGAATACTACCTGACGGACGTCATCGGGATCGCCGCCGCCGGCGGTGCCGCCCTGACCGCGCTCAAGGCGACCGATTCCCGGGAGTTCGCCGGGGTGAATTCGCGCCACGAACTGGCCCTGCTGGAGCGCGCCTTCCAGAACGCGCAGGCGAAGAAGCTGCTGGACGCAGGGGTCACGCTGGCCGATCTGTGGCGCGTGGATGTGCGCGGCCAGCTGGTCTGCGGACAGGAGGTCGCAATCGACGTCAATTGCGTCTTCGAGGGGCGCGTCATGCTCGGCGACCGGGTCAGAATCGGGCCCAATTGCGTGCTGAAGGACGTGACGGTTGCGGCCGATACAGAGGTGCGTGCGTTCTCGCTGCTGGAGAATGCCGAGGTCGGCGCACGCTGCCGGGTCGGACCCTACGCGCGGTTGCGGCCGGGCGCGAAGCTGGCCGAAGAGGTCCATATCGGCAATTTCGTGGAGGTCAAGGCGAGCCGAATCGGCGCCGAATCGAAGGCGAACCACCTCGCCTACGTCGGCGATTCCGAGGTGGGCGCGCGGGTCAACATCGGCGCCGGCACCATCACCTGCAATTACGACGGCGCCAACAAGAACCGCACCGTGATCGAGGACGACTGCTTCATCGGCTCGAATGCGACCCTGGTCGCGCCGGTGCGCATCGCGAAGGGCTCCTACATCGGCGCCGGCTCGACCATCAGCAAGGACACCCCGCCCGGGCAACTCACCGTGGCGCGCGCGAAGCAGGTTTCCGTGCCGCGCTGGACGCCGCCGCGCAAGAAGCCGACACGGACGAGCTAGCCCATGTGCGGCATCGTAGGCGCGGCGGCCAAGCGCGACATCGTTCCGGTCCTGATTGAAGGCCTGCGGCGACTGGAGTATCGCGGCTACGACTCGGCCGGAATCGCGGTCCTGAACGACGCGCGTCTCAAACGGCTTCGGGCTGCCGGGCGTGTCGCTGAACTCAGTTCGCAAGTGGACGCGCAAAAGCTCTCGGGTGCCGCGGGTATCGCGCACACCCGCTGGGCGACGCATGGCGCGCCGACCGAAGCCAACGCGCACCCGCACGTGTCCGGAAGCCTGGCGGTCGTGCACAACGGCATCATCGAGAACTACGAGGCGATCCGCGACCGGCTGAAGCGGCTGGGCTACGCGTTTGCCTCCGATACCGACACAGAGGTCATCGCCCATCTCGTCGTCGAGCACCGCAAGAGCTCGCCCGATCTCATCAGCGCGACGCTGCGCGCCGTAGCCGAATTCGAGGGCGCATTCGCTATCGCGCTTGTTTCGGCCGGCGATCCAGACACGGTCGTTGTGGCGAGAAGGGGCCCTCCGCTTCTCATAGGATTGGGCGAAGGCGAGAATTTCGCTGCTTCCGACGTGTCAGCGCTGGTCCAGGTGACGCGGCGCGTGATCCATCTCGACAACGGCGACTGCGCCGAAATCCGACCCGGCGGCGTGCGCATCTTCGATGCGAAGTCAAGACTTGCCGAGCGCAGAGTTCATGTCTCAGAGTCGTCCTCGCAGACGGCGGAGCTTGGACCCTACCAGCATTTCATGCAGAAGGAGATCTTCGAGCAGCCAGGGGCGGTCGCCAACACGCTGGAACTCCTCAGCGGCGCCAGCGCCGCGGCGCCGCAGCTCTTCGGCGTTGAAGCGGCCGATGCGTTTGCGAGCGCCAGTTCGGTGCAAATTGTCGCCTGCGGCACGAGCTATCACGCCGGACTTGTGGCGCGTTATTGGATCGAGGAGCTCGCCGGCCTGCCTTGCAACGTCGAGATCGCGAGCGAGTACCGCTACCGCGTCTCGGTCCCCGACCGTCGCGGGCTGCTCGTTGCCATCTCGCAGTCGGGGGAAACCGCCGATACCCAGGCGGCGCTGCAGTACGCGAAATCTCTCGGCTATGCGAACGCTCTTGCGATCTGCAACGTTCCGGAAAGCTCCCTCGTACGCTCGTGCAACCTCCGCTTCATGACGCGCGCCGGCCCGGAAATCGGCGTCGCGTCGACGAAGGCTTTTACCACGCAGCTCGCGGCGCTCTTCCTGCTCGCGCTCGCGCTCTCCAAGACCCAGCGGCGGTTGAGCGCCGAGCGTGAACGCACTTTCCTGAGAAGCCTGTGGCATCTTCCGGCCGCGCTGAGCGCAGTCCTCGCGCTCGAGCCGCAGCTGATCGCTTGGGCGGGACAGTTCGCGGGCAAGGAGCACGCCCTGTTCCTCGGCCGCGGCCTGCACTACCCGATCGCGCTGGAAGGCGCGCTCAAACTGAAGGAAATCTCCTACATCCACGCCGAGGCCTATCCGGCGGGGGAGCTGAAGCACGGGCCGCTCGCGCTCGTCACCTCGGCGATGCCGGTGGTGACCGTGGCGCCGAACGACGCGCTGCTGGAGAAGCTCAAGTCCAACATGCAGGAGGTGCGCGCGCGCGGCGGCGAGCTCTACGTGCTGGCCGACGCCGACACCCGCATCGCGCCCTCGGAAGGCGTCAGCGTGATCCGGCTGCCCGAGCACTACGGGCCGCTCTCCCCGATCCTGCACGTGGTGCCGCTGCAGCTGCTCGCGTACCACACCGCGCTTGCGCGCGGCACGGACGTCGACAAGCCGAGGAATCTGGCCAAGTCCGTCACCGTCGAGTGACACGGTGCTGAAAACCACGCCGTTCCACGAGCGCACGGCTCCCCTGTGCGTCAGCCACGCCTGGCGGCACTGGGCGGGCCACGTCGTTGCCAGCTCCTACGGGCTCGCGCACGAGCGTGAGTACCACGCGATCAGGAGCTCGGCCGCGCTGCTCGACGTTTCCCCGCTCTACAAGTACCTGGTGCGCGGCAAGGACGCGGCGCGTCTTCTCGATCGCGTAATGACGCGCGAAGTGGCGCGCGCGGCGGTGGGCCAGGTGCTCTATTCCCCCTGGTGCGACGCTGCCGGGAAGGTGCTTGACGACGGCACGATCGCGCGGCTCGACGAAGACATCTTTCGCATCACCTCGGCCGACCCGAACCTGCGCTGGCTCCAGGACAACGCCACCGGACTCGAGGCGACGATCGCTGATGTGTCCGAATCGGTGGCGGCCTTGGCGCTTCAGGGCCCGGCCTCTCGCGCCGTTCTTCAACAAATGGGGAGTATGGATCTCAAGTATTTCCGACTGACCGCGACCACGCTGCGCGACATACCGGTGACGATCTCCCGTACCGGTTACACCGGCGATCTCGGCTATGAGATTTGGGTTCAAAGAGAAAATGCCGTTCCCCTCTGGGACGCGCTGATTGAGGTCGGAACACCCTACGGAATCACGCCCGCGGGAATGCTCGCGCTCGACGTGGCGCGGATCGAGGCGGGACTGATGCTCATCGACGTGGACTACGTCTCGGCGCGCAAGGCGCTTATCGAATCCCAGACCTCGTCTCCGTTCGAGCTGGATCTCGGCTGGGCCGTGAGCCTCGGCAAGGAGCATTTCGTCGGCAAGGCGGCGCTTGCCGCGGAGGCGCGGCGCGGGCCGCAGTGGCAGCTCGCCGGACTGGAAATCGAGTGGCAGCCGCTGGAACGGCTCTACACCGACGTCGGCCTCGCCCCGCGGCTGCCGAGCGCCGCCTGGCGTGCGAGTGTGCCGGTGTACGCCGGCGGCGATCAGGTCGGCTACGCGACGAGCGGCGGCTGGTCGCCGCTGCTCAAGAAGTACCTCGCCCTGGCCCACATCCAGTCCGGCTGGGCCGCGCCGGGTACGCGCATTGAGATGGAAGTCACCGTCGAGCACCGGCGCAAGCGTGCCGCGGCGCGCGTGGTCAAGAAGCCGTTCTTCGAACCCGGGCGCAAGCGGGCGTAGTCCGGTCAGCCGGAATGCCGACCCCTTACGACGCAATCGTGATCGGCGGCGGCCACAACGGGCTCGTCGCCGCGGCGTATCTCGCCCGCGCCGGCAAGCGCGTCCTCGTGCTCGAGCGCCGCGAGCGGGTGGGCGGCGCGGCCGTCAGCGAGCAGGTCTTTCCCGGTTTCACGTTCTCGGTGTTTTCGTACGTGGTGAGCCTTCTGCGTCCCGAGATCATTCGCGATCTCGATCTCCCGCGCCACGGCCTGCAAATCCTGCCGCTCGAAAGCACGTTGACGCCGTTGCCGAACGGAGACTACCTGGCGCAGTGGAGCGACCACGACCAGAACCGCTGCAGCATCGCCCGCCACTCGGCGCGCGACGCCGAGGCCTACGACGAGTTCGGCCGCCTCATGCACCAGATGGCGCGCGCGGTAAAGCCAATCCTCGGCATGGCGCCCCCCGACCCGGCCTCGCTCCATCCGCGCGACCTGCTCGGCCTGGCTCGGCTCGGTTCGCACTTTCGCAGCCTCGGCACGGAGCAGTTTCACGCGCTCTGCAAGCTCATAACGATGAGTGCGGCCGATTTTCTCGACCAGTGGTTCGAGACCGAGGCGCTCAAGGCGACCAAGGCCGCGAGCGGGATCATCGGCACGCTGCTCGGGCCGCGCTCGCCGGGGACGGCCTTCGTGCTGCTGCACCACTACATGGGCGAGATCGACGGCGTGTACCGCGCCTGGGGGTTCGCCAAGGGCGGGAATGGCTCGGTCAGCGAGGCGATCGCCGGCGCGGCGCGCTCGTTCGGCGCGCAGATCCGCACCGAGGCGCCGGTCGCGCGGGTACTGATTGAAAACGGCCGCGCCGCGGGCGTGGTACTGGAACGCGGCGAGGAGATCCGGACCAAACTGGTCGTCTCGGGCGCCGATCCGCGACGCACGTTCATGCAGCTTGTAGGCGCCGAGCACCTGCCCGAGGACATCGTGCAGGCAATCCGCCGCTTCAAGTTCCGCGGCTCTTCGGGCAAGGTAAACCTCGCGCTGGGCGAGCTCCCCAACTTTTCCTGCTGGCCGGGCAGCGGGCCGCAGCTGCGCGGCGCGATCTCGATCAGCCCGAGCATCGAGTACCTCGAGCGGGCCTATGACGACGCCAAGTACGGGGAATTCTCCCGCCGCCCGTACTTGGACATTCTGATCCCGTCCCTGCTCGATCCCGCCATGGCGCCGCCAGGCAGGCACGTCATGTCCATATTCGTGCAGTACGCGCCCTACCACCTGAACGGCGGCTGGACCGAGGCGCGGCGCGAGGCGTTCGGCGACACGGTGATCGACGCGCTCGCCGAGTACGCGCCGAACCTCAAGTCGGCGATCCTTCACCGCCAGGTGATCACCCCGGCGGACATCGAGCACTCGATCGGCTTGAGCGAGGGCAATATCTTCCAGGGCGAGCTGACCTTGCAGCAGATGTTTTTTCTGCGGCCCGCGGCCGCCTGGGCGAGGTACCAGACCCCCATCCGCGGGCTCTACCAGTGCGGCGCCGGGACGCATCCGGGCGGCGGGGTCATGGGCGCCTCGGGCCGCAACGCAGCGCTCGCGATTCTGAGGGACGGCGCGTGAGCGCGCCCGCAGTCGTCATCGGCGCCGGTGTGAACGAGCTTGTCGCCGCGCATATGCTGGCGCGGTCGGATCGCAAGGTTCTGGTCATCGCAGAAAGGCGGAATTCCTCCACCGAGATCGGGTGGGTACCGCCGCGGATCGTGCGCGATCTCGAATTGGAGAAGCATGGCCTCGCGATTCATCGCCACGACCCGTGGGTCGCCACTCCGCTCCCGGCCGGCGGCAGCCTTGAGCTTTGGCGCGATATGGCGCGCTCGGTCGAAGCGATCCGGCGAGTGAACCCGAGGGACGCCGAAAAGTGGCCCGCGTTCTGCGAGCGCATGGCACGTCTCGCGCGCCTGTTCGAGAAACTCTACCTCGCACCGCCGCCGGATCCGTTGAGCATCGGATTTGCATTCCGGGTGCGTGCGCTCGGCCGGCACGGTATCGAGGACCTGCTTCGCCTCCTGCCGATGTCGGTGGCCGACCTGCTGGATGATTGGTTCGAGAGCGACTCGCTCAAGGCAGTCCTCGGCGCGGCGGGGATCATGCACCACCACCAGGGGCCGCGCGGCGGAGGCACGGCGTTTCGCTTACTTCATCATTGCGTGGGGAACCCGGCCGGGGTCTTTCGTCCGCCGGCCTCGAACATCGGGCGCGTGTTGGCGCAACTCCCCGGCGTCGGGGTTCGCGGCGCGGCCGAAGTCGCGCGGATCAACGTGCGCGAGGGCCGCGTGGCCGGCGTGGTGCTTTCGAGCGGCGAGGAGATCGCCGCCTCGCTCGTGCTCTCCGGCGCCGATCCGCGGCGCACGCTCCTCGGGCTCGTGGACCCGGGCTGGTTCGATCCGGCGTTCGTCCGCGCCGTGCGCAACATCCGCTGCCGGGGCGTCGTCGCCCGCGTCACACTCACGCTCGACCGGGCGCCCGGCTTCGCGACGCTGGTGGTGGCGCCCTCGCTCGACTATCTGGAGCGCGCCTACGATGACGCGAAGTACGGACAGGTCTCCCGCCGGCCGTACCTCGAAGCGCGCAGCAACGAGCGTCAGGTACAGGTGTACATGCAATACGCACCGTACGCGCTTGCTGACGGAGCGTGGGACGAAACCCGGCGCATCGCGCTCGGCGATTCAGTGTTGCAGATGCTGTCAGAGCACGTGCCAGGCTTGCGCGAATTGGTCACGGAGCGGAGCGTTCTTTCGCCGCCCGAGCTTGAAGCGCTGGAGGGTTGGCCAGAGGGCCAGGCGCACCATGCAGAGCTCGCGCTCGACCAGGCGCTCTGGATGCGACCGATTCCCGGGTGGGCACGCTACCGCACGCCCATCAAGGGTCTCTATCTCTGCGGCGCCGCGACGCATCCGGGTGGCGGCGTGGCGGGCGCGCCGGGCTACAACTGCGCCCGGGAGGTCCTGCGAGACCTGCGCCGACGCTCCAAGCCTTGACCCTGGACTAGAATGGAACTTGTGGCCCCGATGATCTTCTCATTGCGATGCGGCTCCTGAAGCGGCTTCTGATCCTGTTTCTCGCGTTCTGGCTGCCGGTGTCAGTGGTAGCGGCGGGAACAATGGCCGCTTCGATGTCCGGCACGGCCCAGGAACTTGTCGCCGAGGCGGGCGAAGGCTGCCCGCAGCATGCGGGCCAGGAAGGCACGAACCGCGATTCGGGCGACTGCTACAGCTGCACGTTCTGCCAGTTTGCCTGCACGGCGCTGATGTCGGTTGCGGCGCCTGCGGACCCGGTCTGCGGAAGCTGGGTCGCCGTCGGGTTCGCCGCTCCGGTTTTCCCGCTCCCCATCCCCGAACAACTGCAACGCCCCCCGCTTTGCCGTCCCGCGTAGTCCGCCGGGCGGTCGCCGTCCCGGCACTGAAGCATTTCATGGTGCAACGAAGGGATGGGTCATGGAAAAGAAATGTCTTGTTGTCGCGGCGCTTGCCATCGCGCCGCTTGGCGTGCCGGCGCAGCAAGCACAGCGCCCTGCGCCCGTGGATTCGCGGGCGGCGAGCCCCTCGCTGGAGTATCGCTCGGCGTTCGAGGGCTACCGGCCCTACGCAGATCCCGAGCTCGCGCGCTGGCGTGAGGTGAACGAGGAGGTCGGCCGTCTGAACGGCCACATCGGCCACGTTCCCGGCTCGGTGCCGCCGCGCGCCCCCGCCGCGTCCGCGCCCAAACCGCCCGTTCACGGAGAGCACAAATGAAAGCCGCCGGCCTTGCCATGCTGGCTCTCCTTTCCGGCTGCGCGAACTTCAGTCCGGACGGCGGCTTCGGTTCGGTCGAATCCGCGGTGCGCAGTCGCATCGGGCAGGAAGCAAAGTGGGTGCGCTCGGCGGACGATGCGAACTCCGTGCGCGCCCGCGTGAAGGAACTGCTGGCCCAGCCGCTCAGCGCGGAAGCTGCGGCGCAGGTCGCGCTCCTCAACAACCCCGGGCTCCAGGCGAGCTATGCCGAGTTGGGCATCGCCGAAGCAGATCTCGTCCAGGCGAGCCGCTGGAACGGGCCGAGACTCTCCTTCGCGCGCCTGAGGCGCGGCGACCAAACCGAGTACGAGAGAAGCGTTTTTCTCGACCTGCTGGGCCTTGTCACCATCCCGCTCGCCACGCGCGCCGAGGAAAAGCGTTTCGAGGCGGCGAAGACACGCGCGGCGGGCGAAGCGCTGGGCGTCGCGCTGGAGGCGCGCAAGGCCTGGTTCGCCGCGGTCGCGGCGCAGGAGAGCGCGCGCTACATGGAACAGGTCAAGGAAGCCGCCGAAGCGGGCGCCGAGCTTGCGCGCCGCATGGCGGCGGTGGGCAACTGGTCCAGGCTCAACCAGGCGCGCGAGCAGGCATTCTACGCCGAGGCAACAGCGCAACTCGCGCGCGCGCGGCATGCAAGCCTCGCCGCGCGCGAGCACCTGACGCGGCTCATGGGCCTGTGGGGCGAGGACACGGCGTACCGCCTTCCGGATCGCTTGCCCGAACTGCCGCGCGCGGCGCGCGAGGCCGGCGATCTCGAGGTCCGGGCGCTTGCCGAGCGGCTCGACGTACAGGCGGCGCGGCGCGGCGCGGAATCGCTCGCCGACTCGCTCGGACTCACCCGCGTAACGCGTTACCTGGACCTGCTCGAACTGGGGTTGCACCACAACACGGAATCGCCCCGACCGGCACAGCGCGGCTGGGAGCTGGAGCTGCGAATCCCGATCTTCGACTTCGGCGGTGCGCGCACCGCGCGCGCCGAGCATGCTTACACGCAGGCTGTTAACCGCGCCGCGGAAGCAGCGATTCAGGCGCGCGCGGAAGTTCGCGAAGCCTACAGCGCCTACCGCACTGCATACGACCTTGCGAAACATTACCGGGACGAGGTCGTGCCCCTGCGCAAAAAGATTTCCGAGGAGGTGCTGCTGCGCTACAACGGAATGCTGATGAGCGTATTTGAGCTGCTCGCCGATTCGCGCGACCAGATCGCCGCGGTGAATGCCTATATCGAGTCGCTGCGCGGCTTCTGGATCGCCGAGTCCGATCTGCAGGCGGCGCTCACCGGAGGAATGAAATGACCACCCGTAGACGATTCCTGGCAACGTCGGCCGCCGGGTTCTTCGGGGCGGCCCTGGTCTCGCGCGCCGGCGCGGCGACCCTTCCCGAGGCGCCGATGCAGGACAAGCCCGACACGCAGCCGCCCGCCTTTCCTCCTTTTTCGCCGCCGAACGGCCGCCCCTATCACCCGGTGGTGACGCTGAACGGCTGGACGCTGCCCTGGCGCATGAAGGACGGCTGGAAGGAGTTTCATCTCGTCGCCGAGCCCGTGCGCCGGCAGCTCGCACCGGGGATGACCGCGCATCTCTGGGGCTACAACGGCCAATCCCCGGGACCCACGATCGAATGCGTCGAGGGCGACAAGGTGAGGATCTTCGTCACCAACAAGCTGCCCGAGCACACCACGATCCACTGGCACGGCGTTCTCGTGCCCTCGGGCATGGACGGCGTGGGCGGACTGACGCAGCCGCAGATCCCGGTCGGCAAGACCTTCGTCTACGAATTCCAGATGAAGAAATCCGGTACCACCCACATGCCGACGAGATGGTGCAGATGGCGATGGGCATGATGGGATTCATCGTGGTGCACCCGAAGAACCCGGCTTTCATGAAGGTAGACCGCGACTTTGTTTTCATCATCAACGCCTACGACATCGATCCGGGCAGCTACACGCCCAAGATCAACACCATGCTCGATTTCAACTTGTGGTCCTGGAACAGCCGCGTCTTTCCCGGCATCGACCACCTGACGGTGCGCAAGGGAGACCGGGTCCGGATCCGCATGGGCAACCTCACCATGACCAATCACCCGATCCACCTGCACGGCTACGACTTCGAGGTGACCTGCACCGACGGCGGCTGGGTGCCGAAGTCCGCGCGGTGGCCCGAGGTGACGACCGACGTCGCAGTCGGGCAGATGCGCGCGGTCGAGTTCACCGCCAACGAGCCCGGCGACTGGGCGTTCCACTGCCACAAATCGCACCACACCATGAATCCCATGGGCCACCACGTGCCGA
>Ga0247727_10014633_pt1 | contig 13000 bp, 9 predicted proteins | sample WisWelCaveWW1625_FD_202498 | JGI IMG/M metagenome (GOLD analysis project Ga0247727, IMG submission 202498) | Biofilm microbial communities from Wishing Well Cave, Virginia, United States - WW16-25 | ecosystem: Environmental > Aquatic > Deep subsurface > Groundwater > Cave microbial mat | place...
TACCAAATCCGCTTCCGGCAATTTGCTCATGAGGCTGACAATTCGCCGGACTTCTTTTTGGACAATGTGGGTGTGATCGAGATAGGAATCGAGCGGCGCGCTCAGAAACTTAGCAAGCGCCAGGAATCCGGCGTGCTTTCCGGAACAATTGTTGTGAATCGCCTGCGGCTGCATCCCGGATCTGATCAGCGATTCATTCATAACAGAATTTCCAGGTGCATGTGCTCCGCATGATAGCAAGGAAGGATCAAGCCCGGCCTTCCTGAGTACCGATTGAACGGCATCCAGATGATATTGCTCGCCGGAATGAGAAGCTGCTATGACAGCGATTTCCTGATCGGAAAGTCGAAAATGATCGGCAGCTCCGGACATGAGAAGCGGCAATACCTGTATATACTTCAAGGAAGATCTGGGGAATACCGGTGAATTCACATCCCCCGTTTCGAAATGGATCTTGCCGTCCGCTCCGGCAATAGCTACCGATCCGCGATGACGGATTTCAGCCAGATCGCCTCTTGTAAATTCAACAAGGACAGGATTAACCGGATGCACTGCAAATAAGATTTTGAAAGGGCGGCAAGATAGTGAATTGCAATGCTTAGCGCACAAGATTTATGAGGAATTCCGGTTCCACAGAAAGCCTTTGAATTGACGGCGAATCAATTTAATTTAAACGTTTCACGAACCTCACAAATCAAAAGATGGTGGCAGGATCCAGAAGAAAATTCATCAGGCAAATCGGGGGAATTGCCGGCACACTTTCCCTGGGTGCATTCCTCGAACCGGCGTTTGCCGCCGGCTTTCAGGAAAGACTTCGCGATGTCGAACACAGGGATTCTCTCGACCTGGCAAAGGATGAGGATTTCTGGTCTTATATCCAGCAGGCATTTACTGTTTCACCCAATATGATCAACCTGAACAACGGCGGGGTGAGTCCCCAACCCAAATCGGTGCAGGATGCCATGATCCGGTATTATCAATATGCAAATGAAGCGCCAAGTTATACGATGTGGCGTCATCTTGACCAGGGCCGGGAAAGCGTAAGACGCGACCTGGCCAAACTGGCAGGTTGCGAGCCGGGCGAAATTGCCATTCACCGGAACACAACCGAAGCCCTTGCGACCATTGTACTGGGTTTGCAACTCAAGAAAGGCGATGAGATTATCCTGACAAAACAGGATTATCCAAATATGATTAATACCTGGAAGCAGCGGGAAGCCAGGGACGGGATTGTCCTCAAATGGCTGGATCTCCCCATGCCGTTTGAAGACAGCGATGCCATTGTAAAACAATTCACTGATGCGTTTACCAGGAATACCCGGTTGGTACACATTACGCACATGATCAACTGGTCGGGAATGATACTCCCGGCAAAACAGATCGCAGCGGAAGCGCACCGGCAGGGAATTGAAGTGTTGCTGGACGGCGCTCACACATTCGCCCATATTGACTATAATCTGAAAGACCTGGATTGTGATTATTTCGGAACCAGCTTGCACAAATGGATGTGCGCTCCCTTTGGCAGCGGTTTCATGTTTGTCAAGAAGGACAAAATCCCGGCTTTGTATCCACTGTTTCCCGGACCGGAACCCAACAGTCCGGAAATCACAAAGTATGAACACCTGGGTACCAGAAATTTCCCGATTGAACAAGCCATTGGCTCAGCAATCCGTTTTCATGAAATGATTGGCGCCAAACGAAAAGAAGAACGGCTCCGTTACCTGAAAAATTACTGGGCTGAAAAAGCCAAAGACCTTGCCGGTGCAAAACTCTTTACTTCTTTCCAGCCGGCATTGTCCTGTGCGATCGGCACCATCGGATTCGAAGGAAAAGAGTCGGGAAAAGTGGCGACAGATCTTTATGACAAGCATAAAATTCACACCGTTTCTATCAAATGGGAAAACATTGATGGAGTAAGGATCACACCGCATGTTTACACCGCAATCCGCGATCTTGATCTGCTTGTTGATGGATTGACAGGCATTTCCAAGGCCTGAGCAGATTTCGTAAATTTAGACCGGTTTTGGCCAGAAAACGGCCTGAATCTATGCGCCCTGAAAACTTCATATCGCGAATCGCGGCGGCAGGAATTCTTTCTGCGCTCTTGCTGACGCTGTTTTGGTTCCGCATGGTTCCCGAAACCAAATCAGCATCGGCGAAAATTTTTGCTGAAAAGCAACTTTTCAAATCAAAGCAGGACCAGATGGAAGCGGCAATGGATCATGAAGTTTGGCTGACGCAGGATCCTGCCCTGGGATACGTACCACGGGAAAGATTGTATATAGCATACCAGGAGATGTTGCACATTGCGGAGCAACTGAAATCCCGCCGTGCAGCCATTGCCAGCATTTCATGGACGGAAAGAGGCCCCGACAATGTTGCCGGAAGAACGCGGGCAATTCTCGTTGATCCCAATGATGCGACCCAAAAAACAGTTTTTGCCGCCAGCGTTGCGGGCGGATTGTGGAAGACTTCAGATATCTCTGTGGCCAAACCTGTGTGGACTGCAGTGGATGATTTTTTCGGAAATCTTGCAATTTGCGCACTTGCTGCAAACCCTGCCAATCCCCAAATGATGTATTTCGGTACCGGCGAGGGTTGGTATAACTCCGATGCAATCCGCGGCGATGGAATCTGGAAATCTGCAAACGGCGGAGGCAGCTGGACAAAAACTGCTTTCGCGGCAAGCAATTATGTCCATCGGATAAAAGTCAGGCCCGGAAACGGGCATGTTTATGCCGCCACCCGCGACGGACTGTTTCGTTCGACAGACCAGGGAACAAATTGGACGGAAGTCCTCGGAGCCGGCAATGGTTCGACGAGCGACCGCATCGCAGATTTCGAATTTGGAGCCGATACCACTATCTATGCCTCTGCAGGTGTTGGGAATACCGATGGAATCTATTCCTCAACGACCGGCAATGCCGGAAGCTGGACAAAGAAAAATACCGGAACCAACGGCTTTCCGACAACAGGGATGCAAAGAATCGAACTCGCTGCTGCACCATCCAATGCAAATGTTTTATATGCGTTTGCTGAATCCTCTTCCGGAAGTGCCATCCTCAATATTTACAAAACAACCAACAAGGGCACAACCTGGACGACAACTGCCAAACCTGTGGATGCCGATGGAAGCATTGGAAACGATTACACGCGGGGGCAGGCATTTTATGACCTGACGGGTGCTGTAGATCCCAACAATTCCGATGTCGTGTTCACCGGGGGGATTGATTTGTTTAAATCCACCAATGGAGGTACAAGCTGGAAACAACTCTCGCACTGGTATGGCGGATACGGTAAGCAATTTGTTCATGGCGACCAGCACGAGATTGTTTTTCAGCCGGGCAGTTCCGCAGTTCTGTATTTTGGAAATGACGGCGGCATTTACCGCAGCGGGAATGCGACTGACACCATGCCTGCCATCCCCGAACGCAACAACGGATACAATGTCACTCAGTTTTATTCCTGTGCGATGCATCCTGATTCATTTTCCAATCACTTTCTGGCGGGAGCCCAGGACAATGGTACTCAGCGTTTTACACGCCCGGGAGTGAATTCCACCGTTGAAATTTCTGACGGTGACGGGATGTTCTGTCATATAGATCAGAATGAACCTCAATATCAGTTTTCGTCATACGTGTACAATTATCATTTCCGTTCGACCGATGGGGGCGAATCATTCAGCAGTGTTTCAGGCGGCTCCGGAGCGGGGTATTTTGTCAATCCTTCTGATTATGATGATGTCTCGAACAAATTGTATTCGTGTTTCTCATCCGGCAACTTCAGACGCTGGGACAATCCGCAAACCGGAAATACTTTCAGTTCATGCAGTGTCAGCAATTTTAATTCGTCCACATGTTACGCTGTCACCGTTTCGCCCAATACCGCCAACCGCGTTTTTTTCGGGACGACAACAGGGAAAATCGTCAGAGTGGACAACGCGAACACAGGAACAAATTTCTCCGGAACCAATATGAACAACGGTGCCGGAATGCCTTCGACGACCCTGGTCTGCATTGAAGTGGAAAAAGGGAATGACAATCATATTCTTGCTGTTTATCCCAGTTACGGGATCAGCAGCATTTGGGAGACGACCGATGGCGGTTCGAATTGGGTGTCTGTGGAAGGCAACCTTCCCGACATGCCGGTCAGGTGGGCTTTGTTCAATCCGGATAACAGCGACCAGGCATTGATTGCCACGGAACTCGGAGTCTGGACTACCGACAACCTCAACGGAACCGGAACGGTATGGGGACCATCTAACACAGGACTTTCGAATACCCGCGTGGACATGTTGCAAATCCGGAATTCAGACAAGGTTATCCTTGCAGCGACCCACGGCCGGGGATTGTTTACTACAGATGCGTTTTCTCCCGTTGCGGCCGATTTTGATGTGGTCAGGCCGATCGGATACGAAGGTGCAGATGCCGGATTTCTTGACAATTCATTGCAAGCCACATCCTGGGCATGGAATTTTGGAGATGGGGGAACGGCATACACGGAAAATCCGGTGCACCAGTACACAAATCCGGGAAAATACAATGTGACTCTTGCCATAAACAGCGGCGCCAGCACAAAAACGCGTGCGAATATCATTCATATTCTTCCCGACCTGGGTACTCCATTCGCGGCAGCAAGCGGAGGAGATTTTGAATCCAATACCAATTTTTTCGGCGCCCACAACATCAGAGGAACGAAATGGGCATTGGGCAATTCGACGATTGCGGGCAAAAATGGGACTCATTCCGGGTCAATCGCCTGGGTGACCGGGCCTGCAGACAACACCTATGTAAACCAAAGCGAAGGATATTTATACTGTCCGAATTTTAATTTCTCGGCTTCGGGAACATACACATTGAGCTTCTGGGCGAGGCACGATTTTGAGAATCAGTGGGACGGATTCAATATGCAAGTTTCACTGGACAAGGGTACGACCTGGACCGTTCTCGGTACCGTCCAGGCGAACTGGTACAATTATGCAAACGCCACCCAAACAACCGCCTTTCCGAAAGGAGAGCCGTTTTTTACCGGCAATTCGGCCATCTGGAAACAATACAGTTTGGATGTTTCGTCTTTCGCAGGCAATTCTCAAATCGCCTTCCGGTTTAAATTCAAGACAGACATGGCAGTTACCAGCAAGGGAGTTGCCATTGATGATTTCGAGATCAGTGGGCCCGGCAATGGATCCTCGCCCATCGCGATGACTCTGGGTCAACTGCTCGCAACCTGGACAGTCCGGGGGGCGGAATTGACATGGAAAACATTTTCTGAGGAATCTATCGCACGCTTTGACATTTATAGATCGGAAGACGGCCTGAATTTTGAATCCATCGGTTCGGTAGCCTCAGCCGGAAATTCATCATCAGAAAAAGCATATGTTTTTACTCATCAGACAAAGCATCGCGACGGATGTTTTTACCGGGTGAAGCAAATCTGTGAAGGCGGATCAGAGGAAGTCACCAATGTCGCAGCCCTGACTGGTGGTGGGTACCACGCCAACGGGATTGCCTCTGTATATCCAAATCCTTTTTCCGGAGAATTTTCGATCCGGTTTTCAGAATCGCCGGGATCGGATGTGATTCTGAAACTTTTTGACCGAAACGGATTGCATGTGTATTCCGGTGCTACAGCTTCCGGCATGAATTCCGCTTCTTTCAGCGATGGGAAGATTGCCGGTTTGTTGCCCGGGACATATTTTCTTGAAATCCGGTACGGAAATCACCGCGAAGTCCGGAAAATCGTCAAAATCTGATTGGTGAAACGGGGCGTTTTTTTCGCATTGGTGTTGGTGTTTGCGATTTGGAAATCATCATTGCTTCCTGCCCAGGGAATTTGGGGTTATTGGAATGCGGGATCCTTGCCGGCTCGTACCCTGGAACTGGGGCTGGCGATTCATCCTAAAAATGAAGATTGGCTCACGATACATACAGGATTGGGATATACGCTCAATGGCGGTTATTATTTTCCGAAAAAAACCGATTGCAATACTGAGTTGAAGAACGGCGGAACTTTCATTCGACTGGGAGCCCGCAACAGTCTCACATCAGATCATCATGAAGATCACCTCTTTTGGGGAATTGACGCCCTTTTCATCGGATATCGGGAATCGGCGATTGATCGTTGCGATGCGGACGAACCGGGTAAAGCCGTGGAATCCAAAGGCAAGGCTTTTGGTGGTTTGCTGGAAGCAGGTTATGCCTGGAACATTTCCAAGCGGTCACACACATCCAGGGTTTTCCTTGACCTGGGAATCCGTGCCGGTGCGCCCTTGTACAATTCTGCCCCTTTTCTTGGCTCATTGAATTACCTTCCCGGAATCGGATTTGGAAAATCAGGCAGCCGGGGATTCAATATTGCTCCGGTTGCGCGGTTTAGGGTGGAATTGTGGCATGGGAGGTATGGACACTATAAAATCGGAAAGGTGTAAACAAATTCTTTTCACGGATTCAAGCTGTATATGCTTCGCAGCCCCCTTCCTTCGTCCCCGAAATCCAACCCATATCCGATGACAAATGCATTCGGAATTTCAAAGCCGATATACTCGGGCGGATTGAGACCCTTGTAAGCATCGGGTTTGAAAAGCAAGGTGACCATTTTGACGGAAGCCGCATGCCTGGAAAGAAACTTTTCCCGCAGCCAGGCGAGAGTATTTCCATTGTCAACGATGTCTTCAATGATCAGAATGTGACGGCCGCTGACATCTTCTTCAATGCCGAGCATTTCTCTCATCTTTCCTGAGCTTTCCATGCCATCACCATAGCTCGAAAGCCTGACAAATTGAATGACAGGATGAGGTTGCATATTCCTGATGAGGTCTGCCGCGAAAATGAATCCGCCTTTCAGAACGCAGATGGCCAGATAATCCTTCCCGGCATACTCAGAAACGATCTGTTTGCCCAAATCTGCCACGCGGGATAGGATTTTCTCCTCAGAAAGAAGGACGCGGAAAGTCTTTCCGCCGATCACGACTTCATTCATGAGCAAATGTAAGGTGGCACCGGGAAAAATTCATTTCGGGAGATTTGAAAACAGAAAGAGAGGGCGGCAAAAAATGAACTAAATTGCAGCGGGAAATTTGCCGGCTTCCCTGCCATTGAGCGATCCAATCAAACACGAATGCGGTCTTGGGTTGATTCGACTCCTGAAACCGCTGAAGCATTACCAGGACAATTGCGGTTCAGCCCTTTGGGGCCTTCACAAAATGTTTCTCCTCATGGAGAAACAGCACAACCGCGGGCAGGACGGCGCCGGAATTGCTTGCATCAAACTGGATGCCGCAGAAGGTCAGCCCTACCTGCACCGCATCCGAAGCAATCAACCTTCCCCTCTCAGCCACCTGATCAAACAATTGAAGACGGAACTGGATCAGCTCAAAATTCCGGATCCCGATCGTATCAACGATCCCGGATTTCTCGAGCGAAACTTTGATTACTCAGGACAATTGCTGCTCGGACACCTCCGGTATGGGACGCATGGCGAAAATGATATTTCGTATTGCCATCCTGTTATCCGGACAAACAATTGGAAGTCACGCAGCCTCGTCTGTGCCGGCAATTTCAACCTGACCAATGTTGATGAATTGTTCCAATACTTAGTGGATCTCGGCCAGCATCCCCGCCATGTATCCGATACGGAAACAGTTCTGGAAAGAATCGGCCATTTCCTGGACGATGAAAATCAAAAGTTGTTTCAAAAATTCAAGTCGGTAAAGAAAAGCAACTATGAAATTTCCCGCCTGATCGCCAGCGAACTTGACATCAGGAAAGTTTTCAAGCGGGCGGCAACAAAATGGGATGGCGGATATGTGATGGGAGGATTGATCGGATGCGGTGACGGATTTGTAGCAAGGGATCCGCTTGGAATCAGGCCGGCCTTTTATTACGTCAATGACGAAGTCGCAGTCGTGGCTTCAGAGCGTCCCGCAATTTCCACGGTATTCAATGTGGATTACAAAGACATCCGGGAAGTGCCGCCCGGCAAAATGTTTATTGTGAAAGCAAATGGCACAGTGGATATCAAATCGTTCACCGAATCGAAGAAGAAACTGAGTTGCTCCTTTGAGAGAATCTATTTTTCGCGGGGAAATGATCCTGACATTTACAATGAAAGGATGGAACTTGGACGCCTTCTCGTCCCGCAAATTCTCGAAACCATCAATTATGATCTCGAAAACACAGTTTTCGGGTACATACCCAATACGGCAGAAACTGCATTTTGGGGAATGATCCGCGGGATCGAGACATACATGAATGCCCGAAAGGTGGAACAGATTCGCGGCCTGAACGGGGAATCCTCAGATATAGACCTGGAAAGAATTTTGCTGGCTCGTCCGCGCGTCGGAAAATTTGTCCTCAAAGATGTAAAGGCAAGAACCTTTATCACCGACGATTTGCACCGCGACGAAATGGTAGGACATGTATATGATGTCACCCATGGAATCATCCGTCCGGGACAGGATATCCTCGTTTGCATTGATGACTCGATCGTAAGGGGCACTACATTGCGGCACAGCATACTCAACATGCTGGGCAGGCTCAAACCAAAACGGATTGTCATCGTGTCATCTGCCCCGCAGATCCGCTATCCGGATTGCTACGGAATAGACATGTCGCAAATAGACCGCTTTATTGCTTTCCAGGCGGTAATCGCCTTGCTCAGGGAACGCGGATTGGAATCTGTGATGCACAAGGTTTACCAGCAATGCCTCGCACTGGAAGAAGAAGGTCTTTTGGAATCAAAAAATCTCGTCCAGGCTTTGTACAAGCCATTCCGTGAGGAAGAAATTTCGCGCAAGATTTCTGACATGTTGACACCTCCCGGTTTCGGCATCAGGGTTGACGTCGTTTTTCAGCCGCTTGCCAACCTTCCCAAAGCGATTCCTGATCATCGCGGGGACTGGTATTTTTCAGGGAACTTCCCCACACCTGGCGGCAACCGTGTTACCAACCGGGCTTTTATGAATTTCATGCAGGGCGTGAAGGCCAGGGCGTATTAGCGTAAGAATTTACCTGTTTTAGTTCTGGAATTCATAAAATTTTATTACGATTTTCGTAATAGTTCCTTTGACATCGTGAACAGCCTTTTAAAGCAAGCTCAACCAGTACCAAACATGAAACCCGGAAATCAATTTGCACACACCGCAACCTGCTCCTGGAATGCTCCGTTATGGGAAAAGGTGAATACCCTATTCCGCAAATTTCTATTGTTTCTCTTTCCAATTGTCCTCGCGGCAATTCTGCCTGCCGGAAAGAATATGATCGCCGCGCAAGGTCTTTTGATGCCGCAAGCGGAAAAACTTTTCATTGATGGAAAAGAAATCAAAGGCGGTGACGACATCAGGCTTTTGAAAGATGATTCCTTTCGGATGAAGGTCACGGGTCTCCGTCCAAATTCGCAGATTGACCTCGAATTCAGATTCGCCGGAATCAAATTGCATACCGAAACATTTTTTGTGGATGAAAAAGGCGAATCAGAAATGATCCTTACGATTCCGAATTTCAAGGCAAAAGCAAAGTGCATCGCCCGGTATTGGGACCGCGCCGGCAGCCGGAAGGAAGCTGAATTTCACCTGAAGGTGAAATAAGAGGCTCGTTAAAACCTCAGAATTTCGTATTTTTACGGGTTCATTCGATACCCTATGCCAAAGATTTCATTGCGTGGAGAGAAGATGCCCGCTTCCCCGATCCGGAAGCTGGTGCCATTTGCAGAAAACGCTAAAAAACGTGGAATTCACGTCTTTCACCTGAATATTGGTCAGCCTGACATCCCCACTCCGCCTGAATTTTTCCAGGCAATCCACAATGCAAACCTTCGTGTTTTGGAATACAGCCATTCGGCAGGCATCGAAAGCTACCGGAAATCGCTTGTTTCATATTATCAAAATATTGGTATTTCACTTTCAATTGACAACATCCTCGTTACCACCGGCGGCTCGGAAGCTCTCCGGTTTGCATTTCTTTCCTGTCTGAACCCCGACGATGAAGTCATCATTCCCGAACCTCTGTATGCCAATTACATCGGATTTTCGAATGAATCAGGAATCAAGGTTGTTGCGCTGACAACCAGGATCGAAAATGACTTTGACCTTCCGGGCGCTGACGAATTTGAAAAACTGATCACGCCAAAAACAAAAGCCATTCTGATCTGCAATCCGGGAAATCCGACCGGGAAATTGTATTCACTGGAAACACTGGAAAGGCTTGCGAAGCTCGCAAAAGACCATGATTTGTTCCTGATTGCTGACGAAGTATATCGTGAATTCGCATACGACGGTGCGGTGCACCATTCTGTGTTGTCCTTGCCGGGACTAGAGGAACATGCAGTCGTAGTGGATTCAATTTCCAAGCGGTTTTCTGCCTGTGGCGCCCGCATCGGAACTTTTGTTACACGCAACAGGTCTCTTATTGCTACTGCATTGAAATATGCCCAAGCCCGGCTGTCACCTCCCTCTTTGGGACAAATCGGTGCCGAGGCCCTTGCCACCCTTCCAAAATCATTTTTTGACCGCATCGTTGCGGAATATGTTTCCCGCCGGAATACCCTCGTGGAAGGACTCCGGAAAATTGAAGGAACCCTTGTTCCCGAAGTGTCAGGCGCATTTTACACCGTTGTCCGTCTTCCGGTTGACGATTCAGAAAAATTCTGCCAATGGATGCTGGAAAAATTTGAATTCAAGAATTCCACGGTCATGATGGCGCCTGCTGCAGGGTTTTATTCGACGCCCGGCCTGGGACGTGATGAAGTGAGGATTGCTTATGTGCTGAATGTGGACGAATTGAAAAAGGCGCTGATTTGCCTGGAACAAGGGCTGCTGGCTTACCCGGGCCGTAAGATCGCAACGCCCCTTGCCAATTCCGTAAAGGCCTGACCGGAAAGGCCAGGTAAGCAATGGCCGGATTGTATATTCATATTCCCTTTTGCAAACAGGCCTGCACTTATTGTGATTTTCATTTCAGCACGCTTACGGCAAATATTTCGCCGGTGATTTCCGGCATCCTCAGGGAAATCAAAAACCGGAAGAACGAACTCCTGCCGAATGAAAAAATCCAAACCATTTACTTCGGTGGCGGGACCCCGAGTATGATTGATTCCAGGCAGATTGCAGAGATGATGTTGTGCATCCGTGAGAATTATGATTCAAGCGGCATGCTGGAATGCACGATGGAGGTCAATCCGGATGATGTCACAGCAAGCTGGCTGGAAAGAATTCGCGAAGCCGGTGTCACGCGTCTCAGCCTCGGATTGCAATCGCTGAATGAGAATCTCCTGAGATTCATGAATCGTTCTCATGATTCACAGGCTGCTTCAAATGCGGTCGTTTTGGCATCAAAAGCGGGATTTTCAAGCCTGAGCTGCGACCTGATTTATGGAATTCCCGGACTCAGGATGGAGGATCTTGAAAATGACCTTGATTATCTGGTAGAGGCGGGAGTTCAGCATGTTTCGGCTTACTCACTGACAGTTGAGGAAAAAACTTTGCTTGCCCACCAGGTAAATAAAGGATTGACTTCTATGCCGGAAGAGGAGGAATGCTTTGAGCAATTTGCGATGATCTCCGCTGAACTGGTGAAATCCGGATTTTCACATTATGAAATTTCCAATTATTCGAAACCGGGACACGAATCCGGTCACAATTCTTCCTACTGGGAAGGAAAACCATACCTCGGATTCGGACCATCGGCACACAGTTATGTCAGCGGTCGCCGTTCCTGGAATGTGCGAAACAATTCCCTTTACATCAAGCGAATGGACGAAACCGGAATTGCAACAGATAATGAGGAAAAGCTGAATGAAGACGATCGCTTCAATGAATGGATCATGACATCCCTGCGGTTGCAGGATGGATTTGACCCGCTCGTAGTGGCGAAGGCTTCAGACCTTCAATGGGGGAAAGAGGAAGAAAAGACCGTTGCAAAATGGCTTTCGTCCGGGCACCTGGAAAAACGTGGCGGAAGAATTGCTCTTACTCTTTCCGGTAAATTTATATCTGATAGAATCATATCTGATTTTTTCCGTGTAAGGTAGAACAACCATGAGAAATCCTGACAATAGTTTCTTCGAAGATGTTTATGATGTCGTGAGGCAGATTCCGAAGGGAAGAGTCACCACCTACGGCGCCATTGCCAGATACCTCGGAACCGGCATGAGCGCTCGGCTGGTAGGTTGGGCGATGAATGCATCTCATGGAAAAAATGTTCCCGCACAGAGGGTTGTCAATCGCAACGGACTCCTGACAGGCAAACACCATTTTCCGCCAGGCAGCTCCATGAAAAAACTCCTGGAAATGGACGGATTGACGGTGAAAAAGGACCAGGTTCAGAAATTCGAAGAGGTCTTTTGGAATCCCGAAGAGTTGAGCAAGGGCCAATACTGAAGGCAACTTTTCCACATTTCGCCTCGTAACCTGTGGACAATTGCGGCTTCCGTCCGCCGTTGAATTGCGAATGAAAGGTCGAAATAATCAGTTTAAATCATTGATTTTCAAAGAATTAAGAAATAGATCTCTTTCCTGGATTCTTGCTGTTTTGACTCTAATCCTTGCTACCTCCTGCAACCCCAAACGGACTGTTCAAAAGTATTCATACCTGCTAAACGAAAAGCCGGTGGCCGCCTTGACTGATGCTGCCGGCAGCAGGAATTCGCCTGGAAACAATAACAATCCCAAAAGAGCAAGAGCCATTGCTGTCGCAGAAGCGGAGTCATATATCGGAACGCCATACCGGTATGGTGGTACCTCGCGTGACGGCCTGGATTGCTCAGCACTCACGCAGAATGCCTGGGCCAAGGCAGGAGTCCAATTGGAGCGAAGTTCCGCGGCCCAAAGTTCGCAAGGGAAAAAGATCGGCATTGAAGATTGCAAGCCCGGCGACCTCGCTTTTTTTGATGCAAAGCTCGCGGGGAAAATCTCCCACGTCGGAATGGTAACCGAAGTTGGTTCATCGGGCGTTCATTTTGTGCATGCGACTGTAAACTATGGCGTCAGGTCAGACAGATTGGATGA
>Ga0247727_10014634_pt1 | contig 12999 bp, 10 predicted proteins | sample WisWelCaveWW1625_FD_202498 | JGI IMG/M metagenome (GOLD analysis project Ga0247727, IMG submission 202498) | Biofilm microbial communities from Wishing Well Cave, Virginia, United States - WW16-25 | ecosystem: Environmental > Aquatic > Deep subsurface > Groundwater > Cave microbial mat | place...
AGATGACGTTGAGCAGCAGCGCGATGTTCGCGAAGATCCCCGCCAGCCTGTAGTAGTAGAGCATGAAGACCACGACCGCCGACGACCCGACGAGGAAGGCGCGCAAACCCTGCTCGATGGCATCGCGGCCCAACGTGGGCCCGACCAAGGTCTCGTAGACCAGCTTGAGCGGCGCGGGCAGCGCGCCGGTGCGCAGCACCGCCACCAGGTCCTTGGCTTCCTGCATCACCGAGTTCGGATCGCGGAACCCGCCCATGGTGATGCGCACGTGGCCGCCGCCGATGCGCTCGTTGATCACCGGGGCGGAGTTGACCTTTTCGTCCAGGATGATGGCGATCCGCCTGCCGACGTTCTCCCCGGAGAGCCGCTCGAAGATGTCGGCGCCGGTGCGGTCCAGCGTCACGATCACGTCGGGCTTGCCGGTCTGCTGATCCCACTGGATGTCGGCGTTGGTGACCGATTCGCCGGTCAGCTCGCTGCGTCGTTTGACGTAGTAGGTGCGCCACTCCATGTCGGGCAGCTCGATGCCCTTGGCATCGCGCGCCTGGACCTCGGAGAACAGGATCTGGTGCGTTTGCGGCAGCTGGTCCGCGGGCGGCAGCGAGGCCAGGAACTTCTCGATGTCGGCCCGGTTGCGCGCGCGCAGGAAGTAGTCCAGCCCCGCTTCCCCGGGGGAGTCGACATCGGCCTTGACCTCGCCGTCGGGTGGGACCTGGCCGGCGATCTTCTTCATGTACTCCGAGGCGTCGTCGCACATCTTGAACTCGAGCTGCGCGGTGCGGCCGATGACGTTCTTGACGCGATCGCGGTCGCGCGTCTCCAGGCCAGGCAGTTCTACGACGATGTCGCGTCCTCGGCGGATGATGGTCGGCTCGGCCACACCGAACTTGTCGACGCGCCCGCGGATGGTCTCGATGGCCTGGCGCACCGCGTAGTCGTCCACGTCGGTGACGTAGTCGGGATCCATGCGCAGCCGTACGGTCCCCTTGCCGGCGTCGCGCTCGATCTCGCTCAAGCTCGCGCGGTAGTCGGCGAGCAGCTCCCGGTCGAGCTTCTTGTGCTCGTCGGGCTTCTTGAAGCGCAGGACGATGTCGTCGCGGCCCTCCCGCGTGGCGATGACGCCCGCGACCTTGCGGTCCTTCTTGAGCTTCTCTTCGAGATCGGCGGAGAGCCGGTCGGCTCGATCCGAGACCGCCTTGTCCACCTCGACCTCGTAGACCAGATGGATTCCCCCCTGCAGGTCCAGCCCGAGCTGGATGCGCTTGTCGAAGCGCTTCGTGTACCAGGCGGGGAGCTTGGGGGCGAGCCCCGGGATCGATGGCAGGACGAACGCCACCGCGATCAGCGTGACTACCGCGACGAGCGCGGCTCGCAGGATGAGGCCCTTGCCCAAGAAGGGGTCCTAGTTCGTCCCCGCCGGAGGCGCCGCTTCGCCCGCCTGCTTGGACGCCACATGGCTGCGGATGACGCGCAGCCGGATCTTCTCGGCCACCTCCAGGGTGACGACGTTGTCGGTCATGCCCGAGATCTTGCCGATCAAGCCGCCGGTGGTGACGACCACGTCGCCCTTCTTCAGGTTCTGCAGCATGGTGTTGTGATCCTTGGCGCGCTTCTGCTGCGGGCGCAGCAGCACGAAGTAGAACACCAGCACGATCAGCGCGATGGGAAACAGTTGGGCGAGCACGGTTTCTCCGGGTTGGTGCAGCCCTCTAGCATCAAACCCCGACCGCGGTCAAATCGCGGCGCTGCTTCGGGGCGGCGGTTCGGCGGGCTTGGATCGCAGGGGCCTGCGTGCTAAAGGGTCGGCGCCATGTGCGACGAGTTCGGCGTACACACCGAGCCGCACGCCTAGCAGCCCAAGGGAGAAGCCATGTTCCAGGAGATCCGCGACGCCGTCACCAAGCTCTCCGGCCGCATCGACGCGCTTGCGAGGCATCTTTGACGTCGACGGGAAGCGCCGGCGGCTGAGCGCGCTGGACGCGCTGGCCGCGGCGCCCGACTTCTGGAACGACGCCGGCAGAGCCCAGGGATCCCTGAAGGAGCGAGCCCGCATCCAGGGCGAACTCCACGCGTTCGCCAAGCTCCTGCGTGACGCGCAGGATCTCGAGGCAATGCTGGATCTGGCCGAGGAGGCTTCCGACCAGGGGACGGCCGCGGAGGCGGAGGCCGGCGCCGCCACGCTCGATCGGGACGTACGCGCGGCGGAGCTTCGCCGCATGCTCTCCGGACCGCAGGACCAGGCCGCCGCCCTGGTCAACATCAACGCCGGCGCGGGCGGCACCGAAGCCCAGGACTGGGTGGAGATGCTCCTGCGCATGTACCTGCGCTGGTGCGCGCGGCGCGGCTTTTCGACGGAGATCCTCGACCAGCAGCCGGGCGACGAGGCGGGCCTCAAGAGCGTGACGGTCGGCGCGGCCGGCGACTACGCCTACGGATACCTGCGCGCCGAGGTCGGCGTGCACCGCCTGGTGCGCATCTCGCCGTTCGACTCCGCGGCACGGCGGCACACCTCGTTCGCCAGCGTCTGGGTGTATCCGGACATCGAGGACTCGATCGAGGTCGAGATCAAGGAGGAGGATCTCGAGGTCGAGTACTTCCGCTCGTCCGGGCCGGGCGGACAGCACGTCAACAAGACCGAGTCGGCGGTGCGCCTGCGCCACCTGCCCTCGGGCATCGTCGTGCAGTGCCAGAACGAGCGCTCGCAGCACAAGAACCGCTCGCAGGCCATGCGCGTGCTCAAGGCGCGCATCTACGAGATGGAGCTGCGCAAGCAGGAGGAGAAGCTGGCCGAGACGCGCGCGCAGAAGCGGGCCGCCGAGTTCGGCAACCAGATCCGATCCTACGTGCTGGCGCCGTACCGTCTGATCACCGATCACCGCACCGGGGTGAAGGTGGGCGACGTGGACAGCGTGCTCGACGGAGCGATCGACTCCTTCATCGACGCCTATCTGATGCAGACCACGTCCGAGGGCGGGGTCAGCCCGTGACGCGCGTCCAGGACAACGGGGGGACCATGGAAAGCGAAGACCGGCTCATGCAGGAGCGCATCGCCAAGGTCGCCGAGCTGCGCGCGCGGGGGGTCAACCCGTATCCCAACGACTTCGCGCCGTCCGACACGATGTCCGCCGCGCTGGCCGGAATCGGCGCCGAGGTGGCGGAGGGCGCGGAAGCGGTGACCGGGCGGCGCTTCCGCATCGCCGGCCGCATCGTCGCGGTGCGCTCGTTCGGCAAGGCCGCGTTCGTCAAGCTCCGCGACCGCAGCGGCGAGCTGCAGGTGCACGTCAAGCGCGACACGCTGGGCGACGAGGCGTTCTCGCTCTTCCTGCTCTGCGAAGGCGGCGACTTCCTGGGCGTGGAGGGCCCGGGATTCCGCACGCGCACCGGCGAGGTCACCGTGCTGTGCGAGCGTTTCTCGGTGCTGGGCAAGGCCGTGCGCCCGCTTCCCGAGAAGTGGCACGGCCTGAAGGACGTCGAGGCGCGCTACCGGCAGCGCTACCTGGACCTGATCGCCAACGCCGAGGTGATGCGCGCCTTCCGTATGCGCTCGCGCATCGTCAGCCGGATGCGCGCCTTCCTGGACGAGCGCGACTTCCTCGAGGTCGAGACCCCGCTCTTGCACTCGGTCCGCGGCGGCGCGCTGGCCAAGCCGTTCGTCACCCACCACAACGCGCTGGACATGCGCCTGTATCTGCGCATCGCGCCGGAGCTGTACCTAAAGCGGCTGGTGGTCGGAGGGCTGGAGCGGGTCTACGAGATCGGCCGGAATTTCCGCAACGAAGGGTTGTCGCGCCGCCACAATCCCGAGTTCACCATGCTCGAGTTCTATCAGGCCTACGCGACCGCGACGGATCTGATGGCCCTGACCGAGGAGCTGATCGGCGGGCTGGCGCGCGAGCTGCACGGCGGCAACACGCTCCGCTATCAGGGGAGTTCCATCGATCTGACTCCCCCCTGGCCGCGATTCAGCTACCAGGAGATCGGCGACGAGGAGAAGGCCGAGCGCATGTCGATCGAGCGGCCGGTGTTCGTGCACCGCTGGCCGGTCGAGTCGTCACCCCTGGCGCGCCGCGTGGACGCCGATCCGCGCTTGGTGGATCGCTTCGAGCTGTTCATCGGCGGCATGGAGGTGGCCAACGCGTTCTCGGAGCTCAACGACCCGGCCGACCAGCGCGCACGGTTCGCCGAGCAGCTCGAGCGGGCTGGGCGGGGGGACGCGGAGGCGATGGAGTACGACGAGGACTACTGCCGTGCGCTCGAGCACGGCATGCCGCCCACTGCGGGGGAGGGCGTCGGCATCGATCGCATCGTCATGTTGCTCTGCGACCAGCCCTCGATCCGCGACGTGATCCTCTTTCCCTTGCTGCGGCCGGATCCATGAGCTTCACGGGCTACGAGTGGTTCGTCGCCTGGCGCCACCTCCGCGACGCGGGCAACCGACGTTGGGGGGCCGTCCTGGTCGCGCTCGTGCTGCTGGGTCTGGCGGGCATCTCTTGCCTGGTGGCCACGCTCATGCCACAGAGCGCGCTCGGCCTTCCCACGCCGGCCGGGCGCCAGTTGTGGGTCGCCGCGGTCGCGCTCACGGCGATAGGCGGCGTCGTGCTGTGGCTGGGCCTCCTGTTCCGCCTGTTCTCGGTGTTCACCTCGATCTCGATATTCGGCGTGTTCCTGGGCACGCACGCCCTGGTGGTTGTGCTGTCGGTGATGAGCGGCTTCGAAAACGATCTGCGCCAGAAGATCCTCGGCACCCGCGCCCATGCCGCGATCCGCGTCCCGCGCGGCAGTTTGCAGGACCATCGGCGCGTGCTCGGCGTGACACGCCGCGATCCGGACGTGGTGGCCGCTCAGGCCGCCATCGACAGCGAGGTCATGATCCTGAGCCCGGCCAACCACCAGGTCGTGCTGCTGCGCGGCGTCGATCCCGGACAGGCGGCGCGCGTCACCGATCTGGTGCGTTACCTGCGCGCCCCGTGCGGGGGGGGCAAGCTCGCCTTCCTCGCCGATCCCGCGCCGCTGGCGAAGAGCCCTGGCGGCGAGTCGCGGCCGGTACTGCCCGGGGTACTGGTGGGCTGCGAGCTGGCCAAGAGCCTGCGTCTGTACGTGGGCGACGACGTGCAGCTCGCCGCGCCGCGCGGCGGCCTGGGGCCGATGGGACCGATGCCGCGCGCGCGCAGCTTCCGCGTCGCGGGGATCTTCTACTCGGGAATGTACGAATACGACAGCAAGATGGCGTTCGTCGCGCTGGGTCCGGCCCAGCGTCTGCTGGGCCTGGGCGACGAGGTAACCGCCATCGAATTCAAGGTCCGTGATCCGGATCGGACCGATGCCGCCCTGACCCGGCTGCGCGCGGCGCTCGGACCGGATCTTTTGGTCAGCGATTGGCGCGAGATGAATCGGGGGCTCTTCCAGGCGCTCAAGCTCGAGAAGGCGGCGATGTTCATCGTGCTGGGCTTCATCGTGCTGGTGGCGTCGTTCTCCATCGTCACCAACCTGATCATGGTGGTGCTGCAGAAAGGCCGCGAGATCGCCGTCCTCAAGGCGATGGGCTCGACCTCCGGGGCGGTGCTTCGTGTGTTCTTGATCGAGGGGTTCTACATCTGCGCCATCGGCATGGTCGTCGGAGTGTCCACCGGCGTGGGCCTGTGCCTGCTGCTGGCGCGTCACGGCATCGCGCTGGACCCGGAAGTCTACTACATCGCCGAGCTGCCGGTCGTGCTGGACGCCGGCGAGGTCGGGGTCGTCGCGCTGGCGGCGCTGGGCATCAGCCTGGCCGCCGCGGCCTATCCGTCCTGGTTGGCCTCACGCCTGCGCCCCGCCGACGGGCTGCGCCACGAATAGCGGCGAGCAGCTCGCCACGCCTGCACACCGGACGGCATTGAAGTTACCGCGGTACGCGTCAGATCGGCGCGATAATGAGCTTCGCTCCGGAGTTGTGGGATCGAACGTTGGAGCATAAAGTCCGCGCGATGGAGCCGCTGCTCGCCGCCGTTGGCGTGACCAAAATCTTCGATCACGGCGGCCGCCGTATCGCCGTGCTGCGCGACATCCACCTCGAGGTGGCATCCGGGGAGATGCTGTCGATCGTCGGCCCCTCCGGTGCGGGCAAGAGCACTTTCTTGCACGTGCTCGGCACATTGGACGTGCCGACCGCCGGGGAGCTGCGCTTCGAGGGTCAGCCGCTCGCCGGCTTGGCCGCGGACAAGCTCGCGGAGGTGCGCAACCGCAAGATCGGTTTCGTGTTCCAGTTTCATCACTTGTTGCCGGAGTTCACCGCGCTGGAAAACGTGCTGATGCCCGGCTTGATCGGCCGGCTGCCGCGCGGCGAAGCGGAGCAACGGGCGCGCGATCTGCTCGCCCGGGTGGGGCTCTCCGCTCGGGTCACGCACCGGCCCGGGGAGCTGTCGGGCGGAGAGCAGCAGCGGGTGGCGTTGGCGCGCGCGTTGATGCTGCGCCCGCGGCTGCTGTTGGCCGACGAGCCGACCGGGAACCTGGACTCACAGACCGGCGCGTCGATCCACGAGCTGCTCTTCGAGCTCAACTCGGTCCTCGGCACGACCATGATCGTCGCGACGCACAACGAGGGCCTCGCCGCCCGAATGCCCCGCCGCCTGCGCATGACCGACGGTATGCTCGAGGAGATCTCGCGACAGGATTCGCATCGGGCCGATGCGGTGTAGCGGGTTCGCTCTCGCCGCCGCGCTGGGTTTCGGCGCGGCCGCGCACGCCGAGGCGCCCGAAGGGCGCGTCGCCCGCATCACCGTGCGCGGCCAGCGCAAGGTCGAGCCCGAGGCGATTCGCATGAACGTGGCGACCAAGGCGGGGAAGCCCTTGGATCGCAAGAAGCTGGCCGAGGATGTGCGTTCGCTGTGGCGCCTGGGCTTCTTCGAGGACGTGCAGGTCGAGGTCACGGCGCTGGGCCGCGGCGACTTGCAGGTCACCTACGTAGTCAAGGAGAAGCCCTCGATCCGCAAGATCCTGGTCTCCGGCAACGACGAGATCGACATCGACAAGATCAACGAGGTGCTCGACCTGAAGCTCGATGCCATCCTCAGCATCGCCGACGTCAAGCGCAACGAGGTCAAGATCCGCGACCTCTACGTCGAGAAGGGATTCTACCTGGCCGAGGTCAGCCACGAACTGCGCCGCATCAGCGACACCGAGGTGGATGTCGTCTACAAGGTGCGCGAGCACGCCAAGGTCGAGGTCCGCAGCATCACCTTCCTGGGCAACGTGGCCGCGCCCTCCGACGAGCTCAAGGCGGCGATGGAGACGCAGGAGGGCGGCTACTTCTCGTGGCTCACCTCCAGCGGAACGTATCAGGAGGACGCCTTCCAGCGGGACCTCGCGCGCATCACCGGCTACTACTACGATCGCGGCTACATCAACGTGAAGCTGGGCAGGGCCCAGATCGCGCTCAGCCCCGACAAGCGCTACCTGCACATCGTCTTCCCCATCGAGGAGGGGCCGCGCTATCGCGTGGGCAAGGTCGACGTGCAGGGCGATCTCGTCGAGTCCCGGGAGGCGTACCTTTCGCGCCTGGGGGTGCGCGGCGGGGAGTACTTCAACAAGTCGAAGCTGCTCGAGGACATCACCCGTCTGTCCGACGGCTACAAGGATCTCGGTTACGCCTACGTCAACGTCACGCCGCTGACCGCCATCGACAACGACCGGCTGATCGTCGACCTGACCTTCGATATCCAGAAGGGCCAAAAGGTCTACTTCGAGCGCATCCACGTGCGCGGCAACACCCGGACGCGGGACAAGGTGATCCGCCGCGAGGTGAAGATCATCGAGGGCGAGCTCTACAACCAGACGCTGCTGGACGCCTCGCGACGCCGGGTCACCGCGCTGGGCTTCTTCGAGCGCGTGGAAGTCAACACCCGGCGCGGCAGCGCGGACGACAGGATCGAGGTGAGCTTCGAGGTGCAGGAGAAGCCCACCGGCACGTTCCAGATCGGCGCCGGCTTCAGCTCGGCCGAGAGCTTCATCGCCATGGCGCAGATCTCGCAGTCCAACCTCTTCGGGCGAGGCCAGACCCTGGCGCTGCAAGCGCAGATCTCCGGGATCCGTCAACTCTACAGCCTGCGCTTCATCGACCCGTATTTCCTGGACAGCGACTGGACGTTCGCGTTCTCGCTCTACAACTCCGTGCAGAACCGCGGCAACTTCAACCGCGAGGCGACCGGCGGCGACTTGACCTGGGGGTATCCCCTGCACGAGGACGTGCGCCTGTTCCTCACCTACAAGCTGGAGGACGTGGACGTGCAGACCAGCGGCCGCGCCTCGCCCTTCGGCACGCCCATCGCGGCGATCCCCAGCGGCGCGCGGGTCGCCAACCTGTTCGACGACGGAATCACTTCCAGCGCGCGCTTCTCGGTCAACTGGGACACGCGCGACAACCGGCTGTTCCCGACGCGGGGCTTCTTCCAGAGCGCCTCGGCGGAGTACGCCCGGCCGGAGCTGGGCAGCGAGAACGTCTTCGATCGCTACACCGGGTTCTCGCGCTGGTACTACCCGGTGTGGGGACCCCTGGTCTACAAGCTCAACCTGGAGATGGGCTTCGTCACCTCGTCGCGTGACGAAGGAGTCCCGATCTTCGAGCGCTTCTTCGTGGGCGGCATCAACGACGTCCGGGGGTTCGCGCCCAACACGCTCGGGCCGCGCATGTCGATCCTGCGCGACCAGGATCCCAATGCGCCGCTCAACAATGACTTCTTGAGAGGCGGCGACAAGCAGATGATCCTCAACCACGAGGTCGAGTTTCCGATCTTCGAGAAGGTGGGCATCAAGGGCGTGGTGTTCTCGGATGCCGGCTGGGCCTGGGACGACGACGAGAACATGTTCAAGGAGATCGCCAAGCTCCGGCACTCGTGGGGCTTCGGGTTCCGGTGGTTCTCGCCGATCGGGCCGCTGCGCTTCGAGTGGGGGCTCCCGTTCGATCCGCAGCCCGGCGAGGACCCGATCAAGTTTGAATTTACCATCGGCAACTTCTTCTAAACGTGCGATTTGGTTACGCGGATATATCTGGAGCGTACACCCAGTGCCGAGCGGAATCCTCTACATTGGGCACGCACGAAGCGCGTGATAATGATAGACGTCCGGAAAAGGAGGAATCATGAAAGCGGCAACGGTTCTCGCTCTCCTGCTCGGCGCTTCGTCGGCACGCGCCGAAGCCATCAAGATCGGCTACGTCGACCTGCAGCGCGCCGTGACCGAGACCGAAGACGGCAAGCAGGCCAAGGCCAAGCTCCAGGGCATGTTCAAGGAGAAGCAGAACGAGCTGGACCGAAAACAGGAGGAGTTCAAGAAGGCCAAGGAGGAGCTGGACAAGCAGAAGGTGATGCTCAAGCCCGAGGTCCAGCGCCAGCGCGAGAAGGAGCTGCAGGACCGTTTCGTCGAGCTCCAGGCGCTCTACGTGAAGCTGCAGAAGGAGCTGAGCCAGGCCGAGGCGGAGGCCACCAAGGACATCTTCGCGAAGCTGCATCGCATCATCGTCAAGATCGCCGACAAGGAGGGCTTCACCATCGTGCTGGAGAAGACCGAGTCGAGCATCCTCTGGGCCAAGCCGTCGCTCGACCTGACCAACGAGCTGATCCGCGCCTATAACTCGGGCGGCGGCAAGTGATCGATGCCGAGGGCATCCTCCGCGTCCTTCCCCACCGTTATCCGTTCCTGCTGGTCGATCGCGTCGTGGATCTTTCCGAGCAGCGCATCGTCGCGCTCAAGAACGTTTCGCACAACGAGCCTTTCTTCGTCGGCCACTTCCCGGGCCATCCGGTCATGCCCGGCGTGCTCATCGTCGAGGCCCTCGCCCAGGCGGGGATCCTGCTGGCCCACGCTTGCGGCGGCTTCGATCCCGAGCGGCACGTAGTCTACTTCGCGGCGATCGACAGCGTGAAGTTCCGCCGCCCGGTGCGCCCCGGCGACCAGCTCCGGCTGGAGGTCGAGCCGCTCCGCCGCGGGGCGTCGGTGTGGAAGATGAAGGGAGTCGCCCGGGTGGGGGAGGAAACCGCCTGCCAGGCGGAGTTCCTCGCAACCATCGCCAAGCGGGGGAGCCCGGACTCCGCGCCTCGATCCGATCCCGGATAGGGGGCCCAGCCCGGTTCGATCCAGCCCAGTACAAAAAAACGTCAGCTATCGACGCATCCTATGACGTAAAAGGCAGATCGTGACGACCGCAGGGACGTTTCCAGATAGGGGAGGGTGGGGGCTCGTCGTTGGAGAACATCGGGGAATCGTTCACCATCCGGGAAGGCGGGGGCTCTACACGGCCGGTTGGCTTGACGTTTGCCAGTCCCGGGACTATCAGGAGGGATACCATGCTCGATCCGTGGATCATCGACGAGATACGGAAGCGAGAGGAAGAGCGGCGCCGGGAAGCGGAGACCATCCAGCCCACGCTGGAGGAGGCCCCCGTCGCCCGCCCCGAGCCGGCCGCAAAGCGGGAAGATCCGGAGGGGGTGGTCGTGGTGAACTTTACCGTCTAGCCCGGCGTCCCGACGATCTCCTGCCAACGTTCGTGGAATTCCTGCGCCGTCCAGGCGGATGCGCGGGGAGCCACGCCGTCGGTTTGTACCATCCGGTAAACGGAAACCTGCGCTCCCTGCACGCCGACGATGACTCCCGAAACGTCGGCAGCGAGCTCCGAGGCCAGGAAGACGACGGCGTTGGCCACGTGCTCCGGGGCGAGCGACTCCTTGGCATCGGCAATGGCCTGCATGAGCGGGATGTCCGAGGTCATGCGGGTGAGCGCCACCGGAGCCACGGCGTTGACTCGGATGCGGTACTTGCCGAAGAGCTCCAGGTGCGCGGTGCGGGTGAGTCCGTAGATGCCCGCCTTGGCCGCGGAGTAGTTGGCCTGACCGAAGTTGCCCATCAATCCCGAGACGCTGGTGGTGTTGATGATGCATCCGCCCTTGCCGCGCTCCGCCATCACCCGGGCGGCCGCGCGCGCGCACAGGAAGGTGCCCCGCAGATGGACGGCGATCACCGTGTCGAACATCTCGTCGGCCATCTTGATCAGCGTCTTGTCGCGGAGGATGCCGGCGTTGTTGACCAGGATGTCCAGCTGGCCGAAACGATCGATGGCGGTCTTGACGATGCGCTCCGCGCCTTCGCTGTCGGCCACCGAGTCGGAGTTGGACACCGCCTCACCGCCCAGCGCGCGGATCTCCTCGACGACGGCGTCGGCCGGAGCGGCGGCGCGGCCGGCGCCATCGCGACTCGATCCGACGTCGTTGACCACCAGCCGGGCCCCTTCGCGGGCGAGCGCCAGGGCTTCGCAGCGGCCGATGCCCCCTCCCGATCCGGTGACGATTGCAACCTTGCCGTCGAGCAGTCCCATGGTTTTCTCCTTTTGGCGCGCGGCCCCGGTGGTGAGCAGCGCGGCAACTTAGCTCGGTGGCGCGAGCGGATCAAGCGCTGCATCGGCGGATCGGGAGTCCGATGAGGCGGTCCACGCCGCGCAGCAGGAAGTTCACCTTGGCGCTCGGCGCGCTGGGCTGGGCGCTGCTGCTCGCCGCCCAATTCGTTCCCGGGCTGGCGCCCCCGCAGCCTCCCGACCCCGGCCTGGTGCCGCTGGTGCTGTCGCTGCTGGTGATCATGGCGGTGCGCGCGATGGCCTTCGAGGTCTACGAGGGCGCCATGGTGAGCCTGGACTCGCCCTTCTACGTCGCCTCGGCGCTGACCGTCGGAACGGTTCGCGCCGCGTGGCTGGTGGCCATCGGCTTGACCTTCGACACGCTGGCGCGTGCGCTCATGCCCATGCACGGCGTGCGCCGCCGCGACCGCCTGCTGTTCGTGCTCTATCTCTCGGGCGCCACCGCCGGGCCGGTGCTGCTGGTTGGTTGGCTGTTCGGGGCCGACTCGCGGGCGATCTCGGGAGACCCGATGGCGGCCCACACCGCCGTCTGGCTAGTGCCGGCGATGGGCGCGGTGCTGCTCGTGCTGCAGTACGCCGTGCAGGGCACGCGCATGCGCATGGAGGGCCTTGCCCCGCGCGACATCGCCCGCTACATGGCGCTGCCCGGGATCGTCGCGGAAACCACGCTGCTGCCGCTTGCCGTGGTCGTGGTCATCGTCTACGACCCCGCCGCGCCGGCCGCCTTCGTCATGCTCGGGGCCACGTACCTGCTGGTCAACTTCATGTTCAACCGCGTCCATCAGGCGGGCGCGATGCTGCGCCGGCGGGTGCGGGAGCTGGAGATCCTCAACCGCATGGCGCACGCCATCGGGTCGGCGCTGGAGCAGCGTCCGATCATCGAGCGGGTCTCGCGCGAGACCATCGCCGCGGTCCCGGAAGCGTCGCATTTCGCGATCGGGCTTCGCGAGGCGGAGGACCGCCAGTCGATGTTCGTGTACCTGCGCGATTCGCAGGTGATCCAGTCGCGCGAGATGCCTCGCGAGGGCATCGCCGCGCGCGTGCTGCAGAGCGGGCAGGCGATCCTGGTGGCCGACACGCGCGAGGATCCGGCCGGGGGAAGCGAAGGAGATCTGCGCTGCCTGGTGGCCGTCCCGCTGGTGCTCTACGGCGAGACGGTCGGTTTCCTCCAGATCGGCAGCCCGCTGGCCGACGTCTTCGGTGCGGACCAGCGGCGCTTGCTCGAGGCCATCGCCGGGCAGGCCAGCGTGGCGATCGAGAATGCCCGGCTCTACGAGCTGGCGACCATCGACGGCTTGACCGGTCTGTTCGTGCGCAGGTACTTCGATGCCCGCGTGCTGGACGAGTGGCAGCGGGGACGGCGTTTCCAGACGGCGTTCGCCGTGGTGATCATGGATCTCGACGACTTCAAGGAGATCAACGACGGTCACGGCCATGCCGCGGGGGATCGCCTGCTGCGCGAGATCTCGGGAGTGGTTCGCGGATCGCTGCGCGGTATCGACATCGCGGCGCGCTACGGCGGCGACGAGTTCGCCTTCGTCCTGCCGCGCACCGGGCTCAACGACGCGCGCGGCGTGGCCGAGCGTATCCGCGCCGACGTCGAACGCCACGTGTTCCGCTGG
>Ga0247727_10014635_pt1 | contig 12999 bp, 14 predicted proteins | sample WisWelCaveWW1625_FD_202498 | JGI IMG/M metagenome (GOLD analysis project Ga0247727, IMG submission 202498) | Biofilm microbial communities from Wishing Well Cave, Virginia, United States - WW16-25 | ecosystem: Environmental > Aquatic > Deep subsurface > Groundwater > Cave microbial mat | place...
GTAATCGTGGACCTGAGTGTGGCTTCGTAATCGGGAGTTTTGAATTCTCTGCTCATACGCGAATTGTACATCAACCGAGAGATTCTACATATCTCTCCGACAGACTGCTAGACCCATCCCCGTGTGCTTGGACGCGTGGTGCGGCTGTGTTTGTTCTGCGGGGTTGAACCCTTCTTCACACCCTACTATGATCCGAAACGCAACTACCAAATTGAGGGTTTTCACAGTCTGTGGCATCGAGCCTTCTGGTCACGCCACACCTTTCGTGATCGGGCGCATGTGCAAACCGAACTCCCGCGCTTTGAACATTGGTATCATTACGTTTATCAACCCCCTGCGTTGCAAGGGCGGACGCCGGCTCAAATGCGGCGTGGGATTGCGCACACCCGCTTGCCCCACGCCCAGCGGCAGTTGATTCCCTGTGACCGTTTACCCATCACCGCCGGCCGAATTCATTTCATGTGCAAAGTCGACGCTACGGGACAGCTTGAACTATTGAATGAAACATGGCTGGTCGGTCGAAAATGGATTGGCGAGTATGTCCGTGCCACGATCAACACAGCGGAGCAAAGCATAACGTTTTGGCATAAGGCGGATGAAGCATGCGCGTGGCGTCTCCTCAAGCGCCATCAATTCCGTTTGAAAGAAACAGTGCTCCCTGTCCTGCCGATATTTCGACGAAACCGCACACGATGTCGTGAGTACTTGCCCGGTTAGAAAATGCCCAAAATACAGCACACGATGTCGTGATTATTGAGAAGTAGTGGTTCACCACAAGTATGGGGTATAGACGAACTCCACTCCCTTGAGTAAAGTTGGTGTGACCAAACAACCACTTGCTCAAGGAGCGGAGTTCATGTCCAAGATAACCCAAAACACGCTGCACGACAAGATGCCCATCACCCAATTGCAGGAGAGTGTGCGAACCTTTGCCGAACCCGTCACCGCGCTTTTGCCGGATGCCCGGTTGCCTGAAGTCGCACACCTTTTGTTGCAAGGGCTCATCACGGCAGAATCACCCATCCTCACGCCAATTGCGCGCGGCCCGGCACACGACGCAGAGACGATTCGCCCGACCAGCAAACGCTTCTATCGCTTCTTGTCCAATGAACGCTTTAGCCATCGGACGTTACGCAAAGGGCTGTATCATCTCACTCAGCAAGTCGTTGCCGCACAAGCCCCGCCCTATCTCGTCGTCGCCGTGGATCCAGTCAATTTTGAAAAACCCTACACCCGAAAATTGGAAGGTGCGTCACAGGTCCACAAAAGTACACCGCCCGCGTTAAATGGGCAAGCGCGCATCACGCGTGGTTATCCTGCCATCACGGCAACGATTGTCAATCTCAAGCAACCCGCCACGACCTACGCCAATTGGTTTTCCTACACGACCCCCGACTTGATCAGCGCCAATCGCGAAGTGGAACGGGCGTTCCGTATCACGCGCGCCTTATTTCCCGAAGCAAAATTGCGTTTCGTGGTTTCGATTACGAAACAAGCGATGCGGGCTTGGATGATCAAAAAGTCTTTGCCCAAATTGCGCGCGTGCGCGGGGAGTTTGTGTTGCGCGCCTGTCACGAACGCAACATCGAAGTGTACAATGCGCGGCTACAGCGCTGGGAAGCGGAAAAGTTATTGGAGCTCACGGCGAATATCGCCTTTGAATTTGAACAAGAAATTTTATTCACGCATGCCCGCAAAACGCGTCGCGCCCGCATCGGCTTTGGGTGGTTGCACATTCGCCTGCCAGAAACGCAACAGGAGTTGTGGGTTTTGGTTGCCCATGATTTTGAACGGGAGCATGATCTGGTGTTGCTGACGAATGTGCCGCTCACGGATGCGGACACCGTGCGGCAAGTCTATGGCGATTGGCGGCAACGCGGACAGATTGAGCATGGCTATCGCTTTGAGCAAGAAGAAGGGCGCGATGTGGAAGACATGCGCGTTGAAACGCTGGAACGCATGCGCCGTTTATTTCTGTTCGTGTTGTTGGCGGCGCAATTTGTCTGTCACATTGATCGCAATTGGAATGCCCAAGCCGTGCGCTGGTTGCGTTTGCTCGGCGACAAGCTTGACGTGGAAAGTGATCGCGAAGGTCTGTATATTTTGTTGCGTGGCATCGGTGCGGTGTGGCAAGCGGCTGCGACCATGACCTTTGCGCGAAATCATCCCTTTCCAACCGAGATTTCGACTTGTGGGTAATCACCAGAATCGCGCGATTGCGGCAAGCACACTCGTCTTATTCTGCTGAACCAGAATGTAAAAATCAGCGGCAGGTGTATTCTTGCCGCCATTTTTTTGCACTTTGACCCAACCCCAACCTGCTCTATACTATGCCGCATCCACCATGGCTCTCCTCACGCGGCAAACTCTCAACGGCACGTACTATATCGAACAACTCATCGGCGAAAGCGCGAGTGGGTACACGTATCGCGCCCAAGACCTCGCGCGCCAACGCACCGTCACCCTCAAAACTTTTCGCCCGCGCCTCGTTCGCACGCGCACCGCGTTTGAGGAACTCACGCATCCCGCCATCACCGCCAGCAAGCTCCCACATCCGCACATCCTCACGATCTATGAAAGTTTGGAAACCGATTCGCAATACGTTCTCGCGCAAGAATGGGCGAGTGGTGGGGGGCTTGACCGCGCGCGCCCCCATTTGACGTGGACGCTTGGGGAAACGACGCGCTGCTTGCTCGATTGCCTCGATGCGCTCATCGTTGCTCACGACGCGGGCATCGTGCATGGCAATCTCAAACCCTCCAATGTTTTATTCGACGACGCTCAAAAAATAACGCTCGCGGATTTTGGATTCGCCGTGCGCGCGGCAGAACCGCACCCGTATCTCGCGCCCGAACAAAGCGAGGGCGAAATTCCCACCGCGCGCAGTGATGTCTATTCACTCGCGCGTATCTTTCAAGAAATCGTACAACACCTTGCTCCGCAATGGCAAACGGATTCCGACACTGCTTCCGTTGCGCTTGCCAACATAACGCGCCTCCTCGCGCGCGCCGCCGAAAAAAATCCCGCCGCGCGTTTTGCTGACGCAAACGCCATGCGCGACGCGCTCAAGCCCCCCCCCCCACCGTTCCGAGTCGCAGCGCCTCCCGAAATCGCGCCAACTCTGGAACAACCTGTAGAAATTGAACCCGCGCCAATCGCAGAACTTGAAATCGATCCGATAATCCTTCCAACGATAGAGCCGTTTCCCTTTGTCCTTGATGATTCAGCTCTCACGGAAGCGATCCCAGAATTCAGTCCGCCCTCGACGTTGGCGCGCCCGCGTCGTCTCGCGTCCGCGCTCCTCATTGCCGTGATCGCGGTTGCATTATTGATTGCCGGTATTTGGTTCGCGCTCAATCTCTTTCGCCCGACCCCACAAGTCGTAATCGCGCCAACACCCATCGCCACACGCGCCGCTACCATCCAACCCAGTACGGAACAAACGCCGCTTCGTTCCCCCCTTCCCACAGAACAACCCAGCACGGAACCAACGCCGCTTCGTTCTGTTACCAACAACGCGCCCGCGCCGCCAATCGTGAATCCCACCGCAAGACCAATCACAAATCCTATCGCAACTTCCGCGTCCGCGCTTCTGCCCGCGATACCTATTCGCCTCTTGGCACCCTTAGAACAGAGCTGGGGTGCCAATACGAATATACCGATAACAACGCGCTGCAACTGCGCGCGCAAACCGATGGCACATTGTGTGCTGCCGCGCTTGCCGAAACCAGAACGGACGCAATTTTCGTAACGCGGCTCGCGCGCACCAGCGGCAACGGTTTCGGCGGCGGCAGTACCGCTATCCTTTTTGGTTACACCTCCGCGCAGGATTATTTTGCAATTCTCTTTACACGCGTCGGACGCCTCTTTGCTGTGGCGCGTTGGCGCGACGGCAAGCCCGAGCCACTTTCGTCGTACGATTGGTCTGATGCTTTGAATCGTCCCGATGCCAACGAACACGCCACCGACGAAATTCAAATCACCATCCAAGCCAAACAGCTGATCCTGACCGCGAACGGACAAGCGATTGGCACATACAATTTGGGCGCTTTCGATTATCAGGGTGGACAAATCGGCGTCGGCGTCTTTGGCGGCGGTGCGCAAAGCGCCGCAACCGAAACTCTTTTTGATCAAGTGGCGGTCAGTTTTACGCGCCAAGAATAAAGCTCCCCTTTACATTTACAAGTTGTCCACTCCAATCAAAACTCTTTTCGAAATTTTACGCGCCATCGCCGCGCAGCTGCCGCATCAACACGCGTACACCTTTTTTATCCGACGACGAAACCGAAACTGCGCGCTGGACGTACCTTGAACTCGACACACGCACCTGCCTCCAAATCGCGCAACGAACGCGTTCAAATTCTGATTCCCCATTTGACACATTTCGAATCTCACGATGACTTGTGACGGTGACATCGTCCACACGCAAGCGGTTTGCGCCAAAGGGGGTATCGAGCGAATTTGTCAAGTCCTGTCGGTTCGAGTCCTTCAACATTGTCGCCAGTGGAAAAGAGACAGCCAAAGGCGATTGTAATATGCGAGGGAATAGGTGTCAATGGAATTTTACCGATAACCATCAAGGGTATTCACAACGAGCAACCTCGAAACAAAATCGCCAGCAACTTGCGACACACAAGAATTGTACTCGCAGTCGTTCGTGTATGTCCATACACGTCCAAAATGGGATGAAAGATAATACACGCATGAACGAAAAAAGAGCAAGGTCTTGCATGCCAAGTTGGATTTCCAATATTGAGGAAAAAAATTACGGACGACTCTCACGAGGCGTCCGTAAAATTTTTGTAGAGCGGTTCCAGAAATTCGACAAGGGCAGTCGGAACGTCTGGTTTTAGAATTAGGGATGTACTCTTACCGTCGTCCCCATCGGCGCCCAATCGTAAAACCATTTGGCATCGGTGATGGTGAGGTTGACGCAGCCGTGGCTCATGGGGCGCCCAAAATTTTTGTGCCAATAGGTGCCGTGAATCGCATAGCCGCGAAAGAAAAACATGGACCATGGCACATTGGGCAAATCATAATAGTCAACGCCCGGCGTGCCGCCGGTCATTCGCATTGAAGCATGTTTGCGAATGATTTTGTACGTGCCAAGAACGGTGGGCGTGCGCAGGACGCCGGTGGAGACGCGCACGGATTTCAGAGCCACGCTGCCTTCGTACGCGGTGATGGTTTGTGTGGAAACGTTAATGTCAATCCATTTGCCTGCCGTTGGCGCGTTCACCGGCGCAGGGGCGGCGACGACATTTTGCGCGGGGACGGCGGGCTGCGCGGGCGCGGGCATTGTCGCGCCGGGAATGATCAAGCGCTGTCCGTACCAGACAAAATTCCAATTTGTTAAATTGTTTGCCTGGGCAATCGCGGCAAGGGAAACGCCATGTCGTTGTGCGATGGCGGCAAGGGTATCGCCGGGAGTCACGGTGTAATACACAACGCGCGCGGGTTGTGCTTGCGCGACGGGCGCGTTTGTTTGCGCGGGTTGATTAGCTTGTGCGGGCTGATTTGGAAACACCATCAGCGGATCGGGGATGAGTAAGCGTTGTCCTGAATAGACAAAATTGGGGTTGGGCAAATTGTTGGCGCGCATCAAAGCATCAATCGAAATGCCATGGCGCGCGGCAATCGCGTACAGCGTATCGCCGGGATTTACGATGACCCATTCAGGTCCTGCGGCGGTTGATGTGGTTGCGAAAGGTAGCGCAAGCGCGAGCGCAACGATAATGAATGTCAAGAGAAAAAGGAGTCGTTTCATTTTGTGCCCTCATGGAAAATTGTACGTCGCGCATCTTAACACAAGCCGCGCGCGCTTTCAAGTGATTTGCCTACATCGCGCAAAAAAAGGCGGTTACTATCCGAAAGATCGTATGAAAGAGGGGTTGAAGTGCGAAATGAATTTTAGAGTATAATGCGCGAAACATCCATCGAGGAAAAATATGACGGAACGAGCGCAAGAACTTGAACAAATTGCCGCGCAAGTGCGCGTTTGCACGCGTTGTGCCCTGGCAAAAGGGCGAACCAATGCCGTGCCGGGGGAAGGACCCGCTAACGCGGACATTATGGTGATCGGTGAAGGACCGGGACAATATGAAGATCAACAAGGGCGTCCGTTCGTTGGGAGGTCGGGACAGCTCTTGGATAAATTGCTTGCAGGTATCAATCTTAAACGCTCGGATATTTTTATTACGAATGTGGTGAAATGCCGCCCGCCTGACAATCGCGATCCGCTGCCCGAAGAAATGGAGGCGTGTCGCGCGTGGCTCGATCAACAGATCGCATTGATTCAACCGAAGGTGATCGTGACGGTGAGTCGTTTTGCAATGGCGCGCTGGTTTCCGAATGAAAAAATTACAATCATTCACGGCAAGGCAAAGCGCTTTGGAAATTTACTTGTTGTGCCGATGTTTCATCCCGCCGCTGCATTACGCAATGTGAATCTCATGCCGCTGCTCGAAGCGGATTTCAAAAAATTACCGCAATATATCAAAGACATTAGCGGCGTGCCAGCAGCGCAAGAGCCGCCGAAGCAAGAACCGCCCGCGCAACAACTAAAAATGTTTTGAGGTGACAGGTGGCAGGTGACGGGTGACAAGTAGGAACTCATCCTTCATTCCTTCATCCCTCATCCCTTATGCAGACACTTCGCATCCTCCCTCTCGGCGGCGTCGGCGAGATTGGCAAGAACATGACGGCGTTTGAATATGACGACGCCATTCTGGTCGTTGACGCGGGCATGATGTTTCCCGAATCGCACATGCTCGGCGTGGATTTGGTCATCCCCGATATTTCGTATCTCCTCGAAAATCGTGATAAGGTTTTGGGCATCATCATCACGCATGGGCACGAAGATCACATCGGCGCGTTGCCGTTCATTTTGCCGCGCTTGAATGTGCCGTTGTACGCGACGAAACTCACCGCGGGTTTGATCCAAGTCAAGTTGAAATTGAACAAAGTGCGCGACGCGACAATCAACGTCATTCAAGAACGTGATACGTTTCAACTCGGCCCCTTCACTGTGGAAACCTTTCACGTGAGCCACTCAATCCCCGATGGTGTTGGCATGGCGTTGACGACGCCGATAGGCACGATCGTACATTCGGGCGATTTCAAATTCGATCCGAATCCTGTTGACGGTGAGATGAGCGACTTTGCAAAACTCGCGGAACTTGGCGGGCGGGGTGTTCTCGCGTTAATGAGCGACAGCACGAACGCGGATTCGCCGGGGCACACCCCGAGTGAGCAGGTCGTTTCCGAAACGTTTACGCGCGTGTTTGCGGTGACGGAGGGACGCCTCATCATTGCAACCTTCGCTTCCAACATTTCGCGGATTCAGCAAGCGATTGACGCGGCGAAACGGTTTGAACGCAAAGTGTGTGTTGTGGGGCGTTCGATTCAAGACAATGTGAAAATGGCGGTTGAACTTGGATACTTGCAAGTGGACCCGAATCGTCTTATTCGCGCGGATGAATTGGAAGATTACGCGGCGGGTGAAATTTTGATCGTCTGCACGGGCGGGCAAGGAGAACCCACGAGCGCGTTGGCGAAAATGGCGAATCGCGAACACAAACAAGTGACGTTGAAAAAAGGGGACACGGTGATACTTTCCGCGAGCGCGATTCCAGGGAATGAAGAGATGGTCAACAAGACGCTCAATAATTTGTTCCGCGAAGGCGCGACGGTGTACTATGATCGTTTCATGGATGTGCATGTTTCAGGGCACGCGAGTCAAGAAGAACAAAAGTGGATGATCAATCTCGTGCGTCCGAAATATTTTATTCCGATTCACGGCGAGTATCGGCATCTCGTCATTCATGGACGTTTAGCAGAATCGCTGGGCCATCGTTCCGAAAATGTATTTATCGTCGAAAAGGGCGACGCGGTTGAATTTGATCAAATGGGACGCGGGCGCGTGCTGCGTGAAGCGATTAGCGCAGCGGATGTTTTGGTGGATGGGCTTGGCGTGGGCGACATTGGCGCGGTGGTTTTGCGCGATCGGCATCAGCTCTCGCAGGATGGCTTTTTTATTGCGATGTTGGGAATTAATATGCGGACGGGCGAAATTGTTTTTGGGCCTGAAATTGAAACGCGCGGTTTTGTGTATAATCCTGAAGCAGAAAGTATGATCGAAGGCGCGAAACAAGTGATTCGCGCGGCGGTGAAAGCGAGCGCGCACGATACGGGATTGAGTACGACATTGAAACAAGAATTGGGCGAATACTTGTACAAAACCACGCGGCGGCGTCCGATGGTCATTCCGGTTGTGACAGAATTATGACTCACGTTACGCATGTCATTTCGAATGCAATGAGAAATCTCGATTTTTGCCAAAGCGAGATTTCTCGCAAAAGCCGCTCGAAATGACAATTGTGCGTAAGGTGAATCATAAGATTACTCATCCGCCTCTTTCTCCCGCGAAAATTCAACGTCACAATAATGGACTGAATTCGTTACCCGAAATTAAATTTGGAGTGCATGATGTTACGTAATGCATGTAAGCGTGCTAAAGACAATCTCACCTGCGCTGTCATTCGGCAGCGCCGCGAATGGACGTATGAGCGCTAAACCCTTGTCCGATGGGGACTTGATGGCGCGCGTCTCGAAACGCGACAAGCGCGCGCTGGAAGAATTGTACGATCGCTATTCTGCGGCGGCGATGGGTCTCGCCCTGAAAATGTTGGGCGAACGTAGCGCGGCGGAAGAAATTGTCCAAGAAGCATTTTGGCGGGTGTGGAAACGCGCGACGACCTTTGAATTGGGACGCGGACAATTTACAGCGTGGTTGTTTGGCATCGTGCATAATTTGGCGATTGATGAAATGCGCCGCCGCCGCGTGCGTCCGCAGACGATTTCGACAGACATTGAAGACGACGCGATTTTGGAATTGCCCGATCACGAAGTGGATGTTGAGGAAGCGGCTTTTGCAAGTGTGACAGGCGAACAAGTGCGGCTGGCATTGAATCATTTACCCGACGCGCAGCGCGATGTGATTGAGCTCGCGTACTTTGAAGGGTTGACGCATCAAGAAATTGCAACGCGTCTGGACGAACCGATCGGCACGATTCATACACGCGCGCGGTTAGCGTTAATCAAACTCCGTGAAACCTGTTTGCTGCTGCGCTTGGACGGAGCATAGAATAGAGATGGAACAGGGAACGTAAAGAAATGGTAACGCACGAATCTTTTCAGGAATTGATTTCAATCTACGCGCTGGGCGCATTGCCCGCTGCCGAGCGCAAACAACTCATCGCGCATCTCAAGGAATGTGCGCCCTGCCGCAAACAGTTGCGCCAAGAACGAGCCATTGTGCAAATGATACCCCGTTCGGTAGAAAGCGTTGAACCGTCGCGCGAAACGAAACTGAAATTGTTTGCGCGCGTGGACGCGGACCTCGCGCAAGAAAACGCGCGCGCACGCAAACCTGTGCGCGCGGCAACACAACCGCCGCGCCGCAATTGGTTCTCGCAACTCGTATTCGCGTTTGCGGTGATCGCCGCGCTCGCGTTGTTGACAATCGGCGCGTGGATTCTTTCCGCCGAGCAGCGCGCAATTGCATCTATTGTGAATGATCCGAACGCGCAAAAAATTGCGTTAGCTGGAACAAAAGACGCGCCGAACGCGTCAGCGGAAATGATTATGGTGCCCGGACATTCGCAAGCGGTGCTAAAGGTCAGCGGCTTGAATCCGCTGCCGCCAGACAAGGGTTACGAATTTTGGTTCTTTCGCGGCGGTGTTCCGCAGCCGTCGAATGTTTTTACCGTGAACGCGGACGGCACGATGATCGTGCTGGTGCAAGCCAATGATAAAGTGGAAAATTTCAAGGGCTGGGGTGTGACGATAGAGCCGAGGGCGGGGGTGACGCAACCGACTGGACCGATTGTGATACTTGGTGGATTGTAGAAACGAAAAGCGAGCCGAAAATTTTTTCGGCTCGCTTTTTCAGTCTTGTTTCAAATGGGGAGCTTTTCATTCTGGCGCGTTTTCAAAAACCGCGCAAAGTCAACAACTTCACGCGCAGCCTCATCCGGTAGAATCGAAACGAGATGCGCGGCGCGTTCGGCAAGTGGCACCCATTTCTTGGTTGACGCCCGCCACACAACAATGAACTGTGTTGTTTCCAGAGCAAGCAATCCAAGAGTTTCGCCATCGTTGTTGACAAACTCTACTTCAAACGCATTGTCCGTGTGTTGATGAACAATCGTCCCTTGCATGCCTGCGCGCAAATTTTCATTTGGAACGTCTTCAACGAGTTCGATTACATCGCCAATAGCTGTCATATCGCCTACCTCTTTTTCACGTAGAGCGTCGCGAGCTGTGCGACTTGAGTATCGCTTGCTACGAACCATCCGGTTCTAACCATTGCGCGTTTTCCTTCCGCGCCTGCAACTTCCAGGTCCGCAAAATATCTCTTGCCAAATTCATCTGCACTATGAAAACTCAATTCTGCCTTTGCGATTTTGGTTTCGATTTGAGTGACAAGGATGTTATAATTTTTGAGAGTGATTCCCAATGCACGTTCAAATACAAGTGCTTTATGCTTGCCATAGGGCGAATCGGGGTCGAGCGCATATAGTGTTAATTTTCGTGGGTCAATTGCAATGCTGTCGGCAATGGCGGAGAGTTTCACGCAGAGGATTATAGCATGAGGTTCATATGAAGCATACAGTTTTGCTGCTTGGTTCTTTGTCTTTTTTGTTGCTTTCTGCCTGCATGCCTACTCCCATCCCAACTCCAGTTGCAATGATTGCGACTGCCATGACATCATCTACAGGAATGCCGACAAGTACTCTCGCGCCAACCCATACGCCGAAAGCGACATCAACTTCAACTCGGAATCCAACCGTAATTTTTACCGCGACTTCAAGACCAAGTGAAACCTTTACCCCATCCCTAACCGCGACCAAAACTAAGACGCCATCACCCATCAGCACGCGAACAGCAACTGCAACAAGAACGCGGATACCAACCCGAACTCCTCTCCCTTCATTCGAGTGGTCAACTGGCTTTGACACGTTGGATGGTTTAGATAATTATCAATTAGGGATTCACGGACAATACAAAGTTGTTGCAGACCCAACTAACTCTGGTCATGGAAATGTTTTGAAAGGTGACGCAGCCCCTGACCTCGCGTATTACGATTTGCAATATTACGATGGAGTTGGGACAACAGTAGTCCGTTCATATCCTGCATATTACTTTCCTGCCAAACCTGGTCCTCACAAAGTCGGAGTTGATGTATATCTGGAAAATGATTTTGAGCCCAAGGTTGGTTCGTTGTTTCCCAATGGACCGAATCTGAGTCTTTTGTCCGATTTTTTCGATACGGAAGGATTTGGAAAAAAATGGCAGGTTGGACCAACAGCTAATTTGTGGAACCTTGGGAATGAAAGATATGCAATTCGATTAGGAGGAAATCTGCAAGGTGAGCAAACGATAAACGCACCTCGTGTCCTGTTCAAGCCTAATCGCTGGTATCGAGTTGACATTGAAGTAACGCATGAGAGAAAAGCACTGCTTTACCAAGACGGACACCTTGTTGCTTGGGCTATGCTTGCAGATGATATAGGTGTAGCGACATCAGGCGGACATGCTGGACTTTATGGCTTGGGCGCTAAAGGTCAACAGCATCCTCCATATACATCGGGAACTTTGTATAACGACAATTGGAGCATCATCGTTTGGTCCCAATAAAAAATGGGGCGACAGTTTCCTGCCGCCCCAATCTCTAATCTCCAATCTCTATTCCGCTGCTTCCTCTTCCTCTTCCTCTTCCTCATCCATCTCCTCTTCGTCCAATTCCAGTGAAGCGTCTTCGTCGAGTTCTTCTTCTACTTCGACTTCTTCTTCTTCTTCCACTTCTTCCACTTCGGCGACCACATCTTCGCCCTCAACTTGGGATTCGGGCGCTTCTTCGAGTTCGGCGTCAATCTCTCCGATCAATTCTTCGTCGAGCGCTTCGACTTCGGCGAGCTCCTCGTCCTCCAAACGGATATCTTCATCCAATTTGTGACCGAGGCGACCCATCGTGCCGATCTTCATTTCCGCAATCGCCGCGCGGGTGCGCGGGCGGAAACCCGTTCCCGCAGGAATCAGTTTGCCGATAATCACGTTTTCCTTCAAACCGTACAAATCGTCGCGCTTGCCTTCAATTGCGGCTTGCGAGAGAACGCTGATGGTGTGTTGGAAGGACGACGCGCTCAAGAACGAATCTGTCGAGAGAGACGCTTTCGTCACGCCCAAGAGAATCGGATGCGCCGTCGCGGGAATGCCGTCTGCTTCGGTAATTTTTTCATTTACATCTTCAAACGCGAGACGGTCCACCAATTGCCCAGGGAGGAAATCGGTGTCGCCCGTAGATTTCACGCGCACGCGGCGGAACATTTGACGCAAGATCATTTCGATATGCTTGTCATTGATATTCACGCCTTGCGAACGGTACACGCGTTGAATTTCTTCCACCAGATAAATTTGAGCTGCGTCGCGTCCGAGAATCCGCAGAATGTCGTGCGGATTTTTTGGACCTTCGGTGAGTTGATCGCCGGCGGTCACGCGCGCGCCATTTTCGATGCCCGCGCGCAAACGCGAGGCAGCTGCCACTTCGTAGGGTTTCTCGTCACGAATTTCGCGGCGAATGGTCAGCACGCGTCCATCGCGCAGCACTTCGCCCTCGTTCATCGCGTACACATCGTTGCCCTCTTTATCATGGAACAAGACAGTATCGCTCGCGACAAATTCACCTTCTTTGACCAACGCTTTCGCGTGCGGAGGCAATTCGTATTGATCATCTTCCGTTTTCGTCGCAACGATCTTAATCACGCGTTGCCCATCTTCGATGCCGATCTCGATCTCGCCATCAATCTCGGCGATGAGCGCTTGCCCTTTTGGATCGCGCGCTTCAAAAAGTTCTTCGATGCGCGGCAGACCCGTCGTAATGTCATCCGCGCCCGCGACGCCACCTGTATGGAATGTGCGGAGCGTGAGTTGAGTCCC
>Ga0247727_10014636_pt1 | contig 12999 bp, 10 predicted proteins | sample WisWelCaveWW1625_FD_202498 | JGI IMG/M metagenome (GOLD analysis project Ga0247727, IMG submission 202498) | Biofilm microbial communities from Wishing Well Cave, Virginia, United States - WW16-25 | ecosystem: Environmental > Aquatic > Deep subsurface > Groundwater > Cave microbial mat | place...
CTTTAAAAGCGGGCATCGGTTTCCTGGGAAAAAATACCATGGTGATCAAACCCGGCTTGGGTTCCTATTTTTTTATCGGTGTTATTTTGACGAACCGGGAATTTGAGGTTGATTCACCTTTAAAGAAAGATTGCGGGGAATGCCGTCTTTGCTTAGACGCTTGTCCCACGAATGCGATCAACGGAAATTCCACCATCGATTCAACCAAATGCATCAGCTACAAAACCATTGAGCGAAAAAATCCCTTAACCGTCCAAGAGGCTCAACAACAATCGGGCTGGGTCTTTGGCTGTGATATCTGTCAGGAGGTTTGTCCTTACAACCGCGGCGGCAATGCCTTGACCGACTGGAAGGAATTTTTGCCGGCCTCCGGTGTCGGCTTTGATTTCTTTGAACGTTTTCCCGATGAAACCGCGCGTAAAAAATTGCCCAAAGATTCTCCCCTAAGACGCGCCAAGCAAAGACTCTGGTTGAATTTCGACGCGATAAATTCGAGAGCGCCCGGCTAAAAGACAGGTTTATCCTATGCGTACCTTGGTCATCGGCGACATCCATGGCGCGCATAACGCTTTATTACAATGCCTCGAGCGGTCGGAGTTTGGCTATGCGGAAGATCGTTTGATTGTCCTGGGCGATATCTGCGATGGATATCCGCAGGTCAAGCAATGCATTGATGAAATGTTAAAAATAAAGAATCTGGATTATGTCATTGGTAATCACGATCTTTGGGCCCTCGATTGGGCGCGCAAAGGCATCAGGGAAGATATTTGGCTGACCCAGGGCGGATACAATACGATGGCTTCCTATGAATTTGGCGAAATGCCTCCGGAGCACATCCATTTTCTTGCCAATGCCCGTCCTTGGATTGAGGAAAATAATCGGCTCTTTGTTCATGGAGGTTTCAATCCGGAGAAACCTATTTCTAAACAAGATTTACAAACACTGGTCTGGGACAGGGATTTGGTGTATGATGCTTTCCAAAAATATCACGTCCGGCCCGATTTTCGCTACGGTAATTTTGAAGAAATTTTTCTCGGCCATACCCCAACGACGAATTTCGGTTTTTTGGACCCTCTGAAACTAGGCAATGTCTGGATGTTGGATACCGGCGCCGGCTGGGGCGGCAGGCTCACCATCATGGATGTGGAAACCAAAGAATACTGGCAGTCAGATTTGACTTCCATTTTGTCACATCGGAATTTCAAAGTTGAAATTCCGATTCCGCCTCTGGCGGGACCAGATAGTCAGGCGACCCGATGTGACCCCGCCAAAGGCGGCCCGCCACGTCCCGTTGGGACTCCGCCTGTGGCGGGGTCCCTTGCGGGAAAGGGAGATAGTGCACGAGCGAAGCGAGTGCCTATCTGGTATCCATGCATAACCAGACGATCGCGTTAGACGATATATGATCAACATGTTATGGATTTTTTTAGCTGTCGTTGTTGTTGGCATAATTTTTTTTTACAACACTTTGGTCCGTGCCAAGCAGTTGGTACAAGAGGCCTGGAGCGGAATCGATGTGCAGTTAAAGCGCCGCCGGGATTTAATTCCTAATCTCGTGGAAGTCACCAAAGGTTATGCCGGTCATGAGAAGACCACCTTAGAAGAAGTCACCCGTTTGCGCTCGGTGGACGCGCCGCCTTCCCAGCGCCAACAAAAGCAGGCGGTCGAAAATGATTTGACCAAGGCGCTGCGTTCGGTGTTCGCGCTTGCCGAGGCCTATCCCAACCTCAAGGCGAATGAACAATTTCTAAATCTACACAAGAGTCTCGTTGACATCGAAGACGAGCTGCAGATGGCCCGGCGCTATTACAATGGCACGGTCCGTGATTATAACATCCGTATCCAATCGTTTCCCGGGAATTTTATCGCCGGGATGTTTAATTTTAAACGGGAGGAATTTTTTGAGATCGAGATCGTTACGGACCGGGAGAATCCGGCTGTCCATCTTTAAGATTTGGATTGTTGGCCTGATGTTGCTGATCGGCTGGCCCGGTCTGACGGCACAAGCCGCCGAAAGAATTCTTTCCTTCCACAGCGATATTACGGTCAATACCGATGCCTCGCTTGATGTGACCGAAACCATCACCGTGTACGCGGAGGGCCAGGAAATCAAGCGCGGCATCTACCGGGATTTTCCAACGACATACACCACTAAAAATGGCGAAACCTACCGGGTTGGTTTTGAACTCCTGTTGGTCAAACGCGATGGTCAGCCCGAAGGACATCATGCTGAGGATCTAAGTAATGGCGTCCGCATTTACATTGGCCGGCGCGAAGTCTTTCTTTCCCCGGGCGAATACACGTATACGATTTCTTACAGAACGACCGGCCAATTGGGATTTTTTGCTGATCAGGATGAGCTTTACTGGAATGTGACCGGCAACGGCTGGGCTTTTCCCATCGAACGGGCCTCAGCGGAAGTTCGCCTGCCGGCTGGTGCGGCGGACGAACTGCGCGGGACGACGGCTTACACCGGGGCATCCGGTTCTCGAGAAGAGAATGCGCGGATTCAAACGACGGATGAGAAAACGGTCCGGTTTGAGACCACTCGAAGCCTTAATGCCCGGGAAGGATTGACCATCGTGGTCGGTTTTCCGAAAGGATATGTCACGAAGCCCGTTGTGCGGCCGATGGCGATTACGACTCCCATTTCTCCCGGGCTCACTCCAAATACAGATTACATCCTGCTTATTTTGGCGGCTGTTTTATTTGCGTATTATTTCATCGCCTGGGTTTTGGTGGGAGTAAACCCGCAAAAAGGGACCATCATTCCATTATTTTATCCTCCCAAAGAATTCACGCCCGAGGCGATACGGTATTTGGTAAAAATGGGATACGACCCAAAAGGCTTTACCGCGGCCGTTATTCAGTTAGCCGTCAAAGGGGCGCTGAGGATTGAGGAAGACAAAAAATCTCTTGGACCCATTCCTCTTGGCCGTACCTATACTCTTTACCGGGAATCCTCTCCTAAGGAAATGTCAACGAAAGATGAACTGGAATTTCTTTTGACTCTTTTACCTTTCGTAGATAGTTCTCTTGAATTGAAGAGCGAGAATCACGAGAGGATTAGTAAAGCGATCGACAAACTTAAAAAGTTGTTGAAGACGCGGGTCAACAAGGTGTATTTTTTAAGCAACAGAGGTTATTTTTTTGTCGGCATGATTTTATCCATCGGATTTTTTGCATGGTCACTGATGATGATAATGGATGCTAATATAATATTTTTATTCTTGTTTTGGATAGGGATGTTTTTCATCAATATGCTTTTTTACGAATTGATGAAAGCACCGACCTTAACCGGACGCAAGGTCATGGACAAAATCGAAGGCTTCCGGATGTTTTTATCCTATACAGAGAAAGAACCGCTGAAAAGGCTTGATGTCCCGGCAAAGACGCCTCACTTGTATGAGGCCTATCTCCCGTATGCCATTGCGTTAGATGTTGAAGACAAATGGTCAAAACAGTTCACGGAAATTTTGGCGCAGGCAGCGGCCGGTGGATATTCTCCAGCCTGGTATGTTGGAACCCATCCCGGGCGTTTTGACGCGGATGGGTTCGCGCATGATTTGGGACATTCTTTTTCCAACGCGATTGCCGCGGCCTCCAGTCCACCGGGATCAGATTCGGGCTTTGGCGGTGGCGGGAGCTCGGGTGGAGGCGGCGGCGGAGGCGGCGGTGGAGGTTGGTGAAACCGTTTCAATCTAGGACTTTTGTGGTTGTGTCTTTGGGAATTAACAGTTGTACACCTACGCAGACTGGGTCAGATGAGTATTAGTTTTTAAGAAGTGGAGTGACCCATGTTCCACCTACGAGGTGTCGTTTAAGGATATCTCACGCGACACCTCGTAGGTGGATTAAAAGTGGTTTAAAATACCTCAAACGACACCTCGCAGGTGTTAATCAAATGCTATCCCTGAGGGTTACCACAAGAGTGGAACGAACGCGAAGGTCAACAATTAAAGGAGGGAGAAGAAGATGCTCAGGAAGTATTTTTTGATGTTAAGTATGTTAGGAGCGGCGTTTTTATCGATAGTCCCAATGGTTTGGGCGGAAGAAACGCAAACGCAGTCAACAGCAACTCAAAACATAACCCACTCGGAGGAAAACATGACCGTCGTTCTTGAGACCAACCGCGGCTCGATCGAAATCAAACTATTCAAGGACATCGCTCCTAAGGCGGTTGAGAATTTCCAGGGGCTCATAAAGAAAGGCTATTATGACGGGCTTATTTTTCACCGGGTCATCAGGGAGTTCATGCTCCAGGGCGGCGACCCTACCGGCACGGGCCGGGGTGGTGAAAGCATCTGGGGAAAAAATTTCGAAGATGAAGTAACTCCGCAAGTAAAATTCGACCGGCCCGGACTTCTGGCCATGGCCAATGCCGGACCTAATACCAACGGGAGCCAATTTTTTATCACCACCATGGCCACGCCGTGGCTGAATATGAAACACACCATTTTCGGAGAAGTCGCGAGCGGTTATGAAACCGTGACCGCCATCGAAAATACGGCTGTGGATTCCAATGACCGTCCGCTGGAAGAACAAAAAATCATCAAGGCGTATATTAAAGACTGAATCCTTGAATCCCTGTAAATTTTTAGGTACAATAAGCCAACTTTTTGAAGATTCCACTGTAACTCAAGGATGACAGCACACCATGGATTCAGTTGTTATTGGCCTGGATGTCGGAGGGACCAATATTAAATTGGGCATCGTATCTTCTTCCGGCCGGGTCATCGCCAAAAATGTCCTGCCGACAAAGAGTTTCGCGCGCGACAAAAGAAAACTAATCGAGGTCATTATCTCTTCCTGCCAGGACATCATCCAAAAACATCACCTTCATCCCAGAAGTATTTTAGGCATCGGCATTGGCCTGCCCGGTTTGGTTGATTTCAAGCGGGGCATGGTGCGCATACTTACCAATATTTACGGATGGAAAGATGTCCCATTAAAAGCAATATTAGAAAAAATATTTAGGAGGCCTGTTTTTGTTGATAATGATGTTAACCTGATGGCCTTGGGTGAATGGAAATTTGGCGCCGGCCGGGGATATGCGAATATTTTTTGTGTGACTTTGGGAACGGGTGTGGGTGGGGCGTTCATTGTCAACAATGAACTGTATCGCGGTGAAGGCTTCACGGCCGGTGAATTCGGGCATGTCCCTTTAAATGAACAAGGGCCCCGATGCGGTTGCGGTGGTTATGGATGCCTAGAGCGATATCTTGGCAATCGGTATTTAACAAAAAAGGCTCGGGAGATTTTTAAGATAAATGATATTACTTTGCAAAAGGTCGGTGATTTGGCCGGACGTGGAGATCGCAAGGCCTTGGATTTCTGGCAGGACGCAGCGGTCCATTTAGGCAATGGTTTGGTCAATGTGGTGAATCTTTTCAATCCCCGGCGTATTGTCATTGGCGGAGGGGTGGCGAATAATTTTCGTTTTTTTTCAAAAACTCTTAAAGACACCGTAAAGAAACGCGCGATGAAAATTCCAGCCGCGATGGTGCAAATCCTTCCAGCTCGATTAGGAGAAGAGGCGGCCATCATCGGCGCGCAGGTCTTGGTGAAGGGTGCGATTGATGAATAAATTCGTTTTGACTGTTCCCCTTTTCGCGGCATTTCTTTTCGCGAGCTCTGCGAATGTTTTTGCCGAGCAGACGGGCGTTCCCATCGAAATCAACGCTGATCATTTTGAATTTATGCAGGAAGAAAACAAGGTGAAGGTCGAGGGGAATGTCATTCTCATCCGCGAGAAGACCACCTTGACCTGTGATAAGGCCGTGATTGACAGAAATACCGGAATCGCGGTGGCCGAGGGAAATGTCGTTCTAAGCTCAGAGGTAGGTGGAGAGATTTCGGGTGAAAAGATGACCTTTAATTTTGAGAACATGACCGGAGAGTTTATGGGAGCCAAGATTAACTCAGCTCCGTATTATGGAGAGGGGGAAACTTTATCCAAGGTCGGGGAAAACCATATCGTTATGGACAAGGGGCATATCACCACCTGCGATCTGCGTAAGCCGCATTACAAGTTAAGGTCCCAAAAGATCGATATTTATCCCGGGGATAAGGCCGTTGCCAGGAATATGCGTTTTATTGTCGGAAAGACGCCGGTCTTGTATGTCCCCCGGTATTCCCAGGTCATCAATGATAAAAAACCGCGCGTTATATACACCCCCGGCTACGATAAACAATGGGGGGCTTTTTTACTGCAGGCCTGGCGGTATTATTTCAACGAAAACTTTAAAGGGACCATCCATTTGGATTACCGCGAACGAAAAGATTTTGCTTCGGGCGTGGATTTGGATTATAAAATTCCCAAGGGCGGCACGGGTATTATCCGTACTTACTATATGCTCGAGCGGCCCATTACATCAAAATATACCTGGCAGGAGAGGCCGTCCCCGACGCCGGAACATGAGCGGTTTAAAGGCGAGTGGCGGCACAAATGGGACATTGATGACCGGACCAACGCGGTCTGGCAATATTACCGCTACAGCGATGTGAACTTCCTGAAGGATTATTTCAAGCGAGAATATGAAAAAGACCGCGAGCCGCAGACGTTTTTTGTGCTGACGCACGCGCTGCCCAGCGGGATTTTAAGTTTTCGCAATGATGTGCGCGTCAACCGTTTTGTCGGCGCGGTGGACCGCCTGCCTGAAATCGGCTACGATGTCACCAACCAGCAGTTAGGCGAGACAGGAGTCTATCTTCGCAATAAAACCACGTATTCCAATTTGGTCAGCCGTGACATTTCGCCGACTGAGCTGCGCCGCAAGACCATGCGGCTGGATACGGATAATGAACTTTCCTATCCGATGAAGGTCGGCTTCGTGGAGTTCAGGCCTTTTGTCGGCGGACGCGAGACCTATTACAGCCGGACCAAAGAGCCGGCCGATGACGGCACCATCCGCGGATTGTTTAAGACCGGTTCCGATTTGAGCACGAAATTTTATAAAGTGTTTGATATCGACACGAAGTTTTGGGGCGTTGAGGTTCACCGGTTAAGGCATGTGATCACGCCGACGGTCAGTTATTTGTTTACGACGGACCCGACCCTCGCGTCCAGCCAGTTGAATTCTTTTGACGCGGTGGACAGCCTCACTCGGACCCATTCGATCACTTTTTCTCTGGAAAATAAACTGCAGACCAAACGCGAAGAGGTGAGCGTTGATTTGGTCCGGGCCATCGTCAGTTCAGATTTTCTTTTAAAAGAACAGGTCGGGACCGGCGGGTTCAATAATATCAAGACGGACTTTGAGGTGAAGCCCGCGGACTGGCTGACGTTTAATGCCGACACGGATTATAGTTCTTTGCGTGATAAATTGATTTCATCGAATTTCGACATTTATCTTCACGATCCGGACACAGACAAGAAAAGATGGTCGTTTGGTCTGGGGAAAAGATATTCTTTGGACGTGGATGATCAAATAACAACCAGTTGGGAGTATGTGATCAACCCTAAATGGAAAGCGGGCCTTTACAACCGGTTCGATATCGACCATGGCATCCACAAAGAACAGGAATACCGGATCACGCGTGATTTGCATTGCTGGGAGATGGACATTAATTTTAACGAGACGCGCGGCCAGGGAAGCGAGATCTGGATTGTCTTCCGATTGAAGGCTTTTCCGGAATTGGGTTTTGACATGGGAACCAGTTTCAACCGGCGTAAGGCCGGCTCGCAGAGTTCGGAAGGATTGTAACCGTGTGCCACACCTACGAGGTGTCGCGACACCTCGTAGGTGTACGACGGTAACGGAGTAAAATTATGAACATCGCTATTGTCGGATCCGGTTACGTTGGTTTGGTGACGGGGGTGTGTTTGGCACAGATTGGCCATCATGTGATTTGCGTGGATAATGACGAAAAGAAGATCAGCGCCTTACAGAAATTAAAGATTCCTATTTTTGAACCCGGTTTAGAAGATTTGGTCAGAACCAACATCAAAAGAAAACGATTGTCGTTCACTACTTCTATTAAAGACGCGGCCAAAAAGGCTTTGGTCGTTTTCATCGCGGTGGGAACTCCTGCCAAAGAAGACGGCGAGGCGGATTTGACCTACGTGGAGAATGTCGCCCGGGAAATCGCCCAGAATATGGACTCGTACCGGTTGATTGTGGAGAAATCCACCGTGCCGGCGGCTACCGGTAAACGCATCGAACGGACCGTGCGTTTGAATCTGCCGAAGAAAAATAATAAGGTCATTGAGTTTGACGTGGCCTCGAATCCGGAATTTTTACGAGAAGGGTCGGCTATTTCGGATTTTATGCACCCCGACAGAGTGGTCATCGGTGTTGAGTCCAAAAGAGCGGAAGAAATATTAAGGGACATCTATAAACCCTTGAAGACGACGATCGTGGTCACCGACATCAATTCCGCTGAAATGATCAAGCACGCCTCCAATTCATTTTTAGCGATGAAAATTTCGTTTATCAACGCCGTGGCCCAGATTTGCGATCGTGTCGGCGCGGATGTATTGAAAGTCGCCGAAGGCATGGGCTATGACAAACGCATCGGCCGGGCGTTTTTAAACGCCGGTATCGGTTACGGCGGCAGTTGTTTCCCTAAAGATGTGGATGCCTTTGTCAGGCTAAGCGAGAAGAATGGCTATGAGTTTGCCCTTTTAAAAGAGGTCCGCAGCATCAATGAATTTCAGAAACAATCGTTTGTTAAACTTATCGAAGACAAGCTCTGGATTCTGAAAGATAAAGTGATTGGCGTTTTAGGTTTGGCTTTTAAGCCGGAAACCGATGATATGCGCTGCGCCGCCTCCATTGATATTATCAAAGGGCTGCAGGCTCAGGGCGCGAATATAAAGGCCTATGACCCGGTGGCCATGGACAAGGCCAAAGAGATTTTTAAAGGCGTTCAATTCTGCAAAGACGCTTACGCGGCGGCCCGGGGCAGCGATTGTCTTTTATTGATTACCGAGTGGGAGATATTTAAGAGGCTGAACTTTAAGAGAATAAAAAATTCCATGCGACACGCCATGATCTTCGACGGCCGCAATATGTACGATAAAAAGACGATGGAGACTTTGGGGTTCGAATATTTTGGCGTTGGTCGCGGGCATGGTCGTTAATTTAACTTCTTGAACACCTACGAGGTGTCGCCAGGAAATTCTCAAACGACACCTCGTAGGTGTTTGGTAGGTTTAAACGAAGGATAAAATCATGAAAGGTGTCATCTTAGCCGGCGGTCTGGGAACACGGCTGGATCCGTTGACGCGGGTTACCAATAAACATTTGCTCCCCGTGTACAATCAGCCGATGATTTATTATCCCATCCAGACGCTGGTGGACGCGGGGATCAAGGAGATTTTAATCGTCACCGGCGGCAATAATGCCGGCGATTTTTTAAGGCTCCTCGCTAACGGCGAGGGCTTCGGCATCCAAGATATCCATTACGCCTATCAGCAGGGAGAAGGCGGTATTGCCGACGCCCTGCGTTTAGCCGAGCATTTTGTCGGGAACGACAAATGCATCGTTATCTTAGGGGACAATGTGTTTGACCATTCCATCAAGAAGTATGTCTCCGAATTCGCCCGGCAAAAAAAAGGCGCGCGCGTTTTGCTCAAGAAAGTCCCTGACCCAGAGCGTTTTGGCGTGGCGAAATTAGATGGTGATAGAATCGTGGAAATCATCGAAAAGCCCAAGAACCCGCCATCGGATTATATCGTGACCGGTATTTATATGTACGATCGCCAGGCCTTTGATTTTATCAGGAGATTAAAGCCGTCGAAGAGAGGCGAGCTTGAGATCACGGATGTCAATAATATGTATTTGAAAAAGAAACAGCTTTATTATAATGTGCTCGAAGGCCACTGGACCGATTGCGGGACGTTTGAGTCGCTGTACCGGGCCAATACGATTGTGGCGGAGAAATATTCAAAAGGAAAAAGAAATTGACGAGTAGGGGCAATTCATGAATTGCCCCTACCTCAATGCGATGAGAATATGAAAATCCTCATTACAGGCGGAGCCGGTTTTATCGGCTCCAATTTTGTTAAATACATCCTCAACAAATATCCTGATTATAAAGTTATCAATATCGATAAACTGACCTATGCCGGCAATCCGGAAAATTTAAAGGAAGTGGCCCGGCATAAAAATTATCAGTTTATCAAAGCCGACATCAATAATGTTCCGGTCGTCAACAAGGCCATGGCCAGATGCGAAGCGGTCGTTCACTTCGCGGCGGAAACCCATGTGGACCGGTCGATTAAAAACGCCCAGGACTTTATTAAAACCAACTTTAACGGAACGTATGTTCTCTTAGAGGCGGCGCTTAGAAATAAAATCAAACGGTTTGTCCACATCAGCACCGACGAAGTGTACGGCAGCCGGCCTGAAGGCTTTTTTACGGAAGACGATCCCTTGAATCCCAGCAGTCCTTATTCGGCCAGCAAGGCGGCCTCCGACCTTTTGGCCCGTTCGTATTTCATTACCTTTAAACTGCCCCTGATGATCACCCGCTGTTCGAATAATTTTGGTCCCCATCAATATCCGGAGAAAGTCATCCCGCTATTTGTGACGAACTTATTGGAGAACAAAAAGGTTCCGCTGTACGCGAAGGGTGAAAACATCCGGGATTGGATTTATGTCGAAGACCATTGCCGCGCCGTGGATATTGTTTTGCACAAAGGGAAGCCGGGAGAAATTTACAATATCGCCGGCGAAAGTTATAAGACGAACATGGCCTTAACTCAGGCTATTTTAAAATACATGGGGCAAAGCCGTTCCATGATTGAGCATGTCAAAGACCGGCCGGGACATGATTTTCGTTACGCGATTGATTGTTCCAAGATCCGGCAGATAGGTTTTCATCCCCAGGTTTCTTTTGAGGATGGGCTGCGCCGGACCATAGAGTGGTACAGAGAAAACGGGCGATGGTGGAAGAAGCTAAAAAAGAAATAGCCGTCATCGGCTCGCGTGGCCTTTTGGGCAAGGCTTTTTTCACTGAGGCTTCAAAATATTTTGATACCGTTGGATTAGCCCACAGCGATTTGGATATCACCGACCGCCGGAAAACTTTAGAAGTTATTCGTTCTTTAAAACCAAAGATTATCGTCCTGACCGCGGCTTATACGGATGTGGACGGATGTGAGGAGAACCCGCAATTAGCTTTTCGGGTGAATGTCGAAGGGGCGAAGAACGCGGCCCATGCGGCCAAGCAAGAGGACGCGACACTCATCTATATCAGCACCGACTGCGTTTTTAACGGTCAGAATAATATCCCTTACCGGGAAGAGGATAAGGTCGATCCGATTAGCGTTTACGGCCGGACAAAATTGGAAGGCGAAAGGGCTGTTCAAGCCGAATTGGAAAAGTACGTGATTATCCGCACGGTTTGGTTGTACGGCGATGCCGACAAAGGGTTTGTCCAAGCGGTTTTGAAAGCGATTGAACAAAAAACGTCCTTAAAGGTCGTCACGGATAAGACAGGGGCGCTGACTTCGGTCGTGGATTTATCCATGGCCATTTGTGAAATAGCCCGCCGGATTTTAGACGGGCAGTATGATTTCACCAAAGGAAAAATTTTACACATCACCAACGGCGGTGTGTGCACCTGGCTGGAAATCGCCCAATTTATCATTAAGGAATTGAACGTGGATTGCGAGATGATCACCACGACTTTGGCGGAATTCCCTTTTAAGGCCCAAAGACCGAAATATTCGGCGTTGGATAATACGAAGTTTGAACAAATATTTGGCCAGGGTTTAAGACCGTGGCAGGAATCTTTAAAGGAGTTTATCCGCCTTCGCTAAATTACTTTCGTATTTAGCTTCGGCGCCTGCCTGCCGGCAGGCAGGGATTTCGCCTCTTAAATATTTGGTGGCGGATAAACCCGCCGTAGTCAAACACGTTAAGTATTTGACGAAGGCGGGTAGGAAGAGAGGCTCAATGTCGAAAAATTTGAGAAAAAAGATTGCCGGTAAAAAAGCCAAGATCGCCGTGGTAGGGTTAGGCTATGTCGGACTTCCTTTGGCGGTGAGCTTTGCCAAAAAAGGTTTTAAGGTTTTCGGCCTGGATAAAGACCATGACCGCGTTGAGAAAATCAGACGCAAGGAAAGTTATATCTTGGATGTCTCATCGGCCGAGGTGAAGGCGGTCATTAACTCCGGCCGTTTCGAAGCCTCAACACATTTTGACCCGCTCAAGGAAGCCGATGCCATTATCATTTGTGTGCCCACCCCCCTTAAAAGAAAATACACGCCGGATATTTCTTATATCGTCAGCGCGGTACGGACAATTAAGCAATATTTAAAGAAGGATGCGCTGATTGTGCTTGAGAGCACAACGTATCCGGGGACAACCGAAGAGTTGATTAAACCCTTGCTCGAGAAAGGCGGCCTGAGGGCGGGTAAAGATTTCTTTTTGTCGTTTTCTCCAGAGCGGATTGACCCCGGCAATAAGAATTATGATGTCACGCGCATCCCTAAGATTGTCGGCGGCCTCACCCCGGTTTGCGGCCAATTGACCAAAGAGCTGTATGAGAACATTATCGAAAAAGTCCATTTAGTTTCATCCGCCCGGGCCGCCGAGATGACCAAGCTCTTGGAGAATTCTTTTCGCATCATCAACATCGGCTGGATCAATGAAGTCGCCATGATGTGTCATAGATTGAATTTGGATGTCTGGGAAGTCATTGAAGCCGCTAAGACCAAGCCGTTTGGGTTTATGCCGTTTTATCCGGGACTTGGTGTGGGTGGTCATTGCATTCCCGATGATCCCTTGTATTTGTACTGGAAGGCCAAACACCACGGGTTCAGTTCCAAGTTTATCAAATTGTCGGCGGATATCAACGCCAATATGCCGCAGTACGCGGTGGATCGGTTGTCCGCGTTATTAGGGAAGAGCAAGAAAAAACTTTCGCAGTCCAAGGTCTTGGTGATTGGCGCCACCTATAAAAAGGACGTTAAAGATTTGAGAAAATCGCCGTCTTTAAAATTCATTGAACTTTTGCAGTCCGCCAAATGCCGAGTGTCTTATTTTG
>Ga0247727_10014637_pt1 | contig 12999 bp, 11 predicted proteins | sample WisWelCaveWW1625_FD_202498 | JGI IMG/M metagenome (GOLD analysis project Ga0247727, IMG submission 202498) | Biofilm microbial communities from Wishing Well Cave, Virginia, United States - WW16-25 | ecosystem: Environmental > Aquatic > Deep subsurface > Groundwater > Cave microbial mat | place...
CAAGCTCGGACTGCTGGTGGCGCAGGCATTGCAGGCCCATGGGGCGCGGGTCCACCAGTTCGGCCGGTACCGGAGCAAGCTTCGCATCGCCGAAAGGGCCGGGGTGGTTGGCGAGGTTCGCGGCGCTCGCCTGCCGGCGATGGCCTACGATTACGTGATCGAGGCGACCGGCTCGTCCGGCGGTTTGGCCGAGGCGGTTTCGATGACCCGCCCTCGCGGGACGGTGGTGATGAAATCCACCGTCCACGGCAGCGTGCGGCTGGACGGCGCCCCCGTGATCGTCCACGAGATTACGCTGGTCGGCTCCCGCTGCGGACGGTTTCCGCCGGCCCTCGACCTGCTCGCTTCCGGAAGGATCCACGTGGCCCCCATGATTTCGGATTCCTTCCCGCTCGCCCGCGCCCCGGCGGCGTTCCGGCGGGCCCGGCAAAGAGGCGTCCTCAAGGTTCTGTTGTGCGATAATGAAGCGTCTTTCCGAAGGTGATCCTGTGCCCGAGATCCGCCTGGGCGACTTGGTCGACGACTACTGCAACCGCTGCAAGCTGCTCACCAACCACGCCGTGGTTTCGCTGGTCAACGGCGAGCCGGTGAAGGTGCACTGCCGCACCTGCTTCTACGAGCACAACTACCACCAGGGCAAGGCGCCCGAGAAGGCACGCTCCGCCCGCAAGGCTAAGTTGTTCAACGAGGTGCTCGCTTCCATCGCCGGACCTGCCGAGGAACCCAAGCAGCAGGAAGCAGCAGGCCCTGAACCGAAGGAGTGAGGCTCAACGCCGGAGCTCCTCGATCAGCGCCGCCACTCTCTTCTCGAGATCGTCCCGCACCGCGCGGTAGACCGCGAGACTCCGGCCGATCGGGTCGCTGACCTCCCAGTCGACCTCCCGCCCTTCGAACCCCCGCAGAAAACCCGCCACCCGCTGGCCGCTCATGTTGACGATCAGGTCCACCTGGGCGCCATCCACGCCCAGGATGCTGAGCGGCGGACGGTCTTCGACCCGAGCGCCGCGCTCGCCCATCACTTGGAACGTCTCGGGCTGGATGATCGACGCCGGGAAAAGTCCGGCGCTCGCGGCCGCCACCACCCCTTCCCCCAGTTTGCGGGCAAAGGCCTCCGCCATCGGGCTGCGGCAGGAATTCCCAATACACACGAACAGAACCCGGGTCACTCGCCCGCCGCCTTGGCCAACAGCAGGCCGTGGATCCGCGTGTCGGCGGTCAGCTCGGGGTGGAAGGTGGCCGCCAGGTGCCGGTCCTGCTCGACCAGCACCGGGTCGCCCTGGTGCCGCAGCAGCACGGTGCAGCCCGGTCCCACCCGCCGGATGATCGGCGCGCGGATGAAAACCGCTTCGAGCGAACCGCTGCCTGCCCGCTCGGCGAACTCCGCGGGTGGGTCGAGGGTGGCGATGTGGCTGTCCACCTGGCGGCCGTAGGCGTTGCGCTCCACCGCCATCTCCATCAGCCCCAGACTGCGTTGGGACGGGCGGCTGACCTGGGTGGCCATGAGGATGGTTCCGGCGCAGGTGCCGAGCAGCGGCCGCCGGGCGGCAAAGTTCCGGACGGCGTCGAACAGGCCCTCGTTTTCCAGGAACTTCAGCATCGTGCTCGACTCCCCGCCCGGCAGCACCAGCCCGCAGAGGCCCTCCAGGTGCTCGCGAACGCGGACGTAGACAGGCTCGGCTCCCAGGCGGGCCAGCATCTTCCCGTGGGCCGCAAAGTCCCCTTGCACCGCCAACACCCCGATCTTCATCGCCGCCCCGATCGCCGCCGGCTGCCGGCTACCATCCCCGAGTCTGCAACAACTCGCTTGGATCGAGCTTGGCCACATCCAGGCCGCGCATGGCCTCGCCCAGCTCTTCGCTGGCCTCGAGCAGCTTTTGCGGGTCGTTATAGTGGGTAGCGGCCTTGACGATGGCGCGGGCGCGGGCGTCGGGGTCCTCGCTCTTGAAGATGCCGGAGCCGACAAACACCGCTTCGGCTCCGAGCTGCATCACCAGGGCGGCGTCGGCCGGGGTGGCGATGCCGCCGGCCGAGAAGTTCGGCACCGGAAGCCTGCCATGCTCGGCCGCGTACTCCACCAGCTCGAGCGGCGCCTGGAGCTTTTTGGCCTCCGCCATCAGCTCCTCTTTGCCCAGCACGGTGAGCTGCTTCATCTCCTTCTGGATGGTGCGCATGTGCCGGACCGCCTCGACGATGTTGCCGCTGCCGGCCTCGCCTTTGGTGCGGATCATGGCCGCGCCCTCCCCGATCCGGCGCAAGGCCTCGCCCAGGTTGCGCGCCCCGCACACGAACGGCACGGCGAAGGCCCGCTTGTCGATGTGGTGCTCCTCGTCGGCCGGCGTCAGCACCTCGCTCTCGTCGATGTAATCGACCTTGAGAGCCTCCAGGATGCGCGCCTCCATGAAGTGCCCGATTCGCGCCTTGGCCATCACCGGGATCGAGACCCGAGCCTGGATCTCCCGGATCTTGGCGATGGAGGCCATCCGCGCCACCCCGCCTTCCTTGCGGATATCGGCCGGAACGCGCTCGAGCGCCATCACCGCCGACGCCCCCGCCCGCTCGGCGATCTCGGCTTGCTCGGCGTTGGTCACGTCCATGATCACGCCGCCCTTCAGCATCTCCGCCAGCCCAACCTTGAGTCGAAACGTATCGTCCAGGTACATTTTGTCTCTCCTTAAACCAGCGCCGGCACGCCCCTCTCGCTGAGCGCGGAGGCGGCCGGCGCCTGCTCCCGGACCAGGCGGGCCAGGCCCGCCACGCCGCGCCGGATCTTCTCCGGCTCGAGTCCGGCAAAACTGAGCCGCAGCGCGTCATTCTGCGGACGCGTCACGGCGAAAAACCGTCCCGGAATAAACAGCACCCTCTCAGCCCGGGCCCGGACCAGCAGCTCGGAGGCGTCGAGCGGCGCCGGCAGCCGCAGCCACAGGTGCATGCCGCCCTCCGGGATGAGCCACTCCACTCCCGGCGGCATCTCTCGCCGGCAGGCCTCCACGGCGGCTTCGAGCCGCGCCCGGCCCCTGCCGAGCGCCTCGTGCAAGTGTTGGTCGAGCGTTCCGTCGGTCCACATCCGGTACAGCACGGCCTGCGAGAGCTGGTCGGTGTGCAGGTCGGTGAGCTGCTTGGCGGCGGCCAGCCGGCGCGCCACCGCACGCGGCGCCACGCACCAGCCCACCCGCAGCCCCGGATGCGCCACCTTGGAGAAGCTGCGCAGATAGATCACCCGGCCGTCACGGTCGAGCGACTTCAGGCTCGGCGTCTCCTGGCCCCGATAGCGCAGCCCGGCGTAGACGTCGTTTTCGACCACCGGCACGTCGAACCGCGCCGCCACCCGCAGCAGCTCGCGACGGGCTTCGAGCGGCATCGTCGCCCCCGTCGGATTCTGGAAACTCGGCGTCACCACCAGCAGCCGGGGCCGCTGCCGCGTTAATTGCTGTTCCACCTCGGGGACCGAAATCCCCTCCGGCCCCACGCGCGCGCCACTCACCTCCGCTCCGGCGGCCAGGAACAAATCCCGCGCCCCGGGATAGACCGGATCCTCGATCAGCACGCGCTCCCCCGGCCGAACCAGAATCTTGGCCACCAAGTCGAGCCCCTGCTGGCATCCGCTGGTCACCAGCACTTCGTCGCCGTCCCGGGCCACGCCTGCCGCCCGCATTCGGGAGATCAGCGAGTCCCGCAGCGGTGGATAACCCTCGGCCGCGCCCAGCGCCAGGATCGCCCGTCCGTGCTCCGACAGTTCCCGCTGCGCCGCATGCTGTAGCGCCTCGACCGCTGAGGAGGTGGGCTCGAGGCGCGCCGAGCGGAAGTCCACCAGCTCGCCATCGCCCGGCTGCATCACCTGGTAAAGCTCCCGGTCCGGGGCAGAGGTCCGGAAACGCTGTTCCCACTCCATCGGTCCTGAACCGGCAGCGGCCGAGACGTAGCTGCCGCGCCCCACGTGGGCCTTGAGCATACCGTCGTTTTCCAGGGCTTCGTACGCCGCCGCAACGGTGGTCCGGTTCAGGCCAAGCAGGCCAGCCAATTCCCGAGTTGGCGGAAGCCGGGCCCCGTCTACGAGGCGGCCCGAGCGGATCCACCCTGCAAGCTGCTCGCAGATTTGACGATAGATGGGGACCGCGCTTCCCGCATCAACACTGAGTGCAGACCAGTTCATGATTCATGAGCACTGAACCATCCAATATACACCAATTTGGATGATGTTACAATAGCGCCATGTTCCTCCGTCCGGAAACTACTACGTTGCTCGTGATCGACCTTCAGGACAAGCTCATTCCCTCCATCTGGGAAAAGGACCGCCTCCTCACCAACGTCGCCAAAATCCTGCGTCTGGCCCAGATCCTGAAGCTGAGAACCGTGCCGACAACGCAATACGCGACCGGACTGGGACCGACGGTGCCCGAGATCGCGGCGCTTCTCCCCGAGCCGCCGCTAGACAAAACATCCTTTGGCTGTCTCGGCGACGAGCGGATCAAAAGCCGGCTCGAGGGCGACCTGCTGGTGGTCGGAATTGAGACCCACATCTGCGTCTGCCAGACGGTGCTTGGGGCGCTCCAGGCGGGCATGCGGGTTCACGTCGCCGGCGACGCCACCAGCTCCCGCAGCCCGGCCAACGTCCAGGCCGGCCTCGACCGGATGCGCGCCGCCGGCGCCGTCATCTCCTCGACCGAGATGGCCATCTACGAGCTGCTGGCCCGCAGCGACCGCCAGGAGTTCAAACAGATGCTGCCGTACTTGAAGTAGTCCTTGCTTTAGCCACAGCAAACCGACTAGACTGGCGACAGGAAGAAAGAGGGGGTGTCATGCCGGTTTCCAAGAAAGCCCTATTGCTGATGCTGGGGGTTCCGCTCCTTGCCTTGGCCCAGTCCTACACCGCTTCGGTGCGGGGCGTCGTCACCGATGCCAGCCAGTCGGGGGTGCCCAACGCCAAGGTGACCATCACCGATGCGGACCGCAATGTCCAACAGGAGACCACCACCGACACCGCCGGCCGCTACCTCATCACGGCGCTGCCGCCGGGCCGCTATACGCTCTCGGTGGAAGCGTCCGGGTTCGCGCGGCACGTCCGCAGCGCGTTTCCGCTGGAGGTCCAGCAGCAGGCCACCCTCAACGTGGAAATGGCCCTGGGCGCGGTGGCCACGGTGGTTAACGTCGAGTCCCAGGCGCCGCTGCTGAACACCACCAGCGCCACGCTCGGCCGCGTGGTCGAGAACAAGCAGATCCTGTCGCTGCCACTCGCCGGACGCTCCCCGCTGTCGCTGGTTTCGATCGCTCCCGGCATCACCCCGTCGAACCTCAACCCGGGGGGCCAGAGCAACACCAACTTTATCGCCAACGGCACGCGCAACTCCACCGCCGACGTGCTGCTGGACGGCATGAGCGTCACCAACGTCGAGCAGAACAGCGGCATCAGCAACCTGGAGTACCAGCCGTCGGTGGACGTGGTGCAGGAGTTCAAGGTCCAGACCAGCTTTTTCAGCGCCGAGTTCGGCAACACCGGCGGGGCCATTGTCAACGTGGTGACCAAGAGCGGCGGCAACGATCTGCACGGCAACTTCTACGAGTTCCACCGCAACTCGGCCCTGAACGCGAACAACTGGTTCTCCAACCGCGCCGGGCGCGCCATTCCCGATTTCCACCGCAACGTCTTCGGCGGCACCATCGGCGGGCCGGTCTGGCTTCCGGGGCTGTATAAGGGGACCAACCGGACCTTCTTCTTCTACGACTACGAGGGCAGCCGGACAGCCAACGCCGCCACCCGCAATGTCACCGTGCCCACGGTGCTCGAGCGCGGGGGCGATTTCAGCGACACCCGCGCTTCCAACGGGCGGCTGATCACGATCTTCGATCCCTACGACAACTACCGGGCCACCGATGGGCGCACCCTGCGGAGGGTGTTTCCCGGCAACCTGGTCCCGCGTTCCCGCTTCAACCCCATCGCCGTGCGGGCGCTCGCGACCTATCCGGCGGCCACCGCCGATGGCAATGCCTTCACCCACACCAACAACTACTTCGCCCAGGGCGTGAACGCCAGCGAAAGCAACCAGATGGACGTCAAGCTCGACCACAACATCAGCGATAAGCAGCGCTTCATGTCGCGCTACAGCCTGAACTTCGGCAACAACACGCCGGCGGTGTTGTGGGGCAGCCTGGCCGATCCGTTCTCGAACGGCAACGGCAACAGCCGCACCCAGAACTTTGTCTTCGACTACACGCGCACGCACAGCGCCTCCACGCTGATCACGCTGCGCTACGGGGTGCTGCGCCAGCGCACGCAGACCATTCCCAAGAGCGACGGCTTCGACCCGACGTCGCTCGGGCTGCCCAGCCTGTACCTGACCTCCGGACTCCGGCAGCACCCCACCTTCACGCCCGAGGGGTACCAGGAGACCGGCCAGCTGGGCTTCGGACGCATCGGCCGCGGCGACGACGTCAACAGCATGACGGGCAGCCTCACCAAGATCTTCGGCGGCCACAGCTTCAAGGCCGGCGCCGAGGCGCGCCTGATGCGCCTGAACTACCTCCAGCCCGGCTATCCCCAGGGGCAGTTCAGCTTCAACCGCGCCACCACCAACGAGGACCCCAACCGCAGCGACTCCCAGCAGGGCAACGCCATCGCCTCCATGCTGATCGGCTGGGCCAGCGGCGGCCAGTACCATCTGGATGACTGGTCGGCTTCCGCCTCCCAGTATTACGGCTTCTACGGACACGACGACTGGAAAATAGGCCGGCGCCTCACCATCAACCTGGGGCTGCGGTACGACTTCGACGTTCCGCGCACCGAGCGCTACAACCGTTATAGCTGGTTCGATTTCGAGGCGGCATCGCCCATCGCGGGCCGGGTTCCGGCCTCCGCCTGCCCGAATTGCGGCGACCTGCGCGGCCAGTTCCGGTTCGTGGACGACAGCAACCGGCACCCCATGGACGGCGATTACAACAACGTCCAGCCCCGCGTCGGCCTGGCCTTCGCCCTGAACGACCAGACCTCGATTCGCGCCGGCTACGGCCTCTTCTACACGCTGTCGCGCGCAACCTTGAAGGGTCACAACGGCTCGGGCTTCCAGACCGGCTCTAACCTCGAAGCCAGCCGGGACGGCGGCATCACGCAGTACGCCAGTCTCAGCAATCCCTACCCGGACGGCCTGAACATCCCGCCGGGCAACACGCTGGGCGCCATCACCTTCCTCGGGCTGGGGATCGGCACCGAATCGCGGCCCAATAAGAACCCGCAGTACCAGCAGTGGAACTTCTCCCTGCAGCGGGCCTTGCCGGGCAGCTCGGTGGTCCAGGCCAACTACAGCGCCAGCAAGGGGACGCATCAGTACTTCGGAGGCGGGGTGCAGAACCGGAACCGGATGGATCAATCCTTCTGGCCGCTGGGCCGGACCAGGCTGGCCAACGAGCTGGTCGCCAACCCGTTTTTCGGGGTGGTCACCAACCCGCTCTCGCGCCTGAGCGCCCGCACGGTCACCCTCAACACCCTGCTGCGGCCCTATCCGCAGTATGCGGGGGGGGTCAGCGGCTCGGCGCTCAACATCGCCAACTCCATCTATCACTCCTTCCAGCTCCAGTTCGAGAAGCGATATTCGCAAGGCTTGAGTATTGGCGCTCACTACACGGTCTCCAAGCTGATCGACGACTCCTCGTTCTCCGACGGCAACGTGGGCTGGCTGGGAGGCGTCACCGACGCCCAGAACCCGTTCAACCTGCGCCTGGAGCGGTCGCTGTCGGCGCAGGACCTGCCGCAGCGCCTGGTGACGACCTTCTCCTACCAACTGCCCATCGGCAAGGGCAAGCGGATCGGAACGGGCTGGAGCCACGGCCTGAACATGCTGGCCGGCGGCTGGGAGGTGTCGGGCATCCTGACCTTGAGCTCGGGCTTCCCGCTCAACAGCGGCTCGCAGTTCCGGGAGTCCCCCTTGCAGGGCGGGGTGCTGTGGGAGGGCACGCAGCGGCCCAACCTGATCGGCGATCCGCGCCGGTCCGGGTCGGTGAAGGAGCGCCTGGGCCGCTACTTCAACGAGGCCGCGTTCTCACGCCCCGCCCCTGACACCTACGGCTCGGCGCCCCGGACGCTGCCCAACTACCGCAGCCCGGGCATCCGCAACTCGGACCTGGCCCTGTTCAAGAACGTGTTGTTCAGCGAAAGCCGCTACGTCCAGCTCCGCCTGGAAATGTTCAATGTGACCAACACGGCGACGTTTGCCACGCCGCATATGAGCTTCGGGGCCACCAACTTCGGCGTCATCGACAACTACGCCGGCGGCCGCGGCCCGCGCGAGCTCCAGGTGGCCATCAAGTTTCACTACTGATGAGGTGGCGCACGCTTCAGCGTGCCGGGTCGAGACTCGTCTCGACCCTTGTTTCCCAGGCCAGCGGGCGCCGAGACGAGTCTCGGCGCGGCACGCACGAGTGCGTGCGCCCCGTCGTGGCCGTCACTGTATTTTGCGTGTCTAACCGCTATCGCAGGCAGGGGGTGACAACGATGCAGATCCGGCACATGGTTCTGTGGACGGCGTGCGCGGCCCTGGCTGCGGCAGCCGATCCGGCCGGGCAGGCCGTCGAGCAAGCCGAGCGGAACTGACGTCGCCGCGCTCGACAAGATCCTCGGCGACGACCTGGTCTACACCCACTCGAGCGGCCGGACCGAGACCAAGACCCAGTTCATCGAAGCCGTCCGCTCCGGCTCCAGATCAAGGTCCGGGTCTACGGGGACACGGCGGTGGTCAACAGCAGTCCGAAGATGCGGGTTACGAGCGCCGGCCAGACCAACAACTTTCAGGTGCGCCTGCTGCGGGTATGGCTGAAGCGCCAAGGCGTGTGGCGGCTGGTGTCGCACCAAACCACGCGCCTGCCCCAATCCTGACCGTCGGCGCTACAGTGCTGTCCCGCATAAGAGCTACAGCCACGCTACAGACCCTGCAAGAAAGGGTTGTGCTCCCGCTCCCGCCCGATGGTGGTGAGCGCGCCGTGGCCTGGAACGACAACCAGCTTGTCGTCGAGCGTCAGCAGCTTCTCCCGGATCGAGACCAGGATCTGACGTCCGTCGCCGCCGGGCAGGTCGGTGCGCCCGATGCTGTCGCGGAACAGCGTGTCGCCCGCCAGCAGCTTGTTCTCGGCCGCCGCCAGCAGGCTGATGCTGCCCTGGGTGTGGCCGGGCGTGTGGAGGACTTGAAACCAGCTCGAGGCCAGAGGGATACCGTCTCCGTCCTTCACGGCCACGTCGACGGCCGGCCGCTCGGGTGTCGCCACCCCCAGCCAGCCGGCCTGTATGTCGAGCCGCTCGGCCAGCGGCAGGTCAAGCTGATTCATATAGACCGGCGCGCCGGTCGATTGGCGCAGCCGGGCCGCCCCGCCGATGTGATCGATGTGAGCGTGTGTGACCACGATCGCGGTGACCCGCAACCGGTGCCGGTCTAGGACTTCCTGGATCTGGTCCAGATCATCCCCCGGATCGACCACCATCGCCTCCCGCGTCGTCTCATCACCCAGGATCGAGCAGTTGCATTGGAGCATCCCGACCGGCAGGATCTCGTGAATCATGACGGTATAATAGCAGCGTACCTATGGACCTGATCGGCGTGGTAATGGAGTGGCTGCACCTGGCGGCGGCCGCGACCTTGATCGGCGGGGCCGTCTACGCCCGCGCGGTGGTGTTTCCTTCGCTTGCCGAACTGCCCCAGGATGCCCGGCTAGCGGCAGTGGCGCAGGTGGCCGCCCGCATGAAGCCGGTCTTCTGCACCGCGCTGGTGGTCTCGCTGCTGACCGGGCTCTACAACCTCATCCACAACATCGCCGGCAAACCGGTGGGTTACCACATCACGCTCACTTTGAAACTGCTGCTGGCACTGCATGTTTACGCGATCGCGGTGCTGGCGTCGTTGCCGCCGGGGAGCAACCCCGCCCGGGACGCCCGCCGGCCGCGGCTGATTGCCGGCGCGGCCATCTCGGGCCTGGGGATCCTGTTGCTCTCCGCCTTCCTGCGCCGGAGCTTCTGAGGTGCGCGGCTACACCGCCCTCCACGAGTCGGCCGCAAGGCTTGACCCCTTCGACCGCGGCAAAATCCGCGTCACCGGCGAGGACCGCGCCCGGCTCCTGCACGCCATGTTCACCAACGACGTGAAGAGCCTCGCCTCCGGCCAGGGCAATTATCACTTCCTGCTCAACGCCCAGGGAAGAATCCTGGCCGACGCCAACCTCCACGTGTTCGAGGACCACATCCTGCTCGATTGCGAGCCGGCGCTGACGCGGAAGATCTTCGAGCACCTGGACCACTACATCATCGCCGACGACGTGCAACTGGAGGACCTGACCGAGCGGCTGGCGACCGTGGCGATCGAGGGACCGCGCGCACAGGAACTCGCGGGCGGGGCGCCTAACGGGGCGCCTGGATCGTTCACCGGCCAGCCGGGGATATGGTTCTTCGTCGATCCGGCACAGAGCCAGGAACTGGCGGCGCGGGCGATGGAGACGGCTACGGCCGATGAGGCGCGGGTGGTGCGCGTGGAGAACGGCGTGCCGCAGTATGGGGAAGATTTCGGCGAGGCCAACCTGCCGCAGGAGACCCAGCAGAGCCGCGCCCTGAACTTCACCAAGGGCTGCTACCTGGGGCAGGAGATCGTCGAGCGGATCCGCTCCCGCGGCCAGGTGCACCGGCTGCTGGTGAAGATCGCGATCGAGGGAACCGAGCCGCCGCCCGCCGGCGCGCCGGTGCTGGCCGGGGAGCAGGAAGTCGGACGGCTCACCAGCCCGGTCTACTCCCCGCGGCAAGGCCGCTGCCTGGGGCTGGGGATTCTGAAGCGCGATGTAGCCGCGGCGGGCAGCCGGCTGCTGGTCGCCGGCCGCCCGGCCCAAGTGTTGGCCTAGAAGGTGTTGGCCTAGAAGGTCAGCCGCGCCGCCACCTGCATGTACCGCTGGTTGTAAAACGTGCTCGTGTACTGCCCGAACTGCGGGCTGCCGACGTTCAGGTTCACCGCACCCATCGCGAACGAAGTGTTGTTGAAGATGTTGTAGAACTCCGCCCGCACCTGCACCCGCACCCGCTCCGTCACCCGGATGTGCTTGTACACGTTCCAGTCGAAGTTCACCAGCCCGTTGATCCGGACCGCGTTGCGTCCCAGGCCGCCGAAGTTACCGATCAGCGGCTGCGACAGCCCCAGGCCCGTCGCGTAGCTCGACAGGCGCTGGATCGGGTCGGTGTTGAGCGCGCTGCGAGCGTCGTCCTGGCCCGCCGGGATCGGCTGGAAGTTCACCGGCCCGGCCGCGTTCGGCCGGCTCACCGCCGCCCCGCCCGTCAGCGACAGGGGGTTGATCCCCCGCCGCGCCCCGCTCTCGAAGGTGGCCGGGAAGCCGCTCTGGAAGGCCGAGATGCCCCCGAACCCCCACCCGTCCACCAGGTGCTTCAGCACGCGGTTCGACACGCTGCGACCCCAGGTCGGCTCCCAGATGTGCGTCACCACCAGCCGCTGGGCCACGTCAAACTGCGACACGGCCCGGTTGTCGCGGTTGTCGCGCGGGTTCTGCTGCCCGGCCCCGTCGTTCACCAGCACCCCCAGCGCGTCCGAGACGTCGTCGATCGACTTGCCGGCCGTGTAAGCTATCTGAAAGTAATACCCGTTCCGGAACGGCTTGTAGCCCAGGAACTCGAAGGAATGGTAGTTGGAGTTGGCCGAGCTGTCCAGCAGGTTGATGTCATTGAACCGCGGATCGATGCGGTTCGAGCGGCCAAGCGCCCCGGCGTTGCGCGCCGCGTTGGCCCCCTGGTATCCGGCCAGCCGCGCCGTCTCGTCGGCCACGCTCGTCGCCGGGACCACCCGCGGGTCCGTAATCAGGTTGATGGGCCGCGTCCGCTGGAGGTAGTTGCTCTTGGTGCCGACGTAGGATGCCTTCAACACCAGGCCGCCCCACATCTCCCGCTGCACCCCCAGGTTCCACTGCTGCGTCTGGGGGTTTTGCAGGTTCTGGTCAATGGCCGGGCTGATGGCCCCGTAATTGGTGACCGCCGGGTTGATGCGCCCCACCGACGCGGCCGTCTGCGCCTGCACGTCCGAGCCGCCCGCCAGGATCCGGGCGAAGCTGTTGTTGCCCGCGAAGCTCTGCGTGCCCGAAAGGACCCCGGTGATGATGAACGGCGGCAGGAACCGCTGGTTGGTAATCGGGTTCAGGAACACGAAGTCATACGCGACGCCATACCCGCCCCGGATCACCGTCTTGGAGTCGCCCCGCGGATTCCAGGCAAACCCCACCCGCGGCCCCCAGTTCGTGTTGGTGTTGAACGACGGCTTGGCCATCACAAAGCAGCCCAACGGGCCCGTGCCGGCGGCCCCTTGCGATTCCCGGCAACCCAGGTCCAGGTTCGAGATCAGGTTGTTGACCTCCGTGGCCCCTTCGGAGACCTCGGTCCGGATGCCCAGGTTCAGCGTCAGGTTGCGGCTGATCTTCCAGTCATCCTGGAAAAAGTAGAAATGGTTCCACACCCGGTTGCCCCGCAACGAGCTGCCGAAGCGCTGCTGGTACAGGCTGGGGCGGCCGGCGGCGAAGTCGTCCCAGTTGGCGAACTCGAAGTAGGGACGCTGGAAGGCGTCGAAAAAGCTGTTGGCCCGGTAGCGGTACAGGTCGGCCCCCATCTTGAGGTTGTGCGCGCCGCGGTTTATCGACACCGTGTCGGAATACTGGAAGGTGTTCTGCAAACGTCCCTGCGGCAGCCCCTCCCACACCCCGAAGCTGTTCACCTGGCCGTTTTGGAATACGAGCCGCGGCCCCAGCCCCGCCGTGGTGTTGATCGGGAAAGCTGCCGTGTTGCGCCCGAACCCGAACCGGAACTCGTTGACCACCGACGTGCCGAACAGGTGCGTGTGCGCCAGGCTGGCGTTGCGTGGCCCGCTCACCGACGTAGCCCCGAAATTGGCCAGGTTCGACCCAATGAACGTCAGCCCGCTCGACCCTTGCTCCTGCTGGTAGCGCGCGTACCGCCCGGTCAGGGTGTCCCGGTTGCTCAACTGGTGA
>Ga0247727_10014638_pt1 | contig 12999 bp, 11 predicted proteins | sample WisWelCaveWW1625_FD_202498 | JGI IMG/M metagenome (GOLD analysis project Ga0247727, IMG submission 202498) | Biofilm microbial communities from Wishing Well Cave, Virginia, United States - WW16-25 | ecosystem: Environmental > Aquatic > Deep subsurface > Groundwater > Cave microbial mat | place...
AGTGGTTCGTATTGGCGCCGAAGTTCAAGCCGGCGACATTTTGGTTGGTAAAATTTCTCCCAAAGGCGAAACCGAGCTGACTTCTGAAGAGCGCTTGCTTCGCGCTATTTTTGGTGAAAAGGCGCGTGACGTAAAAGACACCTCTTTGGTTCTGCCGCACGGAAAATACGGTCGCATCGTGGGCGTGAAAATTTTCTCTCGCGAGCGCGGCGACGTTTTGGAACCGGGCATTATTAAAAGAATCCAGGTGGAAATCGCCCAGCTGCGTAAAGTGCGCGCCGGCGACAAGTTGGCTGGTCGCCACGGCAACAAGGGTGTTATTTCCCGCGTGAGTCCGGTGGAGGACATGCCTTATTTGGCGGATGGCACTCCGGTGGACATTGTGTTGAACCCGCTCGGCGTGGTTTCCCGTATGAACCTCGGACAAATTTTAGAAACTCATCTTGGTTGGGCGGCGAAAACTTTAGGTTATCGCGCCGTTACTCCGGCTTTAGCTGGCGCCACCGATGAACAAATCCGCGCGGAATTGAATAAAGCTGGTTTGCCGGAATCTGGCAAAGTGACCGTCTATGATGGTCGCAACGGTCGTCCGTTCTCCCAACCGGTAACCGTGGGAGTGATTTATATGTTGAAGCTTAACCACTTAGTGGAAGACAAGATTCACATGCGCTCCATTGGTCCTTATTCTTTGATTACCCAGCAACCGTTGGGCGGCAAGGCGCAGTTCGGTGGTCAGCGTTTTGGTGAAATGGAAGTTTGGGCTTTGGAAGGTTATGGCGCGGCTTACACTTTACAGGAAATGCTGACCATTAAATCCGATGACGTAATGGGACGTTCCGCTTCTTACGAATCCATTATCCGTGGAGAAAAAATCAAGAACCCGAACGTGCCAGCTTCTTTCAATGTTTTAGTTAGCGAATTAAAAGCCCTTGGTCTCAACGTCGAGCTGACCAACCTCGCCACTAAAGAAGATCAAGCAGCTAAATAATATGTATTTCAATTCCATCAGATTAAAATTAGCCTCTCCGGAAGACATCTTGCGCTGGTCGCATGGTGAAGTCATTAAGCCGGAAACTATCAACTATCGCACCCAGCGTCCGGAAAAGGATGGCCTTTTCTCCGAAAGAATTTTCGGCCCGACCAAAGATTGGGAATGCTACTGCGGAAAATACCGCCGCATTCGTTACAAGGGTATTGTTTGCGATCGTTGCAATGTGGAAGTCACCCGCGCCGTTGTTCGTCGCGAGCGCATGGGCCACATTTCACTCGCCGCTCCGGTGGTGCATATTTGGTATCTCAAAAACGTGCCGTCCAAACTGGCGCTGGTTTTGGATATGCCCATGCAGCAGTTGGAAAAAGTGGTTTACTACGCCTCTTACGTAGTGATTAAAGTTAATGAAGAGAATCGCAAGCGCGTTTTGGAGGAATTGGAAAAAGAATTTAAATCCCGCAAAAAGACCGTGGAAGAAGAGGGGACTACCGTGGAGGCTCTGAAAGCCGGCGCCATGGAAGTGAAAGACGCCTTGCAATCTTTGCGCGTTGGGCAGGTGCTTTCGGAAACGCAATTCCATAATCTTTCTCGTCGTTTTGGAGATGTCTTTGAGGCGGGAATTGGCGCGGAAGCCGTCCGCAAAGTTTTAGAAAACTTGGATTTAGCCAAGGTCCGCGTGGAAGTGGAAAAAGATTTAAAAATTTCCAAAGATCCAACCAAAGATCAGCGCTTAGTTCGCCGTTTAAAACTTATTTCGGGCATGATGAAGAGCGGCGTCCGTCCGGAGTGGATGATTATGACTACTTTGCCGGTGTTGCCTCCGGATTTACGTCCGATGGTGGCGTTAGATGGCGGCCGTTATGCCACTTCCGACTTGAACGATTTATATCGCCGCGTCATTAACCGCAACAACCGCTTAAAGAAGCTTTTAGAATTAAAGGCGCCGGATGTTATCGTCAAAAACGAAAAGCGCATGTTGCAGGAATCCGTGGACGCTTTAATTGATAATTCCGCCCGTTTAGGCACGCAACAGCTCGCTTCCCAGCGTCGGCCTTTGCAATCTTTAGCTGACCAGTTGAAGGGTAAACAGGGTCGTTTCCGTCAGAACTTGCTGGGTAAGCGCGTGGACTACTCCGGCCGCTCCGTGATTGTAGTAGGTCCGCAACTCCGTTTAGATCAGTGTGGTTTGCCGAAGCGCATGGCGTTGGAGCTTTTTAAAACCTTCGTAATCAGCAAAGTAATTGAGCGTGGTTTGGCGCATAATATTCGCAACGCCAATCGCGTGATTGAACAAACTACTCCGGAGGTTTGGGAAATTTTAGAAGAAGTTATCGCCAATCGCAAAGTGCTTTTGAACCGCGCCCCAACCTTGCACCGTTTGGGTATCCAGGCGTTTAATCCTATTTTAACCGAAGACTTGGCGATCCAAATTCCACCGATGGTTTGTCCAGCTTTCAACGCTGACTTTGATGGCGATCAAATGGCCGTGCATTTGCCGCTCAGCGACGAAGCGCAAAAAGAAGCCACCGAGCTAATGCTGGCGAGCAACAATCTTTTAAAGCCAGCGACCGGCGATCCGATTGCTATGCCAACTCAAGACATTGTGCTTGGTTCTTATTATTTGACTAAAGTTAACAAAGACGCGCTCGGCGGTGGAAAAATGTTTGCTGATAAATCCGAAGCGTATCTGGCTTGGGAAAATGAATTAATCGCGATTAACGCGCCGATTCGCGTTGGTAAATTGGAAACCACCGTTGGCCAAATGCTTTTCAACGAGGCCTTGCCGGAAGATTTTGGCTATGTGGCGAAAACTATGAATAAGAAAGAGCTTTCCAAAATGTCCGCCGCGATTATTGAAAAATATGGCTTTGAGAAGTCCGCTATTTATCTGGATCAAATTAAAAACGTGGGTTTCCGCTACGCTACGCATTCTGGCGTTACTTGGAGTATGAGCGATTTGGCGATTCCAAGGGAAAAGCCAGAGATTATGGAGAGAGCCGAAAAGGAAGTCGCCTTAATTCGTAGCCAATACGCGGAAGGTTTGCTTACTAATCAGGAGCGCCGCGCCCGCATTATTGAAGTTTGGACCAAAGCCCGTCAGGAATTGGAAAAAATCGTGAAGACCGGAACTTTGGAGGAGTTCAATCCTATCTATACTATCGTGGATTCTGGTTCTCGCGGTTCTTGGGCTCCAATCGTTCAAATGATCGGCATGAAGGGCTTGGTGGCTAACCCAAAGAACGAAACTATCGAATTACCTATTAAAACTTCCTTAAAAGAAGGGCACACGGTGTTGGAATATTTCATCTCCACCCACGGCGCCCGCAAAGGTACTACGGATACCGCTTTGAAAACCGCTTCCGCCGGTTACTTGACCCGCCGCTTGGTAGATGTTTCTCAAGATATTGTTGTTCGGGAAGAGGATTGCCACACTAAGGAAGGCGCGGAAATTACTCGCGCGGATAGTATGGATATTGGCCAGCCGTTTGGCGATCGCATTTTCTCCCGCACCGCTTTAGAGGATATTAAATCCGGCAGTAAGATTTTAGTGAAGGCCGGTGAAATTATTTATCGCAAAACCGCGGACTTAATTAACGCGGACACTAATGTAGAGGCGGCCAAGGTTCGTTCGCCAATTGCTTGCAAAACTCTCTATGGCATTTGCTCTAAGTGTTATGGTTTGGATTTGGCGACCAACACTCCAAGTAAGCTTGGCGGCGCGGTGGGTATTATTGCCGCGCAGTCCATTGGCGAACCGGGCACTCAGCTGACCATGAGAACTTTCCACGCTGGCGGTATCGCGGGCGCCGACATTACGCATGGTTTGCCTCGCGTGGAAGAATTATTTGAAGTCCGTCCTCCGAAAGGCCGCGCTTTTGTGGCGGAAGAGGCGGGTGTGGTGGATAATATTGAGGAGCGAGGTTCTTTGAAGGTTGTGCATATCAACACCAATACTAAAGCTCGCGGTAAAAATGAAAAGCTTTTGGAATATCCGATTCCTCGCAACACGGAAATTTTTGTCAAAGCCGGCGACGCGGTGGAAAAGGGTCAGCAGCTTTGCGAAGGAAACTTGGACTTGAAAGATCTTTTCTTGCATAAGGGCAGCCGCGCGGTAGAGCGCTACATTATCAACGAAGTTCAGAGGATTTACGCTTCGGAAGGCGCCGCTATTAACAATAAACATATTGAAATTATGGTTCGCCAGATGTTCTCCCGCGTGCGCGTCAAAGACGCCGGCGATTCTATTTTCGTCATGGGGGACGTGGTGGAAAAATCCCGATTCTTGGAAACCAACCGTCAGCTTAAAAAAGAGGGCAAAACTCCAGCGAAGGCCGTCCAGCTCTTGCTTGGCATCACCAAAGTCGCTCTTTCCACCGAAAGCTTCTTCTCCGCGGCTTCCTTCCAAGAAACTGCTCGCGTATTGGTGAACGCTTCCATTGAGGGTAAGGTGGATACCCTCCGCGGTTTGAAAGAAAACGTGATTATTGGCCGTTTGATTCCGGCTGGTACTGGTTATAACCGCCCCGTAGAGATAGAAGAGGCCACCGCGGAAGAACAGGCCTCCGATCTTGAATAAATTACTAAGATAAGTTAGAATATCATCACTATTTTCATGACGGAAAACGAAGTAAAAATTGAAGGCCAGAAAGAATACGAACTGACTTTTCTTCTGGAAAAACCGGAAGCCGAAGCCGCGTTAAGCGAATTAATTTCTCGCCACGGCGGCGAAGTTATCCAAAAGAGTCCAGTTCGGGATTTGCGCTTAGCTTACCCGATTAAAAAGCATATCTCCGCGCTTTTCGGGTTCTATTTGCTGAAAATGCCGGCTGATCAGCTGAAAGAGTTTTCTCACAACTTGCGGCTAACCGCCGGAGTGCTAAGATTTTTAGTATTAGTTCCCCCGAAGGTTCGGCTGATGCCAGTCGCGCCCAAAGAAGCGGAATCTGTTTCAGAAAAGCCAGTTAGCGCTCGCCGGCCCGTTCAGAATGAAGCTCTAACGAATGAGGCGCTGGAGGAACAGTTGAAGATGCTTTCTAAATAACCATGAATTTAAATAAGATATTCATTTTAGGAAGATTGACTGGCGACCCCCAGCTTCGTTCCACTACTTCCGGTCAGCAAGTAGCCACTTTTTCCTTGGCAACCAATAGAGTTTGGTATGACAAAAATAAGCAGAAGCAGGAACAGGTTGAATATCACAATATCGTGGTTTGGGGACGCACCGCCGAAATCACCAATCAGTTTTTGAAAAAGGGTTCGCTGGCTTTGGTGGAGGGTCGCATGCAGACCCGTTCTTGGCAAGATCAGCAGGGCCAGAACCGCAAAACCACGGAAATCGTGGCGGAGAGAGTTCAAATCGGGCCACGACCCATGGGTTATAGCGCTCAGCAACCTGCTGGCGGCAACAAACCGGCGGAAGGCGTTAAAGATGCGGGACCGATTGAAGAATTGCCGGTGATTGACGTGGATGCCGAGCCAAAAGAAGATTTACCATTCTAAATATATGAGACAATGTTTCTTCTGTTCACAAAATTTTAGAGAAATTGATTTTAAAGACGTTGAATTGATCAAGCGGTTTGTTTCCTCGCAGGCCAAAATCGTGGATCCTCGTTTTACCAACACCTGCGCCACCCACCAGCGCCGATTGGCGCAAGCCGTGAAGCGTGCCCGCTACATGGCGCTCTTGCCTTACGTCCGCCGCTAATTTTATTAATGGAATTAGTTATTTTTCAATTTTTACATAGCTGGGCCGGTTTCTCTTTGTTAACCGATTGGTTTTTTATTTTTTGCGCCCGTTTCCTTGGTTATTTTTTAATCGCGCTCGGCCTCTACGTAATTTTTCGGGCGGAAAATTTTAAAGCCCGTTTTTATAATTTCGCGCTCGTTTCCCTTTCCCTTCTTTTATCTTACGGTTTAATTCGTCCGATCATTCGTTTTATCTACGCGCGTCCGCGGCCTTTCGCCGCGCTTGGCTTAGAGCCGCTTTTTCAATACACTAACGACGGTTCTTTTCCCTCCGGCCACGCCACTTTTTATATGTGTCTGGCGATGGCGATCTTTTTTGTCAATCGTAAATTCGGTTGGTGGGCGATTTTAGCCGCTTTATTTATTGGCATCTCTCGTATTGTTGCCGGCGTCCATTGGCCACTGGATATTTTAGCCGGTTTTTTTATCGGTTGGGGAAGCGTGATTTTGATCAAAAACCGCTTAGTCAAAATCAAAGAATAAAGCCCTTCTAAAAGAAGGACTTTATTCTTTCCAGTTCTTTTTCCACCGCCGCGCCGTCATAGTCGCCGGAATGGGCGCTGAAACCCTCGTAAGTGGGTTTTTTTTGGTCTAAGTGCAGGGTTATTTCCCAGCCGCTCGGCATTTCATTGGCATACACGTGAAAGCGGGGGAAGCCCGCGCCGCGGATGGATTTCACGTAAGAGGTCTCGCCATCGCGGTTGGTCTGAGGGTGATAGCCGGCCGAGCGCATCGTCGCCCCCGGATTTTTATGTTTTTGTTCGTCTTTGAGAAAAAATTTCATTTTATTTCCGCGATTACCAGCGTAACATCATCCGCTTTGGCCAAAGCGTGAATTTTCCGGCCGAGATAATTATCCTTGATTCTTTTTTGCACCGCCTGCATTAGCTCTTTCATGGCCACTTCTTTGTTATTAGAAGAATTTTCCAAAATAATCTCCATTTCTTCGTTGGTTAGATTATCATGGAGACCATCTGTACTTGCAAGGAGCCAATCTCCTTGTTCTACTTTTATTTCAAAAACGTGGGGAGTGGGTCGATCTTTTTGACCCAAGGTCTGAATAATCCGGTTTCTCGTTTTGAAATATTCCCCTTCTGTTTTTGTGAGATTCGCTAATAATTCTTCCTTGCCGCTGGTTTTTTTCAAAAGAGAATCTATTTTTTCGTCCAGTCTTAGCTGCCTTTTCATGGCTAGCTTTTCCGCGGCGGCAAAATCACCATTAAGTTCTATGAGCGCGTTTTTAAAAATTCTGTTATCATCCTGCGTAATTTGTTCTAGCGTTTGGGTGATTGAGCGAAAAATATAGATACGGCTATCTCCCAAGTGCGCTCCGACCGCTATCTTTTCTCCATTATTTTCCGTTACTATTTTCGCGATCGCGGCAGTTGTTTCCATTGTTCGCATTGGTTCATTGGTAATATCCGCGGATTTTTTCGCTTTGATGATCACTTCATGAGCTTCCAGTAAAACCTCCACTAATTTATTTTTAGTATCTTCTGGAGAAAGCTTCGGCATTTTGATAACCCTTTTTTCCGTTTCCTCTTTAGCAAAACTAGAGGCGATACCGCCGCCTCCTCCACTTCCCACGCCATCAAAAACACCAAACCCCCCGTTTTCTTCGTCGTAGAAGAAACGGTCTTCATTTCTATCTTTATGATCAATGCTCGCCTTTGTCTCCGCGATTATTTCTGGTGGCAGTTCCATTTTTTCTGCCGCGCTATATTGTTCAAAACGAAAACTCTCCATGCTCATATATGGAGATTATAGCAAAAAGAAGAATTTGGTGTCGGGCTGCCGGGAATTGAACCCGGGCCGCGCCCACCCCAAGGGCGTATACTGCCGTTATATTACAGCCCGTAATAAATGTTTTATTTGCTAACAATCGCCCCTGTCTTAGCGGCTGGCGCTTTCGCCACCGTCTTCAAGCACTTGGTGCAAATCATAACTCGCTCGCCGGAGATGAGGGAGTGTTTTTGCAGGTTTGGATGTTTGCGGGTCCAGTTAGTCGGGTTGTAGTGGCCGCGAAGCAGGCGGCGAGTGCCAGCCATTAACGAGCCCTTTTTGCAGATTGCGCACATCTTCATATTAGCTTCCAGTTTACAGCTTTTAGCTTTTAGTGTCAATCCCGTACCTTTCTAAAGAAAAAACCGCCGGAAGGGCGGCTAAGAAATTAACCTTAATTTTCCATATTTACCGGGCCGAATTTCCCAGAGGCCGTTGTAGGGGTCTTCCTCCGTTCTTTCAATAAAACCTGGTTCTTCTACAGAAAATTTATGAATTTTAATCCGAATACAGAATTCACCGCATACCCATTCAATCTTTACGCTCTCCACAAAGCCCACCTGAATTTCTAAGCGTTCGCCCGATATTTCCAATTCATATTTTTTCCCGATAATTTGTTCCAAAAGAAGCGGTAATCCCAAGCTTATAAGGAACTTTTCCATTCTGACTTTTTTAGATTGCTGGGCAGGAACCACCTTCTTTATTTTGGGCATATGTTTCTCCCTAAAGAACTGCGTTTAATATAGCACAAAACTAAAACTCCCCCGACGATATGTCGGGGGAGTTTTGTAAGTAATTACCAATTTCTAATTGCTAATTACCCTTTGTGCATCATTTCATCCTCCATTTCTTTCAACCAGCGTCCGGCAACTTCTTTGCCGCCCAAGCCGAAAGCGAGTCCTCCGGCAATCGCGAGCATCGCGATAAAGCCGGTAATCAAGGCGTTGATGATGGTTACGGCGATGCCGAGCTGGGAAAGCGCGGTTAACATGCCGAAGACGACGACGCCCCACCACGCTACCATGGCGACGCCCTTACCCATGTGGAGTTTAGCTCCCATGACCGAGGCGCGGATGGCGTTGTAAACGAAATTTGCCACCACCAAAGCCGCCAAGAGAATCAACGCGGCGACGACCACGTGCGGGATGTAGTTTAAAACATCCTTCAGGAAGTCAGACAACGCGTAGAACTGCAGAGTGTCGGAAGCCGCCAGTAAGAAGGCGATCGTAATGAACCAGTAAACCAAGCGACCAAAGAAGTGGCCGGAATCCAGGTCCAGATTAGCGCGTTGAAGATAACCCTCTACGCCTAATCTGCGGAGCAGCACGTCTAATTTTAAGAAATAAACTACGCGCTCCACTACGCGTTCTAATACCGCGGCGACGATTAAACCAACGACGAAAATCACCAAAGCTCCCACTAAGGCCGGCAAGAAACCAACGACGGTTACCCACAGGTCTTGTAAGGAGGCAACGATGACATCAATCCAGTCTTGTACTACCATAATTTTTTATTTTTTAATTAATTTGACCTTTTAAGAATAAAAAAACACGACCTTTTATAAGCTTTTTAATTAAAACTACCCTGAAGTTATTATATACCAGAGTTTCCCATCCCCCTCCCCCTCTTGTGGATAAGTGAAATCGATAGGGTATAGCGTTTAGCGTATAGGGTATAAAAATCAATAAATTACTAAACCCTAAACGCTGCACGCTAAACGCTTTTTTTCGCTTCTTCAAATAAATCCACGAATTTCTTATAGTTTTTGGCAATTTCTCTCGCCGCCTCTTCTCGGGAAATCTCCCCTTTATGATATTTTTGGAGCGGCGCGCTGAAAACCGTGCGTCCCACCGCGAAACCCACCACCCCTTCAACGTTCGCCGCCGCTTTGAGCCATTTCAGCACTTTTTCCTCGCTTTCACCTCGACCTAAAACCACAATTCCCACGCCGGTTCGTCCATTGGAGCGCGCCTGTTCCGCCACCATTTTCATATCCGCCGGATTTTCTAATCCTTCCAGTTTCCAAATGTCTGGCTCCAGACCGCTCGCCTGTAATTCTTTAATAGAGGCGAGCATTAATTTCCCTTGTAGTTTTTTTTCAAACTCATCTTTACTGCCGCCGCACTCTTCCATCTGTTTTTTTGTGGGAATCGCCAGTAATTCAAACAAAAATTTATAGCCTTTGGTTTTACACCAATCATTTATTTTTTTTAAACGCGCAATCTGCCGCTGATTCATCGCTTGCTCGCCGTCCGGATTGTAGCGCACCAACACTTTCACGTAAGCCGGCGCCAATTTTTCAATATATTTTCCGAAATCGTCGCCGTGCTCAAAATCAAACTCGTCTTGCCCGCTCTTTTCCGTGGTGAGAATTCGAGTAATGTCCGCGGCGCGGGCGGCCCGATGAATTTCCGCGCCGAATTTTTCATCCACCAGAATAGCGGCCTTGTCTTTTGGCGCGCCCATTTTTAACGCCTCCAACATTCCTTCGTAAATGACCTTTTTATAATCGGACAGCTTGGCGGCTTGTTCCGGCGTGAGAGTTTTTTCTTCAAAACCGAACATTTTAATGAATGAACCGCGATGGTCAAAAGGTAAAATATATAACATTGGTTGTTTCATATTATTTATAAAATGCGAATGGGGATGGGGTTGGCCGGTCAGATGTTCTTTACGAATATAACTGACGCTTTTATTTTTCGCGTAAGCCACCAAAGTATGCGTGATGATTTTATGCGGCTCCGTGACCACGCCATCCAAGAGCGGGCCGCTGACCACGCCGGTGGCGGCAAATATCACTTCCTCGCTTTTCACTAAATCCGCGACTTTTAATTTTTGTTTAACATCTATTCCTAATTCTTGAAGTTTGGGAATCTGTTCCGGTTTTGCTTGCCAGCGGCAAAGCATCTCTCCGCCGTAGCATTTGAGCGCGGCGGCGGCTAAAACCGCTTCCGTGCTTCCTCCGACTCCCATCATAACATCAATCGGGGATTCTTTCAGGCACGTGGCAATTGCCATGGCGACGTCGCCGTCGGTGAAAAGCTCAATACGGGCGCCGGCTTGGCGAATTTCCGCGATAAGTTTTTCGTGCCTCGGTCGGTCCAGTACCGCTACCGTAATTTCCGAAATATCTTTGCCGAGCGCCACTGCCACCCGTTGCAAATTTTTCGCCACCGGAAGATCTAAATCAATCACATTGGCGGCTTCCGGCCCTACCGCGATTTTTTCCATGTAAGAATCAATGCCGCGGTAAAGCGTGCCTTGTGGAGCGGCGGCAATGACCGTCAGCGCGTTTGGTCGGCCATAAGCGACGCTGGAAGTGCATTCCAGCGGATCCACGGCGATATCCCAGAGGAGATTATTTCCTCGCCCGAAGCGCTCTCCTATATATAGTTCGTAAGATTGGTCTTTATCTCCCTCGCCGACCACCACCTCGCCTCGAAAATCCAGCTCGTTCAGAGCTTGGCGCATGGCGTCCACGGCGGCTTTGTCGGCTAATTTAGCTTCGCCCTTGCCCCTCCACTTGGCGGCGGCGATAGCGGCTAATTCCGTGGCTCTGGAGAAATCCGGAAATCCTTCCATTGCTATATTAAGCAAGGATTTAACAAAACTAACAAGTCATATAATTAAATTTGGTTATTTTTTTCAATTCCGTTAGAAATAAAAAACCGGCCCCTCACAGGCCGATTTTTTTGTCCGCCATAGCTTTACGCGATGGAGGATTCCAATTTCTCTATTGCATCATGCCGCCCATCATCATTTTTTTGCGGGAGGCTAAGATTGCCCACGCGCCGACTACTAAATGGAGAAGCGTGTCCGCTGGGTTTTCCAAGTTGGCGCCGAGGAAATATTCCCCGTATAGCAAGCTATATAAACCAACCAAAACACCCACCCAGCCGAGAAGCATCACTAACCCTTTTTGCATGCTCATACCGAGCACAAAGCTGGCAAGTAAGCCCGCAACGCCGAGAAGCAGGTGCGCCCAGTTCTCGCCATTATCAAACCACCAATAAGAGCCGAATAAGCTCTGTTCCGGCGTTGGACCGATTACTCCCCAAAAACCTAAAAGGCCGACGAGTATTAAGACCGCGCCGCCAACTGTTAAAAATCCTTTCGGAGTTAACAACATAATTATTTGTGTTTTTGAAGTTCGCGACCTTTTCCACATTATAACATCTGGTTGCGGACATATTGGGGATAATTTGGTTTAGAATTTTATTTCAATCTGTTAATCTAACCTCATCCGTTACGAAGGAGGAGGCATGTACTCTCGATATTTTGAACGAAAGTTCTTTGAAAGAGCCAGAAAATTACGGCGGCAATCCAATTGTCCGAAAGCGCAAACCGCCGCCGTAATCGCGAACAACAAGAAGGAAATCAGCATTGGTTGGAATGCTTGCCAGCCAGAAGGATTTTCCCGAGAAGGAAAAATTTGTTTAGGCGATTGTCCAAGAATTAAAATGGCGACCACGCAATCCTACGAAGTTTGCCATATTATTCACGCGGAAACGCTGACAATCCTGAATGTTTTGGGGATTTTATCCGAAGAAATACTTTGCGAGTTTGAAAGCCATAAGTTTCCGACCAAGGAAATAATCTCCAAGTTTTTTAGTCAAGGAGATTTAGGATTGCTCCGAGGCGCCGCTCTCTATCTTTCCGGCCACACCTATGCCTGCGATAACTGTAAGGAGATGTGTCGTTTAGTCGGTTTGCGATCTATTCTTGTTGATCCGGAGCCGGCGGCTAAAGTGTCCGCCTATTATCAGGGGCTTGGACGAGCGGTTCCTTGGGAACCGCGCGCCGACTTAATCAATGGCATCTGGCACGTCAATAAATAATCCAAACTCTCGATTTTTTAATCGAGGTTTTTATTTTGTCAGCAGGCGGTAATTAGAAATTCCGTTAAAGTCCCTTCGTTCCAATTAAACAAATTTTTTGCCAAGGCTGGTAAACGCTGTGGAATTCCTGAGTTTGAGTTTCTCCGTTGGCGTAGCGCACGGTATAAGTGGCGTCCGCGGTCATACCCTTGCGGGGCGTTTCACTGCACTCAATTTTTCCCAGTGGAATGTCTGGACCCAGGGCGTATTTGGTTTCCGGAGCGGGTTTTTCTTCCGAAAGAACCACCTCTGAAACCTCCGCCAAGCGTCCATCTTTTTGCCCGTAAAGTTCAAAAATCAATTCAGTTCCCTCTACTCTTCCTTGCAAGAGAAGATAATTATTCGTGTCGTTGATGAATTTGAAATCCGGATGAGGGCCGTAAATAGTGGCATCCAAACCCGGGCCATAATAGCCGACCACGTAGCGATGATTCACGCGTTCGGTGATGGGCATGCCGGCATTGAGCGCTAGGCGAAAAAGCGTGGTGGCGAGCTGGCAGAGTCCGCCGCCCAATTCTTTCACGCTTTTACTTTCTTTAATCACGAATTCCGGCACGAAACCCTCTTCTTCGGTGGTGGTGCCGATGCCAATGACGGCGGAGA
>Ga0247727_10014639_pt1 | contig 12998 bp, 9 predicted proteins | sample WisWelCaveWW1625_FD_202498 | JGI IMG/M metagenome (GOLD analysis project Ga0247727, IMG submission 202498) | Biofilm microbial communities from Wishing Well Cave, Virginia, United States - WW16-25 | ecosystem: Environmental > Aquatic > Deep subsurface > Groundwater > Cave microbial mat | place...
CTGTTCGCGAGGAGCAGCCAATCCTTGCCGTCCTTCTTATACACGATCATGTCGAGCGGGCGGTTGCGGTTGCCGAGCTCGGCGACGGTCTTGCCGCGGATTTTCGCGCCGGCCTGGAGCTGCTTGATTGGGAACTGCACCAGCGGCGTGCAGGTGTAGGCGGCGAAGAGGCTCGCCTCGTTGCCGACCTTGAAGGGAACGAACGTGCGGACCGGCGAGCGCGTCTCAAACGCCCCGTGCGCGCCGTGGTAGATTTCGACCGCCGTGCCCTTGTCCACGGACTGGAACGGGAACGGGATCGAACGCAGCGTCGAGGCGAACTCCTCGTTCGACAGGCCCGCGACGAGCACGCTGCCGTCGAGGTAGGCGATGTCGGTGATGGCTTCGAGGCGCGGGTTGCCCTTCTTGCCGCCGGGCGCGGCCTCGGCGGGCGGGTTGGGCAGCTCGGCCTTGGAGAACTTCACCTTGTCGAGCGACACGGCGTCGAGCGTGCCCTTCGAGTTCACGCGGACGAGAACCGGCGTGGCGTCGGTGCCGCGGCCGCGCGTGACGGCGAGATAGGCGTTGCGCGAGATGGGATTGACCGCGAGGTCGTCAATGGTGAGCTGGTCCGCGGCGGTGCCGAGCAGCGCGCCGAGCTTGACGTTGATAGCCTCGACCTTGAGCTGCGGCGAACCGGACGCGGCGGTGGTGTCGCCCGTCGCGACGGCGAAGATCGCGGCGGATTTCGAGTCGCCGATGAGCAGGACGCCCTCGGGCCCGAAGGTGATCGGGCCGGCGGACTTGAGTTCGACTTTGCCTTCCTTCATTCCGGCAGTCGAACTGGCGGCGGAGGCGGTGCCGGCTACGGCAGCGCAGGCAAGCAGGGTGAGCAGGGAGCGGAGGGGTTTCATGGTCGGTTCTTTGGTTGACAGCGGCGATGCGCCGCGGGGTTCAAGTGATGGCGGACTGTTTCGGTTCTGCGCGAACCCGTCAAGCGCGAAGCCGGAGCCAACAGGGCACCGGATTGATGGCGGGTTCACGCGGTTCAACACCATGCGCAGCGTGCGGTTGCGGCTCGTGGGCGGGACTTCACGAATCCTGTTTCGGACTTGCCGGCATTGCCATGCTCTTCAGTTCCCGCTCCCGCAGAAATGCAAAGATCACCGGCGTGACGATTAGGATGTGGATGAGGCTCGAGACCATCCCGCCGATGACGGGCGTCGCGAGCGGCTTCATCACCTCGGCGCCGGTGCGCTCGCTCCACATGATGGGCAGGAGGCTCGCGACGATGGTGGCGACGGTCATCACCTTCGGACGCAGGCGCAGGCGTGCGCCGTCTTTCACGGCTTGAACGAGGTCGTCGCGCGTGAAGGGCTGCCCCGCGGCGGCGCGCTCGGCTTTCCGCTTCTCAAGCATTTCCTCGAGATACACGACCATCACCACGCCGGTCTGGATGGCGGTGCCAAAGAGCGCGATGTAACCGACCCACACGGCGACGCTGAAGTTGTAGCCGAGCGCCGCCTGCAGGAACACGCCGCCCGTCAGCGCGAACGGCACCGCAAGGATCACGTGCGCCGCCTCCTTGAGCGAGTGATACACGATGTAGAGCAGCAGGAAGATGATGAACAGCACGCTTGGCACGATGAGCTTCAACGTGCGTTCGGCGCGGAGCAGGTTTTCGTATTCGCCGCTGTATTCGATGGTCATGCCGGCGGGGAGCGTCGGCACGATCTCCTTCGTCAAGCGCGCGCGCACGTCGTCCACGAAGCCGCCGAGGTCGCGGTCCTTCACGTTCGCCTGCACGAAGACGCGCAGCCGGCCGTTCTCGCTCTGGATTTCGCTTGGACCGAGCGTCCGCTTGAACTTCGCGACCTGCCCGAGCGGGATGAACTTTCCCGACGGCGTCGCGATGAGCACTTCGCCGAGGCGCTCGATGTCGTCGCGTTCGCCGCGCTCGATGCGGACCTGGATCGGGAAGCGCTGGCGTCCCTCGATGGTGGTCGAGACGTTTTTGCCGCCGATGCCGGCCTCGACAGCGTCGAGAACATCCTGCGCGCGCAGTCCGAAGCGCGCCATCGCGGGGCGGTCCACGGCGATTTCAAGATACGGCTTGCCCTGCACACGCGTCGCGGCAACGCCGACAGCGCCGGGGATTTCGCGCACGACGCGCTCGATGTCGAAGGCCTTCGCCTGCAGCGCGTCGAGGTTGTCGCCGAGGAGCTTGACGCCAAGCTGTGCGCGGATGCCGGTGGAGAGCATGAGGATGCGATTCTCGATGGGCTGGAGAAAGCTCGGCACGTAGCCGGGAACTTCGAGCATCTTCTCCATGAGTTCCTCCTTGAGCTTCTCGATGGTCATGCCCGCGCGCCAGCCGGGGTTGCGCACGATGGTGGGCCACTTGATGAAACCGAGCACGACGCGGTTGGTCGCGAGCCACTCGGGCTTGAGCATGATGGTCGTCTCGATCATCTCGACGGGCGCGGGGTCGGTGGCGGTCTCCATGCGGCCGAGCTTGCCGGCGACGGAGAGCACCTCGGGCGTGGCGCGGATGACCTGGTCCTGCCACGCCATGATGCGCTTGACCTCGGTGAGCGACGTGCTCGGTAGCAGCACGGGCATGAAGAGCAGCGAGCCTTCATTGAGCGGCGGCATGAATTCCTTCCCGAAGCCCTTCGTGGCCGCGGCGACCTTGTCCCAGCCGCGCGCCTGCACCCACTCGTGCCACGTCCGCGGCAAGCCGAAGCCGACGGCGACCGCGCACGCGAGCAGCATCGCGGCGATGAGCATGACGGTCTTGCGCCACTTGAGCGCGAAGTCCAGCAGCGGGTCGTAGATGGCGAGCAGCACGCGCATGACCCAGTTGCGGTCCTCGCCGTGGAATGGCCCGCGCACGAGCAGCGTGCAGAGCGCGGGCACGACGGTCGCCGCGAGCAGCGTCGCGCCGATCATCGCGAAGGTCTTCGCGAAGGCGAGCGGGTGGAACAGCTTGCCCTCCTGCCCCGTGAGCGCGAACACGGGGATGAACGCGAGGATGATGATGATCATCGCGAAGAAGATGGGACGGCCGACTTGCTTCGAGGCGGCGAGGGTGACATCCCAAGTTTCCTGCGCAGTGAGGCGAGTGGAAGCAGGGGAGAGAGGGAGAGAGGGAGAGAGGGAGCCTTCGCCCCCGCTCCCTTTCTCCCCCGCTCCCTTTCTCGCTTTCTCCTCCTCCGCTCTCTCACAATGCCGGATGACATTCTCCGTCATCACGATGCCCGCGTCCACGAGCACGCCGATGGCGATGGCGATGCCGGAGAGCGACATGATGTTCGAGGTGATGCCGAACTCCTTCATCAGGATGAACGAGATCAGGATCGAGACCGGCAGCGGGAACGTGACGATCAGGATGCTCCGGAAGTGGAACAGGAAGATGATGTGCGCGAGCGTGACGAGGATGATCTCCTCGGCAAGCGCGTGCTTGAGCGTGTCAATCGTGCGGTCAATCAGCTCGCTGCGGTCGTAGAAGGGCCGGACGCTCACGCCCGGCGGCAGGCTCGGCGAGATTTGCGCAATCTTTTCCTTCACGCGCCCGATGACGGCGAGGGCGTTGTCGCCGTTGCGCATGACGACGGTGCCGCCGACGACCTCGCGGCCGTCCACGTCGAGCGCGCCGCGCCGGAACTCGCCGCCGATCTGCACCGTCGCCACGTCGCGCAGGTAGATGGGCGTGCCGTTGCGCTCCATCAGCACGATGGCTTCGAGGTCGGCTGTGGATTTCACGAGGCCGATGCCGCGCACGACGAACTCCATCCCGTTTTCCTCGATGACCTTGCCGCCGACGTTGAGGTTGCTCTGCTGAACGGCTTCGAGCACGGATTGGAGCGACACGCCGAGCGCGCGCATCTTCCGCGGCGAGACTTCGATCTGATACTGCCGCACGAAACCGCCGACGCTGCCGACTTCCGCGACGCCCTGCACGGCGTTGAGCTGGTAGCGCACGAACCAGTCCTGCACCGCGCGCAACTGCCCGAGGTCGTAGCCGCCCTGCGGCGACTTCGCCGGGTCCACGTGGAGGTAATACTGGTAAACCCAGCCGAGGCCGGTCGCGTCGGGGCCGAGCTTGGGTGTGACGTCTTTTGGCAGCGCGTCGCCGAGATAGTTGAGGCGCTCGAGCACGCGCGTGCGGGCGAAGTAATTGTCCACGCGGTCCTCGAAGACAATCGTGAGCAGCGAGAAGCCGAACATGGAATTCGCGCGCACGGCCTTCACGCCGGCGAGTCCCTGCAAGTTGACCGAGAGCGGATACGTGACCTGGTCCTCGACCTCCTGCGGCGAGCGGCCGGGCCAGTCGGCGAAGACGATGACCTGGTTCTCGCTGAGGTCGGGGATGGCATCCACCGGCGTGCGAAAGACCGCGCGCACGCCGAAGCCGATGACAAACAGGACGCCGCACAACACGAGGAACCGGTTGCGCAGCGACCACTCGATGAGGCGGTTAATCATGGCAGGATTGAGTGCGGACTAGTTCGTGCGTGGACACGTCGGATGAAGTGTGGTTGACTTCTGGCGTGGTAACGACCTTGACCAAGCGCGGAACAATCTCGATCCCCAAACCGCTGCGGGACGGCCTTGCTCTGGCGGCGGGCGACAGCTTGCTCATTGCGGCGGGGCTTGACGGCGGCCTCGTGCTCACCAAGGCAAGGCGTGCGCGCCGTTGGCTCAAGGTGCTCCGTGGCTGTCCCGAAGCGCTGCCTGTTCCCATTCGCGAGCACTTCACCGAGCGCGCCTGCGGTCTGTGACTTTCCTGCTCGACACCGACGTGCTCTGCGAGGGCGCGAAGCCGAATCCGAACGCTGCCGTGCTGAAGTGGCTCGCGGAAAACGAGCGGGAGTGCTGCACAAGCGCGCTCGTCTTCGCTGAAATCACGCGTGGTGTCGCGAGGCTGCCGAACGGCCGTCGGAAGGAGCGGCTTCGGCGCTGGCTCAATGAACTTCACGTCGCATTTGGCGCACGGGTGCTGCCGTTCGACGTGTCGGCGGGGATTGCGTGGGGCGAGTTGCTCGCGAGCCTCGAACCGCGCGGGTTGCTTCCGCCGCATCCTGACAGCTACATCCTCGCCACCGCCAAATGCCACGGCCTGACCGTCGCCACACGCAACGTCGGCAACTACGCCGGCCGGGGAGTTCCCGTGTTCGATCCGTTCACGGGCAGGCACTGCTGAGCGCGACAACACGGGCCACTGGCTCGTCGCTGACATGACGCGGCGGCAGTTCACGGCTTCACCTCGCTTCCGCAGTCCATCATCGGGTTTCCGTGGAATGGATTTTGCAGCGGACCCTGGAGCTGCACCCAGTAATTTGTCACGCCCATCTTCGGCGCCATGAAGCAGGTGTAAATCTTCACGTCCTTGAACGCAGTCTGGCGTCGCGCGGCGCGCGTGAGGTCCACGGTGGCGGCGGTGAACGGATAAAACAACTTGCGCGCAGCGGCGATGTCCGCCGCGGCGGCGAGGTGGCCGCTGGCGTGGAGCTTCGCGAGTAACGGCTGCCAGTCGTCCGCGCCCTCGAAGGCTTTGCTCAACGCGGGCAGCTCGATATGGAGCCTCGGCACGAGCGCGTTGAACTCGTCGAGCTTTGCGTGCGCGAGTGCGAGGCTGATGCCGTTCGCCACAGCGAGGAAGTTGCTCACGGCGGCCTGCTGCGCTGCGTTCAGCTCGGGCAACGGCGGAAGCGGCAGCAGCTTGTGGCCCGTGTCGGTGCTGGTGGAAGTCGCCGAGGGTCCGCCGTGATGTTCGTGCCCGCCCGCGGAGCCGCTTTCGAGCTGCGCCTGCGCGTCAATGAGCAGGTTGCCCGTGGTCACGACGATTTCGCCTTCGCCGAGGCCGGCCGTGACTTCGACGAGTTCATCGCCCGTGCGGCCGAGCCTGATCATGCGCTGCTCGTAGATGCCGCCGCCCTTGTCCACATACACGATGGGCTGCGCGCTCGCGGCGAGCACGGCGCTGCGTGGGAGCGCGAGCACCTCGGGCACCTCGACCTTCACGAGTCCGTCGGCGAAGAGCCTGTGCAGAAACTGCCGGCGCCTGCGGCCACCGTCCTCGATGAGCGGGTTGTCGAGCTCGACGCGGACTTTCGCGCTGCGGCTCAGGTCCCTGATGTTCGGGTCAATGAACGCCACGGCGCCCGTGAAACTCTTGCCGGGCGCCGACGGCGTGGTGACCTCGACGCTTTGTCCGATGCGAATCCACGGCAGGTCGCGCTCGTAGGCGTCGAACTGGAACCACATCGTCGAGAAGTCCGCGAGCTCGAAGAGCTTCTCGCCCTCCTTCACGTATTGGCCCTCGTAAACGAATCGCGCGATGACGGTGCCGGCGGCGGGCGCGAGGACTTCGGTGTGGATGTTGGTCGCGGCCTTGTCCGGGAGCGCGGCGATCTGCGCGTCGGTGAGGCCGAGCCGCTTGAGGCGCACGATGACGCCGTCCATGAGCCGCTGGCGCTCGGCCTGCACAAGCGCGTTGCTCGATCCGGCGAGTCGCGCGAGCGACGTGTATTCGCGCTCCGTGTTCAGCAGCATCGTGCTGAACAGGGTCGCGAGCGGCTGGCCCGCGGAAACTTCCGCGCCGATGAAGTTCACCGAGAGCTTGTCCACGCGGCCGTCGGCAATCGCCGAGATGAACCGGTGCCGGGTGTCATTGTCGTCAATGGTGCCGGCGACGCGCAGCGTGCGGGTGAGCGGCTGACGCTTCGCGGCGACGGTCTGCACATGGATGGCGTTGATGCGGTTCGTGCTGAGCATGACCTGGCCGGGCAGGAGGTTCGCGGTTGGGCCCGAGCCGAGCGGCGCGAGCGCCATGCCGCAGAAGGCGCACGTGCCGGGTTTCTTCTCGCGCACCTGCGGGTGCATGGAGCAGGAGTAAGTCTTGTCCACCACGGCGCCGTGGCCGGCGTGGGCGTCCGTCCCGGTGCGTGAACCGAACTTCGCGGCGAAGAATCCGCCCGCGCCCGCGAGCGCGGCGACGGCGATGATGATGAGTGGTGTTTTGGATTTCATGGTTTTTCCTCCTCGTCTTCCGAGGGCAGCTTGCCGGTGCGGTAGTAGCGTTCGAGCGCGGTGAAGTCTCCAAGGCCGCAGCAGAGGACGAGTTCGGCGAACAACTGTTGCTGCTCGGCGGTGGCCCGCGCGATCATGAGCTGGGCTTCGAGCACCATGCGGCGCAGGTCCATCACGTCGCGCGCCATTCCGCGGCCCGCTTCCCACGCGGTGCGCGCGCTGGTGAGCGCGGCCTCGGTGCGGGGGATCACTTCGTCGCGGTAGAGCAGCACTTCGCGGCGTGCGGAGTCCACCTGCGTCGTGAGCCGGAAGACTTCCTCGCGAATGCCCGCTTCCCCATCCGCGAGGTCGTGTTCGAAGGCCGTCGCCTTCGCCTCGTCGCGCAACACGTCGCTGCGGTAGCGTTCGCGGTTGCCCCACGGGAGATTCATCTTCACGGACACCATCGCCTCGCGGTAGCCGAGGTTCCCGGAGAACTGCCGCGTCTGCACACCGGCGGTGATGTCCGGCAGCCGCATCGCGCGCGTGGCGCGGGTCATTGCCTGCGCTGCGAGGATTTCGTCACGCATCACCCTGAGCTTCGGCTCCTGCTTGCACGCGAGATCGGCGAGCGCGGGCCGATACGGCATCGGGTCGGCGAGCGCGGGCAATTCGAGGCGCGGCCACGGCGAAGCCACGTCGCGCCCGAGGAGGCGGTTTGCGATGGCGTGCTCGGCGGCGAGCTTGTTCGTCTCCGAATGCAGTTCATGGAGCCGGCGCGAGCGCTCGTTCTGCAACAGGACGACCTCGGCTTGCGAACCCATGCCGGCGCGAAGGCGCTCCTCGGCAAGCGGGATCATCACGTCGAGCCAGGTGAGGTCCGTCGCGGTGAGTTCGACCGTGCGGCCGGCGAGCGCGGCGCGGAGCAGGGACTTCGCGAGGTCGCGCCGCAGATATTGAAAGATCATTTCCACCTCCCGCCCGCGGAGCTTCGTCCCGGCGATCGCGGCGGACCTGGCGAGCGCGGGCTTGTTCCACAGCGGGAGTTTTTGCTCGATGCCGTAGATGAGGTTGCCGTCCTCCTGCACGGCCATCGAGCGGCCGGGGCCGGGCGAGACGTTGCCGAGCATGAGCATCGGGTCGTCCCACTTGCGGATGCCGTTGGCGTTGAAGATGGCGGCGTCGGCGCGTGACCGCGCGGCGCGGAGCGCGGGGTGGTTGGTGCGCATCTCGGCAGAAAGGGACTTGAGCAAGGCGGGCGTGAGCGCTAGCGGTCCGGGCGTGGCCGCGCCGGTGCCCGTGGCCGCGCCTGTGAGCGCGACGAGGACGAATGCGTAATGAGTCATGCGTAAATTTTTCATAAGGCACAAAGGGACACTTCGAGCCGGCGAGACGGGGCACGAGGGGACACGACTTCCGCGATGGCGCCAGCTCAGGGCACACCACGGACGTGTGAGGCGGGAATCAGACGAGGTAACTGCAGTGCCGCACAAAGAGCGGCACGGACGGGACACAGACGAAAGTGGACGCGGGCAAAACGGAATGGGCATCCTGCGCCGTGAGCGTGGCGACGAGGATGATCGCCGGTGTGAGCAGGAGCTGGATTTGAAGTTGAGTCAGCGTTTTCGCCGGGATGGGGGCTTGTTCGCCACGCTGGGGCACGGAACTTTGGGCGCAGCAATTGGCGCAGTTCTCGCAGCAGGCGGGGGCGGTGGTTGCGCACGCGGGTGCGGGCGCGGGCGCGGCGGACAACGCCGGCGCGACTGCCATAAGCAGCGCGAGGGCGAGGGCCACGACGGTTTTCACGGTGGGACAGTAGCTCCGGGAGTGCGGTTTGGTCAAATGCTGAAATTGGCGCGGGCTTGCCTCATTTTGGCGTGTGCTTCTGGCAGAACGTGAGCAGCGGCTTCTCGACGAGGAGGTAGTAGGCACAGCTTCCGCCGAGTGAAACTGCGGCGAGCGCGAGGAGGGTCCAGTGCGAAACGCGGCCCTGGTCGTGGCCGTGCGACGCGAGCCAGTTGATGCCGATGTTCACGATGTTGCCGTGCATGAGGTAGACCGAGTAGCTGGCGTCGCCGGTGAACTTGAGCCAGCGCGGGATGAGCCGGTCGAACTCCGCGCCGAGCACGACCGAGCCGAAGACCGACAGCGCGCAGGCCGCGCCGAGATAAGTGCGCACGGGCATTTCACCGAGCGGCTGGAGGCTGCGCAGCGAGAAGTAGCCGATGAGGAACATCCCCACGCCGCCGACGAGCGCGATGAGTCCGGTGCGCCGCGACCACGAGCGGCCCTTCACGAAATGGCAGACCACGCAGCCGAGGTAGAACTGAAGGAAGAACGGGCTGAAGAAAAACTTCGCCGGGAACTCGAGCAGCGGCATCCCGGGGATGTTCAGCAGCACGACGAGCGCCGCGTGCGCCTGCACCGCGCGCCAGAAGCCCGGCCCGTAGAGGATGAGCACGAGGAACATCAGGTAGAACGTCATCTCGAAGCTGAGCGTCCACGCCACGTCGAGGAACGGCGCGCGGTCCTGCGGCACGAGCAGGAACGACGTGAGCAAGTAGCTCAAGCCGGTCTTGCCCTCGCGCACGCCCCCGCCGCCGGTGCCCAGCATGAACGCGAGCTTGAACAGGCAGACCGTCAGGAAAATCGGGTAGATGCGCGTGACGCGGCGGTAGAAGTATTTCTTGGCCGCGAGCGGGTTGCCGATGGAATGGGCGTTCGTGTAGAGGATGATGAAGCCGCTGAGGACAAAGAAGAAATCCACGCCGAGGTCGCCCGCGAAAAACACGCCGCCCCACGGCTCGAGCCCGAGCTTGTTCTTCGAGAGTTCCGAGACGTGATAGAAGAGAACCGCCATCGCGGCGATGCCGCGGTAGGCCTGAAGGCAGGAGAGATAATCCTTTTGAGGACGCGAAGACGGGGAAGAGGGCGATTGAGTTGTGTCGGGAGAGGTCAAAGCAAAAATAGAATGCGGTTGGGTATCGAGCGGCAAGAGGGCCTGATCTTTCGTGCCCTCTGGCCTTATGGACCAAGCAGCGATTTCAGATGCAGCAATCGTGGGCTTCGCGCTTTCAGCAACTCGGCAAGAACCGCTTCGAGTTCACGAAGCCGGTGGTTGATGATCGCATCGAGTTCCGACAAGTCGTCGCTCAAACCGGATTCCGACAACTTCAGTCTGGCATCCCTGGCTGTCTTGATGAGCCACGGCTCGAGCCTGGGGCAGATTACGACAAGCCGGTTGTTGGTCGTCTTCTCTACCTTGAATCGAACGTCGTGCTCGAACCCGGACTCAACGAAGCGCCGCAGTGTGAGTGGCTCCGCGCTCTTCGAATTAGGGTCTTCATCCACCATTCCGGTCACTCCCGAATGCTTGGCGAGATATTTCGAAACCCGCCCTTTCCCGTGGCAGTGCGTGATGTCCTTTGCCTTGACGCCAAGCGCGACGGCGAGCGTTTCGTCAGGCTTGCACTCAAGGAACAGCCTCATCCCTCCACCAGCTTGTCGAGATTGAAGAACGCGTCCGAGTCCAGTTCGAGAAGCTCAGGAAGGTTCTTTTCCGGAATGGGGCGCAGCTTGGTTTCAAACTTCTCCAACTCGGTTACAAACACCGCCAAATCCTTGGTTGGAGTCTTCTCTACGATGGACGACAAAAGGTAAGGGTTGTGAGTTGTTATGAAGAACTGGTTCGTTTCGTCGAGGGCGATGCGCTCGGCGAGATACTTGGTGTAAAAGGGGAAGGTGTTTGCTTCCGGTTCATCAAGCAGTAGACTGCTATCGCGGCTCGTTTCCAACGCGGACATGAGGAATGCCATGCGGCGAACCGTTTCTGAAACACTGGTCCAAGGGTAACTGTAGAGTTCGTCATCCACATCCTTGGTGATGAGTAATTCGTTCTCCGTCGGTTTCAACTGGAGACGGAATCCCTTCGCTCGAATCATCTCGCCGATGCGCTTGCGCAAAGGCTCGTTCGTGTAGAGAACTGCGACCAAGTTTTCGCCGAATGGCGGAATCAGTTCGCCAGGCTGGCCATTTGGGAATGACGGTTCGGACTTAAACTTGAAGTATTTGATTGGGGTTGGCTGCTGGCTCCACGAACCAATGCCCTGATGGTGGAGGCTGAAGGTCGCTTTCAGGATGCCACCTGCAAGAAACGCACCGTGAAAACCGCCACCTTGAAAACGCAGCGACATCTTCCATTTGCCAATTTCCACTTCCACCGTGCTAGCAATCTTCTGGTCAAAAAAAAGGTCGGCAGTTGATTTGAACCGGAGAATCTCCTGAAATGCTGACGCAACTCCAGTTGAGAAGAAGGCCAATGCTTCCAGAATGTTCGATTTTCCCGTGTTCGGCTCGCCAATGAAGACATTGACTCTCCGCGCCTCAAACTGAAGCGAGCGCAGGGATTTGTAGTTACAGATACGAACGGGCGACAGCATACGGAATCTGTTTGGCGTTACTACGCCTTCGTCGTTACCGCGTCGTTTGCCTTGAGCTTCGCGAGCAAGTCATCGCGCTGCGAGGTGTCGCCGGTGCCGCAGTGCGAACCGACGTGCGGTTCGTGATGCTCCTCTTCCTTGCGCGAGAAGGCGCCGCGTGCGCTGGCGGCGGGATTGATGGCGGCCTTGGCCTCGGCGAGGTGGCCCTTGCCGATGCTCACGCCGTTGAACGCGCGCTTTTCAAGCGCCAGACTCGGCGCAACCGGGGCGGGTCGCGGGCCGAAGTTGTATTTGAAGTTCAGGAGCGTATCGCGCGGGCTGGTGCTGAGCGCGCCGCTCGGGTCGTAGCCGCAATGGACCATGCAGTTCTCGCAGCGCGAGTCGCGGGCCTTGCCGTCCACGACGCCGTAGTTCTCCCACTTCACCGTGCCGAGCATCTCTGCGTAGCTCGGGTAGTGGCCGTCGGTCATCAGGTAGCACGGGGCTTTCCAGCCGCGGACGTTGTAGGTCGGGATGGCCCACGCGGTGCAGGTCAGCTCGCGCTTGCCGGCGAGGAATTCCTGATAGACCGGCGTGCCGAAGATGGTGAAGAGCCGGCCCCACTCCTCGATCTTCGCAAACTTCTTCCGCGTCATGTCGCGCGTGAGGAAGAACTCCTTCGGGTCGCGACCGAGACGCTTGACCATGTCCTTCTTGGCGGCGTCGTAGTCGTAACCGGGGGAGATCGTGTGGCCGTCCACGTCGAGCGAGGAGAGGAACTTGAACATATCCTCGATCTCCTGCACGTCGGTTTCCTTGTAAACGGTCGTGTTGGTCGCGGTCTGGTAGCCGAGAATCTTCGCCATCTTGATGGCGGCGACGCACTCCTTGAAGACGCCCTCGCGCTCGACGATGAGGTCGTGGGTGAATTCGAGGCCGTCAACGTGGACGTTCCAATACATCCATTTGCTGGGCTTGATGACGACCTTGGCGCGGGCCTTGTCATCGGCGGTGCGGATGGCCTCGGCTTCCTTCTCGGTGATGAGGTTCTCTGCGAGGAGCCGCGTCAGATGGGACTCATGCGTAGCATTGGACCTGTCGAAAACCGCAGCGAGATACTCGCGCATCTTCTTCCGCATGAAGCTGCCGTTGGTGCAGATGTAAATGATGCGGCTCTGTTCGCGCAATCCGGCGACGAGTTGCTCGATGTGCGGGTAGATGAGCGGTTCGCCCCCGCAGATGGAAACCATCGGCGCGTCGCAATCCTTCGCGGCGTCGAGGCACTGCTCGAGCGGGACCATGTCCTTGAGCGACGTGGAATACTCGCGAATGCGCCCGCAGCCGGTGCAGGTGAGGTTGCAGGTGTGCAACGGCTCGAGCTGGAGCACGAGCGCGAACTTCGGCGTGCGCCGAAGCTTGTGGCGGATGATGTGACGGGCAATCTTGACCGTCAGGGCGAGGGGAAATCGCATGGCTTACTCGGTCGCAGCCGGCAGGGTTGCTGCCTCAAGCGCGATGGAAGGCGGCCGGAGAGGCGCAGGCGAAGCCTTGCCGAAGAATTGCGGCAGGAGGAACGTCGCGGGCGAC
>Ga0247727_10014640_pt1 | contig 12997 bp, 12 predicted proteins | sample WisWelCaveWW1625_FD_202498 | JGI IMG/M metagenome (GOLD analysis project Ga0247727, IMG submission 202498) | Biofilm microbial communities from Wishing Well Cave, Virginia, United States - WW16-25 | ecosystem: Environmental > Aquatic > Deep subsurface > Groundwater > Cave microbial mat | place...
GGCGGCGCGGAATCTCGTTGCGGTGACTCAAAAAGCGGCGCTAGACCTCCAGCCACTCCTTGCGTATCTCGGCGTTCGTCTTGATGTCCTTTGGCGTGCCCTCGAACACGATCTGGCCGTGTCCCATGACGAAGCAGCGCTGCGAGATGTCGAGGGCGATGTCGAGCTTTTGCTCGATCAGCAGAATCGAGATGCCGCGCTTCTTGATCTCTTCGAAAAGCCGGGCTACCTGCTCCACGATCTTGGGCGCGAGGCCCTCGGTGGGTTCGTCGATCATGACGAGGTCCGGGTCGCCCATGAGGGTGCGGCAAAGCGTGAGCATCTGCTGCTCGCCGCCGGAGAGCACGCCCGCCGCGGTGTCGGCGCGCTCCCTGAGGCGCGGGAAGATCTCGAACATGTCGTCCATCTTCCAGCGCTCGCCCGGCTGGGCGCCCTTCATGCCGAGCACCAGGTTCTGGCGCACGCTGAGCGTGGGGAAGATATCGCGGTGCTCGGGCACGTAGCCCAGGCCTTTGTGCGCGATGACGAAGGTCTTCAGGCCGACCATCTCCTCGCCCTTGAATTTCACCGAGCCTTCGCAATCGACCATGCCCATGATCGCCTTGATGGCGGTCGAGCGGCCGACGCCGTTGCGGCCGAGCAGCGAGACGATCTCGCCCTTGCCGACGTTGAAGTGAACGCCATGCAGGATGTGGCTCTTGCCGTAAAACGCTTCGAGGTCTTTCACCTCAAGCATCGGCCATCTCCTTGTGCGTCGAGCCGAGGTACGCCTCCTGCACCGCGGCACTGGCCTGCACTTCCTCCTGCGTGCCGCTGGCGAGGATTTCGCCGTACACCAGCACCGAGATGCGATCGGCGAGGCCGAACACCACGCCCATGTCGTGCTCGACCATGATCAGCGTCTTGCCCTCGGTCACCGAGCGGATCAGCTCGATCGCGCGCGCGGTTTCCGAGCGGCTCATGCCGGCGGTCGGCTCATCGAGCAGGATCACGCTCGCGCCGCCGGCGATGGTGATGCCGATTTCGAGCGCGCGCTGCTCGGCGTAGGACAGCACTCCGGCGAGCACGTGCCTGCGCTTGGCGAGGCCGATTTTCTCCAACACTTCCTCGGTGCGCTCGGCGACGTCCCTGAGCCCCCCGACGCGGTGCCAGAACGAGTACTTGTAGCCCGCCGCCCACAGCTCGCCGCAGCGGATATTTTCGTACACCGTCATGTTCTGGAAGATGTTGGTGATCTGGAAGCTGCGCGAGAGGCGCTTGCGGTTGATCTCGAAGGGCCGCAGGCCGGTGATGTCCTCGCCGTTCAGCAGTATGTTGCCGGACGACAACTCAAAGCGGCCGGAAATGAGGTTGAACAGCGTGCTCTTGCCTGCGCCGTTGGGGCCGATCAGGGCGTGGCGCTCGCCCTTGGCGATCGAAAGCGATACCCCCCTGATGATCTCGGTCTTGCCGAAGCTCTTGCGCACCTCGCGCAGCTCAATCGCGGCCGCCGTCATGCCGCAGCCTTCTGCCTCGCGAGCAGATCGTGCTGGATCGCGTTCCAGCGGGCGCTCACCGCGCGCCAAGCCATGCGCAGCAGTCCGATTCCCGCCGCAAGGGTGACGGCGAAACCGATCCACGGCAGCGTGTTTTTCGCGTCGAAGTCGATCCCGAAGAGCGTCATTTGGGAGCTGAGCGACGTGTCGGAAAGGCGATAGACCATCTCCACGATGCCCACCAGCCCGGCGATGGCGACCAGCGCGGCGGCGCCGGCGCCGGTGTAAGGCCACGCCAGCTCACGGAACCGCCCGATGCGCAGCACCGGGAACTGCATCAGCACCAGCGATGCGATCCCGCCAGGGGCGTAGAGCACCATGCCGACGAAAAAGAGCCCGAGGTACAGCAGCCACGCCTTGGTGAACCCGGAAAGCGCCGCGGCGAAGAAAACGAATACGATCGCGCCGATGATCGGGCCGAAGAAGAACGGGAAGCCGCCGATGAAAGCGGCGAGCAGCACGCCGCCGGATCGCACCGCCGAAACGTTTTCCGCCGACACGATCTCGAAGTTGACGCACGAGAGCGCGCCCGACACGCCGGCGAAGAAGGCCGAGAGCATGAGCTGGATGAAGCGCACGTACTGCGTGTTGTAGCCGACGAATTCGGCGCGCTCCGGGTTGTCGCGCACCGCGTTCGCCATGCGGCCGAGCGGCGTCTGGGTCAGCGCGAACATCGCCGCCATGCTCGCGAAGCACCACACGGCGACCAGGAAATAGACCTGGAGAGGAGCACCGAAATTCACGCCGAACGGCGCCGGCGCGGCGGTGCGGTTGGTGGTGATGCCGCCTTCGCCGCCGAAGAACCCGGGGAACATCAGCACGCAGGCGAACACCAGCTCCAGGAGGCCGAGGGTGATCATGGCGAAGGTGACGCCTGCTTTCTTGGTCGTGACGTAGCCGAAAATCACGCCGAAGAAAAGACCGGCGAGCCCGCCTACCAGAGGCAGCAGCGCCACGGGCAGCGGAAAAGCGCCTTTGCCCGCGAGGTTGAGCGCGTGCACCGCGATATAGGCGCCGAGCCCCGAGTACACCGCGTGGCCGAAGGAGAGCATCCCGCCCTGGCCCAGCAGCATGTTGTAGCTGAGCGCGAAGATGATCATGATGCCCATCTGCGTCATCAGCGTGAGCGCGAATCCGCCGCGGAAGACGAACGGCGCGACGATGAACACCAGCGCGGTCGCGCCCCAGAGCACCCAGCGGCCTACGTTGAGCGGCTCGTAGCGCATGGATCAGCCTTCCCTCGTGCCCATCAGGCCTTTCGGCCGGAAGATAAGCATCAGCACCATGAGAAGGTAAGGCAGCACCGGCGCGGCCTGGGAAAGCTTGATCTGCCACAAGGCCGCGAGCGGCGTTGCGGAGGTCACCGTGATGCCGATTCGCGCCCAGAGGTCGGCGAACGACCAGTCGAGCCCGATCGCGAAGGTCACCAGGCAGCCGATGAGCAGCGAGGCGTAAAACGCCCCCGCGAGGGAGCCCATGCCGCCCACCACCACGATCACGAATATGATCGGGCCGACCGCGGCGGCCATGCCGGGGTCGGTGATGAAGGCGTTGCCGCCGATGACGCCGGCGAGCCCGGCGAGCGCGAGGCCGCCGCCGAACACCATCATGAACACGCGCGGCACGTTGTGGCCGAGCGCCTCCACGGTCTGCGAATGCGTGAGCGCCGCGGTGATGATGAGTCCGACCCGCGTGCGGGTGAGCACGAGCCAGATCGAAACCAGCATCGCCACCGCCACCAGCATCATGAAGCCGCGGTAGGTCGGATACTGCGACCCCACGATGGAGAACAACGGTCCGTCGAGTTCCGCCGGCACGCGATACGGCACCGCATTGCGGCCCCAGACGAGGTGCACCACTTCCTCGATCAGGTAGGCGAGGCCGAAGGTGAAGAGCAGTTCCGCCACGTGGCCGTGCTTGTGGACCTGGCGCAGCCCCCAGCGCTCGATCAGCATGCCGATCGCGCCGACCGCGAGCGGCGCGAACGCGAGTCCCGCCCAGAAGCCGATCTTCGCGCTGATCTGGTAGGCGAAGTAGGCGCCGATCATGTAGAAGCTCGCGTGCGCGAAATTGAGCACGCCCATGAGCGAAAAGACGAGCGTCAGGCCCGACGTCAGCATGAACAGCAGCAGCCCGTAGCTGATGCCGTTCAGCAGTTGTACAAGGAAGAATTCCATGCGGGCAACACGAAAAAAGGGGGCGGGAACGCCCCCTTTTCCTAGTGCGCTGCCACCCCTATGGCCGCTTCATATTGCAAGAGGTCGGCGTCGCCGAGGTATAGCCCTCGAGGCGCGCGTCCGTGACGTTGGCTAGACCGCTTCCTTCCGCCTCAATCTTTCCTTCCTTGGGCCCGCCCTTGGCTGCCGATTTGTGCAGCGTCATGAGGAACAAGGGCTGGATCACCTGATGGTCCTGCTTACGCATCTCGACTTCGCCCATGTCGCCCTCGAACTTCATCCCTTCGAGCGCGAGGGCCACCGCCTTCGGATCCGCGGACTTCGCCTTGTTGATCGCCTCGGCGAACATGTCGAACATGAGCTTCGCGCGCATGAAGTACCAGTCTAGCTTCTCCTTCTCGTACTTCTTGCGGAATTCGGCGTCGTGCTTGGCCACCTTGTTCGGCGTCACGTTCACATGGTACTCGGCGATGCTCTTCACTTTGCCCGCGGCGGCGTCGCCCATCGCGGTCGGCGTGCCGAGCCCGCCCGCGTAGTAGGTGTACCAGTCCACGCTCAGGCCAGCGTCTTTCGCCGCCTTGATGAGCAGCGACATGTCGTTGCCCCAGTTGCCGGTAATGACCGAATCGGCGCCCGACTGCTTGATTTTCGCCACGTACGGCGAGAAGTCCGTGACCCTGGCGACCGGATGCAGCTCGTCGCCGACGAACTGGACATCCGGGCGCTTGTTCGCGAGCATTTCGCGCGCCGCTTTCTTCACCGCGTGGCCGAACGAATAGTCCTGGTTGATGAGGTACACCTTCTTGATGTTCTTGTTCTTCGCCATCCAGGTGGTGAGCGACTCCATTTTCATGTCGACGTTGGCGTCGAACCTGAAGTGCCAGAAACTGCACTTCTCATTGGTGAACGCCGGGTCCACCGCCGAATGATTGAGGAACAGAATCTCCTTGCCGGGATTGCGCTCGTTGTGGCGGTTGACCGCCTCGAGCAGCGCCCCGGCCACCGCCGAGCTGCCGCCCTGGGTTATGTAGCGGATGTCCTGGTCCACCACGCGCTTGAACTGGTTGAGCGACTCCTGCGGGCTCATCTTGTTATCGAATCCGACGACTTCAAGCTTGCGTCCGCCGAGCACGCCGCCCTTGGCGTTGATCTTCTCGACAGCGAACTGAAACTCCTTGAGGAACTGGTCGCCGACATTGGCCATCGGTCCGGAATACGGTTCGATCAGGGCGATCTTGACGTTCTGCGCGGATGCGCCGAACGAAATCAGGGCGGCAGAAACGCCCAATCCGAGCGTATAGGCGAACTTTCTCATGATGTCTCCTCCTCCGAGGTGGCGAATTGCCGTTTTAATGCGGCGTACTGTTTGATCATAGGTATGGGTTGGTCCGCGGTCAAGTAGTAAGATTACCGGGGTGAATCCAGGAACTCGCCGACGAGCCGCGCGGATCGCGCCGGGCAGGTAACCAGAAACAGGTGCCCGTCTTCCAGCACCACCAGCCTGCTGTTGGGGATGCGTTTCGCCAGCAGCTTTGCATTGATTACGGGTACCAGCGGATCATCGCTGCCCGCGAGGACGAGCGTCGGCTGGCTGAGCGAGCCCAGCCAGGGCAGGCTGGTCCAACCGGCAAGCGCCAGCAGTTGCAGGTAATAGCCGTGGTCGCTCGACCACTGCACGTGGCGCAGGTGCTTGTCGACGGCATCGGGATCGTGACGGAAGGCGCCGCCGTATATCTGCGGCGCGATTCTCTTCATGTAGGCTTTGTCCCGGTAGCGCCGCGGGCTGGCCATCTTCACCCGGATGAGCTCGGAACACATCGCGGCCGCTTTGGCGTTCAGCGATGCCGCCAGTTTTCGCCACGCGTTCAAGCGATGGACCGGCAAGAACCCGCGCGACTATCGGCGGTAAGCTACTATGTCGCGCAACCGGCGGCTCACAGGGGCCCGCCGCCTTCACCCATGCGAATCGACGCCAAAACCATAGCGGCTCCGTCAAGGGAACTCCTGCTGCTCGAAATGCGGGCGATCTGGGAGTTCGGCGCCTTCTTTGCCTCGCTGCCGTGGCTGCGCACGGCACCGCGCGGCGACGGCCATCCGGTGCTGGTGCTGCCGGGGCTGCTGGCGAGCGATATTTCTACACTGCCGATGCGGACCTATCTCGCGGACCTCGGCTATGCAGTGCACGGCTGGGAGCAGGGCCGCAATGCCGGGCCGCGCGAAGGCGTCGAGGAAAAAATGCTCGAGCGGCTGCGACATCTCACGCGGCGGCACGGCCGCAGACTGAGCCTGGTCGGCTGGAGCCTGGGCGGCAACTACGCGCGCCGGCTCGCGCGCAAATCGCCCGAAGACGTGCGCCTGGTGATCTCGATGGGGAGCCCCTTCACTGGCAATCCCAGGGCCACTAACGTCTGGCGCCTGTTCGAAATGGTCAGCGGGAAAAAGGTGGACGACGTGGGCAGTAGCGGCGCCACGCCGCCCCTCTCCGTGCCGGTGACGTCGATCTACAGCCGCAGCGACGGCATCGTCGCGTGGCAGAATTGCATCGAGCGGGAAGGCCCGCGGGCGGAAAACATCGAGGTCGAGGGCAGCCACAGCGGCCTCGGCCACAATCCGGCCGCGCTGTACGCGGTGGCCGATCGCCTGGCGCAGCCCGAGGGCGAATGGCAGCCTTTCGACCGCGGCAAGATGCCAGGGCGCATTTTTCCGGATCCTCGCCGGGATCAGCAGCAGCGACCGTGAAAAACTCACCCCGAAGTGCGCAAACCCGCCTACGATCACCTACCTGACAAAGGAGGAACGCCATGGCCGACACCGGATTCGATCCCACCAAGCTCCCGTTTCCCGACATCGCCAAACTGATGCAACAGTTCAAGCTGCCCGGCCTGGACATCGGCGAAATCATCGAATCGCAGCGCAAGGACATCGAAGCGCTGACGCAGGCGAACCAGGCGGCGTATGCCGGCATGCAGGAGCTTGCCCGCCGGCAGGCCGAAATCCTGCAGGAGACAATGACCGAATGGCAGGGCGCCATGTCGCAGGTGGCGGGCGGCGGCGGCACCGACTTGGCGAAGCAGGCCGAGTTGGCGCAGCAGGCGTTCGCGAAGGCGATCGGCAACATGCGCGAGCTTGCGGAGACCGCGGCAAGGTCCCAGACCCAGGCCTGGGAAGTGATCCAGAAACGCTTTCAGGAGCACCTCGCCAATCTGCGCAACGTGGTGCAGCCGCCCAAGTAGCAAGACCGGGGAAAGGACGGACGCATGCCGTCTGCCGCCGTCAACGGGATCCGGCTCGAGTACGAGACCTTCGGCGACGCCGGCGCGCCGGCGATCCTGCTCATCATGGGGCTGGGCATGCAGCTCCTCGCCTGGCCGGTGCCGTTTTGCGAGGCGCTCGCAAGGCACGGTTTCCGCGTCATTCGCTACGACAATCGCGACATCGGCTTGTCCAGCCACTTCGATCATCTGGGCGTGCCCAACTTGATCTGGACGATCCTCAAGTCGCGGCTGGGGCTGCGCGTGGCGAGTGGCTATTCGCTGGACGACATGGCGGATGACGCGGCGGGTCTCATCGATGCGCTCGGCATCGCGCCGGCCCACGTCGTGGGCGTTTCGATGGGCGGAATGATCGCGCAGCAGCTCGCGGCGCGCTTCGCCGGCCGCGTGCGTTCGCTGGTTTCGATCATGTCCACCACCGGCGATCGCCGCCTGCCGCCCGCGACCCGCGCTGCGCAGCGCGCGCTGCTCGGCAGGCCGCGCAGCAGCGATATCGAGGTGCTCATCAAGCACTACGTCAACCTGTACAGCGTCATCGGCAGCCCGGGCTTCGCCACCGACCCGGATGAGCTGCGCGCACGGCTGGAAAAAAGCCTGCGACGCTCGTACCACCCGCAGGGCGTGGCGCGCCAGATGCTCGCGATCATCGCCGCGGGCGATCGCTCGTCGGACGTGCGTGCGATTCTGGCGCCGACGCTGGTGATCCATGGCGACCGCGATCCCCTGGTGCCGGTCGAAGGAGGCAGGGACACCGCGGCCAAGGTGCCGGGCGCGAAGCTGCAAATCGTCAATGGCATGGGCCACGACATGGCGGCTTGGCCCGTGCTCGCCGCGGCGGTCGTCGGGCACGCGCAGGCCCATCACTGAAACGGGGATGCAGCCATGACCGAGAAGAACGCAAGCACGAAGAAGGCCGAGCCCGCCCGCATCGGCAGGCACAACGTCGAACGCGTGCTCATCACCGGCGCATCCGCCGGAATCGGCGCCGATCTCGCGCGCGAATTCGCGCGCCACGGGCACAAGCTCGCGCTGGTCGCGCGCAGGCAGGAGATGCTCGCGAAGCTTTCGGCGGAGCTGAGCGAAAGCTTCGGCGTGGACGTGATGACCGTGCCCGGCGACCTAGCAAAGTCCAGCGGACCCAAGGCCGTCGTCGAGGCGCTGGATGCCGCGGGCGAGCAGGTGGACATCCTCGTCAACAATGCGGGCGTGATCGACGTCGGCCCCTTCGCCGCAAGCCAGACCGAGAAGCTCGTCAACCTCGTCAATCTCAACGTCGTCGCGCTGACGCATCTGACCAGCCTGCTGCTGCCACGCATGGTCGAGCGCAAGTTCGGCCGCATCCTGAACGTCGCTTCGCTCGCGGCCTTCCAGCCGATCCCCTCGATGGCGGCCTACGCGGCGAGCAAGGCGTTCGTGCTCTCGCTCACCGAGGCGCTCTCGGAGGAGCTGAGCGGCACCGACGTCAAGGTGAGCGCGCTCTGCCCCGGCCTCACCGACACCGCGATGGTGGCCGAGATCAAGGATCGCTCGGGGAGCGCGCGCGGCGTACCCGCGGGACTTATCTCGGATCCGAAGGACGTGGCGCGCCAGGCTTACCGCGCGCTCATCTCCGGCCAGGTCGTCCTCGTGCCCGGCATTCCGAACCAGATGGCCGCCGCCTGGGCGCAGGTGACGCCGCACTGGATCCTGCGCTCCTTCACCGGCTTCGCCAGCCGCTACTCGGGCTGGACCAGGGGCGGGCGGTAATCCGCTCGCGCGCCGATGCGGATCCGTTTCTGGGGCACTCGTGGGTCGATCGCCTCGCCCGGACCGCAAACGGTTCGCTACGGCGGCAACACCTCCTGCGTGGAGCTTCGCTCCTCGCGCGGCACGCTCGTCGTTCTCGATCTCGGCACCGGCGCTCGCTCGCTCGGCGAGGCGCTCATGGCCGAGGGCGCCGCGGCGCGCCGCGGCCACATCCTCATCGGCCACACGCATTGGGATCACATCCAGGGCTTTCCGTTCTTCGCGCCGCTGCGCGCGCCCGGCAGTGAATGGGACGTCTATGCGCCGCGCGGTTTCGGTGCATCGCTGCGCGACACTTTGTCCGGGCAGATGCAATACACCTACTTCCCGGTCAGCCTCGATGCGCTCGGCGCGAAGCTCCGCTACCACGATCTGATGGAAGGGGTTTTCGCCATCGACGACGTCCGGGTGACGGCGCACTACCTGAACCACACGGCACTCACGCTCGGCTACCGGCTGGAGGCGGACGGAGTCGCGGTCGTTTACGCGACCGACCATGAGCCGCATTCGCGCGCGGCGGCGACACGCGATCATGTCCCCGCGTCGCCGTGGCTGCCCGAGCACGCGGGCGATCGCCGGCACTGCGAGTTTGTCGCCGGGGCGGACCTGCTGATTCATGATACGCAGTACCTCGCGGAGGAGTATCCGAGCCGCGCGGGCTGGGGCCATAGCACGCTGGAGTACGTCGTCGACGTGGGCGTCGCGGCAGGCGTCAAACGGCTCGCCCTGTTCCACCACGATCCTCAGCGGGACGACGCGGCAGTCGAGCGCTTGCTCGCCCGCGGCAGGCGCCGCGCCGCCGAGTGCGGCAGCCCAGTCGAGATCTTCGCCGCGGCCGAGGGTGAGCTGATCGAGCTGGCGCCTGCGCCCGCGCCGGCAAGACCGGAAGTGCCTGTAGCCCGGTCGGCACTCGACACGCGCGCGGTGGGCACGCGGCCGGTGGTGCTCGCGCTGGACGACGCGGCGTTCGCGGCACGGCTGCGCCGGGCGGTTGAAGCCGAGGGAATGCGCGCGATTGAAATGACCAATAGCGGGTCGACCGCGGAGCGCGCGCTTGCCGAGCGGCCGGAGCTGGTCATTCTCGGCCGCCGGATCGGCGCTGCCGACGGACTCGCGGTGTGCCGGGCGATTCGCGAAACACGGGATGCGGCCGATCTTCCCGTGATCATCGTGGCCGATTGCGCGGAGCCGGGGGAAGGATCCCAGGCCGCCGGAGCGACCGATTGGCTGATCGCGCCCTTCTCCAACGAATATGCGCGCACCAAGCTGCGTGCCTGGCTGCTGCGCACCTGCGCGCGCTGGGTGCGCGCGCCGCTGCCGCTGAACGAAGCGGGCCGCTTGCGCGCCTTGCGCGGTCTCGCGCTGCTCGACACGCCTGCGGAGGAGCGCTTCGACCGGATCACGCGCCTTGCCGCGCGGCTCTTCGATGTCCCGATCGCGCTCGTTACGCTGGTCGATGCCGAACGCCAATGGTTCAAGTCGAAGTACGGCATTGCGCAGGCGCAGACACCGCGCGAGCTGGCGTTCTGCGCGCATACGATCCTGCAAGAGGACGCTCTGGTCGTTCCGGACGCGCTGCGCGATGACCGCGTGGCCGACAACCCTCTGGTGGCCGGGGAGCCGCGCTTCCGTTTCTACGCCGGCCAGGCGCTCGCCGCTCCGGACGGAAGCCGCGTAGGCACCTTATGCGTCATCGACCACCGGCCGCGGGACTTCGGCGCGGAGGATATGCAAGTCCTGCGCGATCTCGCCGCGCTCGCCGAACGCGAGTTGACGGCCCCGGGTTCCCGGGCGGGATGATTTTTCCGTTGCTTCAGGATCTCGGCTTTCTCTTGCAAATTTTCGACCGGAGAACCCCATGGGTCAGTACACCCCGCCGCTGCGTGACATGCAGTTCGTGCTGCACGAGATGCTCGACGCCGAGGCGCAGCTGCGCAAGCTGCCGCAGCACACCGATATCGACAAGGCGACCATCGACTCCATCCTCGAAGAGGGCGGCAAGTTCTGCTCGGAGGTGCTGTACCCGCTGAACCAGGTCGGCGACCGCGAGGGCTGCAAGCACCTGGGCGACGGCGTGGTGAAGACGCCGGCCGGCTTCAAGGAGGCCTACGCCCAGTTCGTCCAGGCCGGCTGGGGCGCGCTGGGCATGGACCCGGACTTCGGCGGCCAGGGCCTGCCGCACCTGGTGCACAGCGCCTTCCTGGAGATGATGAACTCCGCCAACCAGGCCTGGACGATGTACCCGGGCCTTACGCACGGCGCCTACAACGCGCTGCACGCCTTCGGCACGCCGGAGCAGAAGCGAACCTACCTGCCCAAGCTGGTCTCGGGCGAGTGGACCGGCACCATGTGCCTGACCGAATCCCACGCCGGCACGGACCTTGGCATCCTCAAGACCAGGGCCGAACCCCTGGGCGACGGCAGCTACGCGATCACCGGCACCAAGATCTTCATCTCGGCCGGCGAGCACGATTTGTCGCAGAACATCGTTCACCTCGTGCTCGCGCGCCTGCGGGAAGCGCCACCCGGCGCCAAGGGCATCTCGCTGTTCATCGTGCCCAAGTTCCTGCCCGACGCCGGCGGCAAACCGGGCAAGCGCAACGCCGTCAAGTGCGGCTCCATCGAACACAAGATGGGCATTCACGGCAATGCCACCTGCGTGATGAACTTCGACGGCGCGATCGGCACGCTGGTGGGCGAACCCAACAAGGGCCTCAACGCCATGTTCGTGATGATGAACAGCGCGCGGCTGGGCGTCGGCATGCAGTCGCTGGGCCTGGCCGAAGTGGCCTACCAGAACTCGCTGGCTTATGCGAAGGAGCGCCTGCAGGGCCGCTCGCTGACCGGTGCCAAGCAGAAGGACCAGCCGGCCGATCCGATCATCGTGCACCCGGACGTGCGCCGCATGCTGCTCACGCAGAAGGCCTATGTCGAGGCCGCGCGCGCCTTTACCTACTGGGCGGGCCTCGCCATCGACCGCGAGCACAAGCATCCGGACGAGAAGGTGCGCAAGGACAGCGCCGACCTCGTCGCGCTGCTGACGCCGGTGGTCAAGGGCTTCATTACCGACAACGGCTATGAATGCACGACGCTCGCCATGCAAGTGCTGGGCGGCCACGGCTACATCGCCGAGTGGGGCCTGGAGCAGCATGTGCGCGACGCGCGCATCAACATGATCTACGAGGGCACCAACACCATCCAGGCGCTGGACCTCCTGGGCCGCAAGGTGCTCGGCGACAACGGCGCCAGGCTGATGAAGTTCGGCAAGGCCATTCAGGACCTGATCGCGTCGCACGCCGGGAACCCCGCAATGAAGGAGTTCACCGATCCGCTGGCCGCGCTCTTCGTGCAAGTGCAGCAGCTCACCGCCGAGATCGGCCGCAAGGCGATGCTCAACGCAGACGAGGTCGGCGCGGCTGCCGTGCCGTATCTGCGCATCATCGGGCACCTGGTGTTCTCGTTCGCCTGGTGCTTCGCCGCCGGCGTCGCGCTGAAGAAGCAGGACTCGGGCGATCCGTTCTACAAGGCCAAGCGGACGACGGCGCGCTTCTACTTCGCCAAGCTGTATCCGGAGACCGCGGGACTGATCGAGCAGGTGCGCGCCGGTGCCGCGCCGCTGATGGAGATGGACACGAACCTGTTCTAAAGGTAGCGTCCCGGTTCGGCGGTGTCCCTGAACAATCCCCAGGCAATCACGGCGCTCGAGCCAGCCGCCGCCAGCGAAAATCCGGGCCCGAGACGGCGTCGAGGAAAGCAGCCGGTTCGAGCGCCTGCGCGGGGGTCATTGCGCCAGTACCGCGCAGCCGCCCGGCCGCTTCGATCAGGAAGCGCGCGGTCACGCCATAGGGATCGGAGCCTTCGCAGAGCACCGCCGCGCGACCCGCCGCGCCGCGCGCCTCTGCAAGCACCCGGTACCGCGCCAGCGCGCGCAGCGCCGGCGACGGCCCCTCGGGTAGCAGATCGGCGAGCGGACGGAAAAGGGGCGCAAGCGCGGCCATCGCGGCGGCGCCCAATTGCCAGCCCGGCAGCAGCGGAATCGGAACGACCATCGTCACCTGCACTTCGGCGCCGGGCACATGCCGCGGCACGCTGACACACTCGCCCCCGGGCCAGGCGATCGCATCGCGCGTGCCTGAGGTCTCGTCAATAGGTGTGTAAAAAGAATCAGGCGGCTTTCCTTGTCGGCTCGATCTTCGTGCGCACAGCAATTCCGTCCTTGAAGCGTTTT
>Ga0247727_10014641_pt1 | contig 12996 bp, 17 predicted proteins | sample WisWelCaveWW1625_FD_202498 | JGI IMG/M metagenome (GOLD analysis project Ga0247727, IMG submission 202498) | Biofilm microbial communities from Wishing Well Cave, Virginia, United States - WW16-25 | ecosystem: Environmental > Aquatic > Deep subsurface > Groundwater > Cave microbial mat | place...
GTCCGACGACACCAGCCTCGTACGCGTGAGCTGCTCGCCGGCCGACACGTCGCCGGCGAGCACCCGACCGACCGCGGCCTCAACGGACGACAGCGCCGCGGGCTGCGCGAACGCCTCGGGCACCTGCCGCGTCTCGACACTGGCCACCGTCAGGACTGAGCCCCTGGGCAGCGCGCTGAGCGTGAACACCACGGTGACGGGTGGTCCGACGGCCGGTCGGAGCGCGGCGTAGCGTTCCCGTTCCGCCCGCACGACCAGGAACGCCGCGGCGCCCAGGACCACGGCGAGCACCGCGAAGATCCTGCTCGAGAGCGGCATCGCGCGACGGAACACCATGGCCGCCACGCTAGCGCCCGAAGCGGTCGCGAACCGTGACGGCCGTCACATCAGAGGCGAACTCGACCGGGAGGCTCAGTCAACCGGCCGGAGATGCTTGGGCGGCTTGAGCGGCAGGGTTCGGACCCGGAACTCCTCCAGCCGCTCGCGCCCGACGATCAGCGCCACCGACTCGCGCACCCGCTCGGCCAGGCCCTCCGGTTCCTCGTCGGTCACGAACCTCAGCTCAACCTGCACCAGCACGCGCTCAGCCATACCCGCGAAGGATACGGCGCCAACCTGGCCTACCTGGGCAGGAGATCTACGGCTCGAAGCGCGCGCCTTCGAGCGCGGTGGCACAGCCGCAGTTCCGCTCGGCGGGAAGCGCTGGGATCACGGCGAACAGCAGGTCCCGCAGCCGCTGGTTGTTCTCCGCGAAGACCCGCACGACCTCCTCGTGGGTGACCGGCGGGACCCCCTCGACGCCCACGTCGTAATCGGTGATCAGGGAGATGTTGGCGTAGCAGAGCTCCAGCTCGCGGACGAGCAACGCTTCCGGATACTGGGTCATGTTGATGACCTCCCAGCCGGCGAGGGCGAACCACGCCGACTCGGCGCGCGTCGAGAAGCGTGGTCCTTCGATGACGACGACGGTCCCGCGGTCGTGGATCGGGATGTCCAGCGCGCGGCCCGCCTCGATGGCGACATGACGGATCGTCTCGCAGTAGGGATCGGCGAACGAGATATGCGTCGTGTCTGGCCCGTCGTAGAAGGTGTTGGCCCGGTCTCGGGTCCGGTCCACCAGCTGGTCGCACACCACGAAGTCGCCGGGCTTCACGTGCGGCTGCAGCGATCCGCACGCGTTGGGCCCGAGCACGCGGGAGACCCCGAGCTCCTTCATCGCCCACGCGTTCGCCCGGTAGGGCACCTTGTGCGGTGGGAACTCGTGTTTCAGGCCGTGGCGCGGGATGAAAACCACCTGCGTGCCGCCCACGTCGCCGATCACCGGCGGAGCGCTCGGCCGGCCGTAGGGCGTGTCGATGTCCACTGTCTGCACGTCGGACAGGAACGAGTAGAACCCCGAGCCTCCGAAGACGCCGATCTCGGCCGAGCTCACGTGGAGGCGGCTTCCTTCGTCGGCTTCGAGTCTGGCTTCGAGTCTGGCTTCGGGGATGGTTCGGCGGTCGACGGCTTGTCCTTCGATCTCTCCGACGACCTCTCCGGTGTCTTGGCTCCCGACGCCGCAGCCTCAGGCTTCTTCCTCTGATCAGTGGTGTAGAAGCCCGAGCCCTTGAACGAGATCGCGAGCGGTGCGTACACCTTCCGGAGGGTGCCTCCGCAGGAAGGACAGACCGTCAACGGGTCGTCCCGCATCGACTGTATGGCTTCGAACTCGTGATCGCAGTCGCGGCAGAGGTACTGATAGGTGGGCATGGCCGGGCAAGTCTAGACATCCCACGGCCCTATCTCGTCAAGCGGCCGTCTCGAGCTGACCTCCCCATCCGACATCTTCCCTGTACGTCGTGCGGTGCTCGAGGCAGCCGTGGAGGATCCCGACCCATCGGTTGCCGAGCGCCCTGAGGGCTTGATGGTGGGTCTTGCCCGTCGCTCGTTGGCGGTCGTAGAACGCTCGAGCGCCCGGTGAGCGCAGCAACGATGAGAACGCCCAGCCGTAGCACGCATCGGCCAGGCGTCTGTTGCGAGCCACCCTCGCGAGCACGACCTTGCGGGTGCCGGAGGCCTTCGTGATCGGCGCGGTGCCCGCGTAGGAGCGCCGTGCTCTAGCATCGGCGTAGCGGGTCCGGTCATCGCCGAACTCCGCGAGCACCCGGGCGCCGAGCACGGAGCTGAGTCCTGGAAGACTGGTGATGATCTCGGCGTCCGGGTGACCCTCAAGCGAACGTTCGAGCTCGGCGCGAAGCTCCTCGATCTGTGTCCGCAGCGCTCCCAGCACCGCCACGAGCGAGGCGACCTGGTGCCCGAAGGCCTCCTCGACGAGCGCGGGTGCACTGAGCTGGGGAGCACCAAGTCCCTCGACGATCTCGCTCGCTCGCGCGTCGAGACGGCGCTCGCGCCCACCTCCAGCAAGGGCCTTGCGGACCTTGGCCTTGGAGAGCGCCCGCCCCGTGGTCGGCGTCGGCGCGATCTGAAGCACGGCGATCGCATCGGCCGATGCCAGCTCGGAGAAGGTGTGCAGCGCACCGGGGTAGAACTCCCTGAGCGCCGAGCGGAGCTGGTTGCCTACTCGCTGACGGGTCCAGACGAGGTTCTGGTGTGCCCTCGCGAGCACCTTGACCGCTTCGGCCTCCGTCGAGTCACCGGCCACCTCACGGAGCAGGTGGCGATCGGTGCGCATCGCCTCGGCCAGCACCCGGGCATCACCCGGGTCCGACTTCGCCCCGGCCGGTGCCAGGCGGTCCCGGTAGCGAGAGACCGCGAGCGGGTTCACCGCGTGCACCTCGTAGCCCGCTGCCACCAACGCTCCGACCAGCAGCCCGCGGTCGAGCTCGATCCCGATCACGACCTCGCTCGGATCGGTGGCATGGGCGCCGAGCATCTCGTGGATTGCCTCCACACCCTCGATGCCGTCGGGCACCCGTCCCTTGTCGAGCACGTGTCCCCCGCCGTGTTCAACGCAGACGTCGTGATGGGCCTCTGCCCAGTCGATCCCGACGTTGATCATCCTCCCCCCTTCCGGTCCGCGAACGAGCCTTGGAGGGGCGAAGCGGCGCGCTATCGATGGATCAGTGCTCGTGGCACGACATCCCACCGGCCGTCGTCTCCCCTCACCGGCCGACGGGGGCACGATCTAGACTTAGGGCTCTCACGGCCCTGCGACGGTCAGTGCTCACCCGCTGGCGGCTCGGGACCAGCATGCCTCATGGCTGCTGGCGGTTCCCATTAGCGGCGCCGACAGTCGGGTTCAGCGCCGCGTGTGCGCACCGTCCGTAGACTCCCGAACGATGACGGTGACCAGGGCGGTGATCCCGGCGGCGGGCTTCGGGACGCGGTTCCTTCCGGCGACGAAGGTGGTTCCCAAGGAGCTGCTCCCCATCGTCGATACGCCGTCGATCCAGCTTGTGGTCGAGGAGGCCGCCGGAGCCGGCCTTCACGACATCGTGATCGTGACCGGCCCGGACAAGGCCGCGATCCGGGATCACTTCGGGCGGGCCACCGAGCTGGAGGCTTTCCTCGAGCGGAAGGGAAAGCTCCCCGAGCTCGAACGGATCCGGGCCTCAGCGGACCTCGCGAGCATCCGCTTCGTCGTTCAGGAGGAACCGCTGGGGCTGGGGCATGCGGTGTCGGTTGCCGAGCGCGCGGTCGCGGGCGAGTCGTTCGCCGTGTTGCTCCCCGACGACCTCATGCACCCCGAGGTGCCTCTGCTGGCAGAGATGCTCGCGGCGCACGAGCGGACGGGCCGCTCCATGGTGGCCGCATTCGAGGTCGCGGAAAGCGAGATCTCGGCCTACGGGTGCATCGAGCCGGGAACCCAGGACGGGCCCCTAACCCGCGTGGTGTCGGTCGTTGAGAAGCCGGCGCCCGAGGAAGCTCCGTCGAGGCTCGCGGTCATCGGGCGCTACGTGTTCGGGCCCGCCATCTTCGATGCGCTTCGCCGGATCGAGCCGGGGGTGGGGGGCGAGCTTCAACTCACCGACGCGATCAACCTCTTGGCGAGCGAGCAGGAGGTGCTCGCATACGGCTTCGACCACGGTCGCTTCGACACCGGTACCCCGCTGGACTACCTGAAGACCGTTATCGAACACGGTACCGAGCGCGCCGACATCGGGCCCGCACTCCGCACATGGCTCGAAGACTTCGTCGAACGCAGGACGACCGAGGGCCGCCGGTAGACTGCCGGGATGGCGCAGCGCCGGCTCCACGACCACGATTCCGGCGAGGGTCTGCTCTCCGTCGAGGAGGCTCGCGAGAAGGTGCTCTCGCAGATCCATCCTCTGGCGCCGCTGCAGTTGCCGCTGGTCGAGGCCGCCGGCTGCGTGCTGGCCGAGGACGTCGTCTCGGGCCAGGACCTTCCCGCGTTCGCATCGTCAGCGATGGACGGGTACGCCGTCCGAGCCGACGATGTCTCGGGATCATCGCCAGCGAACCCCGTCGAGTTGAAACTCGTCGGCCGTGCCGTCATCGGGCACCGACCGGACGGCACGGTGGGGGCGGGCGAGGCCATCGCGATCGCGACCGGCGCGCCGGTCCCGGCCGGCGCCGACGCGATCGTGCCCGTCGAGAACACCGAGGACGCGGGCGATCTCGTCCGTGTCTTCGAAGGCGCCGCGCCGGGCACGCACGTCCGCCCCTTGGGCGAGGACGTGCGTGCCGGCGCGACGCTGGTCCATCAGGGTCGGCGCCTCGGAGCGCCCGAGCTCGGGCTGCTCGCGAACGCCGGCATCCCGCACCCTGTCGTGCACCCGCGTCCTCGCGTGATGGTCCTGTCGACGGGCGACGAGCTCATCCCGCCGACCGGCGAGCCCACCTACGGGCAGGTCCGTGACGCCAACGCTTACACGATCTTCGCGGCGCTGAAGGAGGCGGGCGCGAGCCCGGTGCTCGCCGGGATCGTTCGCGACGATGTCGACCAGTTGCGCGAGACCGTGCTCTCGTACCTGATCCAAGCCGATGCGTTCGTCTCCTCCGGCGGCGTCTCGGTGGGAGAGCGCGATGTCGTGAAGGCGGCGTTCTTCAAGAGAGGTGACGTCGAGTTCTTCAAGGTCGCGATGCAGCCGGGCATGCCGCAGGGGTTCGGACACATCGAGGGCAAGCCGTACTTCGGGCTTCCCGGCAACCCGGTGAGCGTGTTCGTGAGCTTCGAGGTGTTGGTGCGCCCGGCGATCTTGAAGATGCTTGGCCGCACGGAGCTCGCGCGTCCGGAGGTCTCCGCGACCCTCACCGCCGACGTTCGTGGTCCGAAGGGAAAGCTGCAATTCGCGCGGGTGGAGGTGCGTCGCGGTGCCGGTGGGTGGGAGGCCACGCCGACCGGGAGCCGCGGTTCCAACCTCATCTCGACGCTCGCTCGTGCGAACGGCTTGGCGATGGTGCCTGCCGGAACAGAGACGGCCGCCGCCGGCTCAGAGGTTCGGGTCATGGTGTTCCGTTCATCGGAGGATTGACGTGAGCGGCACGGATCAAGCCGGAGCCGACGACGTCACCCGGATCGTCGAGGTCGGGGCCAAGGACGAGGCGGCACGCGAGGCGACCGCTGAGTGCTGGCTCACGACGACGCCGGACGCAGTCGGTCACCTCGTGGCAGGGACGAAGAAGGGCGCGCCGCTGGAGACCGCGAAGGTCGCCGGGATGATCGGCGTCAAGAAGACCCCGGACCTGCTGCCGCACTGTCACCCCATCCGCGTGACCGGGGCCGAGGTCCAGGTCGAACCCGACCAGGACGCCGGCAGGATCCGCGTCCAGACGACCGTGCGAGCCGTCGACCGAACCGGGGTCGAGATGGAGGCCCTCACCGCCGCGGCGGTCGCCGCCCTTTCCCTGTACGACACCGCCAAGGCGTTCGACCGGGCCGCTCGCATCGATGGTCTGCGCCTGCTCGCCAAGTCGGGCGGCAAGTCAGGCGACTTCCGGGCCAGCTGAGCATCCTCTCGGACAGCGATTCCGATCTCCGCATTCACCACTTCGTGAACAAGTGAACGGAATCACAAGGATGTGATTGAGGGGCCCTAGATGTGGTGCTACGGTGCTGCCCCAGCCTAGATGTTGTGTCGATCCGGGCAGCGACGGAACGGGAGGCTGGGCGCGTGGATTGGCTCTTCCTCGGCGCGTTGGGCATCATATGGGCCGCGCTCCTGCTGCCGGGGCTCAGGCGCCGCCCATCCCCCGGTTCGCAGGTCGATGACTTCGAACACAGGATGGAGCTGTTGGCGTACTCAGAGGTTCAGGGAACGACGGGACGGTGGATCGTCACGCCTCGGAAGGGGATGCGGTTCGTCGGGACCGCCGAGCGGCATCGGGCACGGGTCCGTGAACGCCGCCGGAAGGTCTTCGTCTTCCTCCTCGAATCGATCGGCCTCACGTTCCTCATCGGCCTGGTCCCCCCGCTCCGAGCCGTGTGGTACGGGACCGCCGGCGTCGGCCTGCTGCTCCTCGTCTACGTCTGGCTGCTGATCTCGATCAAGCATCGTGGAGCCTCGACGCGCGATCGGAGCCCGGCGGCGGCGCCGAGCCGTGGGCACGCGGCCGCCGCTGCCGTCGCCCGGTACGTGGCGGAGGGCCGCAGCACCTGGGCGCGGCCGACCTTCAACGGCCTGAGTACCTTGGGCGAGTCCGATCGGGTGCACGTCGTCGTCCGTCCCGCCGCCCAGGTCGTCCGCGCCTGAGGCGCAGTGGACCTCGACGAGCTCACACAGGACCTCCATCAACGCTTCGATGCCCGCAACGCTGCTCGGGAGAGGGCTCTGCCGGCCGCCCGACGTTCGATCCGGGCCAGCGCCAACGCGATCCGTGCGATCCACCGGGGAGAGTCCAATCGCGCTCGCGAGCTGATCGCCGAGTCCAGGGCGGCGCTCGACGAAGGGCTCTCGGCGGTTGCGGAACACCCCGACGTCCGCTTCGCGGGCTACCTCCAGGACGCGCAGAAGGAGTACGCCGAGGCGAACCTCACGCTGGCGCTCGTCGCGGGTGAACCGCTCCCGGAGCCCGGTGACATCGACGTCGGAGATGCGCCGTACCTGAACGGCATGGCTGAGGCGATCGGTGAGGGACGGCGGCACATACTTGATCTGCTTCGGTCACGGGACGTCGCGCGTGCCGAGGCGATGCTGGATGCGCTGGAGGACCTGTACGGCGTGCTCGTCACGATGGATTACCCGGACGCGATCACGATGAACCTTCGCCGTTCGACCGACGTGGCGAGGTCGCTGATCGAGAAGACCCGAGGTGACCTCGCGATCGCGTTCGCCCAGCAGGACATGCGTGAGGCTCTCGAGCGCCACGCCGAGCAACTGCGCGAGGGGAGCTGACGTGAAGCGGGGCTCCTCCGGAGCCCCGCCCCACGCCCTCGCCACTTAGATCTCGAGGTCGGACCAGGGACTTCACGATCGGATTCGACCAGACCTTCCCGATCTGGGTCTACTCGTCCGTGCGCAACCCCGACCACACCGCCATCGTGAACGCAGTCTCGACGATGATCTCAGCGATCCAGGTGGTGTTGATCGTTATCGCCGTGCGGCTGCTGCGACGCGGGGGCGGTATGTCGGCGATCGGCGGTGGCGAGATGGCCGGACAGGCGAAGGCGGCCTGATGTCAAGCGTCGGCGAGGTCGCAGGACTCGGGCAGACAACGAGGATCTCGGGGCGCCTCGGACACAGGGGTGGGGTGCTCGGCATCCTGTTCGCGCCCGTCACGCTGCTGCTGGTGCTATTCCTGGCGCCGATGCTGATCATGGTCCAGATGAGCGTCCTGCGGTTCGCGCCCAGCACCGGAGGTGGCTACACGTTCGAGCATTACGGCGAGGCTCTGACGAACGAGCTCAACCGAACGATCGCCATCAACACCACCTTCATCGCGACGGTCGCGATGACGGCGATGCTCCTGATCGCGATCCCGCTCGCCTACTACATGGTCTTCAAGGCCGGCAAGCGCGAGCTGCTGATCCTGCTTGCCCTGGTGCTCGCGGACGAGCTAGCGCCAGTGGTCAAGATCTACGCCTGGCAGGTGATCTTGGGTCGCGAAGGCACTGGTTGATCTACAGTCGATTCGCGGTGATCCTCACGCTGGCCACGACCTACCTGACCTACACGACGATCCCCATCTACGCCACCATGAAGGCGATCGATCCCGCGGTGTTCGAGGCTTCGAAGGACCTGGGCGCCGGATGGTGGCAGCAGACCCGCAAGGTGCTGATCCCGCTCGCTGCACCCGGCATCTTCATCGCTATGATCCTGGTCTACATCCCGATGCTCACCGACTTCGTGACCTCCGATTTCGTGGGTGGCGCGGCCGAAGGCGTGTACATGATGGGCCAGCGGGTACGGGATCTGATCCTGCAGAGCGGGGACTGGGGCACCGGCGCGGCGCTCAATCTGCTTCTGCTCACGATGTCCGGCGTGCTGGCCCTGGTCTCCTACCGGTTGGCGAAGTTGAACAGGATCGAGACATGAAGCAACGGGATACCGGCGGGGACATCGTCATCGACGGGTGCCTGAAGCGGTTCGGAGACGTCGTTGCCGTCGACCGGGTGTCGCTAGAGATCCCCGGAGGAGAGTTCTTCTCGATGCTCGGCCCTCGGGGTGCGGAAAGACCACCACGCTTAGGATGATCGCGGGATTCGAGACCCCCGACGAGGGCCGGATCTGGCTGGAGGGAGCCGATGTCACAGCGGCGCCCCCACAGAGGCGCAACGTCAACATGGTTTTCCAGTCGTACGGGCTGTTCCCGCACATGTCGGTGGCCGAGAACGTGGCGTTCGGTCTGAAGATCAAGAGGGTCAGACGCGATGTGATCGGTGAACGCGTCGCGGAGGTGATCCGAACGGTGCGTCTCGAGGGCATGGAGGATCGGAGGCCCGCGCAGCTCTCCGGCGGTCAGCAGCAGCGCGTGGCGCTGGCCCGGGCTCTGGTCAACCACCCCGCGGCATTGTTGCTGGACGAACCGCTCGGCGCTCTGGATCTGAAGCTCCGCAAGGAGATGCAGCTTGAGCTGAAGCAGCTGCAATCCCGTACCGGCACCACGTTCGTCTACGTAACGCACGACCAGGAAGAAGCGATGACGATGTCGGACCGGATCGCCGTGATGAACGGCGGGAGGGTCGAGCAGCTTGCAACTCCCCGCGAGCTGTACGCCCGGCCGGCGTCGGCGTTCGTCGCTGGGTTCATCGGCGTGTCCAACCTGATCACGATCCGAGCCGACCGCCGCGACGGTGAGCTGGTGACGATGGACCTCGGCGACGGCGAGCGACTTCGCGGCCTCGACCCGGGGGGCGCCGAAGCGCAGATCCAGGTGACGGTGCGACCGGAATGGATCAAGCTCGCCGACGAAGACGCCGGCGATCGCGAGAGCAGGGTGACCGGAACGGTGACCGACGTCGTGTACCTGGGGTCGGTCACCCAACTGATCGTGTTGCTGCGGACGGGGGAGCGTCTCACCGTGCACCGGCTGAACGACCAGGTCGACGACGTCGATCCCCGACCGGGGCAACAGGTGGTGCTGCACTGGGCCGCGGAGCACAGCTACGTGATCGGATCGCCCGTTCGGACGAGCGACGCTGCACGGGCGCCGGCCGCAGCGGCCGGCTGAGGAGGAGGAGCCATATGGGACGACTGTCCGCACAGGAGATCGTCGAGCTCTCGAAGCGGTACACGCTCTACGACTGGCAGGCGCAATCCAAGGCCTCGCCCATCGCGGTGGATCGTGCCGAAGGGGTGTACTTCTGGAGTGCCGACGGCACCCGCTACCTCGATCTGAACTCTCAGCTGATGGGGGTCAACATCGGCCACGGAGACCGTCGCGTCACCGACGCGATCGCCCGCCAGACTGAGCGTCTGACCTACATCTCGCCGTTCCACGCGTACGAGGAGCGGGCGCTGCTGGGTCGCAAGCTGGCAGAGATCCTGCCGGGTGACATCGAGAAGACCTTCTTCACCCTGGGTGGCGCCGAGGCGAACGAGAACGCCATCAAGATCGCTCGGATGGTGACCGGCCGGCACAAGATCCTCGCTCGATACCGCTCGTACCACGGCGCGACGACCGGCACGATGACGCTCACCGGCGACCCACGCCGTTGGCCGAACGAGCCGGCGCTCATCGGCGTCGTGCACGTGCTCGATCCGTACCACGGGCCTGACCGGGAACCCGACGATGCGGCCACCGCGCTCGCCTTGCTCGAAGAGACGATCCAGCTCGAGGGTCCTGAGACCATCGCGGCGTTCATCCTCGAGACGGTGACCGGGACGAACGGTGTGCTGATACCCCCTGACGGTTACCTGCAAGGCGTCCGTGAGCTCTGCGATCGGCACGGGATCCTGATGGTCGCCGACGAGATCATGTGCGGGTTCGGTCGAACGGGGGAGTGGTTCGCGGTCGACCACTGGGGCGTGGTCCCGGACATCATCGCTATCGCGAAGGGCCTCACGTCCTCCTACGCGCCGCTCGGAGGGCTCGGGCTCCGTCCCCACGTGGCGGCGCATTTCGAGGACAACGTGTTCTGGAGCGGGCTGACCTACAACTCGCACCCGCTCGGGGTGGCTGCCGCGCTGGCCACGATCGCGGTCTACGAGGAAGACGGCTTGATCGAGAACGCCCGAAAGATGGGCGACGTGATGGCAGGCCACCACCGTGAGCTGAAGGACAAGCACCCGTCGGTCGGCCACGTCCGCAACATCGGCCTGTTCGGGATCGTGGAGCTAGTCAAGAACGCCCGGAACGAGCCGCTCTCGCCATTCAACGTGACGAACGAGACGATGGGCAAGATCAACCGGTTCATGTTGGACCACGGCGTCTACACGATGGTCCGCTGGTGGAACGTGATGACGAACCCGCCGCTCTGCATCAACCAGGACCAGCTTTCAGAGGCGTTTGAGGTGCTGGATCAGGCGCTGGCTATCGCAGACGACGTGTACGAGGGGTAAGGCGGTGGCCCAGCGGGTCGGCTTCATCGGGCTCGGCATCATGGGCAGACCCATGGCCGGTCACCTCTTGGAGGCCGGGTTCCCGCTGACCGTGCACTCGCGCTCGCCGGGGTCGGTCGACGAGCTGGTGGCCGCGGGGGCCGTCCGCGCCGGTTCCGGCGCGGAGGTCGCCGCGGCCACCGACCTCGTCATCACGATGTTGCCCGACACGCCCGATGTGGAGCAGGTCTTGTTGGGCGCCGGCGGCGTCGCCGAAGGCGCCGCCGCCGGCGCCCTGGTGATCGACATGAGCACGATCGACCCGGGCGCCACGCGCCGGATCGCCGAGTCGCTCGCCGAACGAGGCGTCGCGATGCTCGACGCCCCCGTCTCGGGCGGTGAGAGGGGAGCAGTCGAGGCGACGCTCTCGATCATGGTGGGAGGAGCGCCGGCGGACGTCGAGCGCGGGACGCCGCTGTTCGAAGCGATGGGAGCCACGATCGTGCATGTCGGGCCGGCGGGCGCCGGGCAGGTCTGCAAGGCGTGCAATCAGCTCGTGGTCGGCTCGACGATCGAGGCGGTTGCGGAGGCCCTGGCACTGGCCGAGCGGAGCGGTGTCGACGCCGCCAAGGTGCGCGAGGCGCTCCTCGGCGGCTTCGCCGGCTCCAAGATCCTCGAGGTGCACGGGAAGCGGATGCTCGACCGCACGTTCGAGCCCGGGTTCCGCGTGCGGCTGCACGCGAAAGACGCGCGCATCGTCCGGCAGGCCGCGGCCGATGCACGTCTCGACCTGCCGGGCTTCGAGCCGGTCGCCGGACAGCTCGACGAGCTCGCCGCCTCAGGCAGCGGCGAGCTCGACCACTCCGCCTTGTTCATGCTGCTCTAGGACGGCGGGACTGCGGTGTCAGGCCTGACGAACGGCTTTGCTACGCTGGCGCCGATCCTTGGGGGTGTAGCTCAGACCGGTAGAGCACTGCCTTCGCACGGCAGGGGTCAGGGGTTCAAATCCCCTCACCTCCACCCAATATCGCGCTCAACGCGGCTCGCGGCTCAACCTTCGACCCCCGACGTGCCGATGCATGGTCGGCGGGCTTTCGGGTCGGGTGATTGAACCGACCCTCCCGCACGAACAGAATCGATCGATCATCGATGCGAGGAGGAGCGTGATGAGAGCCGGGAAGATCACGTACGCCGGTGTGATCGGCGCGGTGGCCGGATTCGTCGGTGTCATCGGTCTGGGAGCCGGCTGGTTCACGGACGGCACGCAGGTCTTGGAGGGCACCGCTGACGTGAGCGGCGAGCTCGCGTTCGCGATGTCCATCGGGACGTTCGCCTTCGGCGGCGCGTATCTCCTGCTGTCGGACGCGGGGATCCGGCGGGCGATGGGGGCGCTCATGACGCTCTCCGCCGTCGTGCTGACCCTGTCGTGCCTGTGGGGCCAGCAGCGCGCCGATCAACTCGTCGTGAACGGAGGGACGGCCGAGGGCCTCCTGGTGTCGGCGCTCGGTGGGCTGCTGGGGATCTGCGCGGGGCTCCTCGCTCTGCAGGCCTCGATGGGCGCGGACCAGGCTAAGGCGCCGGAGGTTGCAGCCGCCGCGGCTCAGTAACGCGGACGGGACATCGGCCCGATAGTCTCCGGGCCGATGCGCGCTCTCGAGGAGCGAACCTGGTGGGTCCGGCCCGGACTGGAAGTCCGGGCCGGACGCCTCACGGTCTGTGGGCGCGATGCCGAAGCGCTCGCGCGTGAGCACGGCACGCCCCTGTACGTCCACGATCTGGAGCACGTCCGCGAGCAGGCCAAGGCGTTGCGCGCCGCACTCGGTGACGCCGGCCTCCGCGGGGTCGTCCGGTTCGCTCTGAAAGCCCAGCGTGACCCCGAGCTCCTCCGGTTCCTCCGTGATCAGGCCCCATTCGTCGGGATGGATGTCTGCTCTCCCGGAGAGTTGCGGTGGGCCCTGGACCATGGCTGGCGCGCCGACGAGATCAGCTACACGGGGACCAACCTGTCCGACCGGGACCTCGCTCGCATCCTGCCCACCGATGCTCACCTGAACGTCGACCTGCTCTCCCAGCTCGAGCGGGTGGGGCGCCTGGCGCCGGGGCGATCAGTGGGGCT
>Ga0247727_10014642_pt1 | contig 12996 bp, 5 predicted proteins | sample WisWelCaveWW1625_FD_202498 | JGI IMG/M metagenome (GOLD analysis project Ga0247727, IMG submission 202498) | Biofilm microbial communities from Wishing Well Cave, Virginia, United States - WW16-25 | ecosystem: Environmental > Aquatic > Deep subsurface > Groundwater > Cave microbial mat | place...
TATGGGTGTCCTCCGAAACAGGGTAAGAAATAATACGACCTTGATTTTACCCTGTAAATAAAAGGACGCCGGCTCTTTTTCGCAAGTTGTTTTTCAAAGAACGAAAGTTCTGTGCAAAATTAAGGTACTACGAAAGCTATTTTCGTGGCAATCTTTTTTGACTTCAAACAAACTCTGCTTGAGTTTAAAAGACTGCGCCCGCAGGGATACTTCGGGAATAACATGCTTTTATATCTCACATCAAAATTGGAAGTAAATAAACTGCTGTCCGGCGGAAGTACTCAAATAAAGAATCGCGAGCGTCACAGCCACATAAGCCGGCCAACGGATCAGCGCGGACTTGCCGGTCAAGGACAGCACGAACGGCTTGTCTTTTTCCAAATAATGCGCCAGTTCCAAAATCGCGATGAGCATGAGATTGATCGCGAGCGCGCCGGGCGTGATGAAATCGAAGACGCTGGCGAGCGGCGCGAACACAAACATGTTCTTGAGCAACAGCATGGCGTCAGCCAAACTGTTGGCGCGGAAAAAGAGCCAGCCGAGATTCACCAGCACGAAGGTCGATAAAACTTGAAGCATCTTGAGCGCCAACGGCCGTTTGTTCAAACCGATAAGCCCGATCAACGCGTCTTTATAAGGCCGCGAGATGATGGCGAAAATCAAGTAGAATCCGTGCAGCGCGCCCCAGATCACGAACGTCCAATTGGCGCCGTGCCAGAGCCCGCTGATAAAAAAGGTGATGAACAGGTTGTAATACCATCTCCACTTGATGGCGCGATTGCCGCCGAGCGGAATGTAAACGTAATCCTTGAACCAGGTCGACAGCGAGATGTGCCATCTTTTCCAAAACTCGGAAATCGATTGGGCCGAATAAGGCTTGTCGAAATTCTTCATCAAATTAACGCCGAAGATTTTCGCCGCGCCGATGGCGATGTCCGAATAACCCGAAAAGTCGCAAAAGATCTGAAAGGCAAAGAATATCGTGGCGAGCACAACTTGCAGACCGTAATATTCGCCCGGATTGTTGTAGACGAGATTGACCGAGGCAGCGAGCCGGTCGGCGATCACCACTTTTTTGAAAAAGCCCCAGAGCATGAGGCGCAAACCGTCGGTGACGCGATCAGCATCAAACTTATAGCGCAGGCTCTGCAATTGCGGCAGCAGGTTGCTCGAGCGCTCGATCGGGCCGGCGACGAGCTGCGGGAAGAACGTGACATATAAAGCAAATTTGCCAAAATGCAGCTCCGGTTTAATCGTGCCCTTGTAGACATCGATGGTGTAACTCAACGTTTGAAAGGTGTAGAAAGAAATGCCGACCGGCAGCAAAAGATTGACGACGGGAACGGCATAAGGCACGTTCAAAAAATGAAAAAGCCCGCGAAAACTCTCGTTAAAAAAGTTGAAATATTTAAAAACGAAGAGAAGGCCGAGATTTGACGCCAGACTAAACCACAGATACTTTTTGCGTCGGGCCATGTCCGTGGTCGCGCTCAGTTTGACGGCGACGTAATAATCGATAAGGCTGGGAAACATCATCAATACGATATATTCGGGTTTCCAGCACATGTAGAAATAGCAGCTCCCGACGAGCAGCAGCAGCCACCGCCATTTGAACGGCGTCATGAAATACAGCGCGACGATGGCCGGGAAGAAAATCAGAAATTCATACGAGTTGAACAACATGATGACACTGGTATTTAGAAACGTAAAACGTAATAATTTAAATCGTAAATCTTTTTATGCCGCCATCCGGTAAAGACGTTCCGGTGTTTGTGTCGTGGCGCGAGATTGCCGCTCGGCATCGCGGACAAAAAGCTTGTGCCACATTTCCACCGTGAGAATCCGGCCGATCATTTCGGCGAAGTTGCCGGTCCGGCTCACGTGCTCTTCGAGGAGAATTTGCAGGCTGTGGCGATTGAACAGGCGCGAGCCTTGCGGCCAGCGGTCGATCAAGATCGAGGCAATCTTTTGCTGCAGCTCCGGCGAGGTACGGATCATTTCGTCGTAATCAATCATTTTGTTTGTATGCGCCGGCGTTTGGCGCGGCATCAAGCCGCTGGCCTGGCGGCGCAAAACTTTCATGGCGCGCCGCAGTTGCGTTTTGCAAAAGCCCGCGGTCAAAGGCAAGCCGGTGCGCTCCCACGGAATGCGCGCCAGCGCCGGCGTCAAGGCGTTGATCGCATGACGTTGCAGCGGCTTGTCGGAGCTGCGCTGCATCGGCGCCAGCGCGCCGATTAAATCCAGCATCCTTTTGTCAAAGAACGGGCAGCGAACTTCCACGGCGGTGCGCAGGATTTGCGGGCCAAAAGCCGAGAAGCGATGTTGAAATTCTTCCAGCCAAAACCAATCAACCAGCGCGGGCGAGTCGTTGGCCTTTTTGCGCTGCGCCCGCACGAATTCATCGATAAAATCGAAATCATGTTGAAAGAGCGGCTGCGCCTCCGCATCGATTAAATCAACGCGCATCGACGAGCCGAGCGTGAAGTCGCGAATATTCTCGCTTTTGACTTCGGCGCGGAGCCAGCGCCCGGGATCGGTTTGGCGCAGGAGCCGCCGCCAGAACAAATCTTCGGGATCGTACAAGCTGTCGAGCGGTGTGATGCCGTCATAGACCAGGTTCACCGTTTCAGCCAGGCTCGGCAGCAAACGTCTGACGTTGGCGTGAAAGCAATTGAACATGCCGTCGGTGATGTACACCGAACGTTCCATATCCATCGCCGCTTCACTTGCGACGATCGGGCTAAAAAGATTCGGATAGCCCGCGGTTTCCGCGAGACGCTGCGCAATTTCGGCGTCTGTGCATCCCGGATTGCCCATGGTAAACGTCAACACGTCCTGCTTTTTCGCCAGTAACGCCGACAGGATCAAGCGCGAATCGACGCCGCCGCTGAGAGGCAGGCCAAGGCGAAAATCGCCCTGGCTTTGCGACTGCATCACCTCTTCCCACGTTTCGAGGAAGCGCTGCGGCATTTCTTTTTCGCGATGCGCTACGCCTTCCTGAAACTCCATTTTCCAATAGCGTTCGAGGCGCAGACGGCCTTGCCGAAAAACGGCGAATGAACCCGCGGGCAACACTTTCACTTCCTGAAAGAAAGTATGCATGCCGAGCGGCAAGCCATGCCGCAAAAAACTCAGAATGCCATAATGGTCGATTTCGCGGGAAACCCACGGCAGCGTGAGCAGTGCCTTGACTTCCGGCGCGAAGGCAAAATTTTCTTTTTGCTGCGCAAAGTAGATGGGGCGCAGGCCGCCGCGATCACCAGCCAAGATGAGTTCTTGCTGGCGGGCATCCCATAATGCAAGTTGAAAAAGCCCGTTGAATCGCTGCAAAGCCTCTGCGCCCCAACGAACCATCGCGTGCAGAACAACGTCCGCCTGAATTTCCGCGGCCTCGCCTGGCAAGCTGCGCAAGCCCAGTTCCTTTTGCAGCTCGCCGACGTTGTAAAGCTCGCCTTCGAAGGCGAGCAGGTACCGCTCATCCTCACTCAACCGGCACTGCGGCGTGCGCGTCAACGTGCCCAGGCTGACAATGCCGAGCGTCGCGCCCTGCCAATGCTCTTTCGCCCATTGATACCAGGGAAAATGAATCAACGGCTCGATCAGATTTTGTATTTGACGGTTGGCGGCTTCGAGACGCATCCTTGGCTGTACAAGTCCTAATATTCCAGGCATAGTTTCCTCAGCACGAACTGAACTGAATTGTAATGAGAAATTTCGTTATATACTCGTTAAGGCTTGGTTTTGGAGTAACTCAACATTTATGTTGAGAAAACAGTGGATGCAATATAAATGTTGCGTTACAATCTTAGCCTTAACGAGCATACAATGACGAGAACTTTTTCTTGACGCTATTGGTTAAAGCAAGGCAAGTGCCATAAACGTTTTCACCGGGCGGGTGAACTGCGCGATTGTAATCGCTTGACTTATTGCAGGATTCGCCGCCAGGCCGGCGCACGAAAAAATTTGCGGCCGGCGAGCGTAACATTTTATTTCAATCAGCTTGGCTTAAAATAACGGCGGGCGTAATAGATTGTGCCATACTGCAATGGTTTGCAATGGCGCGGAAAGCGATCATGTTGAGGATTGAAATTTTAAAATAATATTACGGCAAAAATAAAAACGGCCTCAGGCGAATCGCATAAGCGCAATCACCTGAGGCCGTTATAGTATATGAAAATATGTTCGTATCACATCCAACGAAGCTTCGCCTCAAACCTTACAGGCGCAGCCGACAAGAAAGAAATTGGACACAAAAGTGAAATCTCACAAAATTATTTGTTTTTGTGTGCTTTTAATTTTGTGTCCACAAAAACTTGTTCTGTTTGTAGAGGTTATTTGGGTTCAAGTCTCAGCTTGTTTCCAAGCTTTGCGCGACAGAATACGTGCAGGACATTTCTGTCACAAAATTTTTACACTTCCGGCTCATCCAATTCCGGATGAATCGCCACTCTCCCCACGCTAGCGGAAACATGTTCACATAATTAAAAACCGCCGCGACCCAGCACATTTTTTGCTCGCCGGTGAGGCGGTAATAATACCAGGCTTTTTTGAAAACAAAGAACGCCGGCAGATCGACGGCAAGCAGCCACAACACCGGATGCGGCTGGCGAATCAATAGAATGACGAGCGCAACGAAGGCGATGATCTGCGCGTTCATTTTCCAAATATAATCCTGCGGCAGGGGCCACGACCAGTTGAAATAGCGCGCGATCATTGCCATTTCATAATATCCGTCGCGGACGCCGCGCCGCCAGAAATGTCCGAACGATTTCATGTCGATGTCGTGGTGGGCCATGCGCGCCGAGAGGCGGATGATTTTAAAATTTTGCCGGCGCAGGCGATAGCCGAGATCGATTTCTTCGGCGCCGAACAACGAATCATCATAGCCGCCCACTTCGCGCAACACCGCGACACGAAACAGGCCGCCGCCGCCGGGCGCTTCGATTTCTCCGACCGGCGCGGTTTTCCAGCCGAGATCAAAAAATCGGTTATAGACGCTCTTCTGCGGATTGACTTCCCGCAATCGTCCCACCACCGCGGCCACGCGCTCGTCAGCAAAAGCCGGCAGCGCGTGATTCAGCCACTCGGAATCCACCGCCATGTCGCCGTCGACGAAATGAACATAGTCGCCGGTTGCCGCCTGCCGGCCGGCGTTTCTCGCCAAGCCCGGCGTCGCGGGCTGCTGCTTGAGCGCGATGATTTTGAGGGGAAATTGCCGCGCGATTTCCAGCGAACGGTCGGTGGAATTGTTGTCCACAAAAATGATTTCCTTTTGCTCTTGTGGATGATTGACGCGCATGAGCGCTTCGACGCAGGCGGCCAAATGTTTTTCCTCATTGCGGCCGATGATGACAAAAGAGACTTTGGGATAAGCTTTCATGTAAGCGATTGCCGGCTTCAAAAGTTAATTCATATCCAAGAAGCGCGCTCGACATAAATGTCGAGTTACTTCATGAACGAACATTTTCGAACCAGCCGCGTTTGGCCGGTTTCTATGACGTAAAAATAAATTCCGTTCGCCAGATTCTTCGGCAAAAAAGTGGCGGAATGCGTTCCGGCCCGGCGCGAGCCTTCCACCAGCGTTGCAACTTCCTCGCCAAGCAGGTTATAAACTTTGAGGGTGACCGGCGCGTCATCCGGCAAGCCGAAGCGAATAACGGTGCTCGGATTGAACGGCAGACGCCCGAAGGGATTGGGATGATTCTGATACAGCTCGATTCGTTCAGGAATTATCGCTGATTCTTTTTCTTCCAAGCGATCTCTCGCCAGGGCATTCTCGCCCGGCCCTGAAGCCGGTTGAGCCAACAACGCCATGTCCATGACCATGTCACTGCTGGCAACGTGATGCTGATGAATCTCGACCGCGAGCACATTGGTTCCGACCACCAGCTTGTTCAGATGCGCCGTCAAGTCGATGGTCTCATAAGCGCCGCCTTCGTGCGAAAAAGCTAGCGTGGAATAGTTGACTGGCCCGGACGGCATGGATCGCCGCGCAACTTCAGAGCCGTTCAGATAAGCCACGAAGCCGTCATCATAATTCGCCAGCAGGTTTAATTGCACGAAGGTCGAGGGATCAGCGGTCAAGGTAAACGTTCTCCTGAAATAATACGTGCTGATTCCCGCCGGCAGCGGCGTGGTGATGTAGCTTTCGCCAAATCCCAAAATGCCATTCCCGCTCGACCAAATGCCGTCATTAAAATTCACTTGCTGCCAGGCGGCGCCGAGATTCGTGCCGCTGGCTTCATATTTCCAGGCGGAGTTTTTGGCGATCAGCGTCGAGAGGCTGCTGCAATTCAGCTCCATGTCCATGACCAAATCGCTGCTGCCGGTGGTGAGCTGATGCACTTCGACCGCGAGGACGTTGGTTCCAACCACCAGCTTGTTCAAATGCGCCGTCAGGTCGATGGTCTCATAAGCGCCGCCTTCGTGTGAAAAAGCCAGCGTGGAATAGTTGACCGGCCCGGAAGGTATGGATTGCCGCGCGATTTCAAAACCGTTGAGATAGACAACGAAACCGTCATCGTAATTCGCCAGCAAGGTTAACTGCGAAAATGTCGAGGGATCATTGGCCAAAGTGAACGTCTTGCGGAAATAATACGTGCTGTTTCCCGCCGGCAGCGGCGTGTAGATGTAGCTCTCGCCAAATCCCAAAGCGCCATTGCCGCTCGACCAACTGCCGTCATTAAAATTCACTTGCTGCCACGTCGTGCCGAGATCGCTGCCGCTGGCTTCATATTTCCAGACAGAGTTTTTGGCGATCAGCGTCACTGTGCTGCTGTTGAAAGTGGCCGCGCTCGCTTCGTTGGAATAAGCGGAATTTCCGGCGTCGTTATGCGCGCGGACGCGATAAAAATATGTCGTGCCGGCAGCCAAGCCGGTGTTGGCATAACTGATCACGTTCGCGCCCACGGCGGCGATCTCGGCGTAAGCGCCCCCAACAGTTTTCCGCTCGATTTTAAAACCACTTTCGTTATTGGACTGATCGTTCCACGTCAGATTTATCTTCTCGCTGCCGGCGGTGGTGGCGACGAGATTGTCCGGCGCGGCGGGCGGCGTCGTGTTTTGAATGCCTTTGAGCATGGTGAAGTCATCACGCACGCCGCCCAGATCATCCAAGAATTTGACGTCGACGCGGTTGCTGTCCACATCGAGCACGACCGAGCCGAGAACGTCGAGCGATTGATACATGGCTGGATGATTCAGCGGTCCGCCGCTCGTTGAGGCCGAACTGCCGGCCACAATGTAGACCGCGCCTTGGTGGCTTGCCGATCCATACGTCGCCTTGGTGTAAGCACCGTTGCCATCGACGCGGCCGCTGCCGCCGTCTAAAATGTTGTTTGTGATTAGCGAGATCGACTGGCCGTAATGGCCGTCCAAAAGAAACGAGCGCTCGTAGGAATGGCTGTGGCCGGATAAAACCAAATCGACGCCGCTGTTTTCCAAAATCGGCAGGGCATTCTGGCGCATTTCGATCTCATTGAGTTCGGCATCGGAATCGTGCGAGCCTTTGCTATAGGGCGGATGATGCCACAAGGCGATGGTCCAGGGCAGCGTGTTGGCCGCCAAATCTTGCTGCAGCCAGGTAAGCATAGCGCCGTTGGTCGCGCGGGAAATATCGTGCGAATTTAAACAAATAAAATGAATGTTGGCGTAATTGAATGAATAATACGCTTCGGTTCCGCTCGCCACGCCGCCGGCCTCGGCGTTCGCCGGCAATGTGAAGATATCGTAAAACACGCCGCTTTGCGTCGGCGAGGAGGCGCTGGCGGCGTCGTGGTTGCCGAACGCCGGCCACAGAACCGATTTGCGCAGCGTGGTTGGATGCATGTCAAAAACCGCGGCTTGATATTCCGCGTCGGTTCCGTTGTCGTAAGCATTGTCTCCCAGCAGCACAAATAAATCGGTGTGCGTCGCGCCGGTGAAATTGTGATAAGTGTCGCGAACGCGTTGCTGCGCTGCATTGGCATAACCGGCGTCACCCAGAACCCAGACGCGAGTCTTCTTGACGGCGCCGGCCGGCGGATTGGTGATAAAATAAAAATCAGAACCGCCGGCCAGCGTCTCGGTCGTGGTGCCGATCGAATAATAATATTTGGTGTTGGGCGAGAGATTGCTCAACGGAACGACGTGTTCCGTGGTCAAACTTAAATTCTCCACGCTCAACGAAAGATTGGCCGAGTCAAGGCCATAGCGCACGCGGCTATTGGCCGCGATATTGGTGCGCCAGCGCACGACGATGCTGTTCGGCGTGCCGCTTTGCAGATAAGGCGCCCGCACCACGTTCACGGTTCCGCCCGAGTTCGATTGCGTATTCAACTCCATGTCCATCACCAGGTCGCTGCTGGTGCTGTTGACTTGATGCACCTCGACCGCGAGCACGTTGGCGCCGATCGCCAGCTTGTTCAAATGCGCCGTGAGATCGATGATCTCATAAACGCCGCCTTCATGAGAACTGGCGGGAGTGGAATAAGCAATCGGCCCGGCCGGCAGGGAGCGCCGCGCGACTTCCGAGCCGTTCAAATAAGCCATGAAGCCGTCGTCGTAATTGGCCAGCAGGGTTAAAGACGAGAAGGTTGCGGGATTCTCAGTCAGCGTGAACGTATGCCGGAAATAATACGTCAGGTTTCCCACCGGCAGCGGCGTGGTGAGGTAGTTCTCGCCAAATCCCAAAATGCCATTGCCGCCCGGCCAACTGCCGTCATTAAAATTCACTTGTTGCCAGGCGGCGCTTAGATCGCTGCCGCTGGCGTTGTATTTCCAGACGGCGTTCTGCGCAACAAGCGGCGAATCGCTGCGGCTCTTCAACTCCATGTCCATGACCAGGTCGCTGCTACCGCTGTTGACTTGATGAACCTCGACCGCAAGCACGTTGGTTCCGGCCACCAGCTTGTTCAAATGCGCCGTCAAGTCGATGAGCTCATAAAACCCGCCCTCATGAGAAACGGCTGAAGTGGCATAAGTGATCGTCCCGGCCGGCATGGATCGCCGCGCGACTTCAGAGCCGTTCAAATACGCCACGAAGCCGTCATCGTAATTCGCCAGCAAGGTTAATTGCGTAAAAGTTGCGGGGTTATTGGTCAAGGTGAACGCCTGCCGAAAGTAATACGTCATGCGTCCCGTGGTCAGCGCCGTGTTGATGTAGCTTTCGCCAAAACCCAATATCCCATTCCCGCTCGGCCAATTGCCGTCGTTAAAACTCGCTTGCCGCCAAGACGTGCCGAGATCCGTTCCACTGGCTTCATATTTCCAGGTGGAATTTTTTGCAACTAGAATGGCGGCATTGGACTGTGCCTGGCTGTCATGCGGCGGCATGCCAACAAAAAACAACAAACACGAAGAATAGACGAAGCGTGATAAAGATTTAAACATTTTTCTTACTCCGGAAAATATCTCGTTGATCGCTGGAAGTTTGCACGCGGATCAAAAACACACGCGGATTCAAAGCTTTTCCGTGTGAGTTTTTGATCTGTGTGGGCTGCCCGCAGGCTACACCAATCTTCAGCTTTTGAATTGCGACTTCCAAGTCGCGTTATGCGATTGCCCCACTAGGGGCGTAGCCTACGGGCGCAGCCAACTCAGGCCATTCGATTGCTGGCGCGCTGCGGCGGCGAACGGGCGTCACCGTTTTCGCGGCGAGCACGCGGGGTGTTTCAAGCCAGTACGCTTGCAAAGCCGGGGGCTTGGATCGCCGGCGTTGCATTTTGTCGCGAAGCAGCAACCCGAAAAATCTTCCGGCGGCGGCGACGGGCTTCCAGAATTTTGTCACAACGCCGCTGGCGTCAAATGAGGTCTTGAGAAGATTGGTCAAATAGTTCTTGCGATCGCCAAAAGTTGACAGCAGGAAAAAACGATAAATTTTCAGCATCGCCCGCTTCAATTCCAGCGACGAAGCGGGTTCAGGCTTGTCCAAAGGAAAAAGCTCGACACGCAGCTTCGCTTGAAGCTGCTCGAGCGGTTGGAGCGCGGCGGCGGGAAGCTCGACGCTGGTGAACTCCAACACACTCCGCAAAGCCCGCGCGATTTCGTTCGTCGCCTCGAGTTGATGGGCTTTATCCCAAAATTTCTGCCAATTCAAGCCGCCGTCAATGTTGCGCAGAAACTCAGAAACCAAGCTGAGCGTCAGCCACGGCGCGGCATGGTGGGAAAACCGCCGGCACAGCACGAGCAAAACCTCTTCCGGCGCCATGACGTGAATCAACACCGGCCGAGCTTGTCTCCGTTGCCGAGACTTCCGCATTTTCCTGAGCAACTGGCGGGAGGAGAACTTTTGCGAGGCCGTCCACCAGCGCGGAATAATGGTTGGCGCCGAGGGCGCGCCGTTTGAAAAAATTTCAGTTGTATCGGCAAGTTGTTGAGGTGGCCGAACATTCGGTGTGACTTCGGCATGTTCGAATTTCTCTTCACCAACGTGTGCAGACTTCTCCGCAAGGATTTTTCCCGTGACCAAGATCTCAACCTCGCCCATGTATTCCAGATTGGGGTGAGGCAGCAATTGTTCCGAGGCGCCTGTGATCAAGGCAACAGGGAAAAAGTTGGCGTTGGCGAGAGCCTGCGTTACTGTGGTTAACGCCCCGTAGGATTGCAGATTAAGCGCTGCGGTGTGGCGGACCGTCGCTTCCCATTGCCGCAAGGCATTCACCGGCACGCATGAATCGTTGGCCGCTTCATCTAAAAATGTGTGGAGCCGGCCCAATGTTCCAAAGCAGGCGTTGTAAAGTCCGAATTTGAAATGGTCGGGACGAAGCCGTTCGAGAATTTCCCCGGGAAGTGGAACGCCCAACACCTCTTGAACAAAGGCCAGCGCGCAAAATACCGATCCCTGCATGCGAGAGCTGCGGGTGATCGCGCTAAAAGATTGCCAATCGAATGTTTCGCCGCAAAGCCGGATGACTTCCGCCATGTCACAAAATTGAATCATTTCCTCGAAACCGTGGCCCTCGGCATGAACGCAGAGATGAAAAAGCAAATCTTCCCACGACATTCTCCAGGCGCCCCGCTGGGCGGGGTTTTGCAAACGGCCGGGCGTGGCGCGGTTCCAAATTTCCTCAATGGGAGAGCGGAACTCCTGATCGCGGCGTTCGTCCGGCGACCATTCGCGCTGGCTGAGGTTCCATTGCAGATCGATCCAAATGCCCTTGCTGTGGTTGACGAAATGATAGCCGAAGCCGTATTTGTCTTTGAACGGATTGGCCGCCAGTTGAGGATAATAGCCGGCTTCGCCAAGAATGCTTTTGGCATGCTCGAAATCTTTTTGGGGCACGAGCAGATCCAAATCTCCGATCGGGCGCAGGCCGGGCTCCTGATAAACGGTGTGCAATAAATGCAGCTCCTTCATCAGAATCACCGGTATCTGCGCCGCCTCGAGCATCGCCAGCAGTTGATCGAGCTCCAAAAGCAGCAGCCGGTTTCTCTGCCGGTTCCGGCGGTAAATTTGCTCGAGTTTCATGCGCATCATTTCCGGAAGGCGAGACCACCACTGCGGCTCGCTTTGCAAATGCCGGTACAGCAACGGAGTCATACTTTGTTCGACCGACCGCTGCAAGAGTGTTTCCCAATCAACGTGGGGTCGCAGCAAGTCGTCGAGCTTCACGCGGGTTTGTTCATCCATATCGAGTCGGGCACAGCCGAGCAGAATGCGTTCTTCCAACCCCAGCACTGACGGAAATTTTTTGGACATTTTCTAAACCTTCCATTTGAAACATTCTTTTTACACCATTTCACCGACAGGCTGTCGCCCCAGGCATTCCAACATGCGGCGATCCTGATGGTCAAATGGTTTGAAAATTAACAGCATGACGAGATAAATCGCCACGGCCGTGAGAAGCTGCGGGATCAAATGCCATTCGCCGGTGAGCTGCAAGACGAACAACATGGCCATCGCCGCCAGCCCGGGCTTCAAAATGTGTGACAGTTGCAAAGCCGGCCGCACAATTTTGCGCAGATAATAAATTTGCAAAATCACCGAAGCCGTAACCGAGATCAGCGTGGCGATGCACGCGCCAATCATGCCCATCGCGTCAATCAGGAAATAGTTCAAAACCAGGTTCCACACCAGCCGATACACGTTGACCCGCAGATCCAAATTGGGATGGCCCGAGATCACCAACGCATTGGCAAAAAGCCTTGCCAAAGTAAATGGCAGCGCCACCCAAATGAGGATCTTCAGACCCGTCACGGCGGGATTGAAATCCGGGCCGTAGAACAAGAGGAGAATCTTGGCGCTCAGCGCATGCACGAGTATCGCCGCGGGCAAATAAATCATGACGGTATATTGCACGCCTTTTTCGATGAGCAGGCGAAAATTTTCTCTGGCGTGATGAAACATCCGGCTCAAGGTCGGATAGACCGCGGTCAGAACGCCGCCGCCGACAAAAGCAATGAGGTCCATCAGGCGGTAGCCGGCGCTGAAGTGGCCGACGGCCTCGGCGCCGGTCATGCGTGAAAGCATGAGGATGTTGACGCGCCAATAAACCGCGGCGAGAATGGCCATGCCGGCGAAGGTCGGCGCGACTTTGAGCAAGGCGCGAAAGACTTGCTGGTCCCAAATCCGGCGCGGCTTGCCGACGTATTTGATTTGTCCCCACCACGTCAGCAGCGCGGCGAGGGCGCGGCTGATGACGAAACCGGCCAACAACCAATTCATGCCCAGGCCGAAAAAAATAGTTCCCAACCCCAGAACGACCCGCACGACAGTCTCGACGATCTGAACGACGCCGGCCACCGCCATCCGGTCAAAAGCGTGCAGGATGGACATCAAAACGTAGATGATGACGGTCGGCAGAAGCGAGAAGCTGACGATAAACAGCCCGTGCAAAATTCCTGCATCGTATCCCATCAGTTTGGCGAAGATGAGCATGACAATCTGCGCGGCCAGCGCCGAGACGAGGCCAACCGCCGCGGCGCTGTTGAAGATCGCATGCCATTTTTCCTGGCATTTGCCGATCTCGCGAATGATGTATCCGCGCAGACCCATGCCGGCGATCCCTTCAAAAATCG
>Ga0247727_10014643_pt1 | contig 12994 bp, 6 predicted proteins | sample WisWelCaveWW1625_FD_202498 | JGI IMG/M metagenome (GOLD analysis project Ga0247727, IMG submission 202498) | Biofilm microbial communities from Wishing Well Cave, Virginia, United States - WW16-25 | ecosystem: Environmental > Aquatic > Deep subsurface > Groundwater > Cave microbial mat | place...
GGCATAAAGGATCGAATGAAACTATCGGTCGTGCGATCGTAGCGATTAAGTCCGTGGGCCGTGCCAATCCACAATAAGCCGGTTTTGTCTTCGTAGATGAAGTTGACTGCGTCCCTGCTTAAACTGCCTGACTGTAAAGGCTCTTGTCGATAGCGAGCGAATTCAATTTTATCCTGCAACATGCGATTCAACCCGCCGCCTTCCGTGCCAATCCACAACACGCCGAATCGATCTTCACATATTGCTTTGACGCGATCATGACTCAAAGTCGTCGGGTTGGCCGCGTCGTGACGATGACGAATGAAAATTCGCTGTTCGCGATCAAAAAGATTGAGCCCGCCGCCTAATGTGCCAATCCACAGATTGCCGGCGCGATCTTCGCAAATAGCGCTCACCAGATCGTGGCTCAAGCTGTTCGCATTGTCAGAGTCGTGCGTAAAACGCGTGAAGGTGCCGGTTTCTTTGTCAAAGCAATTCAGCCCCCTCTCCGTTCCGATCCAGAGTTTGCCAAAACGATCCTCGCAAATCGACAGCACGTTGTTGTGAGAAATGCTCACCACATCGGCGGGATGATGAAGGTAGCGCGAGAATTTTTGCTGCTCGGAATCGAAGCGATTCAATCCGCCGCCAGAGGCGCCGACCCATAAAACTCCGTCGCGATCTTCGTAAATCGTCAGGATATCATCGTTAGAGAGCGAAGTCGGGTCGAGTGGATCGTAGTGGAAAGCTTTGTAGGTATAGCCGTCATATTTGATCAAGCCAAACATCGTTCCGAACCACAAAAATCCCTGGCGATCCAAATGAATCGCGGAAATGACATCGTGCGAGACGCCCTGTTCCAGAGAGACCGGTTCGATGCGGTATGAATTTTCCTGCGGCCAACTTTTCAGAGGTAAGAGTAGCACGGCCGTCAAGCCGCCAGCGCAGCCGAAACGCCGCAGCGCTGGGAAATAACAGAGAAATCGCCAGGTATTCATGGTTATCTGATCAGCAACAGCTTGAGTGCGCGATGGAAACTGGGCGTTTCCAGCGAGTAGATATAAACTCCCGATGCCACCGGATTGCCATGCTGGTTGGTGCCATCCCATGAAACGGCCTTCCAGCCCCCGTCTTCAATGGCATCAACAAGAGTTTTGACGGACTGGCCGAGAATATTGTAGATCCGCAAAGTGACGCGCGTTCGTTGCGGCAAGTCATACCGGATCGTCGTTGTGGGGTTGAACGGATTGGGATAATTTGCGTGGAGAGTAAACTCTAGCGGCAGCGGCGTCTCAGACGGATCGTCGTTCGCGCTAAAGTCGCCGATGGAAAACGCCGGCGACAAAACCCAGTCGGATGAATTGCCGTTGCGGTCACGGAGATGTATTTTGATATCGACGGCGGCGGAATCGAGGTCAAAGAGACCAGTGAGCTGACCTCGATAATAATAGCCTATCGGCCGATGCCCTGGGCCGGTCTGATCGTGCAGCGTGATTTCGAGTTCCTGCGGAATCCACGACTCTGTGCCCCATTCTCGAATATACAACCGTGTCGAATCGGGAGCGATCTGGTTGTAAGCTCGGGTATAGGCGTAATCCGCTCCCGAAAACTCAACCGCAGCCGGCTCGCGGTGCGCGAGATGCCCGACTGGCTCGCCGCGTGAGTTGAGCAGCTTGAAAGACGTTATCGTCGGCGGAGTGGCGTCCTGCTGCCGGGTGTCAAAATGGGCTGTCATCTTTCCACTGCTGCGGACATCACCAACAAAATACCCACTGTTGGTCATTTCAAAACGGTAACGGCTTCGAGGAGCCGGCGAGACAACGAAACGCGTACGAACCCGTCCATTTGGATCGACGAATCTGCCCTGGGCCACCAGCGTATCCCTGACTTCATCAAAAAGTGCATACTCCGTAAGGAGATAGTCGTTGAAGCGCAGTTCGCCGAGCGACCCAAAGAATTGCGGCCAAATGGCGATTTCACTTCCGTTCAAGTCATCATATTGGACCAAGGGGTAGATGGGCGTATCGCCGAAACGCATGGTGCCGCCGGAGGAAGAAAGATAGATATTCGGAGACGGGGCGTGATCTACAAAACTACCCAATTGGTTGTTCACCACTCTAAAAATCTCGGTCCGAATATATGGCTCAGCATGAGCCGCTAAAGTGGTATCCACCAAACCCTGAAATACGGTCGTCGCTCCACGAAATTCATGTTTGTCTGGGGTGTGATATAGCCTCCCGGACCAACTTCCTTCTCCAAACAAAAGTCTGCCAGCCACCAGACCTGCCCAGCCACGGTCAGGCGCGCTGAGGGTTTCGTCTCCAGAATGCCACGCGAGCATCAGTTCTATCCCCGGGTTTAGAACTCTCGGACACTTCTCGGGAATCGTGATTTTAAGATTCTGTTGCACATAGTCCGTTGGTTCGTTGAGCAATCGGAAGTTTTCGTTCACACCTCGAAGCGGTTCATATTGCGCGAGATAGATTTTGTTTCCTGCGCCCAGGTCATGGTACAGCTCGCTGGCATAGATTGTAAACCGATCCGAAATCGTAGAAACGTATAGAGAATCCGACCAGAGCAAAACCGGGGTTAGAAAACTCAAACGCGCGTAATTGGCAGGATAATCAAACAGAAAGCGGATATTGTAATTATAGAGCGGAGTCCTGTCCCAGTTCAAATAGCTGACGGAATTTGGCAAAGATGACAGCAGTGCACCACTTTCATCTACACCCTTGAATTCTATAAGATGCGGCGTATCTTCTGCTGAGATTCGAACCGTGTCCGATCCTAAAATGGTAAAAATCTCTTTCATGAAAATACGGCCCGCTTCCGGCATCAGGACCAGCAAAATCATACAATCCTCTTGTAACAATTTCCTGGTAGATAAACGGATTGGTGCCGATGAGGGGCGGAATGGAAAAAACGGCGTTGTTGCTGGTGAGATATGTATCTGCAATTAAGTCGTCTGAAATTATGGTCAGTCGATGGGTCTTGGTGAACGTCCACGGCACCCGCAGGGTATCTACGCTGCCATTGAAGGAGAGCAGCCCGCCGTAAGAGATCGAGGTATTATCACTATTGGTCAAATATGGCACGAGAGCGTTATCTACCGTAAGTGCAATCTCAAGGTTTCGTGATTCTCCGGCGCCAAGCTCGAAAGCTGCCGGCGCGATTTGCAGTTCGATTCCACTGCGAAGTGAACCGGTTGCGGCAGTAAAAGTCTGAGGGGTGTCTGCATCGTTGGTAAAGGTCACGGTAGAATTCGAATGCCAAAACTCACCATCTCCAGCGAAGCCAAAGTTGATTTGCACCGGCTCGCAGAACGATTGCACTTTGGCAGCATTGAGCGCATCTAAACGGCCGGCGCCCTGCGCCATCACATGTTCGCCCAAATCGACGGCAGTATTCACGATGGCCGACTTGATGCGGGCCGGCGACCACTCCGGATGCAGCGACTTCAACAGTGCAGCAACCCCGGCCACATGCGGCGCCGCCATCGAGGTGCCGTTGAAGCTGGCAGTTTCGCCGTTGCGAATACTGGAAGTAATGGCCGCTCCTGGGGCCACCAGGTCGGGCTTGATTGTAAAAATCTGGCGGTTCGGACCTTTGGAACTAAAATCAGCGATCACATCGCTCTTGCTGGTCGCGCCAACCGTAATCGCGGAACGCGCCGTCCCCGGGCTTCCGATGGAATAGAAGGAGCCGCTGTTGCCGGCAGAGATACAAAACGTCATGCCCAGCGCCACCGCGTTGTCCACGGCAATGGACTTGGCGTCATCGGGCGAGCCTTCCCCGCCCAGGCTCATGTTGACGATGTGCACACGATCGGAGAAATCGCCGTCGTCATTGGGATCGACCGCGCGTTCGATGCCGGCGATGACGACGGAAGACGGGCCACTGCCGGCGGCACTAAGCACTTTGAAAGCCATCAATTTTGCTTTTGGCGCCACCCCGGTGATCCCGGCGCCGCCGGCGGCAACGATCCCCGCCACGTGCGTCCCGTGGTTGTTATCATCGATAGGATCAGGATCGTCGTTGATGAGGTCGTATCCGCCGATCACTTTGAAGTCCGGCCCGAAGCCGCCCCCGAGCGCCGGGTGCGTGTAATCGATACCAGTGTCAATCACCCCGACCACCACGCCCTCGCCCTGAGAGCCGAACTGCTGCCAAACCGCGTCGGCGCGAATGAGCGGGATGCTTTGATGCAGATCAGCTGCCACCTCGTGATCAAAATGAATTCTTTTAACATACGGCAACCGGCTGATCTGGGTCAATGCGCCGGTGGCAACGGTTGCACTGGCGCCATTGAAAACCTTGTAAAATGTCCGGCCAATTTCCGCTGGAGGCAGGTTGAGACGAAGGCGATTTGTCAGGTTGGTTTGTATTCTTTGTAAATCAGCGAGCAGTTGCTGGCTACGGGAAAGTGCGGTCGAATAAGTGGTGGTTTTAACCTGACCCTTTATTTGCTGCACGGCCACAGGCGGTTCGATGAATTCAACGATGATGCGAACCGGCTTGCTGAGATCGTTCGTCTGAAAAGACTTTTCTCCTTTCTCCGCCGACAATATAGGAGAAGTTCCAGATCTCTTCCAGGCCTCATTCGCTAAGAGACTCTTGTTAAAATGGCGGTGAGCCGTTTGCTCAAAATTCTGCGCCTCAGCAGTTTGAGCCACGACAACCAGAAGAAAAAAATACGCCACGGTCCGAGATACGAACGAACGCATTTTGACCTCACTGTTTTTTGAATCTTTGGAAAGAATTCACAAGATTGATAGCCTTCATAGAATACATTTCAAAAGATTCTTTATTCAACAATGGCTTCAAATAATTTCAGCTATCAGCCGTCAGCTTTCAGCGTTGAGCAGAGCGAAAAGCGTAAAGATTAGAGTGGGCGCGTGCTCCGTCCTCTTTTTCACCTTTCTCGCTCTCCGCCATCCCCGTACTTGTTTTGCTGAAAGCTGAGCGCTGACCGCTGAAAGCTTCTATTCATACCGCAGCGATGCAACCGGATTCGCCAACGCTGCTTTAATGGCCTGGTAACTCACGGTCATTAGTGCGATCGTGAAAGCGGAAACACCTGCTATCAAAAACGTCCAGCCGCTCAACTCGATGCGAAAAGCAAAATTCTCCAGCCAGTTCGACATCGCCCAGTATGCAATAGGCCAAGCAATGAAATTGGCGATGATCACCAGCCTGAGAAATTCCTGCGAGAGCACTCTCACTAAATTCGCCGCCGTCGCTCCCAACACTTTGCGAATGCCAATTTCTTTGGTGCGTCGCGCCGCCGAGAACGAAACCAATCCCAACAAGCCGAGGCAGGCGATGAAAATTGCCAGCGCGGAAAAGCAGGTGGTCAATTGGCTGACCCGATCTTCGGTTTGATAGTTCTGATTGAGAATGTCATCCAAAAACGAATAGATGAAACCCTTTTCCGCATCAAATTCCTTCCAGGTTGATTCTATGAACACGAGGGTTTCAGGCAAACGCTGCTCGCGTATTTTGATCGCAGAGTAACCAAAACTTCCCTGCGAAATCACCAGCGGCCCGATGTCTTTGTGCAGCGACACGAAATGAAAATCCTTCACCACCCCAATGATCGTCCCCTGCGGTGCGCCCGCCACCGTGGCAAACTTGATTTGCTTGCCGACTGCCTCGTTCCAGCCGAATTGCCGCATCGCCGCTTCGTTAATGATGAAGGCTTCTTTGGCATCGGTTGGAACCTCCTTTGAAAAATCTCTACCCTCGATGATTCGAAGTCCAAAGGTCTTTGCGAAATCGTACTCGACGCGAACGACCGTCAAAATTTGCGGCGTGGCGATGCCCTCGACATGAAAGGTGGTGTAGCGCGTCTCCTGCCCTAACTTGCCGTTGACGCCCGACACGTTAGAAATGTTCGGATTTTGCAGGAGTCGATTTTTGAAGACTTCGTGCTGACTCTCGACCCGGCTGCCGCGCAGCGGGATCATTAGCATGTGTTGGCGATCGAAACCGGTATCTTTATTACGCATAAAGATGAGCTGCTCGTGAACAATCAACGTGCCGATGATCAAAATCACTGAGATGGAGAATTGGAAAACCACCAGCACTTTGCGCAGTCCCGCGCCTTTGCCGAACGATCTCGTCGCATCTTTCAATGCCGCGGTCGGCTGCAAAGATGAAAACATGATGGCCGGGTAAATGCCGGCGGCGATACTCAACAGCGGCGCGAAGATCATAGCATAAGGCCAGAATTGCGTCGTTTCCGCAGTGATGCCGGTCAAGCGGTGAAAGAGCGGAATCGACAATTCGATGAGCAGCAACCCCGTGATGCTGGCAAGCACGGTCAGCAGGATCGTTTCCATCAGTATTTGTCCGATCAATTGCCGGCGAAAGGCGCCGAGGACTTTGCGCACGCCCAGCTCGCGGACACGCTGGGTGAATTGCGCAATGGTGAGATTGATGAAGTTGAAACAGGCAATCGCCAGTATCAATGCACCAATAACGCCGAAGATGTAAACGTAGCGAATGTCGGACGACGGCGTGATGTCGATGCCGAACTTGGAATGCAGATGAATGTCGCGGACCGGTTGGACGTACAGCTTGACCTGATTTTGGATATGCAGGTCGGTGTAGTTGCTATGCGCGAAGGCGATCAACTTTTCTTCCAGCGCGGGCGCGTCCTCGGGATTCTCCAAGAGCACATAAGTGAAAAACCAGTTCAGAATCCAGTTCTGTGGAAAATTGACATTGGGCCGCGGCAAACCGGTTTGATGCATCGCCGCCATCGAGGCGAGGAAATCGACGTCAATGTGGCTGGGGCCGGGGAACACATCCAACACGCCAGTGACTTTGAGATCGACCTGATTATTGAAGCGCAGCACCTTGCCCAGCGGCGGCTCGTCGCCAAAATATTTGCGGGCGATGTCTTTGGTGATGACCACCGAGTTGGGCGACAGCAATGCCCGTTGCGGATCGCCCTCGGCCAGCGGTAAACCTAAAACCGCAAACAGGGTTGAGTCAGCGAAATAGAATTTCTCCTCATAAAAGCTTTGGTCGCCGTAGTGAATCGTCGGAATGGTGCCAATCATATATTTTGAAAGATTGGTCACCCGCGCCACCTCCTTCACTTCCGGAAACTGGCGCAGCAGCGGCGCGATGGGATATTCGATGCCGGCGCTTTTGTCCAAATTGCCATCGACGGTGAGCGACATGTAAACGCGAAAGAGCCGGTCGCGGTTGTGGAAGAACCGATCGTAGCTCAACTCATGCTGAATGTAGAATGCAATCAAAATACACGACGCCACGCCAATCGCCAATCCAATGATGTTGATGAGCGAATGGCCTTTGTATTTGAGCAGATTTCGCAGCGCGATTTTGAAATAGTTTTTGATCATGGTTTTGTCCATTGTTAGTTGTCAGTGGTAATCGCATGGCGCAGAGAGCAAAGCGCATAGTGATAAGACGTAAAGCGAAAAGCTGAAGCGTCGAGCGTTTGCGCATTTCGCTCTACGCTCTCTCGCTCTACGTCAGCCCTCAGTCATTCATACCGTAAACTTTCCACTGGATTCGCCAGCGCCACTTTGATAGCCTGCGAGCTAACCGTCAAAATAGCGATCAGCAAAGCCAGTCCGCCGGCCAATGCAAACACCTCCCAACCTATGCTGGTGCGATAGGCAAAATCCTCCAGCCAGCGGTTCATAGCAAAATAAGCGAGCGGCCAGGCGATGACATTTGCCAACAGCACCAACTTGAAAAAATCCTGCGACAGCAACGTCGCCAAATTTGTGACCGACGCGCCCAACACCTTACGGACGCCGATCTCTTTGATGCGCTGCTCGGCCGCAAAAGCCGCCAGACCGAATAATCCCAAACAAGCGATCGCTACGGCGAGAATCGAGACGTATCCCAACAGTTTTCCCATCCGCTGCTCGGCTTCATGAAGTTGGGAAAATTGTTCATCGAAAAACTCATACGTGAATGGATAAACGGGATCGAGTTCCGTCCACTTACGTTCCAAAAACTTGAGGGTCTCCGAAATGTTTTCCGGTCGCACCCGAATTGTGAAAACACTGAACCAGTCCGGCGTTGGAATGAACAGCAGGATCGGCCCAATCTTTTCGTGCATCGAACGAAAGTGAAAATCCTTCAAAACGCCGACCACGGGACCGGCCGAACGTTCGATGTTTGGCATGGCGATGGTTTTGTCGATCGGATTTTCCCAGCCCAATTGTTTCGCGGCTTCTTCGTTGATCAAATAGGCGTTCGTATCGGTCAAGCGTTCTTTTGAGAATGATCTGCCGGACGCCATCTCCATGCCAAACGTCTCAACAAAATCGTGATCGACTACTAGTATTCGTATCGGTGGAATTTGATCTTCTGGGAATCCCTCGGGCCGATACGGGATGCCGTAATCGCCGCCGCCCGGCAAATTTCCGGAAACGGCCACGCGCAACACGTTGGGATTCTGCATCAGCTCACGCTTGACCGTCTCGTATTTCTCGCGCATCGCATCGTCGCGAATGGGAATGGTGATGAGCTGCTCTTCATTGAAACCTAATTTTTTGTTTTGAATAAATTCCGTCTGGTTAAAAACCACGCCGGTGGCGATCATCAAAAAAGCGGTGATGGCAAATTGAAAAACCACCAATCCTTTGCGAAGTGAAGCCGGACTAACCCCCCTGTGTCCCCCCTTGGTAAGGGGGGAAAAAAGAGCGCCCTTCATCACCGCGGATGGTTTGAAAGCCGCGAGCACAAACGCGGGATAACTGCCCGCCAATAAACCCACGATCAGGGTCACTCCAAAAAGAACGCCGAGATAGGCGGGAGTTAAAAATGCGTTGCTCTCGAGTTGTTTGCCCGTCAGCGAATTGAACGTCGGCAGCAGGAGTTCCATCAAGCCAAGCGCGAACAGCAGCGCCAGAAAACTGGTGAAAACCGATTCGCCGAGAAACTGTTTGACCAGCAGCGACTGATGCGCGCCAGTGGCTTTGCGGATGCCAACTTCCTTTGCGCGTTTGGTGGCGCGCGCGGTAGTGAGGTTCATAAAGTTGATGCACGCGATCAGCACGATAAAAAACGCGATCGCTGACATGATGTAAATGTAGGCCACGTCGGAATTGGCGGCCATTTCGCGAAACAAATTGGAATGCAGGTGAATGTCTGTGAGCAGTTGCAGGATCGGCGTGTGCGCAGCGGCCTCGGATTCTTCCAAATGCTGGCGTAATATCGGCGGAATTTTGGATTCCACAAGTTGCGGAGAGACTTCGTTGCGCAGCATCAAATAGGTGTAGTACTGATTCCATTGCCAACTATCGCGCCGGGGATTGGTGTAACTTGTCATTGACGCCAGAAATGAAAATGTAAAATGGGAGTTGCGGGGAACGTTGGCCATCACGCCGGTGACGAGATACTCATTTTCATTATCAATTCGCAGCGCTTGGCCCAGAGGGTCTTCATCGTCAAAATACTTTTGGGTGAGTTCATCGGTGAGCACAATCGAATTCGGCTGAGTTAACGCTGTTTTCGAATTTCCTTTCAGCAGTTTAAAACTGAAAATATCGAACACCGTTGAGTCCGCGTACAACCCTCCGTCTTCGTAATCGCGTTTGTCGCCGCGGCTCATCAGCGTCTCGTTGAAGAAAACGAAACGCGCCATCGATTCCACTTCCGGAATGTCATTGCGTACAGCGACGCCCCATGGCCCGGGTACTTTGGCGATAGCCTCATACGAGGCGCCTTCTACTCTCGTGATCAAGCGATAGATGCGATCGCGATTTTGATGATAGCGATCGTAGCTGAGCTCGTCCCGCACAAACAGCAAAATCAGCAGCGCAACCGAGATGCCGATGGCAAGTCCAGCAATGTTGATGAAGGAATAGGCTTTGTATTTGAGCAAATTACGAATTGCGATTTTGAAGTAGTTTTTGAGCATGGCATTTTGTCCGTTGTTAGTTATCCGTTGCAGAGCGCATAGAGCAAAGCGCATGGCGGGATTAACTTTCAGCCATCAGCTTTGAAATGCTGAGATCTTTGCTGAAAGCTGATAGCTGACCGCTGACAGCTTTCTCCAAAAACCATGCCCGTCCTCTCCTCTGGAAATCTAAGGCTGTTGACGAACGCTAATCCTAAAAAGCTGTCCGCTGGCATGGCAGTTCATGTTCGTCTGCGAACAGTACTTTTCGAGCTTGCACTCCCACTCCATTACCCATTTTTTTATTTTTCATCGGACAACCGCTTTTCGCACAGAAGCGATCATCCACTACTGACACGTTACCCGGGGTTTTAACTCCGGGGTCCTTTTTTATGGCCTTTCAAAAAGCGTAACGATTGCCGGCAATTTCATAAAGCTCCCGGCAATTGAAGGCAGCATTTGATAGACAGGGGCTAACTCGACGGGCCGCAAGGATGGGTGAAATTCTCCTTTACACCATCGGCCTTAAATTAGGAAGTCCGACGTTTTTTATCACAGCTTTTGAAGTACTGGGCTTTGAATTTTTATTTTTCATTGTCGCCAGTTTCAACACCAGCCAGCATTTCCTCCAATGATGACTTGGGGAGCAGCCTGCCATTCAACACAACGGCTGCGATTCTTCGTGTGCCATTGATGTCTTCAAGTGGATTGGCTTCGAGCAGAACGAGGTCCGCAATTTTTCCTTCCTCGATAGTGCCGAGCGAGTCCAAGCGGCCAAGATATTCTGCTGGATTACGGGTGGCGGTCTGTAAAGCTTGCATCGTGGTGAAGCCGGCCTGCACCAGCAACGCCAGCTCATCGTGTAAATTAAAACCGGGGAAAACGTACGGGTTCGGCGTGTCAGTGCCCGCCAAGAATTTTACGCCGGCGCGATGCATTACGCCAACGATTTCCATCTCTTTTTGAAAAAGCCGCTTTCTTGCTTCATCTTCTTCTTTTGATTGACGATTCGTGCCAGATGGCGCCCAGCCTTCTCTGATGAAAGACGGCACATATTTGAGCCGCACATCATTTCGATATTCGTCATTTCCAAATGTGATGAGCTTGAGAATGAAAAGCGTCGGAACCTGCCAGGCGCCGTTGCTGGCAAAACGTGCAAAGAGCGCCTTGGCTTTCTCTTCGTTGTAAGTTTTAGCGATCTCCTCAGGCGGGGCGGAAAAGATCAAGCGGTTGACTTCCCGAGGAGAATAATTCGACTGCCGGACGCTATCGACGATCATGCTGCGCAGCCGCGTCTCTTGTGAAGAGCAGGCGAGCAAAATTCCGGTAAGATGCTCGATGCTCTTCTGGCCGGCATCCGAGGCCTCCGCGGCGCTGACTGATAGCGGCACATGCCCGGCAAATGAAATTTCCTGCTTCCTGGCTTCGTTGGCAATCGCGAAATAAGCGTCGCGCGAAAGGAAATTATAAATCTTGATAAAGTCTACTCCCTGGTTCTTGAGATCAGCCACAATCAGACGCCCCTCGACTGGCGATTCAACAATAACGGACAAATCCGGAATGACTGAGTGCGGGCCATCCAGCAATGGGCCGGCAATAACGAGACGCGGCCCCAGCAGCGACCCGTTTTCAATCTGCTCGCGCCAGGCTTTCAGTTTGTCCAATTCCATCGCCATGTCGCGAACGCCGGTGATGCCATTGGCGAGATAAAGAGAAAAGAAAGTTTCGCTTGCCGTGTGGACGTGCATGTCCCACAAACCGGGGATCAAAAACTTGCCGGTGGCATTCACGACGGTTGCATCGTCCGGTACGTGAACATTTCCGTTTTCACCAAGCTTGGTGATGCGGCTGCCTTTGATGACGACCGTCTGGTTAAATTTGGCCGGTGCGCCAGTTGCATCAATAACGGTGACGTGAGTGAAAACAAGCGGCTTGGGCTGCGATGTCACCTGGGTTTGAGAAAGCAACAGCAGTATCGCTTAGTATCGGCATTTGGATCATCTGATTTCGGACAGTGAAATGAGAAAAACTGTGGTGTTGCCGGATATGTTTGGCAGTATCCTTTAAACATCGGCGGTTCGATAGCTGTTCGTTGCCGGCAAATTTTAGCGGCGGCGACTTCACGGCCAGCTAAGTCTTTGCCTTCACACTGCGCAGACCCAATAGCCCGACTGCCACGCCAAACGTTTCTGGCACTGTCAGGAGCATCGCTGTCAGCCGAAACAAACCCTGTGCGTCTCCCGGCGGTAGATGCGATACGTGGTCAGCCGAGATTGCAAGATAGTGATAGTATCCTCCGAAGATGAGAGAGCCGGCCATAGATGCCGCCAACAGCAGGAGGGCGAAGCGAACATGTCGCGTCCACAACAACACGGCTGCTACCAGCGGCGTTGCCACAATGACTATTGCAGCATAGGTTTTCTGCCAAGCGCTCAACTCAACACCGAGCGATGAATGCGCGACGCCGTGAAGCAGCACGATGACGACGTGCGCCAGCACCGCGACTGTGCCTAGCAAAGAGGCCATTTTGTATTTTGCAAATTTCTGATTCGCCATACGGTCCACCTTTGTTCCCAATGTCCAAATTTCGGCAGTGACAAAGTCAGACTGCCTGCGACTGCCATCGACTGAGCGGCAGAGGTGCCTGACATCCGCAGCATCTTGGCCGGTTCGCCTTATACGAACAGAATGTGGCAGACGCTGCTTCACATTTTAATTTTAGTTGCTTCAAACGTTCTTTCGCAGCCAGATTAATTCTTTGATGAGCGGTACAAAAAATATCATGATTGCAAGCCAGATGAAGAAGCCACAAACGACAGCAAATAGCAGCCAACCTATTCGATGCTTATGACGACCCACGGCGAGCGCTGCGCCTAACTGAAAGATTGGTGGAAAGAACCCGATGAACTCGAAACGAGGAGTTGCCGCTAAATATAAGGACATGGGCGCCGACAGCACAGCGGCTATGATCAACAAGTACGGCCGGCGTAAAGTGATGCCTAAGTAGGGTCTACTGAAAAACTAAACAAGGATAATAGAATCAATTGATTAATTGTCTGCTTTTTGTTAGATTTTGCCACCCAATTGCACAGATTTTTTTAAGACAGGCTAAGAATCTTGCACTTT
>Ga0247727_10014644_pt1 | contig 12993 bp, 10 predicted proteins | sample WisWelCaveWW1625_FD_202498 | JGI IMG/M metagenome (GOLD analysis project Ga0247727, IMG submission 202498) | Biofilm microbial communities from Wishing Well Cave, Virginia, United States - WW16-25 | ecosystem: Environmental > Aquatic > Deep subsurface > Groundwater > Cave microbial mat | place...
GCTAATCGCCTTTTGGAGAATACCATGCACGCTAGGAAAGCATGCTTGCTCACTCTCGCCGCACTTTTTTTTCTCGGCGCGCTCACGCTACACGCGAAAGACGGCGCCACTCCGAAAACAGCGCTCCTGCCCAAGCTAGTGCTGGTGCCTCGTGCACGGGTGGAAATCTCGCCGGTCTTCACCACGAAAGATAGTTTTCAAGTGCGCTTCCGGCTCGAGGCGCCGGCCGCGGAAAAATATCAGCGGCATCGTTGTTTGATTTCGGCAAATCACAAAGGCTTCAAGCTCGCGACGCCCAAAGTGCAGCAATGGATGTTGCGCAACGATACGCTCATGGTATTATCCGACGTGGACTTGACGCTGCGCGCGCCGCGGGCTTTGGCTTCATCGTTGGTGTTGGAGTTCAAATTCACCAACCTCGACCGGCCCAAACAGCCGAGCGGAACCGCGACTTTAGTGATCGGCCAAACAACGCTCGCCGCGCTCAAACCGCAAGCGGACTCCGTCGCTGCCAAGCCCGTGGTCGCAAAAGTTGATTCGAGGATCCCGCCGGCAGTTGCCGCAAGCGACAGCTTAGAGCACGGTCTCGTTTCCGATTCCACGCGAGCAAAGGCGCAAGCTGAAGAGAGCGTCGACGTCATGCCGTGGATACTCATCGGTCTGCTGCTCTCCGGCTTTGCCGTGATGACCATGTTGAGCAGGTTGAGCCGCAAGCAATCGCGCGAGGCCATGGACAAAACTGTTTCCATGCGGCCCGCGGAGCCGTTGAAAAATTCCCGGCGCGAAGAACAGTCTCCGGTTGCGTTCGCGCAGATGATGCGACGCCGCGAAACGGTTGCGCCTTTGGCAGAAGCGGGCGCGCACGTTGAAAAAGAAGAAAAAATTTCGAACACGAACGCGGCGGAAAATGCCGTGCCCGCCTCCTCCGTGCTTGCGCTTACGCCGCGCCGCATGGACGAGATCATCGCCCTGCCCGATTTGCAATCCGCGCTCGCGCAACTATCCGCCGTGACCGCCGAGGTGCAAAAGGCCGTGGGCAAACAGCTCGACGCGTTGCAAAAACTTTCGACGCAGGTTGAAACCGCGCGCATGTTGCCGGCGCAAGCATCGTCATTACAAAACAAACCGCGCATACAATTCGCTTTCGATTCGCCCGAGGCCGCGGGAACGAGCACGAACAGCAAAGGCGCGCCCGGTCTAGATGATTTGGGTGTGCGCGTTTCCGCGACGCCCGAGGCCGCGGAGAAATATGAAGAGATTGCCGACGCCATCGCGAGCTTGGCCGCGGCCAGCAAAATCAAAACGCCGCCGGTTTCGGCGCAAGCGCTCGCGCCCAAGATCGAATTGTTGCACCGCCTCCAAACCGACCTCGCAACGCTTGCAGTTTTCTGCCGCGCAAACGCAACGGGCGTTTCCGCGGAAACCGTGGAAAGCGTCGGCCGCAGAGTTAGCGATCTGCGCATGAGCTACGAAGCTTGGGCCTCGGATCAAACTTCGAAATTGCCGCTCATGTTGCAGCGCCCGTCCAACGGCAGCGAAAACGCGCGCCGCAAAATCGTGGAATCGTTGCTGGACGGCTTGTATGAAACGCGCAAGCTCGCGGCTCAAGGCGGGCTTTATTTCGAGCGCCGGCTGGCGCAACTGCTCGAACAAGACGTGCCCAAGCTGCGTGCGCAATTCAGCGGCAACACTGACGAGAAGCTGCAAAAAATTTTGGCGAGCATGGCGTGAGTCCCGTAATGCCTCAATTGCTGGAGTAGCGCAGGCCTCCCTGCCTGCAACAAGAGGTCCGCGCTACGGTTTCCACCAATAACCGAGGCATTACGGCGTCCCCATCAATCCTCTTGACGTGTGGAGTAGCGCAGGCCTCCCTGCCTGCAGACAAGAGGTCTGCGCTACGGTTTCCACCAATAACCGAGGCATTACGGCGTCCCCATCAATCCTCTTGACATGCAAAAGCCGTATGCTTACCTTTTTGCGCTTTCAATATGATCCTCTCAACGCAGCGCAGGAAGGAACACGCTCTTGGCTCACACCCTCGCAGAAACTTCAGAAGCAACGAATCTCCTCTTTGTGTACGGCTCGCTGATGCGCGGCATGGAACGCGCCGCGTTTCTGAGCAGCGCCGATAAAGCCGGCTTCGTTGCCACCGGCAGCGCGCGCGGAACGCTTTACGATCTCGGCGCGTTTCCCGGCATGAAAGAAGGCAACAACGGCAGCCTGGTTCACGGCGAGCTTTACGAGCTGGTTGATCCCCAAACTTTTTTTGACACGCTCGATCTCATCGAAGGCTATTGGCCGGAGCAACCGGAGCGCAGCTTATACGTGCGCAAGCTCATCAACGTGAGCACGGCGGCGGGCGAAAAATCCGCGTGGGCATATATTCTGAATCAACCCTTCCCGGGCTTGCAGCCGATTCCTTCCGGCGATTATCGCCAATATGCGCCCGAGGCCGAGTTCTCTGAGCTAGAATGAATGCCGCCGCCGTGTCGTTAGAGTTGTTCCATCTTCATCACGCTTCCTCTTTAGTTTTCCGCACGCTTCTCATCCTCTTTTCTCGCGCATGAATGCAGCCTTAAACCTCGCCGCTTCGCTAAACGGCGCGCTGATGATGACGCTTGCCGGCCTGGGCCTCTTCGGAGCGCTGTTGGCGTGGCACAGTTGGCGCGCGCAAACGCTCGCGGTGTTTGCCGGTTTGATCGCGGCGCAGAGCTTCATGAGCATTTATTCTTTTGCCGCTGCGGGCGCGATGGTGCTCGCGCCGAGCTGGCTCATTGCCTTTGTCGGAAGCGAATTAACGCGGCTGCTTTTCTTCATGCTGTTGAGCGCGCATTGGTTGGCATTCGTGCTCTGCTCTCCACGCTTGCCTTCATCACCTCAAGAGACGCCGCGCCTCTGGCCGTGGCTGCTCACCTTCTTCGTTGCCATATTTTTGCTCGCGTGCGCGGCTCTGGCGGAAAGCTATGCGCTGGCGAATGCCCCGCTCGCCCAAAGCGCGCACAACTTCTTGCGCCAAATTTTCGCGGGATGCGCCAGCGGCTTCTTGCTCGTCGCCTCCGGTTTTATCGCTTATCGTTTCGCCCGCCAACGCCAAGCGCTGTGGGCCTGGTTGCTCTGCGCGGCCCTCGCCTTGTTGTTCGCCGTCGCGTTGCAATACTTTCAGCCGTTGTCAAATCTCCTCGTCACGTTCATGCTCCTCGTTGCGCAGGTTTTAACCGCGCTCGCATTGCTGGCCGACCGCGCGCGTTTCTTGCGCATTGAATCCGAAGTGCGGCGCGGCTTATGGGAAAACCTGGCGCAGCTTGAGAGCACGGCGCGCCATCTCACCGCGGCCATGTCGCACTTGAACGCGGGCGTGGTTCACGTTGATCTCGAAGGAAGAATCGCCTTCGCAAACTCGAATTTCCTGCAGCTCGCGCGCACGGGCTTGGAACCGATCGAAGGCCGAGCGCTCAAGGAGATTTTGCCGCAGCCGCTTTATCAAGCGCTCGCTCCCGCGTTGCAAGAAGCGCGGCGCGAACGCACGGCAACAATGGAAGCAAGTTGTGTCTGGGAGCAGCAAGAGCTTGTTCTGCGGATTACGCATGCGCCGCTTTTCAATGAACACGGCAAGCTGAAAGGCTTGCACCTCGGCGCAATCGACGTGACGCGCTCACACGCCGAGTTGCGCGAGGCCTCCGTTCGTCTCGCGGAAAAATCCCTCGACTTGCGCCTGCTGCAACAAGGCCTGGATCAAGCCTTCGATGCCATTGCCTTGACGAATGCGCGGCACCAAATTTTATATGCGAATGAAGCCTTCGCGCGCAGCACGGGTTTGCCGCAGCGCGAGTTGCCGCGCCGGATCATCACGGAATATCGCTCGCCCGAGTTTTATCCGTGGCCGGAAATTCAAAAACGGCTGGCGCAAAATTTATCCTGGCGCGGCGAAGTATCCGGCCGCACGAACGGCCGCGCGTTCACGCACGAAGTCACCATCATCCCCGTGGCCGAAGCGCAGCAGCAACATTATTTTTGGATCGAGCGCGATCTCGCCGCGCTTGAGAGCCGCATCGCCGCGAGCACGTCTGCGCTCGAACAGCGCGTGCAACAGATGGCCAAGCTCATGAAAATCGGCGAAGACATCCGGCTCAACGTGGGCTTGGAAGAGATCGTGCAAAGCGTGGCGGAAGCGCTTCACACGCTCGGTTGGCAGCGCGTGGCCGTGTTTCTCGCGGAGAATGAAGAAGCCTTCGAGCTGAAGGCGAGCGCCGGTTTTGAGGCGGCAGGCAAAAATTTGCCGCGCAAGTTTCGCCGCATGGCGTTTGGAGATTTCGCGCCGTACATGATTGACGCCTATCGCCTCGGCTCCTCGTTCCTGGTAAAAGCCGCGCAGCGGCCGGAGTTCATGCCGAAAGAGTTGCACGTCGTCGGCGCGGGCGAATGGCGCGAGCGCGATTGTTTGCTCGTGCCCATTCCCGGCCGCGAAAAGCTCGCGGGCCTCATCGCCGTGTTCTCTCCTCTTTCTGGCCGCTATCCCGAGCTGCAACACGTGCGCGATCTCGAAAGCTATGCCGACGAGACGGCGATCGCAATTCAAAATCATCGGCTCCTGGACTCGCACGCGGAGAGCGAACGCCAGGCCCGCGCGCTCAATCAAATCGGCAATGCGTTTCGCGCCGCGGGCACGATGGAGCGCGTGCTGGCCGAGGTTGCGGCGATCATGACGGAGGCCATGCAACAGCCCGCGCTCATTGCCCTATTGCAGCCCCAAGCCTTCGAGGACGGCGAGCACGTTTCACCTGCGAGCACAACCGAATGGCTCGCCGCTTTCGCCGAGCTTTCGCGCAAGCAGCACGCACCGGGGCGGAGCCTCGCCATTGCCGGCGAGCAAGCGAACACGTTGCAAAGCCTCTACGAAAATTTAAGCGCGAGCGACGCGCAAGAGGCCTCGCTCGCAAAGGAGAAACTCGGCTCGCTGCTGTCTTCGGAAGTTCGCGGCGGCGCAACGAATGTGGCGCTCAAAATTTTTGCGTTGCGCTCGCGTGCGCAAAGTTTCGGCTTCATGTTTTGGCGGATGCCCGAGGAAAATTCGTGGTCAAACGAGCAAAATCGTTTTGCGCGCGAGCTTGTGGCCCAGGCCACGTTGACGCTCGACAACATGCGCCTCTTTCTTCAAACCGAAGAAAAGGCGCGAGCGCTCTTGCGCGCCAATAGCCACACCTCCGAATTTCTCGCGAGCGTCTCGCACGAGCTGCGCACGCCGCTGCACGGCATCTTGCAATTCTCGGAAATTCTCCTGCGCGGCAAGCTCGAGCACGAGCAAAAAGAGCACGTGCACATCGTCCGGCGCAGCGGCAAAACCTTGCTCGCGCTCATCAACGACATTTTGGATTTGAGCAAAATCGAAGCGGGCAAGCTGGAAGCCGTGTGGGAGCCATTAGATCTTATGGCGCTGTTGCGCGAAACGCTCGAAACCATACAGCCGTTGTGCGATCAAAAAAGTTTAAATCTACGACGAGTGCTCGAGCCTGCTTTGCCCAGCCGGTTCATCACGGACCGCATGATATTGAGCCGCGTGCTCACCAATCTCCTCGGCAACGCGGTAAAATTCACCGAGGCCGGAGAGATTGTATTCAGCGCGCGCACGCGCAACGAATGTTTGCAGCTCGAGGTCAAAGACAGCGGCATCGGCATGCCGAAACACCGGCTCAAAGAAATCTTCGAGCCGTTTCGGCAATTGGAAAGCGGCGAAGCGCGCAAGCACGGCGGCACGGGCTTGGGCCTCGCCATCTCGCAGCGCATGATGCACATTCTCGGCGGCAAAATAGAAGTCGAAAGCGAACTCGGCAAAGGCTCGACGTTCACGGTGACATTGCCGTTGCGCATGCCACCGGATCTTTCTCCTTCGGCAGAAAGAAAAACCTTGCAGCCTCAATCTCAGCCCGAGAAACAAACACGCGACCAGAAGGCGGTGAAGCGTGACGCGCTCATTCTCGTGATCGACGACGATGCGACCGCGCGCACGGCCATGCGTTTTATTTTGGAAGAGGAAGGCTATCGCGTGCTCTTCGCGGAGAGCGGAGAAAAGGCCTTGCCGCTGGCGCAACGCGAGCAGCCGGATTTGATTTTGATGGATATCATGATGCCCAATCTCGACGGCTATCAAGTCGCGCGCGCGCTCAAGAGCCAGAAGCAACTCAAGCACGTGCCTGTGATCGCATTAACCGCGCGCGCCATGAAAGGCGACCGCGAGAAAGCTTTTGCCGCGGGCTGCGATGATTATCTCACCAAACCGTTTGAGACCCAGGAGATTCTGGCGATGATTGTGAAATGGGTTGGGTGAAACTTGGGATTGGGTTATTGGAGGATTGGGGGATTAGTGTCTTAGTAGTCAAATTCGTGCAAAAAAACAGAGATTTTTCCAACGGATAAAAGCTGCCAACCGATAAAAGATTTATAAACCGTAGGCCGCTTTTATCCGTTGGAATTTATTTTTTGGTTGCGGCTCGTCCGCGTTACGTTATAGGGTTCGGAATCAAAGCAGAAGAAAATTTATTTTCTGCCCTAAAGCTCAAAGCAAATTTCGGAGAGATGAAATGGCAAAAACGAATGCCTGGCACAAGCTCGCGCACGATCTGCGTAACGTGCTGAACAACGTCAATCTCAATTTAGACGTGGCCCAGCGATTAGCTTCGCGCTCGACGGATGCGCGCGCGGAGGACTTGCGACAGCATTTAAGCGTGGCGGCAACGGAGTTGAAGAAGCTCAAGCAGATGATCGAAAATGCCGGCAAGGAATTGGAATGAAGCGAGCAAGCCCGCATTCAATATCGCGCGCAATATGTTTCGCATGGTGCAGACGTTGAATGCCGAGCAATTGCAGAATACCAAAGGCGTCAGCTGTTGGACTTGTCATGGCGGTCAAACGCGCCCCTCGCGTCTGCCCAAGGAAGCTTTAACTGCGATGGTGGAAAAATGGCCCGAGGCTTTGCTGAAACACATGCCACGCTTGCTTTCATTGAAAAGGCTGATTAGAGGTCGAACCGACTTGAGATCAACCATCAATCCGCAACGCTATCTTCCCACGCCGCCAAAAAATGAATGATCTGCTCAATCTCTTCCGCGGACAGCTCCTGCGCAAACGGCGGCATCTCTTCTTCGTCTTCCTCTTTAATGCCGTAACGAATGGTTTCGCGCACGTACTCCGCGCCTTTGCGCTGCACGAGGCCGCGCAGCTTGGGGCCGAACATCCCTCCCGTGCCTTCTTCACCGTGGCAACGGCTGCACTGCACTTCACGATTGCGGCCGAAGCCGAGGTAGATGAGATGGCCGGGGTCTTTGATGTGCGCGGGAGGTTTTGCCTCGCAGCCCAGAAAAGAAAAACACGCAAAGGCGCAGAGACGCAAAGAACCCGCAAAGTTTTTTTTTGCGAGCCTTTGCGCCTTTGCGTCTTTGCGTGAAGGCTTTTGGTATTTTTGCACCAGTTGACCTCGCGTGTTATCAATTCAAAAACTTCCACCAAAAGCCCCAGCGAAAAATCCGGCCGGGGTGAGGCACGCCCGCGCGCAGCTCGAATTTTTCATCTAACAAATTTTCCCAAGAAAAAAACAGCGCGCCTTCGCCATAGAGCAAGCGGAGCTGAAAATCCACGGTCGCGGCGGCTTGCAAAGTTTTGAATGAAGTCCCGGCCGAAGTTTCCGTGAACACCGGCGAGAGCCTTGCGCCGAGATAGTTCACGGATAAATGGGGTGACGCGGCGATGGACTTTTCAAACAAGAGCATTCGCGTTTCAAGCGACGCGCGCGCATAACTTTCGGGTTGATACCAAAACCAAAATTGTTTCGCCGGTTGCTGAAAGGCCGCAGCGCCGTGAACGTTCGCGAGCACGCTTTGCCACGGCCGCCAACGCAAACTCATTTGCGCGCCCCACGCCCTGCGGGTGCTTTTTTGATTGAGCAATCGTGGCGAGAGGGCAATTTGCACGCTATCGCCAAACTCGGGAAATGCCGTCGTGATCGAATCCGCCGCGAACACTAGCCCGCGCTGCCACCTAGCATTGCCCAGCGTAAGTTGCAACGCAGCTTTAGAAAATGCCGCGCGTCCGCCGAGTTGAACATGTTGCAAGCGCACGGCTCGCAGACTCGCGTTGCGCGTGAGATCCGGCAGCGCATGATCACGCTCCGCCGGCGCCGGCGGAATTTGATACAGCCCGAGCTTGGCCCAAAACAGTTTTTCTTTGTTGTGTTGATATAAACCTGCGAGCGCGAAGCTATAATCCGTCGGCCAATCTTTTTTGTGACGCAACTGCCCCGTGCTTTGCAGCCAAAGACGCGAATGAACTCTCAACGCCGCTTGCGCGGCAAGCTCTTGATAAAAACGCGCGGCGGAAGCTAGCGTTGAGCTGCGCACTTCCTCGCTGCCCAGCCTCGCGTGCGCGGAAAGAACAAATCGTTCGCGTTGCCGTTGCCAGCTTGCTTCCCCGCCCCAATCGCGCAAACGATGGCGCACCTGCCGCGCCGCGTCGTTCAGCTCTTCTTTCACTTGCCAGGAAAAAACGCGCGCCATGAAAGCGTGCGCGTGCGCCAATTCCAAGCCGTGATAGAGCCGCTCTTCTTTGTGGCTCGCATTCGTCAACTCCGGTTGTTCTTCCAAAAAGAACGGCACTGCAATACCGGCTTGATTGCGCGAGTTGAAATGGCGATACCGCACTTGCCAGAGCGCGTTTAGCCGATAATCGAATCGCCCCATGGCCTTGTGGCCGTCGTATGGAAAATCCTCGAACTGCCCTTCCGAGTTGCTGAACGTGGCGTGCAACAAGCCCGCGATGCGCCGGCTAAACGCGCGGCTGAAATTCACGCGCACGGCATCCGCGCCATACGGGCCTTTGGCATACTCCGCGTCGGAAAGCGGTTGCGCAAAATTCAGCGTATCGTGCGCCAGTGCAAATGTGCTCGCCAAACCATGTGAAGGCAAAAACAATTGCGGCGTGTTGTGCAAAGCGCCGATGGTGTTGCTGGGTTCCGGCAAGCCGGTGAAATCAACGGTGCCATACACACCGGGAATCCACCACACGCTATCGATCATCGTTGCGATCGCGCGGCTCGGCAACTCGCCGGTGGAAATATAACGCGGCCATCCGACTTCGCCGGTCACCAGCGGAATAACGGGCATGGCATACGACAACAGTTGCGATAAATCTTGAAACAAATATTCCGCACGGTTCGCAGGCGAGAACACGAAAGCAGCTTGCGGCATTTGAAAATTGATTGCAGGCCTCTGCACTCGCGTCTGCGTTGAATCGCTCGCAATAGAATCAGCGATCATGGCGGCGAGGGAATCCGGCAAAACGACGCGCGTTGAGTCAGCCCTAGTCGAGTCAGTCAAAATTTTGATGACGTCGATCTTGACTTGCGCTCTCGGGTTGGAGACGAGCATCATCAGCAGCAACAGCGCGTATCGCATGATCACGGTCGGAAAGGGCTTGGGCACGTGGCAGGTTTCGAAATACGGTTAGTGAGTGCAAACGCGGGATGAGGGCGGGCAACAGCACCGCGAACAACAAAGTGTTGGTCGAGAGATGTATGATATAAAAATAAATGCCGAAAGCAAGCCGTGAAAGAAAACCGGCGAGTCCGAGCTTCACAAAAAAAACGTCGCTCAAAGTTGTAGCGAGATCGAAAATCAGCGTCAAAAAAAATCCGAGCGCGCCCAAGAGCCAAGCCGGTGGAATGCGACTCGGGGAAAGACGGCGAACCCAACCTCCAGCAAGACCGCTGAACGACATGCACAAAACCTGCGCGAGCAAAAGTGGCGGCGAGGCCACGCCATAGGGATTGAAGAACGAATATAGAAATTCACCGATGGCGCCCGCCGCGAGACCATTAACGGGCCCGAGCATGTAGCCCGCAAGAAAGAACGTGACCGTGAGCGGCTCGACGTTCGGCAAAATAATCAGCGCGAGTTTGAGGCCAATCGCCAGCGCGATGAAGATGGCGAGCGTCACGAGCTTTCGCACCGGCATGGTCACGCCGCCTTCGCCATGCTCTGCTCGGCTTCCGCTTCTTCGAGCAGCGCGATGAAATGTTCCGGCGTCGTGCACGTGAGAAATCCCCCGCGTAACGTGGCCGCGCCGCGAATCTCGTGGATGTATTTGACCACGTGCTTGCGAAACAAGATGAGGCCGTAATCGCTCTCGTAATAGTCGAGCATGAGTTGCAGATGGCGGCGAATGAGCGCGGCCTTCTCGAAGAACGTCACTTCGCTGCGGTCTTTGCGCGAGAAAATCCACGGGTTGCCAATCGCCGCGCGGCCGATCATCACGCCGTCGCAGTTCGTGAGCTGCTTGATGCGCTCGATGTCCGAGATACACTTCACGTCGCCGTTGCCGAGCACGGGCACTTTTACACTCTGCTTGATTTCGGCAATCGCATCCCAATCCGCGTTGCCATCGTATGCTTGCGATTTCGTGCGGCCGTGAACTGCAATCAACGACGCGCCATTGTCTTCGAGCATCTTCGCGACCATGATATAGTTGCGCGTTTGAAAATCCCAACCGAGGCGAATCTTGCCGGTGACCGGAACCGAAAGCTCGTGCGAAAGGCGATTGAAGATGCGGCCGATTTTATCCGGCTCCTTCAAAAGGCCCGCGCCCGCGCCGCGGCCGGAAACTTTCGCAACGGAGCAGCCCATGTTTAAATCCACAATCGTCGGCCCAAGCTGCTCGATCTTCTTGCACGCTTCGACGATGACATCTTCATCGCTGCCGAACACTTGAAACGTCATGGGATGTTCGGAAGGATCGTAATCCAGCAAGCGCATGGTCTTCTCGTTGCCGTGCATGATGCCGTCAACGGACACGAATTCCGTATAGCCCATCGCGCTGCCGAAATCGCGCGCGATCATGCGATACGGCAAATCCGAAAATCCCGCCATCGGCGCGAGAATGATGTCGCCGTAGATGGGAATATTGCGCACATAAAAGTGCGGCGTGTGTGGAAGCGATTTGATGGTTGCGCTCATATCGTGAAGTTGATTTGTGAATTTCATGTTGCTACTCATACGGTGTCATTCAGACGGAATCCTTTTCAGCGCTCGGCACAAAGCTTGGAATGAGCAGTTTTCCCAGCGAGCAAAAAGGTTCCTACTGAATGACATGCTAGATTGATTGGTGGCAATATACGCATCGTGCTGCGTTCATTCAAGTTTGATTTGCAACGCAATCACCAATAAGCTTTTTTTGTCTGGTCGCTGCTCCACCGCAGTTTCATCTTTGCTTGTTTCCCTCACCTTTATTTCTTCGAGCGAGGTGACTTCAAAGCGATGGCATCCCGCAACTGTGTGACATTTTCAAACGATCGCTGCTCCATGAAATGTTGAGTTGCGCTTCATCCCTCAAGACCGTCATTCTGTAAGAACCTTCCCTCGTGCTCGGAACACAGCCCGTTTGAGGAAGTGTCTCCAGCACGAGGGAAGTTGCTTCCAGCATGACAACAAGAGGGTGTGCTCGCTATCGTTACCGCCTCAAGCGTTCATGCAATGCCAATACGGCCTCCGCAAATCCCGCCCAACTATATGCGTGCCGCCGCTGCGCTATGTTTTGAGAGAAGGTCTCGCGCAAATTCTGTTCGAAATATTTCTGAATCAAATCCGCCAAGTCTTTCGGCTCGTGCGAGCGCAGAATCAAACCGGTAACGTTCTCCTCCACCATCTCCGCCAGCCCGCCCACGTCCGTCGCAATCACGGGCAAATTGAAATTGAAAGCAATCTGTACGATACCGCTTTGCGTCGCGGATTTGTAGGGCAGAACACAAACATCAGCAGCAGAGAAGAACGCAGGCACTTCCGTATCGTCGATATAGCGGATAAAAAGTTTGCAGCGTTGTCGCACTTGCACTTGTTCGATCAACCCATCGTACTTCGCGAAGTCGCCATACATTTCACCGGCAATCACGACGCAATAGTCATTTGAAAGATGCGCCGTCGCGCGAATGAGCGTGTCGAGGCCTTTGTAATCGCGAATGAAGCCGAAAAAGAGCACGAGGTGTTTGTCGCGCGGCAATCCCAATTTGTCGCGCGCTTCTGCCGAGGCCATCGCGTCGCCGAAGTGATCATAAATCGGATGCGGCTTGAGCACGTACCGTGACTCACGTAGCGCAGGCGTCTCGCCTGCAGACAGGATGTCTGCGCTACGTTTTTCCACTTCGGGCAGGAATAGCTTGAGATCGCGCTCAACCGTTTTGCTCATCGCGATGAAACCATCGTTGCGCCGCAGGAAATAGCGTATGAGCGCGAGGTCGCCAAGCCGTTTCTCGTGCGGAATCAAATTATCGAGAATGGTGATGACGCGTGTGCCTCGCTTTCTCAATCGCCCCGCGACAGTTCCTAACGACGGCGCGAAGAACGGCATCCAAAATTTCATCACCAACAAATCCGGCGCGAAGCTCTGAATCGCTCGCGCCGTTTTGAAATAGGAGAATGGATTGATCGTATCCAAAACTTGTGCGGCGTCAATTCGATCCACGCGATCCGAAGACGTGACGTACTGCGTCGTGCCGGGAAACAACAAATCCGGATACTGTCTAGTGAACGTGAACGCAGCCACCTCGTGGCGCTTTTCCAACTCTCGAAACAACGAAGCATTGAATTGCGCAATGCCCCCGCGAAAGGGATAGAACGTGGAAAGGTAGGCGATTCTCATGGCGCGGCGAATTTCTCCGAGCGTGTTTGGAAAGTAGAACGCCCGGCTATTCTCCCTTTGAGGGGGTTAGGGGAGTGTTTTCGAGGGCGGCGATGTTATTCAAATTCATATTCACAGCTAGAGATCTTTTCAACGTATACCTCAATTTGATCACGATACTAAGCGACACCACCCGAACCCCCCTCAAGGGGGGACTTTTCAAACAGGCTCTCAATGGCAGACAAAACGGTTTCGACGCGCAGATCGTGCATGCAATGCCGCTCGCGCTTGCACGTGTTTGCAAAGTAACAATCGCAGCCGGATTCGGGTTGCAGCATG
>Ga0247727_10014645_pt1 | contig 12988 bp, 11 predicted proteins | sample WisWelCaveWW1625_FD_202498 | JGI IMG/M metagenome (GOLD analysis project Ga0247727, IMG submission 202498) | Biofilm microbial communities from Wishing Well Cave, Virginia, United States - WW16-25 | ecosystem: Environmental > Aquatic > Deep subsurface > Groundwater > Cave microbial mat | place...
CATTACTCTGTTGCACGCTTTCAAGAACCTGCAATGATCTTCCTGGTGCTTCTTGTGGCAACAGTAGCAACGGCAAGGGGACAGGAGACGGTGGGCGAGAAATTCGAGATCGCTTCGATCCGTTTCCAAGAAAATGAGACGTTTGGTGATGGAGAGCTGCTCGAACAGATGACGACCACGGAAACGCCGGGATTCTTCGGAAAGTTTCTCCATAGCATCAGCGAGGGGCTTGGAAGCGAGAACCAGTACTTTGACCAGGCAACATTCGGGGAAGATGTGGGACGAATTCGAAGGCTCTATGAAGACAACGGATTCTCAAACGCCCAGATTGATACCGTTCTGACCTTCTCACCTCATGATCAGACCGTTGACATTCTGGTCACTCTGAAAGAGTGCTATCGGTCGGTCATCGACAGTATTCAGTATGCGGGTCTTCGAGGAGTGGGTGGTGAAGTATGGGTTGGAATTGGGGATAGTCCAAGGATCACCAAGGGGGACCCATTTCGCAAAGCGCTCGTTGAAGAGGAAATACGGAGGGTGAGCGATATCCTCCTGAACGAAGGATATCCAAACAGCAGTTTCGTTCGTGACAGTTCCGGGGCCTTTCGTGTCTTGAGCACGGGCAACTATGTTATTGTTCTGCACTTTAAGCCCGGCAAGCGCTTTGTGTTTGGAGACGTGGTGGTGGAACAAAAGCCGGACTCATTGCGGAGAGACGAAATCCATGATGAGATTGTGCTCAAACAGCTCGATTATGAGCCCGGCGACAAGTTTAGCGAGGCGAAGCGGAGGTCGAGCGAACGAAACCTGAACCGGGTCGGGGTATTCGACCAGGCTCGCATCGCCGTTGATGTTCCACCCGATACCGGAACATCGAACCGGGTCACGTCACTTGTCACGCTCAGACCAAGCGACAAACACGAGCTGGCTCCCGAGCTGACAGTGAGCGACGAAGACAAGGCGTTCAATCTTGGTCCCGGGTTAGTCTACACCCAGCGGAACTTTCTCGGGGGAGCACGAACGTTCACTGCCCGTATTCGATTCCGAACCCAAACGATCCTTTCGTTCCCGGATTACTTCGAAACGAACTCTGACGCTGTGTCAAATCTTGACCTGAGCGTTGAAGTCCTTCAACCGTATGTGTTTACAAATAAGATCAGAGGGAGCTGGACATTTTCCCTGATTCTGGATAAGCAGCAGCTGTACCGACAGGAGATCCTAAAGAATACAATTGGATTTGCTGCACGCATGGGTGTGTACTCCCAGGGGTATCTCGATTGGACATTGCAGAGTGTTCGGTTAAGAAGAAACACCCTGATTGCCGTTGACCTGAGTGATCCTGAAATCCAGGAACAATATTACCAGCTCCTCGCTCAGGAACAGGAAGTTCAATTCAATTCTATTCTTTCCTTTACAACACAACGGGACAAATCGAACGACATCTTTTCACCAACACAAGGGTTTGCTCATTCGGCGACGGTTGAAGAGTCGGGACTCCTCCCGTTGATCCTGAAGAGCGCTCAACCGGACCTTCCGTTCACGCAATTCTACCGAATGGTCTTACTCGGCCGATGGTACTTTGACCAAAGTCAGGATGAGTTTGCCATTCTTGCGCTGAAGCTCAAGGCAGGTTTTGAGGACAAGTACGGCGAGACCAGATCCGATACGACGCGCGTGATTCCGCAAACGCACCGGTTTTATGCTGGAGGGGGCGGCAGTATACGAGGATGGAATTCCCGCGAATTGAGCGCCAGCGGTGTTCCCCAGCTCGGAGGAAATCTCGCCTTGGAGGGATCCGCTGAGCTTCGGACGAATCTGTTCAGGGGTTTTCGTAACGATGTACTTGACCATGTTTGGATCGTGACATTTCTTGATGTTGGCAACGTTTGGAGGGAAGCCTCTGACCTGCGTTTGAGCAGCTTGGCGGTCGCGACCGGCATTGGATTCCGCTATGACTCGTTTTTCGGTCCGTTTCGGATCGATTTCGGGCTTCGTGTCTATGATCCAAGCGTCGCGGACCCGGGAAGACGATGGATAACACAGCGCAAATTCTTCAGCGAGACACTTGGTCAGGGAGCCCTCCATTTTGGTATTGGGCACGCATTCTAGGGATGCGGCCGAAACCCGAGGAAAAAAGAATAACCGCCCGTCACTCTATTTCTTATTCGCATGAAGCGTGACGAGCCGGCCTTCAATGAAAATGAGTAGTGGCCGAGCCTCGGCCCACAGGGCCGGGGCCTCGTCCCGCGGTAGCGGGACGGGCGGAGGACGCGGAGAAAAGATTCGATGTAGAGACAAGAAATTCAAGAAGCCTTTCTCTGTGACCACAGAGTTTGAGCTTTTCAACTGCACCTCGAGGATCGCGTCCCAGGGGAAGTTCATTGACAAAGTCACGGCAGGGACGGACTGTTTGTAGTTTCAATTTTGCACAAAAAATCACAGAAGCTCCGTAGGTCTACGACTCTACGAGATCAGGGTTTGTCGTAGACTCGTAGAGAGCGGCCTGTGAAATGGTAACGGCATTTCCGGCACACAAGACTAGAGTAAGATGATCTGGCCATCTATCATAGGACAGGAACGGGTGAAGCGACATCTTGCAGAAGTGCTGCGGAGTGGTCGTCTGCCACATGCCTATCTGTTCTCCGGGAGTGATGGGGTGGGGAAGGATGCCATGGCCCTGGAACTGGGGCGCGTGCTTCATTGTGAACGTCAGGGAATGGAGGCCTGCGAAGAATGCCGGTCGTGTGTACAACTGAGGTCCCTCCAACATCCGGATGTAAAGCTTGTTTGCGCGCTCCCACGGCACAAAGACGAGCAGAGTGATACGCCCCCTTTAGCAAAGCTTTCTGAGCAAGATATCAACACCATTCGGGACCAGCTGAAACTCAAGGGGAAGAACCCGTATCATCGGATTGCCATTCCAAGGGCAAATGTTATCAAGATCAACAGCATCCGTGAAGTGAGGAGGGACTCCGCGCTCAGCACATTCGAACGCCGGCGCCGTCTCGTGATTATCTCACGGGCGGAAGAAATGGGGGCTGAGGCCTCGAATGCCCTTCTGAAGACGCTGGAGGAACCGTCGGGCCATACTATGCTCATTCTTACAACTAGCCAGCCGGAATCGCTTCTTCCGACCATTCGATCTCGCTGTCAGACGGTTCGTTTCGATCAATTGACAGCTGAGGAAATTGAAGACGCGTTGGTAAGGAAGAACCTCGCGGAGAAATCCCGCGCTGAACTGGTCTCCCGACTTGCACTTGGGAGTTTCAGTCGAGCTCTGGAGTTGCTCGGTGAAGACATTGCGGCAGAGCGACAGGATGCTCTCGCCTTCGTTATGAATTCACTGGGATCGAATTTCCCGAGGCTGATGGATCAGGTCGAAGAGCTCTCGAAATCGAAGGACCGTGACGTGTTGACCCGCTTTCTCAGTCTTCTGCTGATATGGTTTCGTGATGCATTGGTTCTCAGAGAGGGGCAAAAGATTATCAGCTTCGATCAAAAAGATGAATTGATGCGGTTTACGACGAAGTTTCCGCATGCCAACCTTGCTCATGTGATTACGGAGATTGAGCGAGCTATTTTTCTTCTTCAAAGAAATGTCTACATTGTCTTTGTGTTGCTTCAACTCTCAATCCAGCTGAAGCGTAGCATCCTTCCGGAATATCAAACCTCCGGTCGGCAACTCAACGTTATGGAATCCAAGGCGTGAATGTGTGGGATAGAATCCTGGTCACTGCGGCCCTTCCGTACGCGAACGGACCCATCCATCTCGGACATCTTGCGGGAGCATATCTTCCGGCCGATATCTATGTCCGGTATCAGCGCCTGAAAGGGCGCGAGGTCTTATTCGTTTGCGGCTCAGATGAACATGGTGTCCCGATTACCATCACGGCTGATCGGCGTGGGCTAACACCTCAGCAGATTGTCGATCGATATCATGAGGAGAACAAGGCGGCGTTTGAACGGTTTGGTATGAGCTTCGACATCTACTCGCGAACCTCACTCCCGCTGCACCATGAGACGGCTCGAGAGTTTCTTGTAAACTTCTGGAAACGAGGGATTCTCAAAGAGAAGAAAGAAAAACAGTTCTATGACCCCAAGGCACGAAAGTTTCTCCCGGACCGTTATGTGGAAGGAACCTGCCCTGTCTGCTCATCCCCGGATGCTCGAGGAGATCAGTGCGAGCGGTGCGGTTCCTATCTGAATCCGGCTGATCTGATTAGTCCGAGGAGTAAGATTTCGGGCGAGACCCCGATTCTCCGTGAAACATCTCATCTCTACTTCCCTCTCGGAGCCTACCAACAGAGATTGGAAGAATATGTCAAAGAAAGGAACGCACGGGACGGCTGGAAAGAGAATGTGGTCAACTACTGCAACAGCTGGTTTCAGGAGGGACTGGAGGACCGGGCAGTAACGCGGGACCTGGATTGGGGGGTGAGCATTCCGCTCCCAGGTTACGAACACAAGGTGATTTACGTCTGGTTTGATGCAGTCCTCGGGTATATCTCGGCGACCAAGGCATGGGCGGAAATGACGCGGAGAAGGGATGAGTGGAAGCGGTACTGGCTGGACAAGGGGACGAAGTACGTTGCGTTCATTGGGAAGGACAACATCGTGTTTCATTGCATAGTCTTTCCTGCGATGTTGATGGCGTGGAATGACGTAGGACAGGAACAGTATTTGCTTCCTGAAAACGTTCCGGCGAATGAGTTCCTGAACTTTGAAGGCCAAAAGTTTTCCAAGAGTCGTGGCTGGGGAATTGATGCCCAGGATTTTCTTGCACGATATCCCACAGATCCTCTCCGCTACTATCTTGCGTGCGCCTTGCCGGAGTATCGGGATTCGGACTTCTATTGGAGGGACTTCCAGGCGAGAAATAACAATGAGTTCGCGGATATCCTCGGTAATTTCGTGAACCGGACGCTGACCTTTGTCGAGCGAACATATTCGAGAACGGTACCCAGGCTCGGCCCGCTCAGCGATCTCGATCGCTCTATGCTGGATGTCCTGCGAAGGACGCCCCTGGCTGCAGGGGAGTGTTTTGAGCGGTACAATTTTCGGGAGGGATTGCTCGAGGTTATGAATCTTGCGAGAGCCGCAAACAAGTATTTCAACGATGCCGAACCCTGGAAAACCGTCAAAACTCAACCCGATCGCTGCGCGACCACGATCGCCATAAGTATTCAGCTTGTCAGAGCACTTGCCGTGCTGATGGAGCCCGTAACACCGTTTGCGTCCGAGAGGATTCTCAAGATGTTGAACCTGAGTGGGAAAGCGGCAACCAAGTCATGGGACTCTGCTGCAGAAATGCTTGTTCCTGAAGGACATCAGCTTGGCCATCCGGAAATTCTCTTCACAAAAATCGAGGATACCGTGATTGAAAAGGAATTGAACACCCTAGGCGTGTCAGATAAAGAAGTTGAGCCGTCATCGGGCCGACCTCTCATCCCTGAAGCGAAACCTCAGATCACCATTGAGGACTTCAAGAAGATTGATCTGAGAGTGGCAAAGGTTTTGACATGCGAAAAGATCCAGAAATCAGAGAAACTTCTGAAGCTTGAGGTGGATGTTGGCGTGGAAAAGCGCCAGATCGTCGCCGGAATTGCACAGCAGCATAAACCTGAGGACCTGATCGGCAAAACCGTCATCATCGTGTTCAATTTGCAGCCGGCCAAGTTAATGGGGCAGGAATCGCACGGGATGTTGCTCGCTGCCAACGATGTGAACGGTACGCTTGTGCTTGTATCAACTGATGGTGAAGCGGCAAGCGGGAGCGTCGTGCGGTAGAAGGTTGGTTGAAAAATAGCCACAAAGGCTCAAAGGAACACAAAGGAAGATTTCAAAGACTTCTGGTTCGATATTTTGTCGTGATTTGGGATTATCCTAAAAGGTAACAACCTTCGTGACGCATAGCGTTTCTCTGTCTTCGTTTCTTTGTGCCCGCCTGACCGTCAAGAGCAATGAATCAGTCGGGCAGGCCTTTGTGGCGATACACCCTTCCGACCTGTCTTCAAGTGCTCTTACAAGTATTTATCCATACACATGAAAATCTACACAAAAACAGGAGATAAAGGAGATACCTCGCTCTTTGGAGGCCAGCGCGTACCGAAAGATGCCCTTCGGATTGAAGCGTACGGTACCGTCGATGAGCTGAACTCGGTGCTGGGCTTGGCTCTGTCCGAATCAACCAATCTGGATATCAGAGAAATTCTCACCTCGATTCAAACCAGGCTGTTTGAAGTTGGGGCCGATCTTGCCACCCCGCGATCGGTTGAGAAGAAACAGGTGCGACGGGTTGAGCCGCGAGATGTTCAGCAGCTTGAAAAGATCATCGATACTCTCGAAAGAGAACTGAAGCCTCTGAAATCGTTCATTCTGCCGGGTGGTTCAGGCGCGGCATCAAAGCTCCATTTTGCTCGCACAGTGTGCCGGCGAGCCGAGCGGGTTGTGGTGCGCTTGTCGCGGAATGAAGATATCGGCGAAGCAATCATCATGTATCTCAATCGCCTATCTGATCTTCTTTTTGTCCTCGCACGGTACACCAACTCCATCTCCAAAGTTCCGGAGGTGAAATGGAAGGGGTAGTGCAGGAAATTTCATCCTCTCAAACGAAGAGTAGCTCCGAGCAGATTCTCCAGGCTCAAAACCTCACAAAGCGGTACGGCGATCTCGTTGCGGTCAACGGCATTTCGTTTAGCGTCACTTTGCAGGAAATCTTTGGTATCCTCGGTCCCAACGGAGCTGGGAAAACCAGCACGCTGGAAATGATCGAAACGCTCAGGCCCATTGACGAGGGGAGCGCAATATTGAATGGTATCGATGTGCGGTCTCAGCCCCATGAGGTGAGGAACATGATCGGGGTCCAGCTTCAATCCTCGGCTTTTTTTGAGAAGCTGAACCTCGTCGAGATCCTTGAGTTGTTTGGAGAATTCTATGGTCAACGTGTTCAAGCCGTCGACCTTCTCAGGGAAGTCGAACTGCAGGACAAAATCGATTCTTACGTTGGAGAGCTTTCGGGAGGTCAGAGACAAAGGTTCTCGATTGCCGTAGCGCTTGTCAACAATCCTGTCATGCTGTTTCTCGATGAACCGACCACGGGGCTCGATCCTCAGGCCCGGAGACACCTCTGGGGAGTGATCAAGAGGATTCGATCAGAAGGGAAAACAATTGTTCTGACGACACACTATATGGAAGAAGCCGAGGAGTTGTGCGATCGCGTTGCCATCATGGATCGTGGAAAGATCATTGCCCTTGCCCGTCCGCGGGAGCTCATCGGCAATCTCCTTGCGAAAGGCTTTCGCAAAGAACGAGCGGAACGGCTGGCCAATTTGGAAGATGTCTTCCTTGATCTCACCGGACATTCTCTGCGGGAAGAGTAAAGAGGTCGGACATTGCCGATTCATGATCAGAACTCAACCCCTCTACGAGGCCGTTCTACGAATCTACGATTCGGTAGAATCGTAGATAGGCCCTCTGCTCCCCCCTGCCTGCCCTGCCGGTTCGGCAGGCAGGCTTCTCTTTTGAAAGAGAAGGGGGATGGTCGGCGACTCCCGACGGGTCTACCGACCCATCGGGTCGTAGACGACTCGTCGAGAGGGATGAGTTCTGTTTTCACACAGTGTGTGTCTGAATGCGCTTGAAGTGGAAGTTGACGATTGCGTCTCTGAAGATGTTTTTCCGACAACGTGAGGCCGTCGTTTGGACACTCGTCCTTCCGATATTCATGATTATCCTTTTTTCCCTGGTCGATTTCAATGGCATAGGGCGGCTGGAGTTGGGTGTTGTCAACCAGGCAGACGCTGCGGCGCTCAAGGTGATTTCCGCACTGCGGGAAGTTCGCACTCTGGCGGTTATTGAAGGCCCGTACGAGACCGAGCTCTTGGCGCTGGAGCGGGGAGAGAGAGATCTTGTTCTTGTGATTTCCGGCTTCGAGGGAGTGCGGGACGGACTTACGGCATATATCAATAATGAAAAGCCGCAGGAGGCACAACTCGGGACCCTGATCATCCAACAGGTCCTCGATAACGAAGTGTTTCAACACTCTTCGCTCGGCAGCGAGAGGGTTGTTCTCAATGTCAATGCCGTGCAAGGCCGCAATCTCACCTACATTGATTTCCTGATTCCAGGAGTCGTGTCGATGTCTATTATGCAAATGGGGATTTTCGGAGTCGCATTCAGTTTCGTGTCGCTGAAGAAACGAGGCATCCTTCGGCGTCTGTTTGTAACCCCGATTCGGCCGAATGATTTCATTCTGGCTCAAATCATCACGCGCCTCATTGTTGTAATGCTGCAGATCAGCCTGTTGGTTGGTGTCGGTGTGTTGTTTCTCGACCTTCATTTCAGTGGGAATGTTGGTGGAATGTTTGTTGTGGGGGTTCTTGGGGCGCTGGTGTTTCTCGGAATCGGTTTTGCCATCGCGGGCGTGTCGCGTTCGGAGGACCAGGTCGCTCCCCTGGCCAACATCATTGCAATGCCGATGATTCTGCTGTCGGGCGTGTTCTTCAGTCGAGCAAGTCTTCCAGACGTCATTAACGCAATTACGGGGTACTTTCCCCTAACGTATCTTACCGACACCATGAGGGCTATTGTTATTGACGGAGCCACTCTCGGGGAGGTCGGGTGGGGTCTTCTCGGACTTCTCATCTGGTCGGCAGTTTCTTGCCTTCTGGCAATCAAACTTTTTCGATGGGAGTAACAGATCATATGGTCAGTATGGTGCCATATCAGGGTACAGTGTGCAGCAGTCCCTCTTCGTTGTCTCGACTGATGTCGATAAGCTTGAGAAGCTTGCATTGAACCCCTCTGGAGTTCTCTCGAAAGGTCTTGTCCTGCAGTCGACCTATCTTGAGTACCATTCAACAAAGCTCTCAGACCTCAAACGTGAATTGTTGGCTGATGCAACGCGTGACGCTCGGCGACGTGCCGAGGAGATTGCCATGACTTCAGGAATGTCGATCGCAACGATGTCGTCAGCACGAGCTGGTGTTTTTCAAATCACTGAAACGTATTCAACAGAGGTCACCGATTACGGAGTGTACAATACATCGACCAGAGAGAAAGACATTACGGTCACCGTGAATGCTACCTTCGTACCGCAGTAACATTGCGCTGGTTGACAATCCTCGGCAATCTTAGTATATTGGCGAGGTTTAGCAAAGCCACGAACTCACCTACGTTCGTTACCACTGGTCTTTGGAGTGTGATCTCCCATGCTCACCGAATTCGGCCGCGTTTTTGTTTTTCTTATCGTTGGAGCAGTGTTCGTTGCTGGTGGACTGATCACGGCATGGCTCATTCGGCCTCATAGGCCCTATCCAAGCAAGCTTTCAACGTATGAGTGCGGCGAGACACCCGTCGGCGATACCCGCGTCAGGTTTAATATTCGCTTTTACGTTGTCGCACTCATCTTCTTGATCTTCGATGTTGAGGTGGTCTTCCTCTTCCCCTGGGCTCTGGTATACAAGAATTTGGGCTGGTTTGCCTTTATCGAAATGGTGGTATTCCTTGCCATCCTCTTTGTCGGATATGCCTATGTCTGGCGAAAAGGTGACCTCGACTGGGACAAACCAGCTCCGAAGGTTCCCAAATACGAAAAAGGACTGGGGGTCCGTGAAAGTCCCTTGGTCGAAGAATCTGTTGCTCTCTGAGAGGGTATTCGTGACTAGAAATGAACACGAGAATCGAAAATGAAGTGAAGAACAAGGCTCAGACCCATGGGATTGTTGGACCAAAAGTTTGAAAATGGCAACGTTGTCATAACGTCGCTCGATAATCTTCTGAACTGGGCTCGTCTGTCGTCGCTTTGGGGGATGCAGTTTGGGTTGGCTTGCTGTGCGATTGAGATGATGGCTACTGGCGCATCCCACTATGATTTCGACAGGTTTGGCGTGTTTTTCAGAGGGACCCCACGACAGTCCGACGTAATGATTGTTGCGGGAACCGTGACATTGAAAATGGCTGAACGGATTAAGACACTGTTCGACCAGATGTCTGAACCGCGATATGTGATCTCCATGGGAAGTTGCTCCAACTGTGGCGGCCCGTATTGGGAGCATGGTTACCATGTTCTGAAAGGCGTTGATCGCATCATCCCCGTCGATGTGTACGTCCCCGGTTGTCCTCCTCGTCCCGAAGCTCTTATGGAAGGCCTGATGAAACTGCAGGAGAAAATCCGCGGAGAGAGCCTCGCGCTGAAGAAAAGAGCGTAGTCCCAATTGCCACTGTTCGTTTGCACCCCACTGCCTGAATGATCCCAAAAGAGATTTGCGATGCCGTTAAGGCCAAGTTCGCCGAGACGGTTCTTGATGTCAAGACCGAAGGAGTGCTTGACCCATTCATCCGAGTAGCTCCTGGCCAGATCAGAGACGTGTGTCTGTTTCTTCGGGACGATGACTCGCTGTTGTTCGACTCTCTGATGTGCCTCAGCGGCGTGGATTATCAAGGAGGAAAGCTCGGTGTCGTGCTTCATTTGCACTCGACGAAATGGAACCATAAGATCGCTCTGAAGGCGGATGTCCAAGCAGACAACCCTGTCTGCCAGTCGGTGGAGTCGGTTTGGAAGACCGCGAATTGGCATGAGCGGGAAGCCTACGATCTCTTCGGAGTTCGATTCGATGGACACCCTGATTTGCGCCGAATCTTGTTGCCAGACGACTGGGAAGGATTCCCATTGAGGAAGGACTACACGCTTCCTGAGTATTACCATGGAATGAAAGTTCCTTACTAATGGAAGCCGTGCTCGAAAAGCCTGTTTCGATTCCGGGATTCACGCGGCCCTTGAAAAGCCACGAGATGGTTCTCAACATGGGACCGCAGCATCCTTCGACACACGGTGTTCTGCGTCTGGAGCTTATCGTCGATGGCGAGATCGTTATTGATGTTATTCCCCACATTGGTTATTTGCACCGCTGTTTTGAAAAGCATGCTGAGCATATGACCAACTACCAGCAGGTGATTCCATATTGTGACCGGATGGATTACATCGCCTCAATGAATAACGACCTGGGATATGCGGTGGCGTGTGAGAAACTTCTTGGCATTAAAGTGCCAGAGCGTGTTGAGTATATCCGGGTTATTATGGCGGAGCTTCAACGGATCGCGAGTCACTTGCTGGCCATCGGAACATATGGCCTGGATATCGGAGCGTTCACTCCGTTCCTGTATTGCTTCCGTGATCGAGAGCGAATCCTCGATATTTTCGAGCATACCTGCGGAGCTCGTCTTCTGTATAACTACATCTGGATCGGGGGACTCTCGCACGATATTCCAACGGGATTTGAAGGGAAGGTCAGGGATTTCTGCAAGGTATTCCGACCCAATATTAAGGAATTGAACGACCTCCTCACCTATAACAAGATTTTTGTCGAAAGGACTGCAAACGTCGGGGTGTTGCCGGCGGATGTGGCGATCAACTATGGAGCAAGCGGTCCGGTGCTTCGAGGATCAGGAGTGAAATGGGACCTTAGAAAGAACGATCCCTATTCCATCTACGATCGGTTTGAGTTTGAGGTGCCGACCGGGACTGGAGAGATGGGGACGGTTGGAGACTGCTGGGACCGATATATAGTTCGTGTGAGGGAAATGGAACAGAGTCTCAGCATCATTGGTCAGGCGGTGGAGAAAATCCCGACCGGTGATGTGCAGTCGGCGATTCCGAAGAGAATCAGACCAGACTCGAGCGAGGTTTATGTTCGTACCGAAAGCCCGAAAGGGGAGCTTGGTTTCTACATCATTGCTGATGGGACAACAAGTCCGTACCGAGTGAAGGTCAGGCCGCCTACGTTTGTCAATCTCTCGATTCTTCCGGCGATGTCCCGGGGAGCGATGATTGCAGATGTTATTGCTATCCTTGGTAGTATCGATATTGTCCTGGGTGAAGTCGACCGATAGCGAATTGACTTGGTTATCTCACTGAGCACGGAAGGTTCAGCCTTCGCATGAAAGAACTTCTGATCGGTCTATTGCAGGATGAGGTCCTCGTCTATGTGCTGATGGCGTTGGTTCCTCTTCTCTGGATCCTTCCGTTCGCGTTGTTTGCGGTCTGGTGGGAACGCAAGGTGGCTGCCCATATGCAGGATCGTCTCGGTCCAATGCGAACAGGCGGCTGGCACGGCTGGGCACAGACCATTGCCGATATTCTCAAGCTGATTCAAAAGGAGGATATTGTTCCTTCAGCGGCGGACAGCAGATTGTTCACGCTTGCACCATTTGTGGTGTTCATAGGAACCTATGCCGCGTACGCAGCATTGCCTTTCAGCGCGGCGTACGTCGGTACCGAAATCAACATCGGATTGTTCTACGTTATTGCGGTTTCGTCTCTCGTGGTCATCGGCTTGTTGATGGCTGGGTGGGCCTCAAATAATAAGTGGTCGCTGTTTGGTGCAATGCGTTCGGCCGCCCAGGTTGTAAGCTACGAGATTCCCATCGCGCTGACTCTGCTGGCTGTGGTGATGGTTGTGGGATCATTCGATCTTCAGGAGATCAACCGGGCGCAATCAGGTTCGATCCTGAACTGGTTCATCTTTCAGAAGTTTCCATTTCTCTTTGCAGCAGCCATTGTCTATTTTGTGGCATCTCTTGCCGAAGTAAACCGAACGCCATTCGACATCCCTGAAGCGGAATCGGAGCTTGTCGCCGGGTACCATACCGAGTATGCGGGAATGAAGTTTGCGCTATTCTTTCTGGCAGAGTATGCCAACATGTTTGCTGTATCAATGATCGCGGCAACGATGTTTTTGGGTGGTTGGAACAGCCCGTTTGGAGATTTCTTGGCGGGACCGCTGTGGGGGGCCTTCTGGATTATCCTGAAAGGGCTTCTCTTTGTCTTTGTTCAGATGTGGCTGCGGTGGACTCTGCCAAGATTGCGGGTGGACCAGTTGATGTATGTTGGATGGAAAGTTCTTATCCCCTTTTCCTTTGCAATTCTTTTTGGGGTAGGCATCTGGGTGATGGTCGGTAGTTGATGAGGTGACGAGAAAAACACCATGGG
>Ga0247727_10014646_pt1 | contig 12987 bp, 7 predicted proteins | sample WisWelCaveWW1625_FD_202498 | JGI IMG/M metagenome (GOLD analysis project Ga0247727, IMG submission 202498) | Biofilm microbial communities from Wishing Well Cave, Virginia, United States - WW16-25 | ecosystem: Environmental > Aquatic > Deep subsurface > Groundwater > Cave microbial mat | place...
CGGCAAGTTCTGATCAAGCGCGCGGGACACGACAATGCGATGTTCTTCAAAACGGCGCTGCGAACTGGCCAATACTTCCGCGAGCGCGGCGTTGAGGTCGACAGGCAGCAACTCGATCTGGCCGAAGCGATAAAAATCCAGCATCTGGCGCACAAGCTTGCCGATGCGCAAAATTTCATCGTGCGCGAGCTGAACGAACTGGCGACTGGCGAGATCTTCCGGCGTTTTTTTGAGTGCGGTTTCGAGGCAACTGCGGATGTTGTGAATGGGATTGTTGATCTCGTGCGAGAGCTGCGCGGTCAATTTTCCGGCGGCGGCGAGTTTTTCTGATTTCACCAGCTCTTCCTGCGCGCGGCGCAGTTGTGCGAGCGCGTTTTCCAGATCAGCGTTGCGCTCGACGAGACTCGCGTTCAGCTCGGTCAATTTTTCCATTTGCTGCTTGATGGATTGGCGCATGGCTTCGAAGCGCCGGGCGAGATAACCGATTTCGTCGCGCGCGGCAATTTGAATGGGCTGATCCAATTTACCGGCGCCGGCGGCATGGGCGGCCTCCACCAAACGCGCGATGGGCCGCGTGATGTTGCGCGCGATAATCAAACTGAGCAACAGCGCCGCGAGAAAGGCGACGGCGCCAACGATGAACAGCGGTCGTTGCACCGGGCGCAAAAGCTGTTCGATCGAGCGATCCAGCGAGCGCAAAAGAATAACGCGCGGCGTGGTTTCCGTCGTAAAAAACGGCAAACCCAAAGCGAGAAAATTTTCATTCGCCGTGGTGAGTTTGGCCGGCTGATTTGAAATCAGCATGGACGGGGAGAGGGCTGCCGCCAATTGCGCGCGCGGCGTGGCCGGAAGCGAAGCGGCGACGATCTCACCGGCGAATTGCACGACGATATCCGCGCCGATCAATTGCTGGAGATGCGCGGCCGAGGAATCGTCCAAGCCAATGCCGAGCGCCAGCGCGCCAATGATGGACGGCCCCAGCGGCGAGCCGCCGGCTGACATTGGCACCAACACGCCCCACCACTTTTGCTCGCCATGACGCCAAATCATAAAACGTTCACCGCCGCTCCAAATTGACCGTAGCACCGAATCCGGCAAAGAAAAAGAAGCAGCGGTATCCACGATCAGCGCCCGATTTTTCTCGGCACGCAACAACGTGGTGACGACGTGGCCCTGCCGATTATAAACCAAACAGAGGTCGCTCAAATGGCGATGCACGCTGTTATTCAAATCGCTGCCGTTGGCCGGCGCCGGCGCATAGGGGAACGGCGCGAACATTTCCTGATAGAAAAGCTGTTCCAGCTCGGTGCGCAAGGTGATGCGATCATCAACGTCCAGCGCCGCTTTCAAGCGCGGCACGCTCGCGAGAATCTGGCTTTTCTCCAGCAATTGCAAGCCGTCGCGCTGTTGCAGTTCCACGAATAATTGCGCCGCGTGGCGAACTTCTTCCTGCAACGTGGCTAAAACCTGCCGGCGCAAATAATAATTGAGCACCCAGAACGTGGAGACGATCACGCCGAGCACGGTCACGGCCAGCGCGAGAAAAAATTTCCCCTTCAGGCCGCGATAGCCGCGCAATATTTTTTTTAAAAACCGAGGTTCCATTTCAATAAAACAGCGTCATCTGAATTGCGACGAGATTATCCGCCGGGTCGCCGGCCGGCCGATCGGTGCGATTGATTTGCCAGGCGGCTTTTAGCAGCGCGTGACGCGAGAGATGGTATCCAATCGCCGGCTCGAGGCGCCACACGGGAAACTCCCACGGCGCGCGGGATTGGCTATCCGCAATTTCGGAGAAGTTCATTCGGCCATAACGCGCGGCGAGAAAAAGGCGCGGCAAAATCTTGTAGCGCATTTCCGCCGAAAAAGCCAGCGTCTCCAGATCTTCCCGAATTGACGGACTTTTCCAGCGGCTAAAAATGCCTTCGCCATAAAAAACGAAATAGCCGCGGCTGTATTCAACGTCAACGCCGGCAAGAGTTTGGCCGTATTTTTCCGGCTGCAAATCCGGCTGCGTATTTTTTAACAACGCGCTGTTTAAATAACCGCCGTTCGCGAATGAAACGCCGAGCTTGAGGCTGATCGCCGGCTGCACGTGCAAACGGCCAAAAAGCATTGGCCGTTTATTCTCGCTGATATTGGTCGGATTGGATAACGCACCGTTAGCCAGGCCGAGATGATAGCCGACCGCGCCGAGTTGACCGAAAAACTGGAAGCCGGTGATATAGGCATTGCGCGCGATGACCGCGAGACCGTCGCCAACATGAAGCTTGCCGCGGCCGTCGAGCAATGCGGCGTTGCTGCCGGGAGTATTGTTAACCGTGAGGCCGGTGCGATAATCATTATATAACGGATAGCTGTAAACAAAATTTTGCGGGGCAAAACGCCGCGGCAAAAAATTGCCAAACGGCGCGACAAATTTGCCGGCTTCGATCTGCAAGCGCGCGCCGGAAATCTTGTACGTGAGCGCGGCGTTGTAGATTCGGAGTTCCCATCCGCGCCAGGTTTCCACCTCCACAAAGGCGGAAAGCTCGTCGCTAATGCGCGCGGTCATGAACAGATCGCCGACCAGCTCAAAACCCGGCCAACCGTTGTTATAACGCAGCGAGCTTTCCGCGTCACCACCGCTGATAAAATTAGCCGTCATCATGCCGCCGACGGCAATCGCCGGCTGACTCGCGGCCCGCGGCGGCAGAAGAATCATCGCGGCGAAAAGAGGAATAAAATAAGAATATGTTTTCATATTTTTATTGAAACACAAAATCCAATGTTGTGGTTTCACCCGAACGAATGGTGACGGTCGCGGTTTTTTCCGGCAGGCGGGCAAACCAGGCTTTCACTTTGTAGGCCCCGGCCGGAATGTCGCGCAGGGTGTAGTTGCCGTTCTCGTCGGAAAGGGTGAAATAAGGATTGGCCAACACGAGGATAAACGCGTTCATCTGCGAATGCATGTCGCAATAAACTTTCACCAGGCCGGGCTGGTTGAAAGTGATGGCTTTGGAGCGGCCAGTGGGATAGCGGCCGAGATCGAACGTGCGTGTTTTGCTGAACGAGAAGACGCTGTGATAAACCGGATCGCTGTTGGGAAATTCAACGGTTGAACCGGCGAGAATCGGTAACACGTGCGGCACAAAAGTCAGGCCTTTTTGATCCATCACGAAACGCGGGCGGGCGGCGGGTTTGGCAGTTGCGACGACGGGGCTTACGAGTGAAATCTCGTCGAGATAAATCACAAAATTCAACGGTTCATACACCGGTGGCGCGGGTGCAGCATTCTTTTGATAAATCGCGCTGATTTCTTTGCTGACGATGCGGCTGTTATCGTACACGAGATTTTTCAGCTCGATATGGCCGCGGAGTTGGCCGGAGCCAACTTGCGCCCGCGCCGGCGGCCCGGCGGCAGCGAAAAAGCACAGCAGGATCGTGCGCGACAAATGCAAGAAACGATGGTGGTTCAATAGAAGCATTTATGTTTTCGCTCATGGAGTTTGCGATTCAGCCTCGACCGGGGACAATGAAAATAGAATAAACAAAAACCCGCAAAGAAGCAAGGGCTTTGTTGGAACATACTTGCTTTTCGCGGCCTCAGGTATTATATTGATGGTGAAATGAGCTTTCTAAGCAACTCATTGACCGGTCGCTATAATTCCACCGTTTTCGATGATTAGACAATTTAAGCGACCGGTCAATACTTGTTGCTTGTAGAAAGAGTCCCGGTGTCGGGATGCAATGCTGGCCGGTCGCTTAAATTTGTTGAAATCTCAAAATTTTACGCGCAAAAAGTGACCGGTCAGTGACTTTTCAGATACGCTCTAACAACGGCAGAGGGACAATTCGATGCGACGAGTTCTGCTAAAGCTTTCCGCCATGATCATGGTGTTGTTAACCCATACCGTACCGGTTTACGGGCAGGCCAAAACGACGATTTCCGGGTGGCTGCGCACGGGCACGGAATACGTTTACAACAATCGCTTTCGCGAAAATTTTTATCGCGCCAAAGTGCAGTTCAATGTCAAGGTCGATAAAAATCTCGAGGCGCAGATCGACATTCGCGGCGAATCCGACACGCACGCGATGGAATTGCGCGAGGCATTTTTCACCGCCGATCTCGGCAAAGCCGAGGGACTGGATTTCGGCCAGAGCAAAAAACAATTTGGCCTGGAATTTCAAAAATCCAAAGAAAAATTGCTCACGGCCGAACGAACATTGCTCTATCGCCATCTCGAGCCGTTCGGCTTCGCGGGCCGCGACGTCAACATCCGTTATTTTCGCAAAGCGCGCTCCGACGTGCGCGCCGGCGGCATTTCGCTCGGGCTCGGTTATAGCGAAGATCACAACGTCACGTTTGTTGGCCATTCGACCCGGTTGAACGCGCTCGGCTCGTTGGCGCTCGGCGCCAGCGGCCTGCTGCAATTGGATAAAATCGCCGGCGGCTCGCAAACCGTCTGGGCGCTCGGCGGCGAAATTTTGCGCGACACGGAAAAGCATCACGTCGAAATCGAAGCGATGCTGGGGCAGTATCCGTTCGCTTCGGAATTTGAAAAAAGCTTTGGCGACGGCAAAAACGTTTATTTCGCCGGCGGCAAATTGCTTTACGGCCATTATTTCAAAAAGTCGCGCCTCGAGCCGGTCGTGGTTTCCAGCTTGCTCGTTCCGGATCTGGATAACTTTGAGCGCAACACGATCGAGCTTCTCGTCGGACTCAATTACTACGCCAATTCGGCGTTGCGCCTCGGGTTAAACGGCGATTTGCTGTTGAAGACGTCGACGAAAAATCAGGACGAGCGCACGTATGCGGGAAGCACCGTGATTTTGCAGGCGCAGCTGGCGTGGTGAGTTTTTTTGTAGTGACGCCTTTAGGCGTTAACGCCGTCAAACTCAGAAAAAAAATTCTGAAAGTTCTTTGACCGACGAACAGTTTTTTAACCACGAAGACACGAAGGCACAAAAAAACGAAAGGGCATAAAGTTTTTTTTAGTGTCTTCGTGTCTTCGTGGTGGTTTTAAAATTAGTCGGGTTCAATGCTGTCCCGTTAGCGGGGCTCCAGTTTCAGCATATCTGAAAACCGGCGTAGTCTCTAAAGAGTGAAATCAGCGCAAAAAAGCAAAGAAATTCCACGCGGATTAAAAAACCACACGGATTTATCAGCGTGGTTTTTTAATCCGCGTGGAAGCCTGTTTGGTTCCGGCTTGTCCGGGTTGGGCGTTTTCGTGAAACGTTTTAAAATCAGCTATGCGTTATGTCATTCGGAAGAATTTTGTTTGTTTTTTGCATTGTCGCGGCTGCCGCCATTACCGGCTGCGGCAATATTGTCGAACCCGAAGAAACTGATGGTTTTGGGCTGACCAAAATCGAATTCACCATCACCAGCGAACATCTCGGCACGCTCAACAGCATGGTGTATGCCCGCCGCGAGGTGCCGGCGCGCGTTGCAATCGCGGGCGAGTCGCGAAAAATTTTTGTCCGCTACTCCGGCCAGACTTCGCTCGGGCAATTGAAGAAATCGTACACACTGGCATTTAACGATAACAAACTTTTTCGCGGCCATCGCGAATACGTCGTCAGCGCGCAAAACGGCGATCCGTCTAAACTCCTGCCCGCGCTCGGTTTCTGGGCTTTTCGGCAAGCCGGGCTGATGACGTCCGACGCGGAGCCGGTTGCAGTTTATTTGAATGGGGCCTATCAGGGCCTTTATTATCTGCTTGAGCCGATAGACGAGGGTTTTCTCCGGCTGCGCCAGCGGCGTTTAGGCTCGCTGTACGAGGCGTTTAACGGCCAGTTCGACGGGGCACATTTTTCTTTTGCCGGCGGCTATGACGTGCGTTTGGGATTTGCGAGCAAAGGCGAGCGGGAAAATTTCTACGGCGATTTAGAGCGCCTCATTCAAATTCTCGACGCCGCAACGCCAGAGAATTTACCGGCACAGGTTGAGCCGCTGCTCGACGTTGAGAATTATCTGCGCTATCTCGCGGTGTCGGTGCTTTTGCACAATTGGGACGGGTATTTCAATAACTTTCGCCTGCATCTCGACGCGCCGATTGGGAAGTTTCAATTTATTCCGTGGGATCTGGATAATCTTCTGGAATTTTACGAGGGCCGCAGCCGTCTCGAAGGCGCGAATGAGCTGAGCGAGAAATTGCTGAAAGTTCCCGCATACCGGCGGCGATACAAACAAATTTTGCTGGAATTGATGGATGAGAAATTGGCCGTCGCCCGCCTCGACGCCCGCATTGACGAAATCGCCGCCCACATCGCGCGCGCCTTTGCGGCCGATCGTTTCCTCACCGCGGCCGGCAATAAGCCGTTGATCGAGCACGTGGCCGAAACCAAACAATTTATTCGTGACTGGTATGCGAAGATTCGGGGAGAGTTGGTGAGGTTGGAATAGAGAGTAGGCTGAATTAAAAAGCCTTGACTTTTCGCATTTATGGGGCTACCTTACTTCAACTTTCTCGCCGTAAAACAGCATCGCCATCCTACCGCAGGGTTCCATCTGAGCGCAACTTGAACAAACGGCGTTAGAGGACGATTCAATCTTTTTTCCATAAAAAGCTAAATCCAGCTTTTTTTTCTTGCGGTTACTATAATAGAGCAGGCGAGTTGTTAAACCGTCATTTCTGAATGACCTTCTCTTTAAACATTAACCAAAGGAGAGTTAGCCATGAAGTTTAAACATTCAATTATTATGCTGACCATCGTTTTTGCGTGGCTTGGCAGCGCCGCGGCGCAAACTGCAACCGTCATTTCGGGGCGGGTTACCGATCCTGAAGGTACGCCCTTGAGCGGCGTTGCCGTTGAAGTGACCAATGCCGATCTTTCCACCACCACCAAGAAAGACGGCTCGTACAAGATCGTCGTCGCCGGCGTTGAGGACGCGCAAATGAAATTCTCGCTGAAGGACTACGAAACCTTCATGAAAACCGTCAAACCAGCCGGCAAGCAGATGACGGTTGACGCGCAACTGAAAACCACCAAGATCGAGATCAAGATGATTGATTTCAAAAGCCAGATCTATATCCGCGGCAAGGTCGTGGGTTTGGTGAAAGAAGATTTTAACAAATACAAGATCGTGGCTTATGTGTTGACTGATCAGTGGTACATCCATCCCTATGCCGAAGACGTCGCTGGAAAGGGTTATGCAAGCATCGACCGCGAAGGCAACTGGGAGCTCCAAACGGTGTGGCGCGGTTTTCAATCCTACAAGGTTGCTTTCTTGCTCGTTGGAATCGACGCTTACGTTCCGCCAGTGGTTCGGCTGAGGTCGGGGCCGCCTGAAAGCTCTTTACTGGCCGAGGTGAAATGTGACGATCGTTTTTTAATTATGAAAGCGCCGCCGGGAATTTGAACGGCGATAAAATCAAGCCGTTTAACGCGCAGCATTTCTATATTTTTTACGCAGGGACGGGCATTCTCGCCCGCCCCTTTTTCCATTTTTAGCCAATTCAAATTTTATGACCAGCAATAACTTTCCGCCACGTTATCAGGTTATTCGCCTGCTCGGCCAGGGAGGCATGGGGAAGGTTTATCTTGCTGAAGATTTGGAGTTGGGCCGCCGAATCGCTCTCAAGTTATTGCCGGAAGAATATACCGCCGACCCGAAGCTCAGAGCCAGGCTCAAACACGAGGCGCAGGCCGCTGCCGCCATCAACCATCCTCACGTCGTCACGATTTACGACTTCGGCCAACATGAAGGCAACTTCTACATTGCGATGGAATACGTCGATGGGCCATCGTTAAAAAAGTTGCTGGAAGAAGATTTGGACCTTGCAAAAGTTATCGACATTGCCATTCAGATTTGTGAAGGACTCAACGAAGCGCATCAAGCCGGCGTTGTGCACCGCGATCTTAAGCCCGTCAACATCCTCATCAACAAAAAGGAACAGGTAAAAATCGCGGATTTTGGCCTGGCGCTGTTAAAAGACGCGACCAAGCTCACCTCGGAAGGATATTGGATGGGAACGCTTGCGTACACCTCACCCGAGCAAATCAAAGGTGATGGCGTTGACCGGCGGGCGGATATTTTTTCGTTTGGCATCGTCTTGTATGAGCTTCTGACTCGCCAGCTTCCTTTTAAGGGTGAGGCGCAAGCCGCGATTATTAACGCTATTTTGAACAAAGAGCCGGAACCGCTGGCGCGCTACAAAAGCGGCATTTCCCTGGGGCTGCAAAGCATCATTGACAAAGCTCTGGACAAAAACCCCGCCACGCGATATCAGCATATTGCCGATCTTCTTGCCGACCTGAGGCGGGAAAAGAAACAAGCGTTGGAAACGATCACGTTGCCAATCTATAAATCCGGGGCGAGCGGTATTGTCCAAAGAACGCAAAACTTTATCAAAATTCATCGGGTTAGTTTGCGGATTATCGGAATTGTGACGTTGCTGTTAACCCTGCTGAGCGTCTTTGCGGACTTCCTCCAAGTTCGCGAGTTTATTTGCTCGCCCCCAAAGCAAATTTCCACCACAACGTCGGATCAACAAGCGGCGCCGGCGCAACCTGCCATTGCTGAAAAGTTGCCTGCGAACAAGGAAACCGGCTCGCCGAAACGCAGCGAGATCGTTCGAGAATATGTGCTCATCCGGCGCGCGGAGTCCGACGGCGGCGATTTTTATATCGGCAAATACGAGGTCTCGAATCAAGAGTATATGGAATTTGTGGGAGCGATGAAACCTCGACGCCCGTCGTTTGCCAATGATCCAAATTTCAATCAACCAACTCAACCCGTTGTCGGCGTCAGTTGGTATGAGGCGGTGGCTTATTGCGCGTGGCTTACTAAAAAAACCGGTGGCATCGGCCATGCCTTGCCGACGGAAGAAGATTGGAAATTTGCCGCGTATGGCGCCGAGCAGCGCCAATTTCCCTGGGGTGAGGGTTCGGCGTCAAAAATGCGCGCGAATTTCGGCAACAACGCCGTTGGGCCGGTGGCGGTTGATAGTTACCCAACTGGCGCAACCCTCGAAGGCGTCTTTAACCTGGGAGGCAATGTATGGGAATGGTGCGACGCCTGGAGTGACTACACCCAAGCCGACCGCGTTATTCTCGGCGGCGCGTGGAACGCTGGTGCGGATGATATGAGGTTGGCATTCCGCAATGGAGAACGGCCTGAGGAAAATCAACGAAATGATGTAGGGTTTCGGGTTATACGAGCCATACAGTAAAAAAATTTACAGAAATAATATCTGATTGATGTGAAAACCTCTCGACAGTACTCCGGTGGAGGCGGTAATGAATGACCACCTGAATTTGTATTATAAAACGATAATTAGAAATATTATTGAAGGTGATGTCGTTCCGTTTCTTGGGGCGGGCGCCAACCTCTGTGACCGTCCGGTCGGCGCGGGGTGGCGACAAAAGCAATTTCTACCAAGTAGCGATGAGTTGGTTGAATCTTTGTCTGCACACTTTCAACTTCCTCCAATCAATAGACAAAGCCTTGAGACTGTGGCTCAATACATCGTTGCCATGAATGGGGAAGTTATGCTTTATAAAAAACTTCATGAGATTTTTGACGCGGATTATCCTGCAACTACTCTCCATCGAATATTAGCAACTCTCCCTGCTATCTTACGTGATAAAGGCTATCCCAATCCTTACCAGTTAATCATAACAACAAATTATGATGACATGTTGGAACGCGCCTTTCAAGCAACGCATGAGCCTTTCGACTTAGTGATTTACGAAGCCAAGAAAGAGCATCGTGGAAAGCTCTGGCATCGGTTATCGGATGGTAACGTATGCTTAATTGAAAAACCCAACGAATATCATTACCTCCCTTTCGAGCAAGGCAGTATTGCTACTTTAAGACGCACGGTGATTTTGAAAATCCACGGTTCCGTGGATCGAATTCATCCAGAAAAAGACAGTTTTTTAATTACCGAAGACGATGTTTTTGACTTTTTGACGCGGGCGGCGAATATGAACAGTTTGTTACCGAGCGAGATGGCAGCGAAAATGAAAAGAAGCAACTTTCTGTTCCTAGGATATGGTTTACACGACTATGATCTACGATTTTTACTATATCAAATCCGACAAAACCAAGATCTTAGTTCGGTGTCATGGGCAATTCAATTAAACCCTGATTTAATTGATGAAGTGATCTGGAATGAAAAACGTTTACACCTTCTAAATATTCGCTTGGAAGATTTTGTGGCCGCACTAAATGAAAAAATGAAAATACTGTGAAGGAGATAAAATATGACAAAGATAGAGCATACCTTGAGACCCTACAAAGGGCTTTTCCCGTATTCTGACGATGACGCCATGTTTTTTTTCGGGCGCGAGGCGGAACGCAAGATAGTAACCGCTAATTTATTGGCCTCGCGCTTGACAGTGTTATACGGTCCGAGCGGCGTGGGTAAGACCTCTCTCTTACACGCTGGCGTCGCCCATCACTTGCGTGAAATTGTAAAACAGAATTTAGTCAAACTCGGCACGCCTAAATTTGCCGTCGTCGTGTTCAGTTCGTGGCGCGATGATCCGGTCATTGGATTGGCGAACTACGTACAGAACAACGTTTCACAGATGTTAAACAACCAGACGATGGAGCAGACGTCATCGCCACGGGCGCTCGATGAGACCTTGATGATGTTAACGGAACAAATACAAGGCGAGCTGCTTATCATTTTAGACCAATTCGAAGAATATTTCCTTTATCATGATTTAGAGGAGGATGAAGGATCGTTTATTGCCCAGTTTTCACGCACCGTCAATAATTCAAAACTGCGCGTAAGTTTTCTCATCTCCATTCGTGAGGACTGGCTGGCCAGGCTCGATCGTTTCAAAGGCCGCATTCCGAATCTATTCAACAACTACTTGCGTATCAATTATCTCGACCGCGAAGCCGGACGCGCTGCGATTGAAAAGCCAATCGAGGCATACAACCAGAAACAAAAGACGGACTACAGCATTGAGCCAAAGTTTTTTGAAGCGATCTTGAAAAATGTCAAGTCCTGCAATAGTGGTTCAGATGAAGAACAAATTGAAATGTCCCTCCTGCAATTGGTTATGAGCCGATTGTGGGACGAAGAAATCCAATCCGGTTCGCGCATGCTGCGGCTGCAGACATGGAATCGTCTAGACCGTGCAGAGGGTATCGTGCGGGATCACTTAGACACGGCCATGAGGGTGTTGTCACCGTACGAACTTGACATTGCACGGCGCGTCTTTGATTTTCTAATTACTCCTTCTGGTGTCAAGACTGCACTCAATGTACAAGACCTGGCATCTTGGGCTGAACTTGAAGAAACTCTAGTCGCGCCCGTGCTTCATAAACTCTCCGGCTCTGAGAGCCGGGTCCTACGAACAATCGCTCCGCCGTCTAGCCCGTCGGCTACGCCACACTATGAAATTTTCAATGACGCGTTGGCCTTAGCAATCGTTAATTGGCGAAAAGGGTATTTAACGAAATTCTTACACGAACGGATTGAAACTGAAAAACAACTGGCACAAGATCGAATCGAAACTGAAAAACAACTAACACAGAAGCTATTGTCTCAAATAAAGCGGAGGGCAGGGACCTTCGTAGGGTTCATTGTTGTGATTGTGCTTGCAATCTTCGCTATAAATCAACGCGACAACGCAAAGAACACTCTATCTCACGCATTGGCCTTAAACGCAACCTCACAGTTAATGCTTGATCCTGAGTTGAGCTTGCTATTAGCGGCTGAGGCAGTCCGCACGTCGCATACTTCGCAAGCCGATGACGCACTACGTACCGCGCTTTTACAATCTCGCCTCCGCGGTGTTATGCGTGGGCATAAAAACTCGGTGAACCAAATTGCGTGTAGTTCTGATGGAAAATGGATAGTCACTGCAAGTCTTGACAGTACCGCAAGGGTGTGGGAGACGAACACGGGGCGAAGTATAGCCATATTACAGGGGCATACAGAGTCGGTGAACAGCGCAGACTTCAGCCCCGACGGTAGGTTGATAGTCACAGCGAGTGCTGATGGCACGGCGCGGATTTGGGAAGCGAGCACCGGGAAAAGCATCATAGAGCTTCGCGGTCACACACGTGAAGTGATTAGTGGGGTGTTCAGTTCCGACGGACAATGGGTGGTCACAGCAAGTCGTGACAGCACAGCGCGTGTGTGGAAAACGAGCAAAGGACAAAGTGTGGCTGTATTGCGCGGGCATACCGATATTGTTCGGAATGCAACTTTTAGTTCCAACGGTGAGTGGGTGGTCACGGCGAGTCTTGACAACACGGCACGAGTGTGGGAAGCAATCACAGGCCGAGTCATTACTGAACTGCGCGGACATAGTGATAGAGTAAACAGCGCCGTATTCAGCCCTGACGGGAAACAGGTATTGACAGCGAGCCTTGACAACACAGCACGCGTGTGGAAGGCTAACACAGGCCAAAACATGAAGGTTTTGCGTGGTCACACCGGGGTTGTATGGAGCGCGAGATTCAGCCCTGACGGCAATTCGGTAGTGACTGCAAGCCATGACAATACTGCACGGGTATGGGATACAAAGAGTGGCGGAAGTGTCACCCAACTTTTGGGACACACGGGTGCAGTAACCAGCGCGTTGTTCAGTTCCGATGGGAAGTTTGTAGCCACAGCCTGTGAAGATCGTACGGCACGGGTGTGGGAAGCGCGCACCGGACGAATCGTTGCCGAACTGCGCGGACATACAGGTTCGGTAAACAGTGTGATATTCAGTTCCGACGGGAAGTGGGTGGTGACAGCCAGCGATGATCGCACAGCGCGCGTGTGGGAAGCACTCATGAGTGAAAGCTTGGTGGAACTGCGTGGACATACAACTTCGGTGACCAGCGCCGTATTCAGTTCTGATGGCAAGTGGATCGTCACGGCTGGAGATTCGACAGCGAGGATTTGGCAGGCAAGCACCGGACGAAGCTTGACCGAGCTACGTGGGCATAAAAGTTGGGTAGTTAGTGCGGCGTTTAGCCCGGACAGCAGGTTTGTGATCACAGCAAGTTGGGATAGCACAGCACGAGTATGGGATGTGAATACTGGA
>Ga0247727_10014647_pt1 | contig 12987 bp, 10 predicted proteins | sample WisWelCaveWW1625_FD_202498 | JGI IMG/M metagenome (GOLD analysis project Ga0247727, IMG submission 202498) | Biofilm microbial communities from Wishing Well Cave, Virginia, United States - WW16-25 | ecosystem: Environmental > Aquatic > Deep subsurface > Groundwater > Cave microbial mat | place...
CCTGGCCCAGCAGCCGGCGGCCGTTCGAAGCCAGCAGGTCCGCGCTCCAGCGGTCGCACGCGGCGCGGAGAGCGTCGTTGGCCTTGGACCGCGCGGCGGCGGCGGTGTTCTCGTCCACCCGCAGAATCGCCGCGTGGTCTGGGGCCTCAGGCGCCAGCAGCGGCATCCACACCGCCTGGCGCTCGAGCGCGCTCAGCTCCCCCAGCGCCTTCTCGAAGACTTCCCAGTCGAGCTCGACTTCGGGGGCAGGATCCTCGGGTCTGGATTCCTCGAGGACTTGAAGCGCCAGGTCCCGCAGGTGGAGCAGGAACTCGCGCTCGCCGTGGCCACGGTAATCCCGGAAGAATTGCGCGTCCTGGCCGCGGGCCCGGTGCAGGACCTCCAGACGCAGCGCCGGGCTTCCGCCTTGGCGCTCGAGCACCGCTGCTGCAAACGGCAGGTACGCGGCGGTGAAATGCCTCCACCCGGCCCCCGAGCCGGCCAAGCACTGCTCGACCATCTCGGCGCAGGTCAGGACGGCCATCGAATCAGGGCGTGAGCCGCGGCGTCTTGTTGCGGATGGGGAAGGTCACAATGTTGCTGACGAACAGGCCCTGAGCAATGGTGAGCCGGGTCAGGGGGTCGTCGGGCAGGTCGGTGTTGAGCACCAGGTTGATCTGGTAAACGCCGACCTGGCCCGGCATAAGGCCGACGAAGTCCACGCTGGCGGTCTTGGCGCCGGCGAGCGAAGAAACGAAGTCGTCGGGATTGAGCGACACCAGGAAAGGCACCGAGTCGGGGACCTTCTTGCCGGTCTCGAGGCCTTCCTGGCCGAAGCTGGGACTGGTCAGCCCCAGGCCGGTGCCGAACACGATGATGGTCTCGCCCGGAACGGCGGGGTTCTCCGGGGTAACCGGCGAGAAGTAGTCGTTGCCGCAACAAAGACTGGTGGAAGCGGCGGTGGCGGTGAGGGTCGAGCCGCCGGGGACGAACGCCGAGTAGCGGATTTCGTCGCCCTGCCTGCCGGGGCGCCGGGAGGTCAGGATAACGACTGCCGGGGTGCTGCCGCCTCCGAGCTTGTTGTCCTTGGCGTCGGTGGCGACCTTGGTCTCGGCGTTTTCCGAGACGCCCACCGAAAAGCCGATACTGTTGCCGACCGAGCCAAGCGACCGGGCGATGACGTCGATCGCCACCACGCCCACGTCGCTCGAGAGCCGGGCGGTGACGTCGGGGTCGCCGGGGCCGGCGTTGATGAGGGCGATGAGGCGGTTGGCGACCGAAGTGAGGGTCTCGTCCTTTTTCGCCGTGTAGCGGTAGCTGCGGCCGTTTACGGTGATGGTGACGATGTCGCCTTCCTTGGTCTTGCCCTCGAAGGTCACGCGCGCACGGGACGAGAGGAAGCCGACGCGGCCGGCCGAGGCTTCCACGTCCGGATCGCCGTCGCCGGAATTGATCCGCTCGACCAACTTGTTGCGGACCGTGTCGGTGGTGTCTGCCTCAACGCTGGTGTATTCGTAGTCGCGGCCGTTGACGGTGATCTTGACGAGCACGCCGGCGGCCACGGCCTGGTCGCCGGTTCCGCCGCCGCTCGAGTCGATGGCCACCGTGCCGCGGGCGAAGGCGGTGCCGTGGACGATCACGCCGGCCCGCGGCTCCAGGCCGTCGTAGGCGTACAGGCCGGGGGCGGCGCGGGTGACGGCAACGGGCCGGGCCAGCGAGACCATCGTTCGGCCACTCTCCCGCCGGCTGCGGACGTACACACTCAGGCTGGTGCCTTCGATCTCGAACGGCACCTGGGCGTTGACCTGGCCAGGGGTGACCGAGTACAACGGCGCCCGGATGCCGTTGATGTACACCTGCGCGCCGGCGAGCTCGCGCGGAAGCTCGGGCTGGCTCAGATCGGCCGAGGCGCTGCCGCCGGCCAGGTCCTGGCCGAAGATCGCCACCTGGGTCCCGGCGGGCGCTTCGGTGGAATCGTTGCCGCCGGTCAAGGCCGGGCCGCTGGTGGTAGCCGTCAGGGTGGCGTTGGCGCTCAGCGTGGTGCTCACATCGATGAAGTCGCCTTGCAGACCCGCTTGGCGCGCCACCAGCAGCAGGTTCGCCTTGAACTTGCCGCCGTTGAGGTGGTCGCCGGCCGGCTCCACGATGACCTTCGCGCCCGGCGAAGTCGTCGCGTAGTAGAGAATATCGTTGCCCCCGGTGCCCACGCGGAAGGCGGTGAGGTTTAGCTTGGCCAGGTCGACGGCATCCCGCTCGGGGAACACGTCCGGATCGCGGCCCTGGTCTCGAATCAACGCGACGAAGTGGAAAGGAATGCCCTCGAGCTTGTCGTCGGCGGAGAGCCGCAGCGTGTAGCTGCGGTCCTGAATCCGCACGGTGATCTGGTCGCCCTCCTGAATCTCACCGCGGAAGTTGATGAATCCTGTGGCGTAAGCGCCTTCGCCCTGGGCCGGCCGGCCGACCACCAGCGGGTCGCCGGGATCTTCGTTGAGCTTGCGCAGCAGCGCGTCGCGCACCGTTTCCGGAGTCTCCTCTTCGCCCGCCTTGTACTTGTAGTCCCTCCCTGCGATCGTCAGGGTGATCTCGTCGTCTTTCTTGACGCCGCCGTCCAGGGTGACAGAGCCTTGGGAATAGACGGCGAAGCTGGCGGCGTTGACAATGCCGTCCGGGCGGATGAGGACCTCGGCTGCGGTGAACACCAGAACGCGGCGGCTGAACGGATCGGCCACGTAGAGGTTGGCGCCGTCGAGCGCCAGAGAGGTCGGGGCCCGCAGCGTCCCGGCGCTGTTGGACTCCTCGATGAAGACGAAATCCCTCTGGCCGAGCGCGGCGTCGGCGCCGGCTCCGTTGGTGGCGGGGAAAGAGTTGAAGACCAGCACCCGGTCGTTGCCGCTGTCGGCGATATAGAGCCTCGTGCCGTCGGAGAGCGCGAAGCGCGGAAAGCTCAGGGTGGCGTTGCAGCGGGTGGGGTAGACGTCTGCGCCCATGTCGTCTTTGTGGGTCGGCTTGCAGAGGCTGGAGTCCTTGCCGCTGTTGTTGCTGATCGCCGAGTTCATGTCGGGCTGGCCCACCACGATGTCGGCCGGGGCGTTGTTCGAGGAAGGGAAGCTGTTGTAGATCAGCACCCGGTTGAAGCCCAGGTCGGCTACCAGGAGCCGGTTGCCGGCGGTGGTGGCGCTCACTGGGTTGAGCATGGCCGACGCCGACGGCTTGACGTTCGACACGGTGAGGTCGGGCTCCGGGCGGGTATTGAAGTCGGGCTGGCCGAGCACGATGTCGGCGCGCGCCCCGTGGGCCGTGGGGATCGAGTTGTAGATCAGCACGCGGGAGTTCTGGGTATCGGCAATGATGAGCCTGCCGTTGTGGAACCACACGCCCTGGGGCCCCCGCAGGCCGGCCTGTTCGGTCCGGGGCAGGTTCGTCTTCAGGTCCGGCTGGCCGACCACCACGTCCGGCGCGGCGCCGTGGACGGAGGGAATACTTCGCCAGATCAGAACCCGGTTGTTATCGGTGTCGGCGACGGCCAGTCGGATCCCGTCGCTCGCCACTGCCGTCGGCAGGTTGAGGCCGTTCTCCACTCCGGGCGTCGAGGTGTCAAAGGCTTTTTGGCCAAGCACGGTGTTGGGCAGGCCGACGCAAGCGGGACAGGTTCCGCCCTGCGGCAGCTCGGCTTCGGGCGAGGGAAGGAAACCGGACAAATTGTCGTAGATCAGCACCCGGTGGTTCAGCGGTCCGGCGCCCATGCGGTTGCCGTCGGCGATGAACAGGCGATCGCCGGCAATGGCGACGCCTCCGGCCCCGCCCAGGAACTCGCGCGACGAGGACGGCTTCTCGGCGGTGAAGCTGGGCTGTCCGATGACCAGGCGGGCGGCCTGGCCGGTTTCAAACTCGGCCGGCCAGGCGGTGGCCGCCGAGATTGCGAAAAGGACGATGAAAGACAGTACGCGCATACGCATTCGGCTCAATAAATCCCTTTTACCACGCCTCCGTCGACAGCGGTGCTGGTGCCGGTGATGTATCCGGCCCGCTCCGAGCACAGAAACGCCACCAGAGCGCCCAGTTCCTCCGGACAACCGAGGCGGCCGAGCGGCACCCCGGCGCTCCATCGGGCGATGATCTGGGCTGGGGTGACGCCCTGAGCCCGGGCCTGGGATGCCGCGACTTCCTGCAGCCGGCCGGTGGCGGTGAAACCGGGACAGACGTTGTTGAACAGGATGTTGTCCCGTCCGTACTCGTTGGCCAGGCTCTTCATCAGGCCGGCCACCCCGGCCCGCACGGCGTTGGACAGGATCAGACCTTCGGTCGGCTGCTTGACGGTGATCGAGGTAATGGCCACGATCCGGCCCCACTTCTGCCGCTGCATGAAGGGCAACAGTTCCCGCACCAGGTAGACCGCGCTCATGAAGTTCAGCTCGAAGGCGCCGCGCCAGTCCTCGCTCGTGGTCGAGGCGAAGGGCTTGGATGGCGGCCCGCCAGCGTTGGCGACACCAATATCGACGCTGCCATACCGCTCCGCGGTTGCAGCGACAAAACATTTAACAGCCTCGGCGTCGGTGACGTCCAGGGCCCGGTGGAAGACCGGCACGCCCCACTGGTCCTCGATCTGGCGGGCGGTCTGGGCCAGCACGGTTTCGTTGCGGGCGCAAAGCGCCAGACGGACCCCCTCGGCCGCCAACGCCTCCGCCACGGCTTTCCCCAAGCCCCGACTGGAGGCCTCGACCAGGGCCACTCGATCCCGTATTCCTAAATCCATCCGCTACTTCTCGGAATTCCGCAGGTAGGCGTCCTCGCCGCGCAGCCAGTCCTCGCGGACCGGGTTGAAAATGTCCAGGCAAACCGTGTCTTCCAGGGCTTCGGCCAGATGGGGGACATGGGGCGGAATCTGCACCGCTTCGCCGGCGCTGACGTCCTTGTCCTGGTCGCCGATCCGGAACCGCAGACACCCTTCCTGGACCACCGAAATCTGCTCGTTTTCGTGGCTGTGGAGCGGGACCTTGCACCCCTTCTTGATGTAGCAATAGGCCAGGGTCAACCGCTCCCCGTGGATCACCCGCCGCGCGAACAGCGGGTTCATCTGCTCGCGGGCCAACTCCTCCCAGCGATAGTGATTCATGGAATCTACTATTGTATCATGAAGGGTCTGCTCGAATGGAGCCACCCATGAAGGGCGTCGTCCTGGCCGGAGGCACCGGCAGCCGGCTGTTTCCGCTGACCAAGATCACCAACAAGCACCTCCTCCCGGTCTACGACAAGCCGATGATTTACTACCCCATCGGGACCCTGGTTAACGCCGGAATCCGAAGCATTCTGATCGTCACCGGCGGCCGCAACTCGGGGGACTTCCTGCGGCTGCTCTCGAACGGGAAGGAGTTCGGGCTGAAGCACCTGGACTATACCTACCAGGAAGGCGAAGGAGGCATCGCCGACGCCCTGTCGTTGGCCGAGCACTTCGCCGACCGGAGGAAGGTCTGCGTGATCCTGGGGGATAACATCATCGAGTACAACATCCAGAGGGCGGCCGACGACTTCCGCCGCCAGGAGTCGGGGGCGAAGATCCTGCTCAAGGAAGTGCCCGACGCCGAGCGGTTCGGGGTGGCCGAGATCTCCGGCGACCGCATCGTCGGCATCGAGGAAAAGCCCCAGCGCCCCAAGTCGAACTATGCCGTGACGGGGATCTACTTCTACGATGCCACGGTGTTCGAGAAAGTGAAGCGGCTGAAGCCTTCGGGGAGGAACGAGCTCGAGATCACGGACGTCAACAACGCCTATATCCGCGAAGGCAGCATGAGCTACGACTTCCTGGAGGGATGGTGGACCGACGCCGGGACTTTTGATTCGCTGCGGCGGGCAACCAACCTGGTTGCCGACAACGGCGCCAACAAGCTCTCCGAGGTGGACGTGGCGCTGGCGGGAGGCACGGAACGGGCATGAGCACCACATCGCGAGGTCCCGGGCTGTCGTTGGGCGAGCACGACGGGATGTTGTTGGCCGTCCCGCCGCGGCCGGAGCGCAATACCGGGGTTCTCATCCGCCAGCCCGACTCGACCGACCTCATCGAGGGCGTGCGCATTGAACCGTTTCGCCTCTGGCCGGACGATCGGGGCTACTTCCTGGAGGTCATCCGACAGGGCCAGGCGATGGGCGCGGATCTGGGGCCCGGACCAATGCAGGTTTCCTCGGCCCTCAGCTACCCCGGAACCATCAAGGCCTTCCACTATCACTTCGAGCAGACGGACCTGTGGGCGCCTGTCCAGGGCCAATTGCAGGTGGCCTTGATCGACCTGCGGGGCTACTCGGACAGTTATGGGGCGTGCAACACGCTGTTCATAGGGACGTTACAGCCCTGGCGGATCCTGATTCCGCCGGGCGTCGCGCATGGCTACAAGGTTATCGGGCCCGACCCGGCCGTGCTGTGTTACGTCACGAACCGCATTTACAATCCGGGCGACGAGGGCCGGCTCGCGTACAACGATCCCAACCTGAACTACGACTGGGAGACCCAGCACAAGTGAAGCTGCTCGTGACCGGCGGGGCGGGGTTCATTGGGTCGAACTTCGTCCGCTACTACCTTTGCCGCCACCCCGGGGACACCATCATCAACCTCGACAAGCTGACCTACGCCGGCAACCTGGAGAACCTGTCGGAAGTGGAGCGGCACCCGCGTTACCGGTTTGTGAAAGGGGACATCTGTGACGGGCCGCTGGTGGCGGACCTGTTCGAGGCCGAGCGGCCGGAAACAGTGGTTCATTTTGCGGCCGAGTCCCACGTGGATCGCAGCATCCTGGCCCCCAGTCCGGCCTTCGAAACCAACCTGCGCGGCACCTTCACCCTGCTGGAGGCTGCCCGCCAGTTCAAGGTCGCGCGCTTCGTGCACATCTCAACCGACGAGGTCTATGGGAGCCTGGAGCCGCCGCTCGAAGCCGACGAGGGATTCCCGCTCAAACCGAGCAGCCCGTACTCGGCGGCCAAGGCGGGCTCGGACCTGCTGGCCCTGTCGTTCTTCACCACCTACCAGGCGCCGGTGGTGGTCACCCGGGCGTCGAACAACTACGGGCCTTACCAGTTTCCCGAGAAGCTGATCCCGCTTCTGATGACCAACGCCCTCGAGGACCGGCCGCTGCCGATCTACGGCGACGGGCGCCAGATCCGGGACTGGCTCTACGTCGAGGACCACTGCGCCGCCGTCGAGGCGGTGGTGGCGGCCGGGCGTCCTGGGGAGATTTACAACATCGGCGGCAACTGCTCGCTTGAAAACCGGGCGGTGGCGCGCCAGATCCTGGAACTGGCGGGGAGGCCCGAGAGCCTGCTCCAGAGTGTGGCCGACCGGCCTGGCCACGACCGGCGGTACGCGCTGTCGAGCGGCAAAATCGAGCGGGAGCTCGGCTGGTCCCCGCGGGTGGATTTCGCTGCCGGTCTGGCCCAGACTATGGAATGGTATCGGTCGCACGGCGGCTGGCTGGGCCGCGTCAGAGACGGGGAATACCGGAAATACTACGAGCAGAACTACGGAAACCGGCCGTGCGCATCGCCCTCGACGCCACACCTCTGATCCAGCCTTCCGGGGGCATCTCCCGCTACACCACCGAGCTTGCCCAAGCGCTGGCGTCGGAATTCCCGGAGGACGAATACTGGCTGGCCTCGGATCAGGATGTGGGCAACTCGCCGTCGGCGCCGAACTTGCGGCGCGCCGGACGGCCGCGCAACTGGATCACCCGCCGATGGTGGCTGGCCGGCCTGCCGCTCGAGTTGCGCCGGCTGCGCGCCGACATTTTCCACGGCACGGACTTCGCGGTTCCCTACCTGCGGACGGTTCCCTCGGTGATGACGTTCCACGACGCATCGCCGTGGCTCACCGGCGACCGCCGCGCGGCCGGGGCGGGGCGGATCCGCCGGCGCGCTCCTTTCCTGTTGCGGCTGGCGACCATGGTGATCACGCCGACCGAGGCCGTCCGGCGGGAGGCGATGGAGCGGTTCGGACTGGCGGGGGCGCGGGTGGCGGCGGTGCCGCTGGCGGCGGCCGAGGTATTCCGGCCGCGCCCCCAGGCTGAGACGGCGGCGCTGCTCGGCCGGCTGGGCGCCGCCGCTCCCTACTTATTGTTTGTAGGTACGAGGGAGCCCCGCAAGAACCTGGGCCGGCTGGTGGAAGCCTGGCGCCAGGTCCGGCGGGTTCGGCCCCTGTTAAATCTGATCCTGGCGGGCCGTGATTCGAGCGACTTTGGCCCCGCGGCGGGGTTGAGCCTTCCGAAGGAGTCCGGGCTCACGGTGGCCCAAGGCCTGGGGGACGCCGATATCGCGGCGTTACTCTCCGGCGCTGCGGTGTTCGTGTATCCTTCGTTGTATGAGGGATTTGGCCTTCCGGTTCTGGAGGCGATGCAGGCGGGGGCTGCGGTGGTGATTTCCCGCGACCCGGCGCTGGTGGAGGTGGCCGGCGGGGCGGCCGCAGCCGTGGATGCCGAGTCCGTCTCCGAGATGGCCCGGGTTCTGGTTGAGGTAACGGGGGATGACGGGCGGCGGCTCCGTTTGCGCGAGCAGGGTTTTCGGCGGGCAGGGGAGTTCTGCTGGCGCCGCACGGCGGTCCGGACCCGCGAGATCTATGTCGAAGCAATGCGGCGCTTCTGAGTGGGCCCTGGTGCTGGCGCCGGAGCCGCCCTACCCGATTGCCGGGGGAGGCTCCATGCGCACCGCCAGCCTGTGCGCCTTTCTGGCATCCCGGTACCGTCTGCACGTTGTAACATTTGCCGTCGGGGACCCGCCGCCCACGCCGGCCCCAGCCGCTGACCGGTGGGACTGGGTGCGGCTGCCCGTCCACCGGCGGGACCTGGCGGCTCGATCCATTCGCAACGCCTCGCGGTTGGCCCGCGGGGTTCTGCCGCTGTCGGATCGTTTCTCCCAGCCGGACAGCCTGAGCCAGGTGGCCCGCGCCATCGCCGGCCGCCGGTACGAGGTGGCGGTGGTTGAGCACTTCTGGTGTGCATCCTACCACGACCTGCTCGCCGGACAGGCCGCCTGCGTCGTGATGGACATGCACAACATCGAATCGGCGCTGCATGCCCGGTGCGCCTCGAGCGACCGGTTCCCGGGCCGGTGGGCCCATCGGCTCTTCGCACGGGTGGCGGTCCGGGCCGAGCGGGAATGGCTGCCCCGTTTCGACCTGGTGCTGGTGGCTTCCGACGCCGACCGTGACCGGCTGCGGTCGCTCGAGCCGGGCGCGCGGGTCGCTGTTTATCCCAACGCCCTGCCGCGGCGCCTTCCCGATCCGGTCGAGGAGGACCACTGCGTCGCCTTCTCAGGCAACCTGGAGTATCATCCCAACGTCGCCGCCGTCCGATACTTTGCGCGGGAGGTCTGGCCCGCGCTGCGGCAACAGGATCCGCGCCTGCGGTGGCGGCTCATCGGCAAGAACGAGTGGGCCGTGAGGCGATGGACGGCGGCCGATCCCAGAATCGAGACCACCGGCGCGGTCGACGATCCGTTGCGGGAGTTGGCGCGGGCCCGCGTGGTGGTGGCGCCGCTGCTGGCCGGCAGCGGAACGCGGATCAAGATCCTGGAAGCCTGGGCGGCTGGCCGGGCCGTGGTCTCCACACATTTGGGGGCCGAAGGACTCCCCGCCCGCGACGGGGAGAACCTCTTGCTCGCCGACACGCCGGCCGGCATTCTCGAAGCAGTCACGCGGCTGCTGGGGGACCGAGACCTGCGCCGCCGGCTGGGTGAGGCCGGCCGCGCCGTGGTCGATCAGCAACTTTGCTGGCCCGTGGTCTGGCAAGGCCTCGAGCGCAGCCTTGCGGTAGAATTGAGAAAGCCCTCTGATGCGATTCTCCGTTGACGCGCACGCCATCGGCCAGAAGTTGACGGGCAACGAAGTCTACATTCGCAGCCTGCTGGACGCCTTTGCCCGGCTGGATAAGGACGCGGAGTTCATCGCCTACGTCTCGCAGCCGGACGTCAACGGATGGGTGCCGCCACGCTTCCACAAGCGGCGCGTGGCCGGCAATCGCTACTGGCGGCTGGGGTACCACCTGGCGGAACGGTTGCGACAGGATCGGCCGGACCTGGTTCACGTGCAGTACAACGCCCCGCTGTTTTGTCCTGTGCCCACCGTGGTGACCGTGCATGACATCAGCTTCATCGAGCATCCGGAGTATTTTCCCCCCGGACGCGCCTGGCAGATGCGTGTCACCACGGGCAAGACGCTGAGGAGCGCGGCCCGCATCCTGACCATCAGCGAGTTCAGCCGGCAGCGGCTGACCCGGCAATTCGGCCTCGATCCGGAGGAGATTGTGGTTACGCCGCTGGCGGCCCAGGACCACTTCCGGCCGCGAAACCGCGCCCAGGCCTGGGACCACCTGCGCCGGCGCTTGGCCATCGACCGCCCATTCGTGCTCGCGGTCGGCGATTTGCAACCGCGCAAGAACCATCTCGGGCTGGTCCGGGCGTTCGGAGAATTGCTGGCCGGGGCTCCTCAATTCCCGCACCTGCTGGTGCTGGCCGGCAAGGAAACCTGGTTTTCACCCCAAATCCACGCTGAGATCCGCCGCCGGGGACTTCAGGAGCGGATTCGAGTGACCGGCTTCGTCACCGAAGAGGACCTGGTCGACCTCTACAACGCCGCCGACTTGTTCGTGTTTCCGTCCTTCTACGAGGGCTTCGGACTGCCGGTGATCGAAGCCATGGCCTGCGGCCGGGCAGTGATCTGTTCCGGGGTCAGCTCGCTTCCGGAGGTGGCCGACGCAGCCGCCATCCTGGTCGACCCGCACTCGACCGGCGAGATTGTGCGCGCCATGCGCGACGTGCTGCTGGACGCCGAGCTGCGCCAGCGCCTGGAGCGCCTCAGCTTGCAGCGCGCCCGGTTCTTCAGTTGGACCGAGACCGCCCGCAAGACGCTGGAGGTCTACTACGCGGTGGCCGAAGGAACCCGGCTGCGGGCGGCGCCCGAGCCGGCGCGGGTTGCCCGGGCTTGAAGAGAAGCTGACTTGAGGATCATTGCTCCAGCCGTGGCTTCCGCGGTGCTGGCCTGCCTCGCCTGGGCGCAGGGGCCGTCCTCCTCGGCCGCGCGGCCGGCCGTCTCCACCGGCGCCGTCGGGTTCCCCCGGGGCGAAGTGCTGAACTACTCGATCAACTGGCCGAGCGGCCTCAGCCTGGGGGAGGCCCAGTTCAAGGTGGCCGGCGATGAACCGGGGTGGCAGTTCGAGTTCACCATCGAAGCCGGGCTGCCGGGCCTCGAGATCCGCGACCGGTACCGGTCCTCGGTCAACGGTTCGTTTTGTTCCGAGAAGCTGGAGAAGGACTTCGTGCACGGCCCCCGCAAGGGCAAGGAAACCGTCACCTACGACCTCGTCAAGCGCCAGGCCACCAGACAGACAAGCACGGGCGGTAAGAGCGAGATCTCGATTCCGGACTGCGTCAAAGACGGCCTGAGCTTTGTCTACTTTCTGCGGCGGGAGCTGGCCGGAGGGCGGGTGCCGGGGTCGCAGCAGGTCAATTTCGGAGCCGCTTACCAGGTGACCGCATCCTACGCCGATTCGCCCCAGATCGAAATCGGGGGCACGCGCCAGGTCTCCGATCGCGTGCAGGCGTCGTTCAAAGGACCAGCCTCCAGCCACACCGTCGAGATCTTCTTCGCCCGCGACGCGGCCCGCACCCCGCTGCTGATCCGCATGCCCTTCGCCCTGGGAACCTTCGCGCTCGAGCTGGTGCGCTGACTGCCGCCATGCGCGTGGCCTTTTTCTCGCCTTTGCCGCCCAAGAAAAGCGGCATCGCCGATTACTCCATCGCCCTTGCCGGACGACTGCAGGAAAAGGTCGAGCTGGAGCTGTTTCCCGAGGAGCGAGCCGGTGACTTCCGGGCGGCGGACTTCGATCTTGCCCTCTACCAGGTCGGCAACAACCCGGATCACAGCTACCTCTACCCGGTGGCCCTGGAGCACCCGGGCGTGGTCGCGCTGCATGAGTTCAACCTGCATCACCTGATCGCCGACCTGACCATCCGGCGCCGGGACTGGGCCGGCTACCTCCGGGAAGCGGAATACAACGGGGGAGCTGAGGCCTTGGCCCATGCGCGGCGGGTCGAGGCGCTCGACGCAGGTCCTGACTACGAAGGCCTCCCGATGAACCGCCGGCTGGTCGAGCGAAGCCGCGGCATCATCGTGCACAGCCGATACCTGGCAGGCCAGGTGCGCGGCGCCGGCTACTCGGGGCCGGTGGCGGTGATTCCGCACGGCGCCTCGCTGCCGGAGCTCACGCGGCGTCACGCCCGGCGGCACAGGCTGGGTCTGGCCGATGAGACGCCGCTCATCGGGATCTTCGGCTTCCTCAAGCCCTACAAGCGGATTGCCGAGGCGCTCGGCGCCTTCCAGCGGCTGGCGCGGGCCGACCCGCGCGCCCGGATGATTCTGGTGGGCGAGGAGCACCCTGAGTTTTCTGTCCGGCGGCTGATCGAGTCGCTCGGACTGGAGACCCAGGTCCGGGTGCTCGGCTACGTGCCCATCGAGGATTTCGAGGAATACATCGCGGCTGTGGACATATGCCTGAACCTGAGGTATCCGACCGTGGGGGAGAGCTCCGGAACCCTGCTGCGGGCCATGGGGATGGGCCGGGCGGTCGTGGTCTCCGATGTGGGGTCGTTTTCCGAGCTGCCCGACGACGCCTGCCTCAAGGTTCCGCCCGGCGAGCGGGAAGTGGACTTGCTCTTCGAGTACCTGAGCCTGCTGGTGGGGCGGCCGGATGTGGCCAGGAGTTTGGGCGAGAACGCCCGCCGGTACGTGGCCGGCCACTGCTCCTGGGAGCGGGTCGCGGAACAGTATGCCGGGTTTCTGGAGGCGGTGGCGGAAGGGCGCGAGTGGGGTCCCGAGCCGCTGCCGGCGGGGCCGCCCGCGGCCGGTCGGGAGCCACCGGAGCCACCGGAGCCGCCTGCTCCGGCCCCCGAGCCGGCGCACCCCTGGGCGGACTACATCCTGGGGTACGCCGCCGGCTCCCGCCAGCGGCTGGACTATGTACGCACCCACCTCACGCG
>Ga0247727_10014648_pt1 | contig 12987 bp, 12 predicted proteins | sample WisWelCaveWW1625_FD_202498 | JGI IMG/M metagenome (GOLD analysis project Ga0247727, IMG submission 202498) | Biofilm microbial communities from Wishing Well Cave, Virginia, United States - WW16-25 | ecosystem: Environmental > Aquatic > Deep subsurface > Groundwater > Cave microbial mat | place...
AGAGGCCTTCCGATACAAGGACTCTTATGAAGGCCGGTCTCCCCAAGCCGGTGAAGTCCTAAAAAACTTCGATGTGGGTCCGGAACTTGAAGCGAAGATACTGGCGCTTGACCCCGAAAACATCTCGGAATCCGATGTCCAAGAGGTGCTTTCGAAAGCGCCCGCCCCGCAACTTCTCGGCATCCACGGCGGCATCTATCCGGTCTATCTCTGCATGATCTCCTTCGGGGAATTCTTGATACGCATGAATTACCCCGAAGAAGCCATCCTCCAGCCCCAGAATGGCGCCTTCTCTTACAGCTGTTATTTCGACGCGAAAAATATCGCGGGCGCCGTGGCCTGGCATTATGAAAGAAAAGCGATGCGCCCGATGCTGATCGGCCACAGCCAGGGGGGCATACAGGTCATGAAGGTGTTGCACGAGCTTGCCGGGCATTTTTCAAAAAGCGTGCCCGTGTGGAATGCACTCACAGGCCGCACTGAAAAACGCGACACGATCCTGGACCCATTCACGGGGGAAGAACGGCCCGTCATCGGTGTCGGTGCTTCCTACGCGACGGCCGTCGGTGCGGGCGGTCTGACCCGCATCCTGCCCAACCAGTGGGTCATGAATGCAAGGCTTCGCAGCGTGCCGGATAGCGTCGAGGAGTTCACGGGATTCCGCGTAGACGGAGATATCCTGGGGGGAGACATGCTGGGCCTCGCCGCCGGAGCGAACCTGTATAAACCAAACGGAAAGGCCCAGGTGCATAACCTTCGTCTGTCTCTCGGCCATGACCATGTGACCATCCCGAATACCAAACACCTCTCGCTCAATCCGGATGCAAGACGATGGATCTACGAGTACCATCCGGTGCGCAACCCGGACCCCGGCAAGGTCCAAGGCCCGGCCGCAAACCTGACGTGGGCAGCCGATGTCTGGTACAGTATCCGAAAGCATTGGTGTTTGGAACTGCAGAACCTCATCCGGCAAAAACAAAAAGAAAGAAACGATGACGCAATGGATCCCCCCGCTCGCCGCCGCCGTGTACTGGCTCGGCGTGGGGCTGCGCGCTCGGCAACTTAAACAGCGTATCGGACGCTCTCCGAACCTGCGTCCTGTCACTTTGAAAGAAAAGATGCTCTGGGCAGGGTGGGCTCTTGTTTCCTTGGGCTGGGCGCTGGCGCCCTTTATCCGGACCCGGCACTATTTCGAAGGACCCGTCTCATCCGGTGCGGGGTCCGTCTTGATCCTGGCGGGGTTGGCCGGGACCTTTTGGGCCCACGCTTCGATGGGAGACGCCTGGCGCATCGGCGTCCGAAGAGAGGAAAAAACCCCGCTCATCACGGGGGGTCCCTACCGCTTCATCCGTCACCCTCTTTATTCATTCCAATGGGTGATCCTGCTCGGTGTGTTTCTCCTGGAACCCTCTCTCGTCACACTTTTCATCCTTTTTTTCCACCGGCTCCTGGTGGCATTCAAGATGAAGGACGAAGAACAGCACATGGGATCCCTGCACGGCCCTCTATACAAGGAATACACGGCACGCACAGGGGCCTTGTTGCCCAAGTTTAAACGTGCCTAAATCTGTTGGTTGTTTGACATCTTTTTATCATTCTAGTAACATGGGGCGTGATGAATAAATTCCTGCCGTTTCGTTCCACATTACCTTTTTTGTTATGCCTGCTTATCATAACCCGCGTCGCCTGGGCGGCGGAATTTGATGACCATCTCCTATCCGGAAGCAAGTTCACGCAAGAGAAAAAATACACGGAGGCGGCAAGAGAGTTTGAGACAGCGGTCCGTCTCGACCCGAACAACGCCAACGCAAACCGGCTATTGGCCCTGTCCCTGGCGAAGACCGGAGACCTGGATAGGGCTGTCGAGTACGGCTTAAAAGCTGTGCAGCTCGAGCCCAATTACCCCATCTACTATGTGCTTGGGCTCATTTATTCGAACCAGGGCAAATACGACAAGGCTGCTGAAGCCTATGAACAGGCGCTGAAATTCAATCCGAAGTCTTATGAGGCCTGGCACCAGCTTGGAAAAGTGTACACGACAACGCTTGATTTTGAAAAAGCGGTAGAGACCTACCAGAAAGCGGCCCAGCTCAACCCGAAGTTCCCGGATGCTTTCCAGGGCCTGGGCAGTGCGCACTACTGGTCGGGGAACCTCACTGCGGCCCTTCAGCAGGTAGACGCGCTGAACAAACTTGGTTTTACCGAGCAGGCGAAGGAACTTGAGCGCTGGATCAAGGCCAAAGAGGCCAAAAAGAAGAAGCACCAGAAAAAACCGCCCAGCGCGGTCACTTGAGTAACACGGTCTTGTAGACCGATACGACGCAGCGCGCAATACTCGAGCTCTTGCTCTTGGGCTGTATCGTGTATTTCTCTATCTTGATGAGCTGAGTGGAGCTTTCGATGTCGTGGAAGAACGTCGCCACCTGCTCCATCGGCCCCTCGCATTCCAGGTTCGCGTAGAATTTCTTGGTACCCAGTTCGTCTTTCATGACCCCCGGCTTCACATAGAGAAGGCTCACGCCCGATTTTTTGGCGACGGTTTCTACCTCTTTGAGCAATCCGACCATCTCCTCCTCCGGGTTTTTACCCTCGATCGAATACGACTGGTATTCACGGCTCTCAGTCATGATCGTGTCCTTGTGCAGCAGCATGTTCATGCTTTTTTTGATCGAGGTCTCTTGGTCCCGCACGCTCTGGTTTAATCCCGTCAGCGTCGTCACGACGGGCATCACGATCACGCGGTCCACGAAGGCCGACCCCAGGAACAGCAGGGTCACAGCCAAGAGGCGCTTTTCCAGCTTCGAGAGCTTCTTATAAAGATCCAGGGCTTTGTTCATGGCGCAGGGACGGCGGTCTCGATGGCGCAGTTGATCTCGAAATCGGCCACGTCCCTCCCCTCCTCACTGCGAGCATTCACGAATTTCGTCTTCACGTTCTTGAACATCGGCGACTTGTCCAGACTGCTGACGTAGACGAACACAGAGGACATGGCCATCGAGGTTCCTTTCAGCGAGAATTTTTGCGCCGCTTCGTCATACTTGATCTCGGACAGGCGCGTGTCCACGGGCGTCGCGTCATACACTTCCGTCAGCGCTTTCAGAGAGTCGCCGCGGCTGACCAGGTACGATTTGACCGTCTCCGTTTTGATCAGCGTCTGCTCGAGGTCCTTGGCGCTCTCGCGCACGGGAAGATATTGCTTGGTGATCTGCTTCAGGTAGGTCTTTTTGAACGTGATGCGGGAGGTAACGTGCGCGAACACAAGGCTTAGAATGACCATCGTCAAAATGCCCGTTTTGAGCATGTCCTTGACGCGTCTTTCCAGCTGGATCTTCAATTTTTTTTCTTCCGAGGTCAGGTCCACCGTCAGACGGTCAGCGACAGCCGTGGGCGCCAAGAGGTTCAAAAAAGAAACGTTCTTCACATCCAACACGGCTTTTTTGGCCGGCTCGCTGAAGTGAAAGTAATCAGGGTAGGCGGCTTTTCGGACTTTGAGCTTCAGGACCCCGGCGAGGACCTCTTCGAGATCCGGCAGGTCCTTCGTGACGCCCAACATCAGGACCGCCGCCGGGGGCGGGCCCACCTCGTCGGTGTTGTAGGCCTCGAGGGACTTTTCCAATTCATCCTCAAAATGATCGATGAAGCTCGCGCGTTCTTCGGTCAGTTGGTTGGCGCCGATATGGATGCCGCGCACGAACACCACCTTGGAGGCCCGGACCACGAGAAAGCTCGTGAAGACGTGGTCCACGTGCACGAGGACGAAGGTCTCGTCCTCCCATTCCTTGCCGATCATCTTGTTCGCGACGATCGCCACCGCTTCGGGAGGGAAAACAACTTTTTCGAGCTGTAATCCGCAGCGTTCGAGTATTTGGATCTGCTTGTTTATCGTCTCTTTAGGAACGATCACCAGGAGGATCTTAGAATAGCGGTCGCGGACGATGCCGAGATTGATCATGTCGACAATGATCTCCGCACGCGCGTAAGGGGTGTGTCGGCTGGCTTGAAGGTTCACGATCTCACGGATCTCCTCCGGCTCCTGGGAGGGGATCTCGATGTTCCGCGTGATGACCAGAGAAAGCGGGACCGTCAGAAAAACGCGCGGAGCCTTGACCTGGAATTTTTCCAGCGTCTGGCGGATGATCAGGAGAAGGCCGTCGTCAAAAACGCCCTTGATCGGGTGCCAGACCACATTCACGAACTCGCGCCGGAGACCTTTGGCCTGGAGATGGACCATTTTGAGGTAGTGCTCATCCAGTTCGATGCCGACCGTATCCCGACTGTTCTTGCGGGAGGGGAAATTCAGCTGGAGTTTCAGCTTCGGGCCGGCCATCGGACCTCCCCTGCCCTCTGGTAAAGCGTGCGGCCTTTTCGGTCGAAGAACGCCTCCACGTCGACCTGGGCGCCGTTTCTCGCGGCTATTCCAACGCTTTGGACGCTGAAAACCGTTGAAACCACGCCGACGCTATCAGCCGCCATCAGACCCGACAAAAAAACGACCTGGGAGACGTCGAGCGGGGTTCCGGCTTGCTCCAGCGCGCTCTCGATCGAACCGGGGCTAGAAAAGAACGAGTCGTCGCCGGTCCCCTCCTGCCCGTCGGCGCCCGCGCGGTATTGGACGATGGCCTGGACGGCCGCTTCAGAAAATCCGAGAGCCGACAGCACTTGTCTGCCGGCCGTGTTCAGATTGACTTTGCCGCTGCCATAGACCGTCACATAAGGGCGTATTTTTCCGAAGACCTGCTCCGTCATGTCCTTGACCAGCAACAGCTCGTCGAGCGTTTCGTAAGCGGCGTCTTTGGCCGCGTAAGGAAGGGGAAGACCGTCGTAGTAGCTGTCTTCCGCACCATGCTGGGGATGTCCGAAAAAAGAATCTGAATCCATCCAGTCCTGAAGGTTATACCCCAGCGCTTCGGCTTCATCCCGATCCAACCCAGAAACACGCTGAAGAAGGCGTCCGAGGACTTCGGCGCTTGTATGGTTCAGATTCACTTTCCTTTCTTCGTCCACGACAGGCGACGGACCGTCCGTGCCCAATGAAAAAGAACCACCGTCCAACTCTCTTTTTTGAGAGCCGGAGGCCCATGTGTCCGTGAAAATATCGACATCAAAATTATCGTCGGTCCTCACGAGACTTTTCGCAAGCTCCACTCCAGAATAAGCGATGGGATACACAGCGTCAAGCGTGGACAAGCGGTTCAGGAGGGCGGCCTTTTGCCTCACGCCAAAACCAAGCGAGATGGAAAAGAGCCCCAGGAGGGACAGCATCCATAGCGCCATGACCAGCATGCTTCCCTGCGGTTTGCCGGTCACGACAAAGCACCCCCCGCCCCGATGATCAAGGTCTGCTCCACCGGCTGTGACGCTCCGTCCGTCTCGTACGTGAGCCGGACCGCCATCGGCAGGCTGCTGGGCTTCTCAGGCAGGTACTCCTCCTTCCATTCATACTCGGAGGAGGGGGGTTCCTTGACCAGGTAGGCCAGGCTGAAGGAACGTACGCCTTTCAGCAGGAGCGTCCGCACGCCATCCTTGTCCTCGTAGAGGCGGCTGTAATCCCTGACTTCGCGGAAGATGGCACCGGAGGAGTCGTCAAAATAATAGCGCACCTGGCCGATGCCGCGCCCAAGGCCCAGAGCGCTCGGCGCCTCGATGCTCGAGGCGTAAGCGACCTCTTCGACGCTCCCCTGAAAGGGCAGGGATGAGAAGCGCCTCATGTTCTGGAAATCCCGGCGCGCCTTGATCAAAAAGATGGCCCGGTCCTCCTCGGGTGTGGCGATCTGAAGGCGTTGCCACAAGCGGACACCCATGGCAAAGTTCGAATAGACCACAAAGAACACGATGGGAGCCAGGGACATCACGAGCAACAGCTCGAGAAGCGAGAACCCTCTACGGGCCCTGCGAGAGGTCTTTTTTGTAAACATAGATCTCTTTTTGGAGAGTTTGAGGCCTTCCGCTTTCGGCCCAGGCGACGGACAAGCGGATCGCGTGAAGATTCCGTTCTGGGAGCATCTGGGCGGTCTGCTCCCAGGAGTATTCCCTTCCATCCAGGGCCAGGGTGCCCCCTGTGGAACCTTCGGATCCATCCTTCAGCAGGGCTTCGCGTGCGCGCGCATTCTGCTCCTCGGCCCACAGCATCATCTTGAGCGTGCTTGAGTAGCGCCCGAAGACATCGGCCGCCCGAAGGAATCCGCCCTGGATCATCTGCGAGCCCATCAACACGAACACGACGGTCAGAAGCAGCTCGATCATGGAAAAACCAGAACGACTGGCGACTAGAGACGAGCGACTAGAGACTAGCGACTGGCGATTATGGGCGCTGCCTTTTCTAGTCGCTAGTCGCTGGTCGCTGGTCGCCATCAGGCGTCCCAATTCTTGATGTCGTCCTCGCTCTCGGTGCCGTCGCGGCCCAGGGAGTACAGGTCGTAATCATAGGTCCGGTGGGTGCCGGGCGATTTATACTGGTACTCTCGGCCCCAGGGGTCGGTCGGCTTCTTTTCTAAGTAAGGCCCGTTCCAGCTCCCCGCATTGGATGGTTTGTTAAAAAGCGCCTGCAGGCCCCCGTCCTCCCCGGTCGGGAAGCGCCCGTTGTCCAGTTCGTAGAGCTTGAGAGCTGTCGCGATATTGGCGGTGACGTCGGCCTGGGCGGCGCTCACCTTGGCCTGCTCGGTACGACCGGCCAGGCGCGGCATCACCATCGCGGTCAGCGCACCGATGATGATGACGACAAGCATCAGCTCGATCAGAGTGAATCCTTTTTGGTTTTTCATGGAATTCTCCTTTATCTATGGTGAGCTTGTCGAACCATTATGAGGTCAAAACCGCATTCGCAGTTTCCGCCGGGGCGGAACGCTCGTTCCGCAGATACCGGCGCCATTGGTCCTCCATCTCGTCTATCGAGGTCATGGAATTCGGATAAGCAGCCCGCAGCGCGGCCTCCAGAGTCTTTCCGTCACGCAGCTGGCGGCAGAATTCAGTAAAAGAGGCCGGGCCGAAACTTGTCACGAGAAAATCCACCAGGGAGATGGCCTGCAGGTAAAAGAGAGCGACCTTCTGCGGGTCCGATTCTCGGCGTATGTCGGTCCTCATCAACGTCTCGATCGTGAAGACGCGGCCGAGCGCAACCAAGTCCGGCATCATCGCCAGCGCCTCGCGGCGTTTCGCGCTCTCCTCCCACTGCGCGACCCCTTCGTCCATCCAGAGAGGGGTCTGGCCTTTGAAACCCACGAAGTCCCGAAAGATCAGATGTGTGATCTCATGCGGCAGGACTTCATCCATGAAATTGTCGCTGGTCACGACCGAGTGGATGGTCTTGTCCAGGTAGCTGGCCATGCCATGCGACCAGTTCGGCTGCCCCGTTGCTTTCTGGAACGCCTCTTTTGAGGGATGGATATAGATCTTCACGCGTTTGTCCCATTGCCAGAAATTCGAATAGCGCGCATACCCAAGGTCCTCCGCCACCCTATTATAATAGAGTTCGGCCTTTCTTATAACTTCTTTCGGCCGAGCGGCTTCTGACTGGTAAAAGAGAATAAAGTGGTCACCCTTTTCTTCCTTCCACTCAGATTGAGCGTGAGAGACTAGAGACCAGAGACTAGCGACTAGCGCAAAAGGCAAAACGAAAAAAGCCGTGAAAGAACGGTGTTTACGGAATATTAATGCCTTCATCGTTATCGTTGTGTTCCAGTCTCTAGTCGCTGGTCGCTTGTCTCTAGTCTCATTTGACGATCATATTCAACTCAAACATCGGCAACATCATCGCCATCACGATAAAACCCACGATCAAGCCCATCACAAGGATCATCAGGGGCTCCATGAGGGAGGTCATGATGCGTATCTGTTCATCCGTCTCACGTTCATAGTACTGGGCGATCTCCTGCATCGCCTCGTCGAGCCTTCCGGATTCCTCCGAGACGGAGATGAGATTGGTCATAAAGAGAGGGAACACGCCTGAATCACGCAGGCTCACCCCGAGCGAACCGCCGCCGGTCAGAGCCTCCCGAGCCTTTTCCAACTCACGCCGGAACACCCGATTGGAGAGCACCGGGATCGCGGTCTCGATGGCACGCAGAATGGGAAGACCGCTTTTGATGAGAAGCTCGAAGGTGCGCGAGAAACGGGCCAACTCCGATTTGACCGTGAAATTCTTCACCACCGGAAGGCGCAGGCTCAGCCGGCTCCAAAGACCACGCAGGCGCTCGGTTTGACTACGCGCTAGAAGGATGACGACGAACGTTCCCACGCCCAGGGAAACCCACAGCTCGGGCCTCTGGAACACTTCGCTGATCGCCATCAGGATGCGCGTGGGTACTGGAAGGCTCGTACCGAGGCTTGAGAAAAGTTTTGTGAGTTTCGGGATGACGAACGTGAGCATGAACACGATGGTCCCGATCCCGGTGACACCCATGAGCGCCGGGTAGGCCATCGCCGTGCGCACGCGCGAGAGGATCTCCTCCTGCCGCTGCCGGTAATCGGAGATGCGCAGCAGCGCCTCCTGCAGATTGCCGCTGTCCTCCCCCATGCGGACCATCGCCACATACAACGGCGAAAAATACTTCGGGAGGTCGGCCATGACGGCTGAAAGCGAGCGGCCGTTGTTGATCTCGAGCTGGGCTCGTTCGAGAAATTTTCGAAAAGGCGGGTTCTGCGTCTGCTCCTGGATGATCCAGAGCGCCCGCAGGATGGGCACCCCCGACTTGATGAGACTGGCCAACTGCCGCCCGAACAACGTGATCTCCGAGGAACGGACATGCGCAAAAAGGACCAGACGCGGAGCGGAGGGCACGGGACGTGAAGGCTTCGTCGGAGCGGCTTCATCCGTTTTCTTGGCCTGCCTGGAGCTGGGTTTGATCTCATCCAGACGGATGGCCAGAAGCCCCATTTGGTCGAGTTTGTCGACGGCATCGTCGACCGAGGCGGCTTGGAGACTGCCTTCGATCACCTCGGTGGGGCCTTTTTTTGCTTTATAGAGATACTCGGGCATGGGCGGACGTCCCGCTTATTTTTTTTCTTTTTCGACGAATTTATCGAGTACCTGCCTGTCCCTGGCGGACAGGTCCAGGAAGCAGACCGCTATCTCGTAGTAAGGCGTGTCCGTCACGGACTGGTAACGTACGACCCTTGCCAGACAGCGGACCCCCTCGGTGTCCGGCAGGTCGATGCGCAGTTCCAGGATCGAACCGGCAGGGATCCCCTCCTTCAAAAAGAAGGAGAGACCTCCCGCGCTGATATCTTTGGTCTGTGAATTGGATTCAAAGGCGCCGTCTGCGTCCAGCGTCTCAGGCGTGCGCGCGTTCTTGACCAGACGGTAATGGACCGTGACGCTCGCAACGAGCCTTTGAAAGAGGCGTCTCTCCTGCGTCTGTTCGATGGGTGCGTATTTGGGGGCCTTCCCAAGGACTTCCTGCAACTTCACGGCGGTGACGAACACCGCTTCCTCCTCGCCCTCGTTCTCGGAATCCGGCGGCGTGGCTTCGATCACCTCTCCGGGCGTCGTCAGTCCGTCGAGGACCTTTTGCCAGCCGTCCTGACGGAGCGTGCGCATGCCGTGCAGCACGGCCTCGCGCTTCACATCTCCCGCAGGCGTGCGGCGCATGATGAGCTGTTTGACATTCTCGCTGATGAGCAGGACCTCGTAGATGGCGATACGGCCCCAGAAGCCCGTGTAATTGCACTGCGCGCAGCCCTTGCCGTGCTGGATCTTGAACGAGGAGACGGAGACTTTCATCTCTTTGGCGATGCGCTGTTTCATCGGGGCCGGGAATTCGCGGTCCTCTTCCTTGCAATTCTTGCAAAGCAGGCGTATCAGGCGCTGCGCGATGAAAGCCTCGACCGATGAGGCCACCAGATACGGTTGGATGCCGATATCGACCAGGCGTGTAATACCGGAGGCCGCGTCGTTGGTGTGCAGGGTCGAAAGGACCAAGTGACCGGTCAGAGCGACGCGGATAGCCATTTCGGCAGTTTCTAAGTCACGCACCTCACCGACCATCATGACATCCGGGTCGTGGCGCAGCATGCTGCGAAGACCACGGGCGAAATCCAACCCGATATTCGAGGCGACCTGGATCTGAGTGACGCCTTCCATCTCGTATTCGACGGGGTCTTCGATGGTGATGATCTTGCGCTCATCCGTGTTGATCTTGTTGAGGCAGGCGTACAGAGTCGTCGATTTGCCGCTGCCGGTGGGGCCCGTTATGAAGAGGACACCGTGCGGCTTATTGATCAGTCCTTCAAATATTTCTCGTTGTTTGGCGCTTAAACCCAATTTTTCGAGATCAAACACACGGTTCATCGGCAAGAGTCGGATCACGACGCTCTCACCATAAGGCGTCGGAATCGAGGAAACACGCAGGTCCAGCTGCGCGTCCTCGACTTTCACGATGGCGCGGCCGTCCTGGGGAAGCCTCTTTTCGACGATGTTGAGGTTCGACATGATCTTGATGCGCGAGAGAATGGGCAGGATGAAGCGCGCGATCTCGTTGGGCACGTTCGCGTTGTAGAGTACGCCGTCGATGCGGTAGCGCAGCTTAACCTTGCCCCGGTAGGGCTCCAAATGGATGTCGGTCGCCCGTTTGTGGTAGGCCTCGATGATGATCTGGTTCACGAGTTTGGCGATGGACGCATCGCCTGCCATCTTCTCGACATTGTCGATCGACTCGATCTTTTCGTGGCCGGCCTGCACGAGCGTGCGGTCGGTCAGCTGAGGCTCCTTCTCGACCATCTCGCCGATGGTGCCGGCCGCAAAACCGTAGGCGCTTTTCATGGCCTCGACCACGTCCTGGGCACGGGCCAGCACCATTTCGACCTCAAAACCCAGATGCGCGCGGATGTCATCCTGTGTCCTTAGGTCTAACGGGGCTGGGAGCGCCACGACCAGTTTCTTCTTATCGATGCGCAGCGGCACGAATTTGTAGTACTCGGCTATCTTCAGGGGGATCTTCTCGACGACGCCGGCCTCCGGGATGAGCTCGTTCAAGCCCAAAAAAGGCACCTTGAGGCACTCGGAGAGGTTCTTAAGGAGTGTCTCCTCGGAAAGGATATTGCGCTTTAAAAGAAGCGACAGCAGGCCCTCTTTCGACTTAGCGGCCTCATCGAGGTAGGGCTGGATCATCGCGGGGCTTACCAGACCCTTGTCCAAAAGCATTCTGGAAAATGAGGTATCCGATTTAGAAAGCACGGGGCTCCTTTATTTCAATGCGCCGATCATATAAAAATCACCTTCGGGTTTTTTGTCCACCTGTCCTGAGAGGATGCGTTCACAGCCATCGAGTGTCTTTCGTATCTCGACATGGTCGCCTTTTTTTCCTGTGAATTTTTCGGCGACGGCGAAGGGCTGCGTCAGGAAATTCTGTATCTTGCGGGCACGCTCATACAGCGTGCGGTCGGCTTTCGACAGTTCATCGATGCCGATGACCATCACGATGCGGCGCAGCTCTTCGTAGCGCTGGAAAAGACGGATGACTTCCTGAGAGACATCATAATGCCGCTGACCCACGATGTCGGGGTCCAGGTTCGAGGACGAGGATTGGAGCGGGTCGATGGCCGGATAAAGACCCATCTGCACGCGTTCGCGCGAGAGCACCATGAGGGAATTGAGGAACGTGAACACGGCCACCACCGCCGGGTCCGTCAAATCATCCGCCGGCACGTACACGGCTTCGATCGACGTGATGGAACCGCCGACCCCCTGTGAGTCGCGAATGCGTTCATGAAATTCACCGGATTCGGCTATCAACGTCGGCTGGTAGCCGGTCTCGGACGGCACGCGGCCCAACAAGGTCGAGATCTCGGCGCCCGCCTGGATGAAACGAAACACGTTGTCGGCAAAAAAGATGACGTCCTTGTTCTGTTTCTGGATGGCTTCGGCCATCGTGATGCCTGTCATCGCGACCGCTTGTCTGGCTCCCGGAGGGTCGTTCATCTGGCCGAACACCATCATCGTCTTTTTGTGGAGGTTATGCTCGCGCAGTTCATAATAAAGTTCGTTGCCTTCGCGCAGGCGTTCGCCGATGCCGGTGAACACACAGCTGCCTTGATGCTTTTGCACGATGTGCTGGATGATCTCAAGCATCAGAACCGATTTTCCAAGGCCGGCGCCGCCGAGGATGCCGGTCTTTGTCCCTTTGACCAGCGGATACAGGAGATCGATGATCTTGATGCCGGTCTCAAGGATCTCGTCTTTTTTTCGTTTCTCTTTGCGGAAATCCGGCACCTTGGTGCCGGTTTCGGCGCGGCGGATAGGGCTGAACTGTTTGGCCTGGATGGGTCCGCCCTTGTCCAAAGGAGCGCCGATGCAGTTGATGACCCGTTCGTAGAGGCAGTCCCCCACGGGGATCTCGATCTGTTTGCCGGCGGGCCTGGCCGCCACATGACGCTGGACATTGAGCGTCGATTGGATCGCGATACAGCGCGCGATGTTGCCGGGCATGTGTTCCGCCACTTCCAGCGTGATCTCGCGGCCGTCGGTCGCTTTGACCCAGATCACCTGGCTGATATCGGGCACGTCCTGCTCATGGGTAAAGAGCACGTCCACAACGGGCCCCTGCACGCTGACCACTTTCCCCGCCTTTAATTCTTTTCCGTTCTCATTTGGCATAGAGGGCCCTCGAGGCGAACAGGTCGCGCATATTGGCATCGATCACTTCATGACGGCGGCGGAAGTACTGCAGGTACAGTTTTTTGTTCATCTCCTGGATCTTGTTGCAGCTTTCCTCCAGGTGAAGATAACGCGCCGCCTGCTCGCAGATACGCGTATAACCGAAGATATCGAAGAGCCTCTGTGCGAAGACCACGGACACAAGGTACTCGGCCACATCGGCCGGATGCGATTCTAAGATGACGCCGGAACCGGACAAACGGGTTTTGAGTTTGGAAGCCATGACTTGCTTGTCTTTCTGCACCGCCTGGAACGGGATCAGCGTGACGGCTTCAGTGCGATGGGTCGTGAAACTGTGCGCCCGTGGGTAGACCACATGGATGGGTCCGTATTCGTTC
>Ga0247727_10014649_pt1 | contig 12986 bp, 12 predicted proteins | sample WisWelCaveWW1625_FD_202498 | JGI IMG/M metagenome (GOLD analysis project Ga0247727, IMG submission 202498) | Biofilm microbial communities from Wishing Well Cave, Virginia, United States - WW16-25 | ecosystem: Environmental > Aquatic > Deep subsurface > Groundwater > Cave microbial mat | place...
CTAGGCCAGTCGTTCCGCCCTTTCGTGGTCAAGGACATCCGGGTTGAAGGCCTGCAACGGACTGAACCCGGTACCGTCTTCAGCTACCTGCCGGTGAAGGTCGGCGAGACCATGACCGCGGAAAAGGCGCAGCAGGCCTTGCGCGCGCTGTTTGCAACCGGCTTCTTCCGCGACGTCCGGCTGGAGGTCGAGAACGACGTGCTGGTGATCCTGGTCGAGGAGCGCCCGGCCGTGGCGCAGATCGACCTGGTCGGCATCAAGGAGTTCGCGCCTGAGGCCATGAAGCGCATCCTGCGCGACGCCGGCCTTTCGGAAGGACGGACCTTCGACCGCTCGATCCTTGATGGCGCCGAGCAGGAGTTGAAGCGCCAGTATCTGTCGCGCGGCCGTTACGCCGCCGAGGTGCAGACCACGGTGACCCCGCTGGAGCGCAATCGCGTCGGCATCAGCGTTTCGGTCAACGAGGGCGAGGTCGCGAAGATCCGCTCGGTCAGCATCGTCGGCGCGCAGGCGTTCCGCGAACAGCAGTTGCTCGAGTTGTTCACGCTGCGCACGCCGGGCTGGTTGACCTGGTATACCAAGCTCGACCAGTATTCCAAGCCGAAGCTGGCGGCCGATCTGGAAACGCTGCGCTCGTTCTACCTCGACCGCGGTTACATCGACTTCAACATCGAGTCGACACAGGTATCGATCACGCCGGACAAGCGCGACATCTACATTACCGTCAACGTGCTCGAGGGAGAGAAATACACGGTCGCCGAGGTCATGCTGGAGGGGCAGATGCTGCTGCCCCGGGCCGAGCTGGTGAAGCTGGTGCGCATCAAACCCGGCGAGGTGTTCTCGCGGCAACTGCTGACGGAGTCGACCAAGGCCATCACCGACCGCCTCGGCAACGAAGGCTACGCGTTCGCGAATGCCAGCGCGGTGCCGCAGATCGACAGGGACAAGCGCACGGTCGCGTTTGCGATCGTCATCGATCCGGGCCGGCGCGTCTACGTGCGCCGCATCAACGTCGCCGGCAATACCAAGACCCGTGACGAAGTGGTGCGCCGCGAAATGCGCCAGCTCGAAGGCGCGTACTACGACGCATCGAGGATCCAGCTCTCCAAGACGCGCATCGACCGAACCGAGTACTTCAAGGAAGTAAGCGTCGAGACCGCCCCTGTCGCGGACAGCGCCGACCAGATCGACGTGAATTTCACGGTCGAGGAGAAACCGACCGGATCACTGCTGCTCGGCGCCGGCTTCTCGAGCGTCGACAAACTGACCGTGTCCGGGGCGGTATCGCAGTCCAACGTCTTCGGCAGCGGCAAGTTCGTGTCGCTACAGTTGAACACCGGCAAGGTCAACCGCGCCTACGCGCTTTCCTATTTGGATCCCTATTTCACGGTCGACGGCGTCAGCCAGGGATTCGACCTCTATTCGCGCAGAGTGAACGCTTCCAGCCTGGTCGTCGGTGCCTACACGACCGACTCGATTGGCGCCGGCGTGAAGTTCGGCTACCCGCTGAGCGAGAGCGACGGCATCAATATCGGCCTCAACGCCGAGAGCGTGAAGCTCGGGCTGTTCGACACCAGCCCGCTCAGTTACAGGAATTTCGCGACGCTGTTCGGCACGACCTACAGTTACGCGACGGCCTCCATAGGCTGGGGCAGAGAAGGGCGGGACAGTGCGATCCAGCCGACGCGCGGCGCCCTGATCCGTGCAGGTCTCGAGATCGCCGGCGGGGACCTGCAGTTCTACCGCGCCAACCTGAGCGAGCAATGGTTCCATCCGCTCAGCCGGACCGTGACGCTCGCGCTGAACGGCGATCTGGGCTACGTGCGCGGGCTGGGCGGCAAGTCGGTGCCGTTTTTCAAGAATTTTTACGCCGGCGGCCCGGGCTCGGTGCGCGGCTACAGGGCATTCTCGCTTGGCCCCCAGGATGCGGAGTCGAACGTGCTCGGCGGCACGCGCAAGATTTCCGGCAGTGCCGAGATCCTGTTCCCGGTGCCCGGCGCGCAGCAGGACAAATCGCTGCGGCTTGCCGCATTCGTCGATACCGGGCAGGTTTACGGCGCCGGCCAGAAGGTGGCTCTCGGCGAGCTGCGTTATTCGGCGGGCATCGGCCTCGCCTGGAATTCACCGTTCGGTCCGCTGAAACTGTCCTTGGCCCAGCCGCTGAACGACAAGAAAGGCCTGGATCGTGTCGAAAGGTTACAATTCAACTTTGGCACGTCTTTCTAATCGCATGCATCGCAAGACAATGTTCATCGCGGCCCTAGGGCTGTGGCTGGCCGCGCCGGCCGGCGCCGCTCTCGCCCAGGGCAAGATCGGCGTCGTCCAGATCGAGCGCATCGTGCGCGATTCCGGGCCGGCGCTGCGCGCGCAGAAGAAATTGGAGGCCGAATTCGCCAAGCGCGAGGCCGAGCTTGGCAAGGTCGCCGACCAACTCAAGCGCATGCAAGACGAGCTGGAGAAGGACGGCGTCACCATCCCGGAGGCGCAGCGGCGCAACAAGGAACGCGATTTCAGCGAGTTGAACCGGGACTTCCTGCGCAAGCAGCGCGAATACCGCGAAGACGTCAACCAGCGCCGCAACGAGGAACTGTCGCAGGTGATCGAGCAGGCGAATCGCATCATCCGCCAGATCGCCGAGTCCGAGAAGTACGACATCATCTTCCAGGAAGCCGCCTACGCCAACCCGCGCATCGACATCACCGACAAGGTGATCAAGGCGCTGGACGCCAAATTGCCTGCAAAATGACATGCCGGGGCCGCTCACGCTCGCGCAGATCGCGACGCAGTTCGGCGGCCGCGTCGCTGGCGATCCCGGCGTCCTGATCCGGCAGGTCGGCTCGCTCGAGCGGGCGGGAAGCGGCCAGATCGCCTTTCTTGCCAACCCGAAGTACCGCAGCAGGCTCGCGGCAACCGGCGCCTCGGCGGTGATCGTGGGCGCCGACGCAGAGGCCTACACGCCGCTGCCGCGGATCGTCTGCGACAACCCCTACGCCTATTTCGCACGCGTGTCCCGGTTGTTCAATCCAGCCACCACGCAGGCGGCCGGCGTCCATCCGGCGGCCATCGTTGCTCCCGGCGCGAGCTTGGGGGCCCGCGTTTCGATCGGTCCCGGCTGCGTCATCGGCGAAGCGGTCGCGATCGGGGATGACAGCTGCCTGTATCCCGGCGTGGTGGTGTACCCGGGCTGCCGCATCGGCGCGCGGGCCATCATCCATTCCGGGGCGGTGGTCGGCGCCGACGGTTTCGGCATCGCCAGCGACGGCGCGCGCTGGGTGAAGATTCCGCAGATCGGCGGCGTCGCCATCGGCGACGACGTCGAGATCGGCGCCAACACCACCATCGACCGCGGCACCATGGACGACACACTCATCGGCGACGGCGTCAAGCTCGACAATCAGATCCAGATCGGCCACAACTGCAGAGTCGGGGCCCATACCGCCATGGCAGGTTGCGTAGCGGTCGCCGGCAGCGCCGAGATCGGCAGCCATTGCAGCATCGGCGCCGGCGCGCTGATCCTCGGGCACCTGACGATCTGCGACCACGTCACGGTTTCGGCCGCTACCGTGATCTCGCGTTCGATCCGCGAGCCGGGCACCTATACGGGCATGTTCCCGGCGGACGGGCATCGATCCTGGGCGCGCAATACCGCGGTGGTGCGGCACCTTGCCGAGCTGATGGACCGGGTGCGGGCGATCGAGAAACGCATTCAGGGCAAGGAGGGTGGCGATGGCTGAGATGGACATCCACGAGGTTCTCGAGTACCTGCCGCAGCGTTTCCCGCTCCTGATGATCGACCGGGTGCTGGAATGCGAACCCGGCAAGCGGATCCTCGCGCTAAAGAACGTTTCCGCGAACGAGCCATACTTCCCGGGTCATTTCCCGCACCGGCCGGTGATGCCGGGCGTGCTGATCCTCGAGGCCATGGCGCAGGCGGCCGGCATCCTCGTATTTCGCACGCTGGGCACGCGCCCGGACGACCAATCGGTCTATTACTACGCGGGCATCGACAACGCACGCTTCAAGCGGCCGGTGGAGCCCGGCGACCAGCTCAGGATCGAAGTCGTGATCCTGGGCTCCAAGCGCGGCATCTGGAAGTTCGGCTGCACGGCGCGGGTCGGCGAAGGCCTGGTCGCGGAGGCCGACATCCTCTGCACCGTGCGCCCGGCCGGCACCGAAGGGCAATGATCCATCCCACCGCCATTATCGAGCCGGGCGCCCGGCTCGCGGCAGGCGTCGCGGTGGGCCCGTACTCCCTGGTCGGTGCGCAGGTCGAGGTGGGCGAAGGAACTTCAATCGGGCCCCACGTGGTCATCGAAGGGCGCACGCGGATCGGCCGCAACAACCGCATCTCGCAGTTTGCTTCCATCGGCGGCCCGCCGCAGGACAAGAAGTACGCCGGCGAGGCGACTGCCGTGGAGATCGGCGACGGCAACACGATCCGCGAGTATGTGACGATCAACCGCGGCACCATCGGCGACGCCCGCGTCACCCGCGTCGGCGACGACAACTGGATCATGGCTTACGTGCATTTCGCGCACGATTGCCAGATCGGCAACCACACCATCTTCGCCAACGCCTGCGAGCTCGCCGGCCACGTGCAGGTCGGCGACTGGACGATCCTCGGCGCGACAACCCTGGTGCACCAGTTCGTGCGCATCGGCGCCCACAGCTTCACCGGCATGGGCACCTACCTGGATCGGGACCTGCCACCCTATGTCAGGGCCGCGGGCAACATGGCGCAGCCCTATGGCATCAACAGCGTGGGATTGCGGCGGCGCGGCCTGCCGGCGGCGACCATCGACGCGCTCAAGCGCGCCTACAAGACCATCTACCGCGGCGGGCTCGCGCAGGAGGAAATCAGGCGCGATCTCGAAGCGCAGGCCGGGGAATGCGCCGAAGTACAGCTGATGCTCGACTTCCTGAACGCCTCGAAGCGCGGCTTGATACGCTAGTGGAGCGGGCACCCAGCGTCCACGTCGGCATGGTCGCGGCGGAGGCCTCGGGCGACCTGCTGGGCGCGCACCTGATCGAGGCGCTCAAGGAACGCCGTCCGGAGTTGCGCTTCTCGGGCATCGGCGGCCCGCGGATGATCGCGCAGGGTTTCGAGGCCCACGTGCCCATGGACCAGCTGGGGGTGCGCGGCTACGCCGAGGTGCTGAGGCACTACCGGGCGATCATGGGAATGCGGCGGCAGATCGCCGAACGCATGCTGCGCGAGCGCCCCGCGGTGTTCATCGGCATCGATTCCTCCGATTTCAACCTCGACCTGGAGCGCAGGCTCAAGGACGCGGGCATTCCCGCGATCCAGTACGTCAGCCCCTCGATCTGGGCCTGGCGCGGCTGGCGGACTCGCCGGATCGTGCGCTCGGTGACCCATCTGCTGGCCATGTTCCCGTTCGAACCGGCGCTGTATGAGAAGGCCGGGCTCCCCGTGACCTATGTCGGCCATCCGCTTGCCGACGTGATCCCGATGGACCCGGACAAGGCCAAGGCGCGGACCGAACTGCGCGTCCCGGCCGGCAGCCGCGTCGTCGCGCTCCTGCCGGGCAGCCGCCGCTCGGAACTGCATTACATGGCGGACCTTTTCGTGCTGACGGCGCGGCGCCTGCTGCAGGACCTGCCCGGCGCGTATTTCGTCTGTCCCACAGCATCGCGCGAGACGCGCGAGATGTTCGAGGAGACCCTGCGCCGCCACGACGCGAGAAACCTTCCGCTGACGCTGCTGTTCGGGCATTCGCATGAGGCACTCGCCGCCGCCGACATCGCGCTGGTGGCGAGCGGCACCGCGACGCTGGAGACCGCGCTATTCAAGACGCCCATGGTGATCGCATACAAGCAGTCGCCGTTCACCTGGGCGCTGATGCGCAGGATGCTCTACCTGCCGTACATCGGCCTGCCGAACATCCTTGCGGGCGAGCCTCTGGTGCCGGAGTTCGTGCAAGACAAGGCCACCCCGGGAAACCTGGCCAACGCGCTGCTCGATCTCAATCAGGATGTGCCGGCGCAGCGCAGGCAGATCGAAAAATTCCGCGCAATCCACGTCACCTTGCGGCAGAACACCGCGCAGAAGGCCGCGGATGCGGTGCTGGCGGTGCTGGATGCGGGCCGCGTCTAAAGTCTGTGGCGTAGACGAGGCCGGGCGCGGTCCGCTGGCGGGGCCTGTTTTTGCTGCTGCAGTCATCCTGGACCCGGCGAGGCCGATCGAGGGACTGCAGGATTCGAAGCTGCTCAGCGCTTTCCGGCGTGAATGTCTCTTCACTTTGATACAAGAACGTTCCATTGCATTTGGCATTGCCCACGCTACGGTCGAGGAAATCGACCGTCTCAATATCCTGCAAGCCACCATGCTTGCGATGCAGCGCGCCGTGCAGGCGCTTCGCGTCCCGCCTGACGAGGCCTGGATCGACGGCAACCGTTGCCCGAAGCTGCCTTGCCGCGCGCGGGCCATCGTGCGGGGCGACCGGCTGCATGCGGTCATTTCCGCCGCCTCCATCCTCGCCAAGACCGCACGCGATGCGGAGATGCGGCGCATGCACGAATGCTTTCCGCAGTATTGCTTCGACCGCCACAAGGGCTATCCGACCCCGGGGCACCTCGCGCTGCTGGAACGCTACGGACCGAGCGAAATCCACCGCCGCAGCTTTGCGCCAGTGCGGCGTATCCTGCAATTCGGATGACCTTCATCGCCTCCCGCGACAACCCGCGCGTGCGCCGCTGGCGCGGGCTGATGCGGGATGCGCGCGAACGGCGCAGGCAGCAGCGCGCCGTGATTGAGGGTGAAAGCCTGGTTTCAGCCTTTCTTCAGTCTGGAAAGGCCGTCGAAAACCTGATTCTGAGCAAGACCAGCTCGAGCGATGCGGCGTTCATTTCGTTGGCGAGGCGATCGGGCAAGTCACCGACGGTACTTGCCGATTCGGTATTCCGGTCGATCGCCGACACCGAAGCGCCCGCCGGCATTGCGGCTGAAATCGCATTGCCCGGTACTACGCCCGATTTAAAGATCTCAACGGCTTGCGTTCTGCTCGAAGGAATCCAGAATGCGGGCAACGTCGGCGCGATCCTGCGGAGCGCGACGGCGTTTGGCATTAGGGATGCGGTGCTCGGCCGGGGCTGCGCGGATGCTTGGTCGCCCAAGGTGCTGCGCGCGGCAGCGGGCGCGCATTTCACGATGCTGTTTTCCGAGGACGCCGACCTCACTGCAGCGATCGACGAATTCAGCGGCAGCATGATCTGCACCGTACCGCGGGGCGGCGTGCCGCTTGCGAATGCCGACTTCTCAGGTCGTATCGGCTGGATATTCGGCGCCGAAGGGCAGGGCGTGAGCGATGCGCTGGCCGCCCGCGCGACGCTGCAAGTCACGATTCCAATGCCGGGTGGGGCCGAATCGCTCAACGTCGCCGCCGCTGCCGCGATCTGCTTCTACGAATTCAGTAAACGTGGCGTTCGATCTTGAGCCCGCGCAGGATGGTGGTGGCGATCTCCTCGATTGATTTCGCCGTCGAGTTGATCCAGCGGATGCCTTCGCGCTTCATCAGCGTCTCGGCCTGCTCGACCTCGTAGCGGCAGTTGGCGGGATCGGCGTACTGGCTGCCGGGGCGGCGTTCGCGGCGGATTTCCTGCAACCGCTCGGGTGCGATGGTCAGGCCGTAGAGCTTCATCTTGTGGGCGTGCAGCGCCTCCGGCAGCCGGTCGCGCTCGAAGTCCTCGGGAATCAGCGGATAGTTGGCCGCCTTGACGCCGAACTGCAGCGCCAGGTACAGGCTGGTCGGCGTCTTGCCGCTGCGCGACACGCCGACCAGGATGACGTCGGCTTCGCCCAGTTCGCGGTGCGAAGCCCCGTCGTCATGCGCCATGGTGAAATTGATCGCTTCGATGCGCTGCTTGTATTCCTGTTTGTCGGTGGCGCTGTGCGAGCGGCCGATGGTATGGCTCGAATTGACGCCCAGGCCGGACTCCAGCGGACCGATGAAGGTTTCGAAGAAGTCCACGAACAGCGCATTGGCGCGTCGCACCACTTCGCGCACGTCGCCGTTGACCAGCGTGGAAAACACGATCGGCTGGCCGCTGCCGCGCAGGGATTCGCGTTCGATCCGCTCCACGCAATCCCCCGCCTTGTCCACGTTGTCGATGAAGGGCAAGGTGACCTGATCGAAGTCCACGCCCTCGAACTGGGTGAGCAGGCTGTGGCCGAGCATCTGGGCGGTGATGCCGGTGCCATCGGAGACGAAGAACACGGTACGGCGCTGCGGCATGGCAGCTAAAATACCAAGGAAATGTACGTCGCGTGGCTCAAAGATGTCCGCATGACCGACCTGCGCAGGGTCGGAGGCAAGAATGCCTCGCTGGGCGAGATGATTGGCGGGCTGTCCGGCGCCGGGGTGCAGGTGCCCGAGGGCTTCGCCACCACCGCCAAGGCGTTTGCAGCATTCCTTTGCGGCGAAGGACTCGATCGCCGCGTTGCCGAGCGCGTCGGAAACCTCGATGTGACAGACGTCGAGGCCCTCGCGGCGTGCGGGGCCGAGATCCGTGCATGGATCGGGAAAGCGCCGTTCCCGATGGATGTGGAGCGTGATATTCGTTCATATTATCAAAGCCTTGTAGAATATACTTCTAGCGATACCTCGTTTGCCATACGATCGTCCGCGACCGCGGAAGATCTCCCGGATGCCTCCTTTGCCGGCCAGCAGGAAACCTTCCTCAATATCCGCGGCGCGGATCAGGTGGTGGCGGCGATCCGGCAGGTCTATGCCTCGCTCTACAACGACCGGGCCATCTCCTATCGGGCGCAGCACGGCTTTGAGCACGGCGCGGTGGCGATATCGGCGGCGGTCCAGCGCATGGTGCGCAGCGACCGGGGCGCGAGCGGCGTGATGTTCACGCTCGACACCGAGTCAGGATTCCGGGACGTCGTGTTCATCACCTCGTCCTGGGGACTGGGCGAAATGGTGGTGCAGGGCGCCGTGAATCCGGACGAGTTCTACGTCCACAAGCCGATGCTCGCGGCGGGCAAGCCGGCCATCCTGCGCCGGCGCCTGGGCTCGAAGCTGCACAGGATGACCTTTTCGGAGCAGACCGCCGCGGGAAAATCGGTGCGCATCGAGGACGTGCCGGCCGCCGACCGCGACCGGTTTTCCCTCTCGGACGAGGACGTGCTCCGGCTTGCGCGTACCGCCTGCCTGATCGAAGCGCATTACGGCCGGCCGATGGACATCGAGTGGGGTAAAGACGGGCTGGATGGCAGTATTCACGTGCTGCAGGCGCGCCCCGAGACCGTACGCTCCCGCAAACGCACCGGCGGCGAAGAACGCTACCGGCTCAAGGGTACCGGCCAATTGCTCGTCAACGGGCGGGCAATCGGCCAGAAGATCGGCGCCGGCCCGGTACGCATCGTGAAAGATGCCTCAAGGATGTCGGGCGTGAAGCGGGGCGACGTGTTGGTCACCGACATGACCGATCCCAACTGGGAACCGGTGATGAAGCTTGCTTCCGCCATCGTCACCAACCGCGGCGGCCGCACCTGCCACGCGGCGATCATCGCGCGCGAGCTGGGCATACCGGCCGTGGTCGGCTGCGGCGATGCCACCGCCCGGCTCGCGAACGCCGGTTCGGTCACGGTCTCTTGCGCGGAGGGAGACACCGGCAATGTTTACGCGGGTTTGGTGTCGTTCGAGATCATCACCAGCGAACGCCGCGACCTGCCGCCGATTCCGGTCAAGATCGCGATGAACATCGGCAACCCGCAGCTGGCGTTCGGCTTCGCGCAGCTGCCGAACGCCGGCGTCGGCCTGGCGCGGCTCGAGTTCATCATCAACAACGAAATCGGCGTGCACCCCAAAGCCTGCATCGACTGGCCGGAGCTACCGCAGGCACTCAAGGTCGCGGTGGAACATGCGGCGCGCGGCTACCCGGACCCGCGCGCGTTCTTCCGCGAGAAGATGGTCGAGGGCGTCGCGACGATTGCGGCCGCATTCTGGCCCAAGCCGGTCATCGTGCGGCTGTCGGACTTCAAGTCGAACGAGTACCGCAAGCTGATCGGCGGCGCGCGCTACGAGCCCGAAGAGGAAAACCCGATGCTCGGTTTTCGCGGCGCGGCGCGCTATGTCGCGGCGGATTTCCGCGCCTGCTTCGAACTGGAATGCGCGGCGCTGCGCAAGGTGCGCAATGAGCTCGGCCTCGGCAACGTCGAGATCATGGTGCCCTTCGTGCGCACGCTGGACGAGGCGGCCAACGTGGTACGGCTGCTGGCCGACAACGGGCTGAAGCGGGGCGAGGATGGCCTGAAACTGATCATGATGTGCGAACTGCCCTCCAACGCGGTGCTGGCGGAAGCGTTCCTGGAATACTTTGACGGATTTTCCATCGGTTCGAATGACCTCACGCAGCTCACGCTTGGGCTGGACCGGGACTCGGCGCTGGTGGCCGCCTCCTTCGACGAGCGCGACGGCGCGGTCAAGGCGCTGCTCGGCATGGCGATCCGGGCCTGCCGCAAGCAGGGCAAGTATGTGGGGATCTGCGGGCAGGGGCCCTCCGACCATCCGGACTTCGCGCGCTGGCTGATGGAGCAGGGCATCGACAGCCTGTCGCTCAACCCGGACACTGTGGTGTCCACCTGGTTGGCGTTGAGTGGTGACGTGCCCGCGCCAAGTGGTGACGCGCCCGCGCTTAGCGGTGACGCAGCAGGCGCGTCTTCTCCCGCTGCCACTCCTTCTCGCGCTCCGACGCCCGCTTATCGTGCCTGAGCTTGCCTTTGGCAAGCGCGATCTGCAGCTTGATGCGGCCTTTGGCGAAATGCAGATCGAGCGGAATCAGGGTATAGCCACGCTGCTCCACCTTGCCGGCGAGGCGCCGGATCTCCTCGGCGTTCATCAGCAGCTTGCGCGTGCGCGCCGGATCGAGCTTGACGTGAGTGGAGGCGCTGCCCAGCGGACTGATATGGGCTCCAATCAGCCACAGCGCGCCCCCATCGACGATGACGTAGCCGTCGCCGATCTGGGCGCGGCCTGCGCGCACCGCCTTGACCTCCCAGCCTTCCAGCACCAGGCCGGCCTCGTAGCGTTCCTCTACGAAGTAGTCGTGAAACGCCTTGCGGTTCGCGACGATCGACATGGCATGGCGATTTTCCCATGAAGCAGATCGCCCGCTCGGCAATCGTCGAATGCAGCGCCGAGGCCCGCGCCGGTGGCTAGCGTCCGGATCGAGATCGTCCATGCGTTCGCCGGGGCGCAAGACATCGTCAGGTTGAAGTTGGCGCCCGGCGCCGTCGCGGCAGAGGCAGTGGCCGCCAGCGGCTTGCTGTTCCGGCACGGACTGACCTCGGAAAGCTTGAATCTGGGGATGGGTGGGCGACGAATCCCGCCTGGACGGCTGCTGCATGACGGCGACCGTGTCGAGATTCTCAGGCCGCTTGCAACGGACCCCAAGGAAGCAAGGCGTGCGCGCGCCAGAAGGCGGTCCTAGCTGCAGGACTCCTGGGCGATCTGGCGCGCCTTGGCGGTTTCCTGCGCAAGCTGCGCCTCGTCCAGGAAATAGCGCTCGCCTTTGGCATCGGTGCGCGCGACGCGGCCGCCCTCGTAGGTGCGCATCGCTTCGCGCGCACGCTCGCATTTCTCGCGCTTTGCTTCGCTGTCCTTGCGTTCCGCGGCCTGTTTTTCGGCCGCTTTCTGCGATTCGGCCTGGCGCTTGCGGTATTCCTGCTCCTGCTCGGCAGGGGTGAGGGACCCCCGTTTCACGGCCTTTGCGCCATCCTTGGCGTTGTCCTTCGCCGACGCGGCCGGCTCGGCCGCGGCTGACGGCGCCTTGAGCGTGGTCACTTTGGCGCCGGGCGGCGGCGCGTCGCCGCAGACGCGCTTGCCGCCTTCATTCCAGCACTTAATCTGGGCGTGGGCGGCACCCGTGGCGAGGCCGGCCAGGAGCAGGACGGCAAGCAAGTGAATTTTTCGCATGTCTGCACCTCTCAACGCGCGAAGCGCAATCCGGTGGACAAAGGGAAACGCTATCGGCTTTCGCCGTTTCCGTCAAACGCTTGGTCGCGTATAATGCCGCTTTGCAAGCCAGGATAATCATGCGGGTGATCCAGAAGGCGCTGACCTTCGACGATGTGCTCCTCCTTCCCGCCTACTCGCGCGTCCTGCCGCGCGAAGTGTCCCTGAAGACCCGAATCTCCCGCCGGCTCGAGCTGAGCATCCCTTTGGTGTCTGCCGCCATGGACACGGTGACAGAAGCGCGCCTGGCGATCGCGATCGCTCAGGAGGGCGGAATCGGCGTCGTGCACAAAAATCTCACGGCAAAGGAGCAGGCGGCCGAGGTCGCCAAGGTGAAGCGCTTCGAGTCCGGCGTGCTGCGCGATCCGATCACGGTTTCGCCCGACATGAAGGTGCGCCAGGTGATCGCGCTCGCTCGCCAGCGCAAGATCTCCGGCCTGCCGGTGGTCAAGGCCGGCCGGGTGGTGGGAATCGTCACCAACCGCGACACGCGTTTCGAGACCAAGCTCGACCAGCCGGTCTCGCGCATCATGACACCGCAGGCACGGCTGGTCACCGTGCGCGAAGGCGCCAGTCTCGGTGAGGCCAAGGAACTGATGCACAAGCATCGCCTCGAGCGCGTGCTGGTGGTCGACAAGGACATGCGCTTGCGCGGGCTGATCACGGTGAAAGACTTCCTCAAGGCGACCGAGCACCCGGACGCAGCCAAGGACCAGCAGGGCAAGTTGCGCGCGGGCGCGGCCGTTGGAGTGGGGCGCGGCACCGAGGAGCGCGTCGAACGGCTGGCGGATGCGGGAGCGGACCTGATCGTCGTCGATGCGGCGACCGGCCATGCGCAGGGCGTGATCGACCGCCTGAAGTGGGTCAAGAAACATTACCCGAAGCTGGAGTTGATCGGCGGCAACGTGGCCACGGGGGAGGGCGCGAAGGCCTTGCTCAAGGCGGGCGTCGACGGCGTGAAGGTCGGGCTCGGCCCGGGATCCATCTGCACCACGCGGGTGGTGG